>ERZ772942.45-NODE-45-length-42631-cov-5.237669_pt1 | contig 42631 bp, 40 predicted proteins | sample MGYA00511135_ERZ772942 | MGnify/ENA primary metagenome ERZ772942 (study PRJEB29015, sample SAMEA2738099) | human oral metagenome | biome: human oral; feature: human-associated habitat; material: saliva | place: China | collected 2265 ... | reverse complement strand
GAAGGGGTCGCACTCGAAATGCGATAGGTCGTGGAAACGATGCGGGAGTTCAAATCTCCTCTTCTCCTTTTAATTTGTTGTTATCTCAACATTTTCAATGGTTTTGTTCCGTGAACAAAGCCTTATTTTTATAGAGTTTTCAAACTAACATTGGTATAATAAAACTATTATATGTAGAAAATTTGATGAAATAAAAAATACAAGGAGTGAGAATATGCCAAGATTTCTTGTTGGAGCAACTGAAGACACTTGGGATTTTGATGCAGCTTATGAAGCAGCTAAGGATGGAGATATTATTGAATTTACTCCTCATTTGACAATGAATTTTACAAGAGAACCTTTTACTGAAATTACAAAAAATATTACAATTATTGGTCATGTAGAAGGAAATACATTTTTAAATACGATTACAGGGAAAATTAAAATTTCTAATAAGGCAAAAGTGACATTTCAAAACTTGTGGATGTCCGTATTAGAAAATCATAATATGTTTCGCATTGCAGGAGAATCAGAAGTAACTTTTGAAAATTGTGTACTGCAAAGCGAATTTCCATCAAATGAGTATTTCTTGTTGCTTTCAGAAGAAAAAAGTAAAGTCAATTTTAAGAGCTTTACAACAAAATTACCAGACAAACATCAATTAGGAATGAAATTTGTTCATTCAACTGTTTCTATTCAAGATTCTACCATTCACAATCGATTATGGATTCGAGAAAATTCTGAATTAGAGTTTGTTCGTTCAAAAATGGAGTGTAGTCGTCCTAAATCTGTATGGAGTGAAGATTCAAAATTAACGATTATTTCGAGTCAAATTTATGGAACTTTTGAAGAAGGAACGAATCCTGTTTTGGATATGAACCAGAGTGAAATCAATTTGGAAGATAGTGTTGTCGAGGGAGTTGGAACAAATTATTACACCATTTTACTTCAAGGTGGAAGTAGGGGAGTTTTCAAAAATTTAACTGTTAGTTTTATGAGAATCAAAAATAGCCATATTCGTATGGTGAATGGATCTGTAAAGCATAACTTAGCAATAGCAGAAGAATCAACTTTATATTCACAAGGTAGATTACATTTTCAAAATAAAGAAAGTAAACATATTCCAATTAGCTTAACAACAAATGCATTATTTGTAGGAGATAGTGTTGAAGTAGAAAAAGAAATCTCTTCAATTGTTCGTGTAAAAGAAGGTTCGAGCTTTATTGCCAATGACTTTATTCATTTAAATGGAGATGCTACAAAACTGAATTATGAAACAGATGAAACGAGTCAATGCAGCATTGCTCAGAAACATAAAGTAGCTCCAGAAAGAAGCGAAAAAGGGGAGATTATTCGAACAGCGAATGAACAAAAAGCTCATCATACGAATACTGATTACTATGCTCAACTACAAGGGTTAATTGGTCTTAAAACTGTCAAAGAAAAAGTAGATAAATTAATCCAACAAGCAAGATATAATCAATTACAAATCGAACAAGGATTACCCCCTGAAAAAATGACGATGCACGCAGCTTTCTTAGGAAATCCAGGAACGGGTAAGACAACCGTAGCACGTTTAATGGGACAAATCTTATTCCAATACGGAGCCTTAAAAGGGGAAGAATTTAAATTTGTAGAAGTATCAGCGGCTGATTTATTATCCGGATATGTGAATCAAACAGCAGAACAGACTCGTAAGAAATTAGAAGAAGCTAAAGGCGGCGTGTTATTTATTGATGAGGCGTATGCTTTGCATAAAAAAGGTTCGAATAGCACAGGGGAAGAAGCGATTAATGAACTATTGACGTATATGGAAAACCATCGTGATGATATTATGGTGATTTTTGCAGGATATACAAAAGAAATGGAACAATTTTTTGATGTGAATCCAGGCTTCAACTCTCGTGTACCTCATCAGTTAGTGTTTGAAGATTATTCACCAGATGAAATTGTTCAAATGGGACTTAAAATTTTTGAAGGAAAAGCTCGAAAAGTTGAAGATCCAGAATTTTATGCTCGTAACATTAAAAAAGCGTATAAACGTTCCTTAGATAAGAGTAATGCTCGATGGATTCGTAATCAAAATGAGCAAATTATGCAAGAATTTATTTTCCGTGTGATGTCACAAGATGGCGAAGATATGACTTTAATTAAAAACCAAGATATTGAAAAAGCATTGTCACAAGGAAGTTATGAAGAATCCGATCATAAAGCTGATGCATGGGAGCAATTAAATCAATTAATCGGTTTAGAAAAAGTAAAAGAACAAGTCAGTGCCTTTATTCATCAAGTAGAATTATCGAAGGTGAGACAAGAACAAGGAATTGAAACAAAAAATATTACCTTACATTCGTTATTCTTAGGAAATCCAGGGACAGGTAAAACAACGGTTGCTAGAATTATTGGCGAATTATTGTATCAAAAAGGTATGATTGCAACAAATAAAATGGTGGAAGTTTCTCGTGGGGACTTAATTGGTGGTTATCAAGGACAAACAGCCATTAAAACAAGAGAACAGTTACAGGCTGCATTAGGTGGTGTACTCTTTATTGATGAAGCCTATTCTTTAAAACATGGGGCTAATGATAATTTTGGTCAAGAGGCTATTGATGAAATTTTGAAATTTATGGAAGATCATCGACATGATATGGTTGTCATTTTTGCAGGATATCATAAAGAAATGAGTACCTTCTTAGAAACAAATTCAGGATTAGCGAGTCGTGTTCCAAATACATTTGATTTTGAAGATTATACATCTGAAGAAATTGCTCAAATTGGATTGTATGAATTAGGTAGTGATTCCTTAACAGTAGATGAAGAAGCGTATCGCCAAGCGGTTGCGACAGCTTATGCTCGCACGAATGACCGTAGTAATGGTCGTTGGATTCGTAACTTCAATGAGAAATTAAGATTACGATTAGCTACTCGATTTGGTAATAATCCATCAATTAATCCAAATCAAATTATTCAACAAGATTTAGATGATGTATTGGCGATGTCAAAATAAGAACAAACAAAAAAGCTGCGTTAGCAGCTTTTTTTGTTTTACATGAAATATCCTAAGTAATAACGAACAAATAATGCAGCAGCTACAGCACCAATAAATGGAGCAGTACCTGGAACTAATAATCCATATTGCCAGTCATTATTTACTTTGTTTTTGATTGGTAATACTTGATAAGCTAAACGAGGACCTAAGTCACGAGCTTGGTTCATCGCGAATCCTGTAGTACCTCCTAGACCCATACCAACAGCCCAAACGATTAAACCAACAACGATTTGGAGTTGATCTTTATTCACTTGTTCAGTAGCTAAGATAGCTGTTAAGAAAATAAATGTTGCAAATGCTTCGACAAAGTAGTTACGAGGTAAGTTACGACAGTTAGGGTTTGTAGAGAAGATGTTACGAATCGCAATTCCATCTACTTGACCTTCAGAAGCTGTAAAGTGGTCTGCATACATGAACCATACGATAACAGCACCAGCAAATGCACCTAAAAATTCAGCAATTGATACGAATAACCATTGTTCAGCAGGTAATAAACCTAAAACAACTTTTGCTAAAGCCATAGCAGGGTTTAAGCTAACTCCACCAAAGATGAATAATGTAACAGTAATACCGAATGCCCATGTTGTGATAGCAAATAAGTGACCTGTTCCAGCATATTTTGTTTTCTTTAAGACGTCATCACAGTGTACGCCAACCCCAAAGATAATCATAAGGGCAGTTCCCATAAATTCTGATGATAATAAGTGAATAAATTCTTGTGTAAACATATAAAATATAAGACTCCTTTTTATTTTTAATTTTTAAATTATAATAATACTTCTTTTTCTAATAGTTGATAAACTTTTCCAATTGGTAATTGATGCTGTTTGGCTAGTCTGGCACAATCCTCGTACTCGAGAGTTGTTTTAGAGATGTTTTGGTAGGTGTTTTGTTTTAGTCGAATCATCCCTAAACTAGTTTCGACTTCTTGGAAAGTTCGTTGCATGACTTTTCTTGAAATTTTTTGATAACGAAATCCAATTGTACTTGTTTGCTCAAATAAAATATTAGTAAATTCCTCTAATTGTGTAAGAGAAATTAGAAGAGTAACATGAATCGCTGGGCGATTTTTTTTCGCTAAAACACTGAAATAAGTGACATCTAGAGCTCCTTTTTCATATAGGAAATCCATTAAATACCCCATTTGTTCAGGTGTTTGATCATCAATTGTAGTGTCGATTTGATAAATATCATCGTCTAATTGATGTACTTCTTTGAACGAGTGAGTAGTTGGCTGACATAGACTTCCACGTAGAGCATTGAATTTTCCAGTATCTCTTTTTCCAAATCCATATCCTACAGAAGTAATTTCCAAGCTTTCTGGAATAGTAAAGTCTGGATGAATTGCCTTTAGTAAGGCAATACCTGTTGGTGTAATGAGTTCAGTTTTAATATCAAAATCTTGATGAATTAAGATAGAAGTACCTTTTCTTAATTGCATGACTGCAGGAACAGGCACCGGCATTACGCCATGAGCGACTTTGATAGTACCACTACCTTCGACTAAAGGTGCGCTATACACTTTAGTGATTCCTAAGTTTTCAAATAAAATGAAGAAACTAGCGATATCCACAATTGAATCAATTGCGCCTACTTCGTGGAAATGAATTTCTTCAATTGGAACTTGATGAACGGCAGATTCTGCACGAGCAATATCTTGGAACACTTCAATACTTTTTTCTTTTACAAAGTCAGATACGCTACTATTCTCAAAAATTTTAATAATTTCTTGTAAACCACGAACGTCACCATGATGATGTCCATGTTCATGATGGTGATCGTGTTCATGGTGGTGATCATGTTCATGATGGTGATCGTGTTCATGATGGTGATCGTGTTCATGGTAATGATTGTGTTCATGGTAATGATCGTGTTCATGGTAATGATCGTGTTCATGGTAATGATCGTGTTCATGGTGGTGATCGTGTTCATGATGATGATCGTGTTCATGATGATGATCGTGTTCATGAGTGAAATCTCCATGGACTCCATGGTCTTTTTCTCCATGTTCTAAATGAACATCGAAATCAATTCCATAAATACTACTTTTAGCAATTTTATGAATATGTAAATGATAGCCATCTACAGCTAATTTTTTAAGTTCTTGTTGTAAATAGTCTGAACTAGCTCCTAAATCTATAAGAAGACCGTTCAACATATCTCCACTAATACCAGATAAAGGTTCTAAATATAAATGTGTCATGATGAAACACCTCGAATCTGATTAATCATACTAGCAGAATAAGCAGCACCAAATCCATTATCAATATTGACAACTGTCACACCAGAAGCACAAGAAGTTAACATGCTCATCAGAGTTGTTAGACCTTGTAAGTTACTTCCATATCCTACACTTGTAGGAACTGCAATGACAGGGACATCTACTAATCCTGCGACTACACTCACAAGAGCACCTTCCATTCCAGCAATGACAATAATGACACTAGCACTACGGATATCGTCCAAACGATTGAATAGTCGATGGATACCAGCAACTCCAACATCATAAATTCGTTTCACCGGATTTCCAAATGTTTCAGCAGTAATAGCAGCTTCTTCTGCTACAGGCATATCACTTGTTCCTGCCGTTACTACAGCAATGTAATGTTCAGTATGAATTGGAGTGGGATTAACGACAAAAGCTCTAGCAGTTTCGTAATAAAATCCGTGAGGAATTTTTTCTAATAAGTATTGTCCTTTTTCGCTATCGACTCTAGTTGCTAGTACAGGAAGATGTTCTTTTTCTAATGATTCAATAATTTTTTCGATTTGCTCTTTTGTTTTTCCTTCTCCATAAATAATTTCTGGAAATCCATTTCTTTTATTACGAGAAAAATCTAAAGAAGCAAAACCAATATCGTCGATGCCTTCTAATAGAGAGGTAGCTTCCTCTAATGAAAGCTGTCCCTCTTGAAAGCGAATGAGAATCTCTTTTTTATCCATAATAATTCCCTAGTCTTCAACGATAACAGATAAACCATCACGAATAACGGTAACTTTAGCATCTGGTCCTTCAATTTCAAAGGCACGAGCTAATGCTTCGTCAAATGTTTTAGCAATTTCCATGTGCATATCTGTAATTAATGTAGGATCGACTAAATCAGACACAAAAATCACACGATGATGAACTAAAATACGTGCTAAAATTTGAGCAGTCCATTGGTCTGGGATAGTTTCTAAACGTGGTGTGTTAATCGCTTTTTCTAAAAATTCTTTTGGATGGTTGTAATCAGCTAAATTGTGATAGAAACCTGAACCACCGTGTCCGTCACGACATCCTGCAACCATAATAATAACGCCGCCTTCTTTATTCGTAGCTTCAGCAGCAGTCATTCCTTTAACAGCTTGATAAATATTTTGGTCAAGTGGGAATCCACCATTTGTTGAAACAGCGATGTCACAAGGGATTTTTTTAACATGAGCTAATCCACGTACAAATTCACATCCGACATGGTGAGCTTCTTCCATATCACCAGCAAATGAACCGATAATACGTTTTTCTCCATCTAATACAACGTTAACAATAAAGGCTAAGTTTGCAGTACGAGCTGCATAAACCATATCTTCATGAATTAAATTGTGTTTTAAATTCCCTGTTCTTGATTTATCAGAGTCGATAAATTCACCAGAGTGGTTAGCCATAATCGTTTTATAAGAAGCTACTCCAGGTAATACAGATTTACGTCCGCCTGAGAATCCTGCAAAGAAGTGAGATTCAATGAATCCTTCAGCGATTAATAAGTCTGCTTCTGCAGCGATACGGTTAATAATACAGTCACCACCTGAAGGTAATTTACCAATGGTTACCATATCTTCATCATTTGTTGAAATATGCATAACGATTTCTTCGTTATCTACAATTTCTTGACCATACTTATTAATTAACTCTTCACGAGTTGAAGGACGGTGGAATCCTGTTGCTACTAAAATACGAATACGAGCATCTGGAGCGACACTACGAATACGACGTAAAATAATTGGAGTAATAATATGAGAAGGAACTGGACGAGTGTGGTCTGAACTAATTAAAACAATGTCTTTTTTTCCTTTTGCCAATTCTTCTAATGATTTACTACCAATAGGATTATCCATTGATTTTTCAACAGTTTCTTGTTCAGAAAGAGGATTTGAAAAATTCTCTGCTTCTGATTCTAACAATCCTGCAAAATTTTTATCAGGAATGCTAGCAGTAATTATTTGTTTGTCATAAGGTAATTTAATGTCTACCATTTTTAACATCTCCTTTGTTAATAGCTAACACAATATAGTATATTATTTTTTTCTTTACCTGTGAATACAAATGGTGTTAACATATGTTAACAAAAATATTTTTATCAAGAGGATAATAATGGTTAAGAAATGCAAGTGAATTTTTGAAAAAAGGAGTATAAAAATGGAAGAAAATTATCTTGTAAACTTTCTTGAAGCGCATAATGCACCTGTGATTAAAAAGAAGAAGCACATGTATTTAGCGTATCACGGATTAGAGGAATCTTATACATATGTATTGAAAGAAGGGGTTGTTAAAACAAGTATTATCTTAAAAGATGGTCGGGAATTTAACTTAGCGTATATTACTCCTATCGATATTATTTCATTATTAAGAGATGAAGTATCAAATTATACTTCTGCACCCTTTAATGTACGAGTGGAATCAGATGAAGCAAGTTTTTATAGAATTCAACGTATTAAATTTTGGGAATATGTTAAAGAAGATCGAAAATTACAAGACTATATTCGAGAATATTATCGACAAAAATTATCTGAAAATATCGAATCTTTACAATATATGACGATGAATGGGAAAAAAGGTGCAGTATGTGCCTTTATTTATAAATTAGTAAAGCAGTTTGGAGTACAAACGGAAGACGGCATACTGATTGATTTTGCAGTAACAAATGAAGATATTGCAGGTTTTTGTGGGATTTCTACTCGCAATAGTGTGAACCGTATTATTCATGATTTAAAAGCGGAAGACGTTGTCGAAATCAAAAATCAGAAAATTATTGTAAAAGATATTAGTTACTTAGCAGATTTTACTGGAAGAGAAGGTTAATAAGAGCCTGTATTAAGGAGAACCATTATGGATGAAAAAGAAATAAAACTAAAAGCATTATTAAAGGAAATTGGGAAAATTGTTGTTACTTACTCAGGTGGAATTGATAGTAGTTACCTATTAAAAGTAGCATTGGACACTCTTGGAAGTGAGAATGTTTTAGCAGCTGTAGTGAATTCTGAATTATTTCCAGATTACGAATTTGATATGGCCATTGATCTGGCTAATGAAATGGGAGCTCGTGTTATCGGATTAGAAATGGAAGAATTATCAGATCCAAGAATTGCAGCAAATACTCCTAAAATTTGGTATTATAGCAAGAAATTAATGTATCAAACGATTAAAGAACATGTAGAACAAGAAGGATTTACCGTGTTATCAGATGGTACGATTATGGATGATGTGGATGATTTTCGTCCAGGAGTAAAAGCTCGTAATGAAGAAGGCGTTCGTAGTTTATTACAAGAAGCCGGATTATATAAGAGTGAAATTCGTCAATTAGCCAAAAGACTTGGCGTAGAAAATTGGAATAAAGTACCTTCTTGCAGTATGGCATCTCGTTTCCCATATGGTACAAAAATTACTGCAGAAAAAGTTCGTTGGGTACAAGAAGCAGAAGCCTATTTAATTCAATTAGGATTCGAACAAGTACGTGTACGTGTTCATCAAGATTTAGCAAGAATTGAAGTATCTCTTGATTTAGTCCCTACATTATTAGAGCATCGTCAAGAAATTGAAAGTAAATTACGCTCGATTGGTTTTAGTTATGTTGCATTAGACTTAGCGGGTTATCAGTATGGACGAATGAATCAAGTGTTAAGTGACAAAGAAAAAGCAAAAATTGGATAAGAGTTAAAGGAGAACTTTTATAAGGAGTTCTTCTTTCTTTGCCTAGGAATGAGGAGAGTATGGAAGCTCAAGCAGTATTACAATTTTGGTTTGAGGAATTAGAACCAAAGGATTGGTTTGTAAGATCCGTTGCATTGGATAAAGAAATATATAGACGTTTTTTTAAAATTCATCAAGCTGCTATTGCTGGAGAATTAGGTCATTGGAGACAGACTGTTCAAGGAAGATTAGCAGAAATTATTGTATTAGATCAATTTTCTAGAAATTTATATCGTGATGATGCAAGAGCGTTTTTATATGATGGCATGGCGCTTGTATTAGCACAAGAAGCCCTACCGTATTCAAAAGAATTGACGGTTATTGAACGAAGCTTTTTATATATGCCATTTATGCATTCAGAGTCATTAGCGATTCACGAAGAGGCTGAAAAATTATTTTCTGAACCTGGAATGGAAAAGCGTGCGAAATATGAACAGATGCACCGAAAAATTATTGAACAGTTTGGACGCTATCCACATCGTAATGAAATTTTAGGAAGAAAATCGACTGAAAAAGAGTTAGAATTTCTTCGAAAGCATTCAGGATTTTAATCAGTTCGGGTATGTAAAACGCATTAAAAAAAGTAATAAAACCTTAATATAAATAGAGTTGTTTTTTAAGTGAAAATTCGATACGATGGATAGGCAAAAGAGAGAATTGTGGAGATAAACTTATGAAAAAAATCAAATGGATGAAAGCCGTAGTGACAACTTTAATCGCTTGTTGTTTAGCAAGTCCGATGCAAGTAGTGGTTCATGCTGAAGAAGCTGAGAAACCTAAGACTGCTGAAGAAATTGCAGCTTTAGAAGATGTTGCATCTTATATTGCTATCGAACAAACAAGTGGAAAAATTTTGATGGAAAAAAATCAAGATGATGTTCGAGGCATTGCTTCGATGAGTAAAATGGTTAGTCAGTATTTAATATTAGAAGCGATTAAAAATTCAGAAATTACATGGGAAACAAAAATCCCTATTAGCGAACGAGCAAGTAAATTAAGTGCAAATTATTCTTTATCAAATGTGCCATTATGGCCGAATGAGAAATATAGTATTCAAGAGTTATTTGAAGCAAGTTCGATTTATTCTGCAAATGCCGCAACCATTGCGATGGCAGAATATTTAGCTGGAAGTGAAGCGAAATGGGTCGAACGAATGAAAGAGAAGTTGGAATCTTGGGGGATTCATGATGCCTCAATTGTAAATGCTACAGGATTACCGAATAAATATGGAACAACAGAAAAAAATCCAGATTTTGGAGATGAAGCAGAAAATAGTATGTCTGCTCGTTCGGTTGCGATTGTAGCAAGACGTTTAGTATTAGATTTTCCAGAAATTTTAAAAATTTCTTCAGTTGCGACAAAGGAGTTTCGACCAGGAACTGCTGGTGTCACTAAGATGGATAATTTTAACTATTTAATTCCAGGATTATTATTTGGTTATGATGGAGTAAATGGATTAAAAACAGGAACTTCTGAAACAAGTGGAGCCTCAATTACAACAACAGCAACACGTAATAATTTCTCAGTGATTGTTGTTACGATGGGGTCTAAACAACCATTGAATCGTTTTAAAGTAACTACGAAAATGTTAGATGAATTATTCAAGAAATACGAAGGTTTAGTTGTCGGAATTCCAGGTAAATCTGTTCAAAATATTCAACCTTATCCAGTAAATGGTGGGGCTGATGAAAAGATTAGTGTGGATTATGGAGATAATTTTGTAGCAGCTGTTCCAAAAGGAACTGCTATGAGTCAAGTGAAAGTACGTTTTGAACCATTTAAGGAATTATTAGATGAAAATAATGCTTTACAAGCTCCTATTACTGCAGGAAAAACAATTGGAAATTTATACTTCCAAATGCCAGGAGAAGATTTAGGATATGTAGATGGTCAAACTGAAGGACATGTTCCAGCATTTGCAGGATATGAAATTGATCCATCGAATATTGTGACAGACAGCTATCGACAAGCGAGAGGATTTGTGGAAAAAATTATTCATGGAATCCAAGAGTTTTTTGGAAATATTTTCCAAAAAGTGAAAGGTTTCTTACATGCGCAAGAAGCGTAAATAGTTCAATTTGCTGATTACCTGTTGCACAACTTTAGAGAATATTGTAAAATACAGACATATAAAACTGTATGAATAGTAACTTGAAGTCTTTTGTAGAGAGCTAGCGTTTGGTGAAAGCTAGTAAAGTATGACAAGCGAATCCACATACTATGATGCATGGCGAAAGCATTGATTAAGCCATCCGGAGCAAACCGTTATCGCAAATGAGTGCAATGGAAACATTGAATACGGGTGGTACCGCGAAGATAAAAGTGAAACACACAACTTCGTCCCAGTGACAATTTGTCGGGGATGAGTTGTGTGTATTTTTTTACAATGGTTTAAACAAATTTTCAACAAGCAAAACAAAAGAAATTGGAGGAATCAATATGTTAGATATGAAACGAGTGAGAGATCACTTTGAAGAAGTTGTGGTTGGTTTACAAAACCGCGGAGTAGAACGTCAAGTAGTAGAAGAATTACGTGATTTAGACGAAAAACGTCGTGAATTAATTTTAAAAACGGAGCAATTAAAACAATATCGTAATACGGTAACGGAAGAAATTTCTCAATTAAAACGTAATAAAGAAGATGCAAGTGCGAAAATCGCAGAAATGAAACAAGTTGGGGAAGATGTAAAAGCAACAGATGCTTTATTAGCAGAAGTAGAAGAAAAACTAGAATACATCGCTTCACGATTACCAAACATTGCTGCAGCAGATGTTCCTGTAGGGGAAGATGAAAACGAAAACGTAGAAATTCGTCGTGAAGGAACTCCACGTGTCTTTGATTTCGAACCAAAACCACACTGGGAAGTAGCAGAAGCATTAGATATTTTAGACTTTGAAAGAGGAGCAAAAGTATCAGGAAGCCGTTTCTTATACTATAAAGGTTTAGGAGCTCGCCTAGAACGTGCTATTTACAATTACATGATTGATTTACATGTGGAAAAACATGGCTACACAGAAATGATTACACCATATTTAGTAAATGAACAATCAATGTATGGAACAGGACAATTCCCTAAATTTAAAGAAGATGTATTCCAAATTAATGATGAACGTAATTTAACATTAATTCCAACAGCAGAAGTTCCATTGACAAACTATTATGCCAATGAAATTTTAGAAGAAGCACAATTACCAATTTATTTCACAGCATTAAGCCCTTCATTCCGTTCAGAAGCAGGTAGTGCCGGCAGAGATACTCGTGGATTAATCCGTCTACACCAATTCAACAAAGTGGAAATGGTGAAATTCGCAACTCCTGAAACATCATTTGATGAATTAGAAAAAATGACAGATAATGCGGAAGATGTATTACGTGGTTTAGGTTTACCATTCCGTACAATTGTATTATGTACAGGAGATATGGGATTCTCAGCTTCTAAAACATATGACGTTGAAGTTTGGATTCCAGCACAAGATACTTACCGTGAAATTAGTTCATGCTCAAACTGTGTAGACTTCCAAGCTCGTCGTGCGAAAATTCGTTACCGTCAAGCTGAAACTGGAAAAATTGAATTATTACACACATTAAATGGATCTGGTTTAGCAGTTGGTCGTACAGTAGCAGCCATCTTAGAAAACTACCAAGAAGCAGATGGAAGTGTAACAATTCCTGAAGCATTAGTTCCATATATGGGTGGAGTTACAAAAATTACTAAATAATTTTGAATAAAAGAATGAAGTGACCCCAAAAAGTTAGACTTTTTGGGGTTACTTCGTATGTATGGTGTTTTTTTATTTGGATATTTATCAGAAGACAGAGAAATTTTAGACTTTATGAAAAAGGAAGTTTCTAAAGATGAAAATTGGCGAGTTCAAGAAGTATTAGCAAAATCGTTTGATGAATATTGTAGAAAAATAGGTTATGAAGAGGCACTGCCGGTTATTGATGAATGGTTGGGGGATGTTGATCCGAATACAAGAAGGGCTGTGACAGAGGGATTGAGAATTTGGACGAGCAGACCTTATTTTAAAGAACATCCTGAAGAAGCGATTAAACGAATTGCGGCATTAAAAGAAGATAGTAGTGAATATGTGAGAAAATCAGTTGGAAATGCATTACGAGATATTAGTAAGAAATACCCTGAACTTATTAAGGCAGAATTAGATACTTGGAATATCGAGAAAAAATCTGTGAAACAAGTATACCAATTAGCAAGTCGATTCATTGAGAAGTGATTTTATCAAAAAAATTGCATTTTATCACGTGTAGTGATAAAATGCAGAAAAAGTGATAAAAAGAGGTGAAACTATGAATAGTGATAAAATCTTGAATATTTTTGAATCTTTTCATTTCAGCGTGAGCTTATCTCCTGTAGAGCTTCACTTGCCAATTGTTTTTCATAAAAAATATGAATTTATGCAATTACTAATTAATGGAGAGAAATTTTTATTAATAAAAGAAAAACGGACAGGAAGTTTAGAAAATTTTGTAAAACAAGCAAAAGGAATTCAAAAGCAAACAGGGTTAGCAGTTATTTTGGTATTTAATAAATTATCTGATGTACAGAAAAAACAATTATTACAAATTGCTGTGCCCTATCTTGATTATCATGAAAATATTTACTTCCCATATTTAGGATTTTTATTTTCAAAAGTAGAAAATGAAGTTAAAGTTGATAAAAAACTGACTTCAACGGAACAAAAAGTTCTTATTTCATTGTTATTAAATTCCTCTACATTTGAAATTAATATAGAGGAAATTAGTTGTTTAACAAATTTATCTATTCCAAGTTTATATCGTGCTTTTAAGAATTTTAAAGATAGAGGTTGGCTAACAAATAAGAATAAATCTTATCACTTTGCTAAAACAAAAGCTCAGATTTTTAATGAAGCTAAAAAGTTTTTGAAAAATCCAATTCATAATACTGTATTGATTAGTGAAGATGATTTTCAGAGAATTACTCAGAATGTAGATTTGAAGCTTTCAAATACAAAAGCTTTATCAACTATAAGTATATTAGCGGATAATGATGAATATGGAACTTATGCATTATCAAAAAAACAGTTTAAGAAAATTGAGGAATCATTTCAACAACATATTTTTCAAGGACATAAAATAGAAATTTGGAATTATGAACCGATACATTTTAACTATTTAAAAGAGGAATGCTTAAGGAATGAAAGTAAGGGGGAATCTGCTTTAATTGATCCCATTTCATTATATTTGATTTTAAAAGATGATGAAGATCCTCGAATTGAAGAGGAAGTAGAGAAGTTAGAAAGCAAGATTTTTACATTATTAGGAGAAAAGTATGCCAGCTAATATAAAACCTATTTTTCAAGAAATTTTTAAGGAATATCAAGATTACTATGTTTTAATTGGAGGAACAGCCACTTCCATTGTTCTAGATGCTCATGGATTTGAAAGTCGTACGACTAAAGATTATGATATGGTTATTATTGATCATTTAAAGGATAAGGCTTTTTATCATACATTGATTCATTTTCTAGAAATGGGAGAATATATCGGAAGTCAATTAGAAGAATCACCTCAGCTTTTTCGTTTTACAACTAAGAAATCTGGATTTCCAGAAATGATAGAATTATTTAGTATTTTACCAGAGTACCCTTTGAAGAAGTTTAGTAGAGAAACTCCCCTTCATTTTGCCGAAGAGGCAAGTTTATCTGCTTTATTATTAGATAAAGATTATTATCAATTGTTAGTAAATGAAAAAGAAATTATTGAGGAATATTCTGTATTGAGCAATCGAGGATTAATTGTGTTTAAAGCAAAAGCGTGGCTTGATATGGTAGAGAAATCAAAACAAGGTGAACGAGGATTAAGCAAAAAAATCAAAAAGCACTTAAATGATATTGCAAGATTAACGATGTTACTGCATGAAGAGGATGCTTTATCTAAAATTAATACTTCAAATACTATTGTAAAAGATATGGAACGATTTATTCAGTTTTTATCAAGTGAGATACATTCTATCCCTCAGAATGAAGATATTGTTTTATCACGAGAAGAAATTTTTGAAATACTAAGAGAGTTTCTATTAAGTTGATTATTTTAAAGGTAAAAAATAAAAGGAATGAACAAACCTTACGGCATGTTCATTCCTTTTTCTTATTTTTTCACACTAACATTAATAGCATCTAACACACGCTCAACAGGGGTGCTTTCTTCGAGTAAGTGTTTTTGTTCTTCTTTGGCGATATCAGGATGGTCAGTAATGATGCCCGAAACAGAGCTGTGAAGATATTTATTAATTTCATCGGGTTCATTAATTGTCCAAACATAAACTTCATGACCTTGTTGCTGAGCAGCAATGGCTGTTAAGTCATGGTAAGAGAAATCTTCCACCACATAAAAGTCTACTGCAGGATTTCCAAATCCACCAAATTGAAGAGGAATGACATATCCGGTATCCATTTCAGGAGCTTTTCGTTCAATTTCTTCAATAACGTTTAAGTTGATAGACATGACTTTATAAGTTTTTTCAACACCTAATTCTCTCATTTTTGCAATAAAGAGGTCGGTGTAGTCTGCTCCTTCAAAACCATGAGGTTTTAATTCAACGAGTAATTTGACATTGAGTTCCTTTGCTTTTGTAACAAATTCTTCAAAAGAAGGAATGTGACTTTCATAATTATTTTGGTAAATTGGAAGACCAACAATTTCATCATACGTCATATCTTTAACTTTTTTATTGAGACGGGCTAATCGCTTCAAATTATAATCATGCATGACGATAAACTGATTATCTTTTGTGAGTAAAATATCCATTTCCACATAATCGGCGCCTTCTTTTGCAGCAGCTTCTAGAGCTTCAAGAGAATTTTCCACACCATATTCGGTAAATCCTCGGTGAGCTACGATAGCAGCTGAGGTAGAGTTTTCCCAATGATATTTTGAAATAGCTTCGCTAGAATAGTAAATTGTTAAACCGATAAAAGCAGTTACTGTAATAAGTGTACTTTTAAAAGGAATTTCAGGAATATGATGCTTGATTGTTACATCTACGGCATCTTGATCATCTGCTAGTTTTACTAAAATAATAATTAGAGAAATTTTCGTATAAATGGTTATAAAGAAAATGACTAGTTTTGATAAGACAAACAGGCTCGTTACGATAAAGACATTATCCATTATAGAAGATAAGTATCCTAAAGTAATCGTGAGAATAAACGTCACTAAAAATCCGATAATGGATAGGATGGCCTCAACTAGTAAAAAGATTCCAATATGTCTCCATAATTTCTTCTTTGTGAGCGCCCAACTTGTTTTTAGATTTTCTAAAAAACAATGGTTCGTCAAAATTTGTAACGGAATGGTATATATAAATCTTAGATGTAAATATGCCAGTATGCCACATAATAGACCATAAGTAATTGCTCCGGCAGTTGTTTTTTGAATTTCTCCTGTAATAAAAGATGGAATATATAACTGTTCGGTTAAAAATGAGGTCATTCCAAAATTCCCTAATGGTAATAGGGTCAATAAATACAATAAGAAATATATAAATTGTGGGCTGAAAAATTCCCTCACTTCACCAAAAGCATTTCTCAAGCTTGTTCGCCATGAGAAATGTGTATTAGAAATTGTTCCATAAACCATAAAGGTAAGAAGTGAAAATTCAATAAAAACAAATAAAATAACGGCGAATAAATAGGCAATAAACGCTAAAATAATAATAGGTGAGGAGAAGAATAATTTCATATTGTTAAAATTAAAATTACTTTGTCCCGATAAAATAATAATGCCTTTAAATAAAGTTGATAAAATTCGAAAGCCAACAAATGATACAAAAAATTGTAAGAAGGCGGCATTTCGTACATACGTAATTTTGTTGGAAAATAAATTGTTTAATACAAATCGAACGGTTTTCCAAATTGGTAAAGTTTGATTTTCCATAAAGCCTCCTTATAGAAAGATTGAGAATATTGTAGCACAGATTATAAGAAAATTCTTGTAGTATTTGCAAAAGAAATCTTTAAGAAAGATGCAAGCTTTCTTCATTGTAACAATAGGAAGATTGCCGTATACTTAAAGCGTAATCATGATTTTATAGGAGGGGTTTTATGTTTTTATCAGAGGAATTACTATCACAAATTCATCAAAGAGCGGCGCAATATGACTTGGAAAATGCTTGGCCGAAGGAAGATTATGAGGCATTAAAAGAAGCAGGGTATTATAAAGCTTTTGTGCCAAAAGAATATGGGGGATATGGCTTATCTCTTCAAGAAATTGCCCAAGAACAAACAAGATTAGCAATGGCAGCACCAGGAACAGCTCTTGGTATTAATATGCACCAAATTATTGTTGGATTAGCAAAGCATATGGTTCGATTTGGTAATAAGAAGGGTGAACAAATTTTACGAGATGCAGCTGATGGGAAGTTGTTAGCATTTGGTATTTCTGAACCAAGTAATGACCGAGTTTTATTTGGATCTATTTCGAAAGCAGAGCCACAAGAAGATGGCGGTTATCGTTTTTATGGAAAGAAAGTTTTCCTATCGATGGGGAAATATTGCGATAAATTAGTTTCATTTGGTTCAGATACTTCTGGAGAATCTCCATTGTCTGTCTTTGCTTATTTAACACCTGATGCAGAAACATTCGAAGTAAAAGATGATTGGAATACATTAGGAATGAAAGCAACTCAATCAAACACTGTCGAATTAAAAGGTATTTATGCTGCAGAAGAGCAAATTTTAACAAAAGTAGCTCCTGGTCCAAGTTTTAATCCAGTTGTGTTTGGTATTTTTGCTTATTTTGAAATTTTATTAGCCGCTACTTACCATGGAATTGGAAAACGTGCGTTAGAAATCGGAATTGAGACGGTAAAAACTCGTCATTCTGTATCGAATAATGCGCCGTATTCTCAAGATAAAAATATTCGTTGGAGAATTGCCGAAGCAGCTATTATTTTAGATGAAATTCAACCACAAATTAATGAATTAAGTCAAACATTGGAATCAAGCGAAGAGTATAGCTTTATTTGGTTACCACGTTTATCTTCTATTAAAAATCGTTCTGTTGAAGTATCGAAAAAAGCAGTGGAAGAAATTGTACGTGCTAGTGGAGGAAGTTCTTATTATAATACGACAGAACTTTCACGCTTGTATCGTGATGTATTAGCTGGCTTATTCCAACCATCTGATCAAGAATCTCTTCATGATGCATGGGCAAATATTTTATTAGGACCTATTGCGTAGTTAGTTGGTAGAAGCATGAGTTTTGTTTGAATTTCTTCTCTTTCAAGGGTTCACTTAGGATAATCCTAGTATTTTCAGGGAGTTTATAGTATAATCGTTCGTGGCGTTTTGAACGCTCGAGGTTCGCAACCATCCCTCGATTCAAAAAACTAGGAGGAAAAGAAATGAAACAAAACAATGTAAAAGTGTTGATTATCAATGCGATTGTAGCAGCATTATATGTGGTGATTACAACAGTATTTTCCTTTATGTCCTTTGGAAATATCCAATTCCGTATTTCAGAAATGTTAAACCATTTATTTGTCTTTGATAAAAAGTATGGGTATGGGATTATTGCGGGTGTTATTTTAGCTAATACTATTTTTATGTCTAGCTCTGGTTTAGGAGTGTATGATTTAGTATTTGGTTTAGGACATTCTATTTTATCTTTAGTGATTGGTTCATTCGTGTTCCGATTTGCCAAAGATTTAAAAGGCAAAATGTTATTATTATCCATCGTATTTAGTGTGATGATTTTCTTAGTAGCTATTGAGTTAAAACTTGTATTAGAATTACCATTTTGGTTAAGCTATTTTGAAACTTTTGTTGGTGAAATTATCGTCATGTTAGTGGGAATCCCAGTCATGTTAGCAGCCGACAAAGCAATTGATTTTACAAAACAAATGAATGCATAATTTATGTTTTAAAAGGTATATTCGAGAAATCGGGTATGCCTTTTATTGTTAGTGGAAAATGTTGCTAGTTTGTTTATTAAAAAAGGCTTTTCGTAACCTCATGACTTGTAAAAAAGCATAAAAGCATCTAAACTATAGTAGACTATGAATCAGAAAAGAGGAATTTCAATGGAATTATTAAGTCTAACAGTAGGACGCCTACAAGAGAACGTGTATTTTTTAATTGATGAAAATAAAGAAACATTAATTTTTGATCCAGGTGCACAAGCAGAGGATATTAAAGAATTAATTGAAGAAGAAGGATTGAAGCCAATTGCGATTGTGTTAACACATGCGCATGGAGACCATATTGGAGCAGTAGACGAATTAAGAAAAGCATACAATATTCCAATGTATATGAATGAAATTGAAAAAGAATTTTTAACGAATACAGATTTCAATCGTTCCTTATATTCAAACGAAAATATTACGGTAGATCCTGCTGACGGATACTATCCGGAAGAATTAGGAAAATGGAAAATTGGAAGTTTTGAACCTGAATTAGCATTAATTCCGGGGCATTCTCCAGGTAGTACAGTGTTTATCTTCAAAGATAATGGATTTGTTATCGGAGGAGACGTTTTATTTAAAGGGAGCGTAGGACGTAGTGACTTCTCATATGGCAGTCATATGACATTAATGGCAGGAATTGAACAATATTTATTACCATTACCAGGAAATACGGTTGTTTTCCCAGGACATGGTGAACCAACAACGTTACAAGATGAAATTGCAAGTAACCCGTTTTTAAATGGAGCAACTAGATAGAACTCAGTAGGAGAATTCAAAATGATTTTTGATACACATACACATTTAAATGTAGAGCAATTCGAAGGAGAAGAAGCAGACGTTATTAATCGTGCAAAAGAATTAGCTGTTACACGTTTTGCGGTTGTCGGATTTGATACACCAACGATTGAAAAAGCTCTTCGATTAAGTGAAACTTTTGAAGAAGTAGTGGCGATTGTAGGATGGCATCCGGTTGAAGCACATGCCTATACACCAGATATTGAGAAAACATTAATCACACAATTAACCCATCCAAAAGTAGTGGCAATGGGGGAAATGGGATTAGACTATTACTGGGATGACTCTACACCTGAAGAACAAGAACGAGTATTCCGTCGCCAAATTGCCATTGCCAAAGAAATGAAATTACCGATTGTCATTCATAATCGTGATGCGACAGAAGATTGCTATCGTATCTTAAAAGAAGAAGATATTCGAGATATCGGCGGAATTATGCATAGTTACAATGGTGATGTGGAATATATGAAACATTTCTTAGATTTAGGGATGCATATTTCTTTTAGTGGAGTAGTGACGTTTAAAAATGCTCCTCAAGTTCGTGAGTGTGCGAAAATTGTTCCACTAGATCGTTTTTTAGTTGAAACAGATGCTCCTTATTTAGCTCCTGTTCCGTATCGTGGAAAGAGAAACGAAACAGGTTATACTCGCTATGTTGTTGAAACAATTGCTAAGGAACGGGAAATGGCTTGGGAAGAAATTGCTAAAGCTTCGACAGCAAATGCAATGAAGCTATTTCGATTTGAAGAAAGAGGATTAAAATGAATCCAATTATAGTAGTAGAAGGACGAGATGACACTCGTCGATTAAAGGAAGTTTTTCCAGAAATTGAAACGATTGAAACGAATGGTTCAGCTATTGATGATGAAACACTCGTATTAATCAAAAAGGCAAGTGAAATTCGAGAAGTCATCGTGTTTACAGATCCAGATTATCCAGGACAAAGAATTCGTTCGATTATTCAAGAAGCGATTCCGACGGTAAGTCATGCTTTTATTGAAAGAGAAGAAGCGGTTCGAAAAACGAATCATAAAAGTCTTGGGGTAGAACATGCTAGCGATGAAAGTATTCAAAAAGCATTGGAGCATGTGTATAAACCAGTAGCAGACCTTCAAGAAGAGATTGCTCAATCGGTGATTTTAGAACTAGGACTAATTGGCTATCCTCACTCGTCTTATTTAAGAAAAGAAGTGTCTAAAGAATTACGAATTGGACATACAAATGGAAAGCAATTAACAAAACGATTAAAATTATTTGGCATTTCAGAGCAACAATTACGAAATGCAGTACAAATTGTACAAGAAAGGAGCTAAAAAGATGTTTGAAAAAGATATTGCCACACCGACTCGAACACGTGAAATTATGGAACGTCATGGCATTAAGGTGAAGAAGAGTTTAGGGCAAAACTTTTTAATTGAACCGAATATTTTAACAAAAATGTTAGATGTGGCAGATGTTAACAAGGAAACAAATGTCATTGAAATTGGACCAGGGATTGGTGCATTAACGCAACGTTTAGCAAGAGCTGCTAAAAAAGTCTTAGCTTTTGAAATTGATGGACGTTTAATTCCAGTTTTAGAAGATACTTTATCCGATCATGATAATGTCACTGTGATTCATGAAGATATTTTAAAAGTTGATTTAGAAACAGTGATTCAAGAACACTTCAATGTGGAGGAGAGATTACTAGTCGTTGCAAACTTGCCGTATTATATTACGACACCGATTATTATGAATCTCTTAGAATCAGGCTTGCCAATTGATGGATTTGCAATGATGATGCAAAAAGAAGTGGCAGAAAGAATGACGGCTCAACCAAATTCAAAAGCTTATGGCTCATTAACGGTGGCGATTCAATATTGGTGTCATGCCAAAATCGGATTTATTGTTCCTAAAACAGTTTTTAATCCAGTGCCAAATGTAGATTCAGCTATTTTAGTATTGGAACGTAGAGAAGAACCTCTAGTAACAGTGAAAGATGAAGCGTTCTTCTTTGATTTAGTAAAAAATAGTTTTGTCCAACGGAGAAAAACATTATGGAATAATTTGGTCAAAGCTTATGTACCAGGAAAACTAACAAAAGAACAAATTCAAGAAGCATTGGACTCTGTTTCGATTGAACCAAATCGTCGAGCAGAAACACTAACTATTGAAGAATTTGCAGCCTTATCGAATCAATTACAACAATTTGTAGGAGAGTAACAATTGTTCACTTCTTATCAAATGGAACGTGATACATTTGTGTGTAATTGTTTTTGAAAGGATGGAGAAATATGGAACAATGGGTTCAACGAAGTAAAGGAATTTTATTAACCTTTGGATTAGCAGTATTAGCTGTTATTTTAGGGGATATGATGCCGATTATTGGAAGTGCGGTATTTGCGATTATTTTTGGGATGTTACTGAGCAATTTCTATACATTACCAAGTGATTTTAAACCAGGAATTAATTATTCTGCTAAAAAATTATTACATTATTCGATTATTGCATTAGGGTTTACAATGTCATTTGCTCAAGTACAGCAAACAGGATTAGAGTCTTTACAAGTAACACTGGTTACGATTGTAGCAGCTTTCTTAACAGCAGCTCTTGTAGGAAAATGGTTAGGCTTGTCCGATCATTTACGAATCTTAGTAGGGTTTGGGACAGCGATTTGTGGGGGTTCTGCGATTGCAGCAGCTTCTCCGATTGTTAAAGCAGATGATGAAGAAATTGCTTTGTCGATTTCAACCATTTTCTTATTTAATATTATTGCGGTTTTCTTATTCCCGTTTTTAGGACATGTGTTACAAATGACCGATGCACAATTTGGATTATTTGCAGGGACAGCAATTAATGATACTTCAAGTGTAGTCGCTGCTGGTTATAGTTATAGTAGTGGAGCAGGGGATATTGCTACAATTGTAAAATTAACACGTGCGTTGATGATTTTACCAGCTTGTTTAGTATTGTCACTTGTTGAAGCGAGACGTCAAAAGAAATCAGGAGAACCTGTGAATTGGAAAAAGATTTTCCCAATGTTTATTTTATGGTTCTTAATTGCAACGATTGTGACAAGTGTGGGAATTTTCCCTAAAGAATTTATCCCATATGCAAAATTAGCTTCTAAATGGTTAATGGCAATGGCGTTAGCAGGAATTGGTTGCCAAGTATCACTTAAGAGTTTCCGTGAAGCGGGAGCTAAACCGATTGCTACAGGGTTGGCAACTTGGTTTGTAGTAGGAGCGACTAGTTTATTGATTCAATATTTTGTAATGAAGTAATCCCTGAATAAAGGAGAGTTTATGAAGCGCCTATTAAGTTTAGGATTTTGGATAGGTTTGATTTATATTTTGATTTTTTCGAAGGTAAATGCGGTTCAGTCGTTTGTAAATACTTCGATGGTTGGAGTTTATTTGCATGTGGTGATGATTTGCTTGTTGATAATTGGATTTTTCGCCTATCTGTTAAGAATCATTCATTTCTTATTTGTGTCGTAGAATAGAAAAACAAAAAAATTGTTATGAGTAGCAACGGACGCCAGCAGCTTCGCAAAAGCGAATCTCATGGCTAAAATTTGAGCCTAGGGTCTCAAATTTTCCGACAACTAAAACCGCTATTGCGGTTTTGGTTGTTTGTGCTATCATGACAATTTTTTTGTTTTCTATTTATTTTTTGAAGGAGGAACAACGGACTCTAGCAGCTTTGCAAAAGTGAATCTCATGGCTAAAATTTGAGCCTAGGTCTCAAATTTTCCGGCAACTAAAACCGCACTGCGGTTTTGGTTGCTTCTGCTATTAAAACAAATCTTTTGTTTTTCTATTTACTTTTGAAAGAGGAACGGCGCCAGCAGCTTCGCAAAGGTGAATCTCATGCTATTAAGAAAAGTTCTTTGTCCCTTGTTTTTCTATTTCTTTCTACTTCTGTTTGCAAAGGTTGTCCAGTCTATGTGGCGGGCGTTGCACCAGTGAGCGGTGGTGTTTGGGAGGATGATGTCTGTTTGGCGTAATGCTTCTGTGTTTGAAACGCCTAATAGGGTGTAAATATTTTTTAATTGATTCTTCCAGTCATTAACGGTTTGAATGGCTGTTGGTAGGGAATCTTGTGGGCGAATTAAGTGTAAAAATTCTCCAGATATTCCTACAGCGCTTGCTCCTAGAGCGAGACATTTTACGATATCTAATGGTGAATGAATGCCCCCAGAAGCAATGAGTTCACAAGATAAATCATAACCTTCTACTAAGGACTGAACCGTTGTTTGTCCCCAGTCTTCTAATTCATCATATAAATGATCTTCTCTTCGAGCATTTTCGATGGCTGCAAAATTTGTGCCTCCACGTCCACTAATATCAATCGTTTGAACTCCGATATTGATTAGTTCTTGCATTGTTTCTCTACTAAATCCAAATCCCACTTCTTTGACAATAACAGGAACGTCTACATTAGTTATGATTTCCTCAATATTTTTTAACCAATGATGGAAAGAGCGATCGCCTTCTGGCATCACTAATTCTTGTAACGTATTCACATGAATTTGAATCCCATTTGCTTCAATAAGGTCAATTGCTTTTTTAGCAGATTCAACGGTATAATGCGCTCCTAAATTCGCCAATACAATTCCATTAGGATTCTCTTTTCGAATAATGGTGAAGCTTTCTGCAGTAGAAGAATCTTTCATGGCAATACTCATCGATCCAGTTGCCATTGCAATTCCTGTTTCATGTGCCAATTGTGCTAGGCGTTGATTAATGAGAGTTGTTCGAGGACTTCCACCAGTAATCGCATTAATGAAAAATGGAGTTTCTAAAGTGAATCCTGCCATTTTTGTTTGAAGAGAAACTTCATCTACAGCCATTTCAGATAATGGATGATGGACAAAACGAGTTTGTCGTAATTCTAAATTCGACTGTGATTGATATTGTTGAGTCGCATGCCCCACATGTTCATCTTTTCTTTTCATTTGTTGTGTATAGGCTTGTGTCATGAGAGCTCCTTTCTAATAGCGCCTTTTGAAGGGGCTATTTCTAAGTTTAGTGGAAGAATACCAGCTTTTTCCCATTGGGTTGTAATGTTTTCTTCTTGTTGTAGTTTTGTAATAAAGCAAATCCCGCAATCGCCTCCGCCAGCTCCAGAAGTTTTGGCACTTGCGTTTTCTTGAAGCGCAATTTGGCAAAGTTTTGTTAAGGATGGAGTTTCGAGTACAATATTCATCTCTTTAGCAAAGTCTAATAAGAGAGCTCGATTATCCGTAATTCCTTGTAGAAAAGCTTCTGTATTTTCTTCTGTTAAAGCAGTCGTTATTTGTTTTAAAATTGCTGTGTTTTGTTTTAAAAATTGTTGGTAATACGCATCCTTTTCTGCTTGCGTTCTTGTATGAGTGACAGATGATACGAACGAAGAAGTGTCGGCTTTTTCCTTTGTCCATCCAACAAGCATTTTTAGCGATGTTGGTAAAGATAATGGTTGAATGACTAAGCCAGTCCATTCTTTGTTGACAACTTCTGAAATGGAATACTGTTGTAATTGTTCTTGAATCCATGTTGCATCGATTCGTTGATATAAAATGATACCTCCAAAGGCACTAGAAGCAATATCTCCTAAGGAACCATTACTACCAAGTAGAGTATTGGTAATGGCTGCTAATTTGTAAACAAGTAGAGGTTCAACAGGAATATGATGCCATTGTAAAATAGCGTCAATGGTTGCAATAACGACAGCTCCACTAGAGCCAAGACCGAATTTGATATTCGAGTGAACATCATCTAATTGGCTTGTCACTTTCAAATGATAGAGCTCTTCATTCCAATAGTTTCGTTGTTTCGCATAAGTTTCAGCAACTTCAATTGCAGTGGTTATTAATGTAAATGGATGATTTTCTTCGATTATTTGTAAAAGTCCTTGTTCCCTTTTCCAATGAAGCGTCAAATCCGGTTGTTGAGTGGAATAAATTGTTCCAACTTCTTCAAGGGAAGGAGTTAAGTTAACAGTTAAGTATCGATTGACAGCTGCAATCAGTGCCGGTTGTCCTGGAGTAACGACTGCATATTCACCAGCGATAAATAATTTTCCAGGAGCTGTAGCTTGTATATTCATAGTTAAATTCCTTTTTGATTGAAATGTTGAATGCTTTCTTGCCATTCTTCTTCTGTTAAAGTTCTCATTGCTTCTCCAGGAAGAGAGGAAATGAGTTTTTCAGAAGCAAAATACTGTTCGAAATGGTCACGGACTTTGTTTAAATCACTCGCTTTGCAAAGAACTTTTACATTCGGACCAGCATCCATTGTGTAATAAGCTGGAATTCCTAATACTTCACGTAAGTAAACGACTTGTTGCTGAGCAATCAGACTATCTGGTTCAAAATAACAAAATGGAGGTTGACTTGCAAGCATTGTCGCATGCATTTTCATTCCGTTAAATTCGGCAATTTCTCCCATTCGAGTAAAGTTTTTCTCTTGAATGGCTGTTTTAATCTCTTCTAAATCAGTTTTTGCACTTTCTACCCATGCAGGATAGAAAGGAGAAGTGGCAACTGTTTGTTCCATTCCAACACGGCTGGAGATTTTTTTAGCAGCTCCATTAACAACGACGATGAGCATTCCAATATCCCAAGAAGCATCGTCAATTGGAATCGCGATACTATCTTCTGAATTCGTTCCTTGATTCCATTCAACAAAGCCACCAAATAAACTTCTCGTAGAACTTCCACTTCCACGACGAGCATATGTTGATAATTCACTTTTTGATAAATCCCATCCCATTGCTTGGTGCATCGCTCCTGCTAAAGCTGCAAAAGCTGAAGCAGAACTTGCTAAACCAGCTGCAGTAGGAACAAAGTTATAACTCTCAATACGAGCAAATCGTGTTTCCTTAGCAGGAATACGGAATAAATCTAAAAAATTTGAAATTTTTTGTGTTTCAGCTTCTTGTTGCAAAACATAATTTAAATAAAATTCATCTTTTTCTAAAGTTTCATCTAAAGTAATTTTTGTATCGGTATAAAAAGCCTCTAATGTGAGGGATAAGCTACTATTCATTGGAAGAAATAATGCTTTATCTTTTTTTCCCCAATATTTAATCAGTGCAATATTTGTATGCGCACGTGCAATTCCTGTTGTTTTCATATAAGCTCCTTTTTATTCATTGGAAAATGAATGTGTCCATGTTTGTACAGCTCCTGCTTGTTGTAAAGCTCCAGCAATTTTTTCAGCTTCTTCAAGATTTGCTGCAAGAGCAATCATACAGCCACCTAGTCCGCCACCTGTCATTTTGGCACCAATCGCTCCATTTTCAAGAGCCGTTTGAACAAGATGGTCTAACGTTTCGTTTGATACTTCTAATTGTTGAAGAAGTGCATGGTTTTGAGTCAGAAGACTTCCTAATGTATGAACGTCTCCTTTTGATAGACAAGTTTTAGCAGTATGTACTAATGCCCCAATTTCTTCAATGATTTTTTGAGTAGAAATAGGTTCTTGTTGGATTTTTTCTTGTACAGCTTGAACGGCTTTTAGTGTTTGTCCTGTAATACCTGTATCTGCCACAATTAAAGTACCTTTTAATTGAATAGACAGAGGTTGTAAAGCTTCTCCTTTTATAAAAAATACAGCTTCTTTTCCACTAGTCGTTGCTGTATCAATACCACTTGGATTTCCATGAGCGATTTTTTCAGAAGCTTGTACAATTTCGAATAATAGTTTATCGTTTAAAGGAACATTGTAATAATCAAACAATCCTCTCACTACCGCTACTGAAACAGCTGCGCTTGATCCCATGCCACGTTCTGCAGGAATCGAAGAAGTAATCGTAATCTCAATAGAAGGTGCTTGTACGAAGGATGCTGCGCCTTTTTCTACTTTCCCATTATTCCAATACGAACGAGTAGTGGTCGTAATTCCTAATTCAGGACGAAGTTGTTCAATTTGATTCAATGCTTCATGGATTGTAAATTTTAAACTTTTCAATACTTCCGGCATTTCATAAGCTAATCCACTATAAAAGTCGCAATGAATGCTTAGCGGATGAGAGCTTGGTTGAATATCTGCTTGAACCGACACACCGGAAAAAGGAATGGCAATCGCAGGTTGATGATGGACGACTGCATGTTCCCCCATTAAAATGATTTTTCCAGTAGACTGTCCCATACCGGAAGCTGTTGTATATTCCATGATAAAACTCCTTCATAATTTCTCTTATTTATCATACTAAAAACCACTAAAGGTGTAAACGAACAAGCGAGGATTTAAAGGAAATTTAAAGACCCAATTGTTAGTCATCCTAAAAAAACTATGGTAAAATACGCAAGAAAAGCAATTCAATAAAAGGAGAGAATCGTTGTGACAGACACATCGACGTATTATCATATTAGCCGAGATGAATGGAAACAATATCAAAACGCTCATCACTTGGCATTAACATTACACGAATTAGAACATTTAACATCATTGAATGATAGAATTTCATTAATTGACGTACAAGAAGTATATGCACCCTTATTAGATTACTTTGACATCTATTATCAAAAACATGGGCAAATTCATGAACAAGAACAATATTTCTTAAAACAACCGAAGAAGAAAGTTCCATTTATTATTGGAGTTTCAGGAAGTGTGGCAGTTGGGAAAAGTACAACGGCTCGTTTAATGCAAACAATGCTCCAACAAAAATATCCAGAATTAACGATTGAGTTGATGACGACAGATGGATTTTTATGGCCAACAAAGGATTTGGTGGAAAAAGGGATTTTACACCGAAAAGGATTCCCAGAAAGTTATGATATGGAATCATTAGTGAATTTCTTACTGGATATTAAAACCGGAGAAGAAGCTGTTGAAGCACCTGTTTATTCTCATGAAATTTACGACATTATTCCAAATGAAAAACAAGTCATTTATCCACCCGATATTTTAATTGTGGAAGGCATTAATGTATTACAATTACCACCAAATCGAGAAATTTACGTCAGTGATTTCTTTGACTGGTCGATTTATGTAGATGCAGAAGAAAATCTGATTGAAAAATGGTATTTAGAACGTTTTGAATTATTAATGGAACGAGCGAAAACTCAACCCGATAATTTTTATTACCAGTTTGCGATTGGAGATCGAGAAGAAGCGATTGCTATGGCAAAAGATGTATGGAAAAAAACGAATTTGAAGAATTTAAAGGAATACATCTTACCAACAAAAGGACGTGCAGACTTTATTTTGCATAAAACATATGGACATCATATTGACTATGTCCAAGTGAAGAAATATTAAAAAATGGAAGAAGAACTCGCAGGATAGATGTCTCTGTGGGTTCTTTTTTTGGATAGAAGGATAATACATGAAAAATGAGAAAATTTAATAAAAACCCGAACGAATTTTATAAATATTTAAGGTAATTTTCGTGATTTTCTGATACAATATATATAATAAGACTAAGGAGGCTTTTTATGTCAACAAGAACCACTTCGTTAGAAAAAATTATTGTATTAGATTTTGGAAGTCAGTATAATCAACTGATTACACGTCGTATTCGTGAGTTTGGAGTATTCAGTGAGTTACTTCATAATGATATTACAGCGGAAGAAATCAAAAAGCATGGAAATGTAAAAGGGATTATTTTCTCTGGAGGACCTCATAGTGTTTACGAATCGGGTGCTTTTACAGTAGATCCTGAAATTTTTGAATTAGGAATTCCAGTATTAGGAATCTGTTATGGAATGCAGTTGACAACTCATTTATTTGGAGGAACTGTTGAATCTTCACCGACAAGAGAATATGGTCCTGCGAAAGTAGAAGTATTTAATACAGATTCAGGAATTTTCCAAGGATTATCAACTTTAGAAGAAGTCTTAATGAGCCATGGTGACAGAATTATAGCTATCCCTGAAGGTTTCACTGTAACAGCTTCGAATGACCACACACCATTTGCAGCATTTGAAAATCCAGAACGAAATATTTATGGCGTACAATTCCATCCAGAAGTACGTCACAGCATTCATGGAAATGATATGTTGAAAAACTTTGTGTTCAATATTTGTGGCGCAACAGGTGATTGGACGATGGCAAACTTCATCGAGATGGAAATTGAAAAAATCCGTGAAAAAGTTGGCAATAAAAAAGTATTATTAGGTTTATCAGGCGGAGTTGACTCAAGCGTTGTAGGTGTTCTATTACAAAAAGCAATCGGCGACCAATTAACATGTATTTTTGTAGACCACGGCTTACTTAGAAAAGACGAAGGCGATCAAGTAATGGAAAGCCTCTCTGGAAAATTCGGCTTAAATATTATCCGAGTGAATGCCCAAGAACGTTTCTTATCCAAACTAAAAGGTATTAGTGATCCAGAACAAAAACGTAAAATTATTGGAAATGAATTTGTTTATGTATTCGATGATGAAGCCGCAAAATTAACAGATGTGGATTTCTTAGCACAAGGAACTTTATATACAGATATTATCGAATCAGGAACAAAAACAGCCCAAACCATTAAGTCTCACCACAATGTGGGAGGACTACCAGAGGATATGCAATTTGAATTAATTGAACCTCTGAATACATTATTCAAAGACGAAGTTCGTGCCTTAGGAACAGCATTAGGCATGCCAGATTCAATCGTATGGCGCCAACCATTCCCAGGACCAGGACTAGGAATTCGAGTACTAGGAGAAGTAACCGAAGAAAAACTAGAAATCGTACGAGAAAGTGATGCCATCTTAAGAGAAGAAATTGCTAAAAACGGACTTGAAAGAGACGTATGGCAATACTTCACAGTCTTACCAGGAATCCGCAGTGTAGGAGTAATGGGAGACGGAAGAACCTATGATTACACAATCGGCATTCGTGCAGTAACAAGTATCGATGGTATGACAAGTGACTTCGCACGCATCCCATGGGAAGTCTTACAAACGATCAGTGCAAGAATTGTTAACGAAGTCGGACATGTGAACCGAGTGGTGTATGACATTACAAGTAAACCACCTGCTACGATTGAGTGGGAGTAGTTAAAAATAGTCGTTTTGTAAGTTGTGTTCTTGAAAAATGCTTGTAAATTTTAGAAATAGGTCACCTGAAGAGTAATTCTTCGGGTGATGTTTTGTATTTTAAAATGCTGTGGGTAGGAAGGTGGCAAGGGTCTTTCTATCTATGATGTAAAGAAGGAGACAGGTAATAGCTCAAATTTGAAAGACAGCATAGATAACTATCATTGCTATAAAGAAGATTTGGATTTAATGAAAGAAATGGGGATGAACTTCTATCATTTTCAAACTTCATGGTCGCGTGTGAACCCAATGGGATCGGCGTAAAAGAAGAATGGGATGGCCAGAATCCAATCAAGGATGATTATCACATTTTCTATCATGAACAACATATTCAAGCAATGTTCTACGCTATACAGGATGAAGGCTGTAAAGTGTCAGGATATCTTGGTTGGGGATTAATTTCTTAAGCTCTGGGGGAGACATGGAAAGAGATATGGGATGGTTTATGGTCAACAGAGGAAATCACGAGCTCCGGGATATGAAGAGAGTGCCTAAGGCCAGCTTTTATTGGCTGCAGGAATTCTTGAAAAAATAGGATTCTCGTAATTAGGGTTTTATATGGAAATAGGAAAAGGCAGAAAAACTCTGCCTTTTCCTTTCTTTTCTTGTGTTGTTTCCGGTATTTTTTATCCTAGCTTCTTCTTTCTATAACTAAAAATTATAATGTATCGCATCCTGATACTCTTGAATCAACTGCTTATTCAACTCATCGCCACCGTCTAGGTTGGCTGAGTAAAATATTGGAGGGGTTTTAATTCCACTATCAACTAACTTCTGACAAACTTCCACGATGATGGTATTGAGGACTGTCGCACCGATGACAGTTGATGAAGCGCCGACTTTTTGTTCAATTCCCCTAATCTCACAAGTTGCATCACCAATGGTGCCATGATTATCAATGACAATATCCGCCAGTTCAAACAAACGCTTTCCTGAAGAATGACGCGAGTCAGTGGACTTAGAGTAAGTTACATTTGTCAAAGCAATAATCTTCACACCCAACTCTTTGGCATATAGTGCCATATCAATTATAATCGAGTTACGCCCAGAAACTGAGTGCAATATCAAGACATCATCCTTTTGAAAAGGAACAGTAGCAGCAATGGCGGTTCCGTAGCCTTCCAAACGTTCCATCTGTGAAGTAAAGGTAATCGGGCTTCTATCTAACATTACTTCACGTCCAAAAATGGCGTTAATCGTCATCATGCCACCAGCGCGATAATACATTTCTTCAGCCAAAATCCCTGCATGACTTGCGCCAAATATGAAAACGGATTTCTTTTCTAAGTTTGTTTTTGTCAGCAAATGAATAGCTTCATTGATTGATGGTGTTTCTTTTTCAAAAACTGTGTCAAGGATTTCTTGTATCTTTCTATAGTATTGAAACATCAAGCGAATCCTCCAAATAGTCCTCCAATGATACGTCCGATAATACCGAATAGGGACAAGTCATTTCCACCAAAGATCAGTAACCAGTTGCGAATTGTTTCGCCAAACATTACGGCTGAAATTCCCACTAATGCAACCATCGCAACCGAAGCTACGGTTGTACCAATAATCGCTCCGCGCAAGCCACCTTGGCCGTCCGCAATAACAGCGGCACCACCAACTTCAAAGAAACTTGTGATTACAAGTGGCACTAAAAGAATGCCAAAGATATTGCTGCTGTTGGCGATGACGATAAGAATGGTTGAGGTTATCATCGCAACGATGAAACCGATGATTACTGCGTTTGGCTTATAGTTGAATAGAATTGGAACATCAAAAGCTGGTTTTGCGTTTGGAACAAGGTTCTCCGCGATTCCTTGGAACGCAGGAATGATTTGGTTAATCAACAAACGGACACCATAAAGCATGATTAATAGACCAGCTGCAAAGTTCAGACCTGCATTTATGGCGAACATCACGATGTTGTCGCCTTCAGGAATCGTTACAGGCGCAATCAAACCGACTACGATATTCATGATAAACATAACAATCGCACCAGTGATTGAAATTTCACGGAAGAAACCTAGACCTTCAGGGATGTTCAAGTCCTCTGTGGACTTTTCTTTGTTCCCTACGCGTTTTGCGACAAAACCAGCTATCAATGATAGAATACCAGTCGGATGTCCGATTAAGAAACTGTCATCCCCAGTAGCGTCCCAAACGTACTTACGCATAATCCAAGGCATGAATGACCAGTAAAGTGCTGAAAGGACCGCGCCTAAGCTGATTAACACCGTGCCTGAAAGTCCAGCCTCCACCCCGCCGGCAACAAAGATGAATGGGAACCACCATAGCATATGACCAGTTAGGAAAATTGTTTTAACTGGAGTAAAGCGAGCGATAAGTAAGTGAATCGCTAAGCCAAAGAACATGGCCAACCCAACATCTCCACCGTATTCAGCAACAAAGGTTACATCAGACAAACCTTCTGCAACCTCAACACCCAACTGTACTTGCACTGCTTGATTCAAAGGAAGGATGGCTTTAACTAACATGCTAACACCGGTACTTAAGGCAATCATTCCAAAGGCAGCAGAAAGAGTGCCTTTGATAATGTCTGAAATTGATTTTCTCTGCATAGCTAAACCGATTAGCGCAATCAAGCCAAGCAAAATTGGTGGATTTCTTAAAATGTGATCTGTAATAAAGTTCATTTTGATTATCTCCTTTTATTCCATTAGTTTTGTGTTGCTAAGAATTTTTCCATTTGTCCACGCACCTCTTCTTTATCCATATACTTCTTGATTGGATAAACAGGGGCATTGACTGAGCTTTCTAGCTCTTTTAACAGCTCGTTACTTGTAAAGTAGACGTCCGCTTTTGTTGCTTTGGCTGTTGACAGGTCAGTGTTTTCCACCTCTGCCTTCAAGCCTAAATCTTTAACTACTTTGGCGATTGACATCTTTAGAACCATTGATGAACCGACACCGAAGCCGCATACTGCTAAAATCTTCATAACTTTTTTCTCCTTTAGTTAAATATATTGACAATTGTTTCTTTGTCACCTAGCATAATTGTCTCACGAACATCATCGTCCATGAAAACTTCCATAACTTGTGACAGTGCCGCCAAATGACTGGTGGCATCCTTAGCTGCTAGTACCAGAAAAATCTTGATTGGTTTGCCTTCCATATCAACTTGACTCTTTGTTACGAGCAAACTCATAGACTGTTCATTGACTCCAACGCCAGCTTTGGCATGCATAAGGGCAAAGTAATCAGTCAGAACCATATAGGGACCGTGTTCATGAACGCTAGCAATCATATTGTCTATATATTCTTGCGTGATGAGTTTTTCTTTCAACAATGGTTGACTAGCCAATAAAACAGCACTTTTCCAGTCACTTGCTTGTTCAATGACTTTGATGTGTTTCTTCGGTAAGTATCCTTCCAACTTCTTTCTCCTTTCCTCTCTATTACACTTATAATTGTATAATGAAAAACCGAATAAAGATATAAGACTGTTTTCCATTTGAAACTGGAAAGACTTATTCTTATTTTCTTTGGTTTGCTTCCACTTTTAAGTGGAAAAGAGTAAACTTGAACTTGTAGAGACATAATCGTATTGTTAGAATTAAATTAGAAGTTACTATTAACAGGAGAAAACAACTATGTTTACATATCAAAGGCTTAACAACATATTTACACACATATATAATCAAGAGTTCACTAGCCAAAAGGAATTAGCAACTAAGTTTGATGTTTCCATGCGAACCATTCGCACGGACATTAATGAACTCAATGAACAACTCAAGGACTACGGCGGACAAATCATCTTACAACGCGGCAAGGGCTACTTGATAGAAGGAAAAGAAAAGCTGTCCATTCAAATGGATAAGCTAAATCAAGCATCCAAGGAAAACTTGGAAACTTCCCAAGGTCGCATGAACACACTGTTAACGATCTTGCTTTTCGGTGATGACTATATTTCACTTGATGAGCTTAGTGAGATTCTTTATGTGAGCCGACCGACTTTGTTGACTTATCTGCGACAGTTGAAGGAAATCCTGTTAGACTATGACTTAACCATCCGTTCAAAAGCTAATATCGGATACAAGATTCATGGGAGGGAAGCGAGTATTCGTCAGTGCATTTATCAGGAGTTAATTAATCGCAAGAAGAAATCCTATATCACTACTTTTTTGCCCAGTGAACAGCTTCTTTTCCAAGGGATTGAGTTGAGCGAGTTAATGCAATGTACTTTGATTCATTTCCCGCCGAATGTTTTTCGGATTACAGATTTTCATCGTAAGAACTTCGCTATTGATTTGGCAATTGTTATCTCCCGGGTAATGGCTGGACATTTGATTGACCTTTCGGATCAACCGGCGATTTTAGTGGATATTCACTTGCAGCTGGCTGTTGATGCTTTGGTTACGGCGATTGAAGAGAATTACCTAATTTGTTTGCCAGCTAGTGAGAAGCAGTGGATTATCAGTCGTTTACTTGCTGGTTTGTCTGGTGCGCACTCCACAGATGCAGCCCAAGATAATATAAGACGATTGGTAGATGACTTTCTACTGGAGATATATCGACTTTTTGAAATCGATTTACAAATGGACTCTATCTTGGAAAAAGACTTGGTACAGCATTTTTTGACCTACTTGCCAATCAAGAATTTGATGACACAAAAGGAAAACCCCTTGTTGGAGACCATCAAGAAGGTCTATTCATTTCCATTTAACATCTGCTTGCTGTCTATGGAGAACCTGCCTGGCCTGCAGTTGACCGAAGATGAACTAGGCTATGTTGCGCTTCATGTTGCCGCATCACTAGAAAGGAAAAAGAAAAGCATTCTCAAAAAGAAAAAAGTGCTCATTGTCTGTGGACAAGGTGTTTCCATGAGCCGGCTAGTCGAAACTATCTTACACAAGGAATTCGACTATGAGCTAGAGATTTTGGATAGTGTTTCCTTTGCACTTTTCAAAACGCAGGGTACAAAGAGCGCGGATTTTATCGTTTCTACCATCCCTATCTCTAAAAGTGAAATACCAGTTGTGGAGTTAGACTTCCTACAGCTGGAGAAGGGAATCAAACAAATAAAGGAACTTGCTCGAAAAACTTTAAAGAAGGACATCCCTCATCATTTCTTTGACCAGCAACTTTTTTATAGAGGGAGTCAAAGCTTTAATCGTGATAGGTGTTTACAAGAATTATGCCATTTGTTAGCCAATCAAAACATCGCGAATCCAGACTTCTTTGACAAGGTGCTTGAAAGGGAAACGCTGTCATCCACCGTCATTTCTGAACACATCGCCATTCCGCATTCCATTAGTGATGAGATTGATGAAAGTAAAATTGCGGTGTTCCTTTCTGAAAAACCCATCAAGTGGACTAGAGAGAGTTCGGTTAATATCGTTTTCTTACTAGCTATTGCCCCAAAAGACAAGCAACGACTGCAAGAGTTCTTCGAGTTTCTCTATAAGTTCTTACAAGACCCTGATTTGGAAAAGACCCTTATTCGTGCAAATAGTTTTGAAGAATTCCTTCAAGCCTTTGCTAAGGCGAACTGAAAGGAATATTTCATTAAAGGTTTTGTTATGGACGATGAACGTTTTAAAAATTTAGGAGAAGATCATTATTTTAAAGAACTTTTAGAACGGATTCATGACATTCGTTTCAGTGAGAAAGTATTTTATCGTCAACTGTTAGATTTGTTTGCAATATCCGTTGATTATAATAAGGATAGTGGTGAAGCCAAACGATTTTTTACTACAGTTCGAAATAAATTACATTTTTCTATTCATTATCAAACACCAACTGAATTGGGTGATAATGAGGAAGTAAAACTTGTTAAAGGAGAACTTCCAACATATTCTGAATCTAAAAGATATTTGACTGAGGAAGAATTGAGTAGCTTTAATCAATTAGTTTCAGAATGTTTAGATTTTGCAGAAAAACGAGCAAAACAAGAGTGTACGATGACGATGAAAGATTGGAACTATCATATTGAGCAATTACTAAGTAAAATAGATGATGATATAGCGATTAGAGAAAAACTTTTTAGTAAATCAACAGAAGTAAAAGGTGAAACAGAACAGACAAATGATGCTGAATATACTTTAAACCAAGTTGAAAATGGCTGTTTAAGTGAATTAAAGAAGATAGAAAATATAGTAAAAAATAGAAAATAATGTTAAAAAACTCCTGCTGAAAATTTAGTCAGCAGGAGTTTTCATTCATACTCTCTCAACAACCTCACAAATCCTGTTAAAACAATAATCTCTAATAATGAGATTTCCTTTGGCGGTTTTCAAAGGTGGAAGGGAGTGATTCTTTCTAGTAACTCTATCACAAGCAGACATTGCTTGGTCTTTTAACTTCAATAGTTCTTCTTGGCTAAATGCCCCTGACACTTCTGCCATCCAAAAGTATAATTCCCCACATTTGACAGAATAAGGGAAAGGTTTAAGAGGATCTGATTGGGCGCAATAACATTTAATTAAATGCCACCATTGCGTGGGTTTTGCTTCAAGATAATTTACTTTAATACCATGCTCTTTGGCATAAGCAATATATCCCTCACGTTCTTGTTGATAGCCTGACTTAATTAAAGATTCTGTTATCGGACAAGGAGTGTCCTTTTTGTCATAGTAAAAATTTTTTACTTGTTGATTGTTCATGATGTTTCTCTCTTAAAACTTTTATTGGCTAATTATCCAATCCTAACATTACGTTCATAAGTAATATCATTTTCCTTACAAAACTCTTCGAATTTAGTAGAGTCAAAATGTTGCCCAAATTCTTTTTTCAATAGTTTTTTAGTGTCTCGATTCAATGGAATATTGAGATGATGCAAGAGATTACTAAAGTTCTTCGCATCTAACAAATAAGTGACTTCATAATCGTCTCCATCGAAAATATCGACATCATAATCTTCATATCCGATGATTGCTGACCCATCTGGATTAAGCGTGAATAAAAATGCGCTGTCTGTCATAAAAGTTCCTTCTTTCTATCTATTTCAGACTTAGTTTGCCTTTGTTATCACCGATAACCGTTCCACTAGTACCAATTCCGAGATAGACTTTGTCATTATTAGAAGTGGTTCCTACAAAACGGAGTTCTGGAAGTACTTTTCCAGTGTATGTCGTGCCGCCTGGAAAGACATAAACATCTATAATGCCTGCATCAAGAGGAAGTGAAGGGTTGGTTCCCCCGAAGCTAACATTATAATCTATGAGTTCTTTAGACTGCTTGCTAATTTGAACGGTCCATTTATTAACCCATTTTTCAGGGAAATCAATCGTAAAATACTCATTTTCGTAATGAACTTTTGCACGTTTTTCTTGTTCTTCTGTTAATATTTGAATACGTGAATTCATTTTTTCAATATTTTCATGAATTTTTGTAATCGTTTCTTCTGTTGTTGAATCATTTGCTAGAATTTCTTTTTCTTGAGTAATCGTGCTTAGAAGAGATTCTAAGTTCGATTTTTTTGTTTGTAAGGTTCCTAAATCATTTTCTTTTTCAAGGTCAATAATAGTATTATCTCTTAAAACAATTTGATTATTATCAGTAAAATAATGTTTCATTTCTGAAAGAGTATGGGAATATGTTTCAGTAAGTTTACCGTTTGTATCTTTATCTTTTTGATAAGTTTGATATTCTTCTGTAAGTGATTTGAGACGTTTTAATTTTTCTTCTCGAGTTTCTTCTTTAGAAAAATCTTGAAATTGTTGTTCAATTGCATCAATTTTTTTATTAGTAGATAGTTGGTGTGCTATTGGAATTAATAAAAGAAATACGGACAAGATAACAAAAATACTTCCTGAGATTAAAATAACTTTTTTCTTATTCATCAATCATTCCTCCCTTATAAGCAAATTATATCAATACTGAAATAAAGTAAGCAACAAAAGTTATGCGATATAAAGTAAGAAACCAGACTTTTCAAAATAGTGGGATATGAGACCCCAAAGGGGGCTGCTATCGTCCCTTGCCACAATTTCATAGAAAAGTCTAGTTTATGACGCCTTTAGTGTACGCCCACTTTAACCTATGCTATAATCAAGCAAAAAGTATTGGAATAAATTAGGAGACAGAATGTTGAAATTATTAAAAATTGATCGATTACTATTGGAAACGACAAAACTTCCCATGGTAAAAATTGACAGAGAATTATTTTTAAGAAAAGAATTAAGGGATCGATATCGTCCAGAAGTGATTGAATTGGCGATTCAATATAATCCGGCATATGCAGGAATTTCAGTAGAAGATATTAATCAAATTGCAAAAAGTTGTATTAAAGGAGAGGCTACTCAAGTAAGTACGATTTCTGCAGCAGCAGGACTTCCAGGAGGTTTTGCGATTCTTGGCTCACTTCCAGCAGATTTAGCGCAATATTTTGCCCATATTTTACGAGTGTTGCAAAAGTTAATTTATTTATATGGTTGGAGTGAACTGAATTTTGATACCAAAGAAATGAATGACGAAACGAAAAATTTACTTATTTTATTCATCGGAATCATGTTTGGGGTTAATAGTGCAGTAAACACGGTTCATGCTTTATCCGCGCAAATTGCGAAACAAGTTGCAAAAAAATTACCTCAACATACATTTACAAAAGGATTCGTTTATCCAATCGTTAAAAAAATTGCATCCATTCTTGGAGTTCAAATGTCTAAAAAAATGTTTGCCAATGGTGTGTCCAAAGTTGTTCCACTTGTTGGCGCAGTAACTTCTGGTGCATTGACGTATATTACTTTTAATGCCATGGCAGAAAAATTAAGAAAACACTTAGCAAAAGATGATTTAGCAAATGTTGAAATTTATAAAGAAAAATCAGACCCTTTAGTAATCGATGCTGAATTTATAGAAGAATAATTGAAAATTTTATCCCTCTATCGAATGGTGGAGGGATTTTTTATTGTGCAAACGCCAATTTTCCATTCTAAAGTGCAGTTTATAATTCTTGCAATGGTAGCGTTTAAATGATATGATGGAATACCTGTTGTTAATGGGATTAGAACGTTTTTTTAGTTTGAAAATTTTCAAGAAAATAGTTCATATAAAATACTATCTAACACCCTAGCAAAGGTCTTTAAAAATTGTATCATTCCACTAAAGAAATTTGTAGCCAAACAGTCAAATAAAAGTGGTTATGAACGTTTTCAAAATTCAAAATGATAACTGTTCTTTCGGAATAAATCCTAAAATATTTAGAAAATAGTTTGGAATAATGATTAATTTTTCAAATTTTCTTGACAAGAAAAAAAAGATATGTTAAATACTTGACGGTTATTTTTTGAAGGATTTTTGAAACGCCATTTTTCAAATTTTCTTTGGAAGAGAAAACTAGAAGGGAAGAATTATAAATGACACAATTTGATACACCAGAATACTTAGCAAAAGTGGATGCGTGGTGGCGCGCAGCTAACTATATTTCAGTAGCACAAATGTACTTGAAAGATAATCCACTATTACGTCGTCCTGTACAAAAAGAAGACGTTAAATTACATCCAATCGGACACTGGGGAACAATCGCAGGACAAAACTTTATTTACGCACACTTAAACCGTGCGATTAACAAATATGACTTAGATATGTTCTACATTGAAGGTCCTGGACATGGTGGACAAGTAATGGTATCTAACTCTTACTTAGACGGTTCTTATACTGAATTATATCCAAATATTACGCAAGATGAAGCTGGCTTCAAACAATTGTGTAAAATTTTCTCATTCCCAGGAGGAATTGCATCACATGCTGCTCCTGAAACTCCTGGTTCTATTCACGAAGGTGGAGAATTAGGTTACTCATTATCTCACGCAACAGGTGCTATCTTAGATAACCCTAACGTAATTGCTGCTGCAGTTATCGGAGATGGAGAAGCAGAAACAGGCCCATTAGCAGCTGGTTGGTTCTCAAACACATTCATCAACCCTGTAAATGATGGTGCTGTACTTCCAATTCTTTACTTAAACGGTGGTAAAATCCACAACCCAACAATTTTAGCTCGTCGTACTGATGAAGAATTAACTCAATTCTTTAACGGTTTAGGATGGGATCCAGTATTCGTTGAAGGAACTGATCCTGAAAAAGTTCACCCATTAATGGCTGAAAAATTAGACGAAGCAATTGAAAAAATTCAAGCAATCCAAAAAGAAGCTCGTGCTAAAAAAGCTGAAGAAGCAACAATGCCTCATTGGCCAGTATTAGTAGTACGTACACCAAAAGGATGGACTGGTCCAAAAGAATGGAACAGCGAACCAATCGAAGGTGGATTCCGTGCTCACCAAGTTCCAATTCCAGTATCAGGTGAATCAATGGAACATATCGATGCATTATTAGACTGGTTGAAATCATACCGTCCAGAAGAATTATTCGATGAAAACGGAAAATTAGTAGAAGAAATTGCTGCTATTTCACCAAAAGGTGACCGTCGTATGAGCATGAACCCAATCACTAATGCAGGGGTTGTAAAACCAATGGAAATTACTGATTGGACGAAACATGCAGTTGATACTGCAACTCCAGGTGCTATCCAAAAACAAGATATGATTGAATTTGGTAAATTTGCAGCTGACTTAGTAAAAGCTAACCCTGAAAACTTCCGTATTTTCGGACCAGATGAAACTAAATCTAACCGTCTAAACGAAGTGTTCAAAGCAACGAACCGTCAATGGGTTGGTCGTCGTGATGAAAGTTATGATGAATGGATTTCACCAGTTGGTCGTGTTATCGATTCACAATTATCAGAACACCAAGCAGAAGGATTCTTAGAAGGATATGTATTAACAGGTCGTCACGGATTCTTCGCTTCATACGAATCATTCTTACGTGTAGTAGACTCAATGATTACTCAACACTTCAAATGGTTACGTAAATCTAAAACTCATGCTCCATGGCGTAAAAACTATCCATCATTAAACTTGATTGCAACATCAACAGTGTTCCAACAAGACCACAATGGATATACTCACCAAGATCCAGGTTTATTAACACACTTAGCTGAGAAAAAACCTGAATTCGTTCGTGAATACTTACCAGCGGATACAAACAGTTTAATGGCTGTTATGGCTGAAGCTTTAAGTTCAGAAGATAAAATTAACTTAATCGTTTCTTCAAAACACCCACGTCCACAATTCTACTCAGTAGAAGAAGCTAAAGAATTAGTACGTGAAGGTTACAAAGTAATTGATTGGGCTTCAACAGTGAAAGAAGGAGAAGAACCAGACGTAGTAATTGCTGCTGCAGGTACTGAACCTAACTTAGAAGCATTAGCAGGTATTTCAATCTTGCACAAACAATTCCCAGAATTGAAGATTCGCTTCATTAACGTAGTAGATATCTTGAAATTACGTTCTCCAAAAGTGGACCCACGTGGTTTATCTGACGAAGAATTTGATAAATTATTTACAGCTGACAAACCAGTTGTATTCTGCTTCCACGGTTATGAAGGTATGATTCGTGATTTATTCTTCGATCGCAACAATCATAACGTTCATATCCACGGATACCGTGAAAATGGAGATATCACAACTCCATTCGATATGCGTGTATTATCTGAAATGGACCGCTTCCACGTTGCTAAAGACGCTGCAGTTGCTGTATACGGCGACAAAGCTAGCGAATTTGCTGCGAAAATGGACGAAACTGTGGAATTCCACCACAGCTACATCCGTGAACACGGGGAAGATATTCCTGAAGTTGTGAACTGGCAATGGGAAAATGTGAATAAATAATTCATCTAACAGGGTGCCTCAGAAATGAGGCACTCTTTTTGTGCTTAAAAGATAATTAATGATTACTTCGGAACCTTCGGTTTCTTTTTAATCGCTGTAGTGGGGTACCGGCGCAAGCCTTGGTCTTGCGCCTTTAAAGCCTCAAAAAGGGAGTAAGGAATAAATTCCTAACTCCCTTTAATTCGCATTTAATACGATTCCCCACCACTGCGATTATAGAAATTCGAAGTTCCTTCGTAAT
>ERZ772942.41-NODE-41-length-43292-cov-9.154266_pt1 | contig 43292 bp, 58 predicted proteins | sample MGYA00511135_ERZ772942 | MGnify/ENA primary metagenome ERZ772942 (study PRJEB29015, sample SAMEA2738099) | human oral metagenome | biome: human oral; feature: human-associated habitat; material: saliva | place: China | collected 2265 ... | reverse complement strand
AGGGGGCCCCAACACAGTAAGGGATCCCTTAAAGTGGGACCCACACCACACAAACAAAGTGGAGACCAGACGAAACGAGACACACACCACACAATTTATGTGATGCCCCCCCTCCCCCCTCCCCCATCCGGCCGCGAACACCCCGAAGGTCTGCCCATCCCTCCCTGCCTGTGGAAAACCCTGTGGATAACTCCAGTAACCCATATCACAATGTGACCGCCATCATGTGGAAAACTCCCAAACCTGTGGAAAACCCTATGGAAACCCCCCCCTACTTGTGGATAACCCTGTGGATAACCTCCGTCGGACGTGAGACACATCACCACATATAATAGAAGACATGACAACCCACACAAACACCACAATCACCATATACGAACCAAACAGCCCCGCACCAATCACAGACGCCACAAACACCGGCAACCCAACCCTCATACGCCAAGCCCTCGCACACAAAATCGCCACCGTCATAGACGACCCCAGAACAGGCGACACAGCACTCACAAAACTCACCGCACAACTCATACAAATCACAGACCAACTCGCCACCACACAAAACGAAAACACACACCCCGACACCAACAACAATCCGGACGAAACACAAACCTGGGACGGCATCTAAAATGAGCGAAAAACACCTCAGCGAAATCGCCGCCCACCTCACCCTCCCAGAAAACATCACACACACCGCCTGGCCGCCAGTCAAACGCCGCCTCCAAGAAATGCAATACCCCCTCGACACATGGCAGCAAGACTGGCTCAAAGCAATCCTCGCAAAACGCGACGACGGCCACTACGCAGCAAGCATCGACGGAATTCAAGCATCCATCCCCAGACAGGTCGGCAAAACATACACAATCGGCGGCCTAACATTCGCACTCGCCACACTCCACCCCGACTATTTCGTCCTCTGGACCGCCCACAGGACACGCACCGCAGACGAAACATTCAACGACATGAAAGGAATGGCGCAAATCCCCGACATCGCCCCATACGTGAATAAAATACGGCAAGCAAACGGGCAGCAAGCCATCCTCTTCAACAACGGATCACGAATCCTATTCGGAGCCCGTGAAGGCGGATTCGGACGCGGATTCCACGGCGTAGACATGATTCTTTTCGACGAAGCCCAGATCCTGGGCGCCGCCGCACTAGACGACATGATCCCCGCCACAAACACCGCCCCGGACCCGCTCATCATCAAAATCGGAACACCACCAAAACCAAAAGACCCATCCGAAGCGTTCAGCGAATTCCGCAACCTCGCCCTGCAAGGTGAAATAAAAGACGGCCTCTACCTAGAACTGGCCGCCGACTACGACGCTAACAGCGACGACCGGAGGCAATGGGAAAAAGCAAACCCATCATACCCGCGCCGCACACCCGAATCCGCCATTCTAAGAATGCGCAGGCAACTCGGGGAAGAATCGTTCCGCCGTGAAGGCCTCGGAATATGGGACCGCGCCAACGATAGGCTCGCAATCGACCCTGTCGCCTGGAACAGGGCCACAATACGGCCAGAAAACACGCCGACCGGCATGCGATGGTGCGCCGCAATCAGATTCGCACCCGACGGATCAACATGCGCCCTAGCCCGAGCAGGACACAAAGCTAACACACCCACACACGTCGAACTATGCACCCACCAAGGCGTCCGCCGCATGAGTGAGGGCACACAATGGATAATTGACTACATCGCGGACACAAAAGACAGATGGGCGCAAATCATCGTAGACGGAAAATACGGTGCCGGAGACACAATCGAAAGACTACGGGCCATCGGAGTACGCCCCCAAGTCATCATCACGCCCACGATCACGCAAATCATCGACGCCTACAGCATGCTAGACGCCTCACTACGCGAAAACACAATCACACACTTGGACGACATGCAACTGCGCACCGAGGCCGCGTCGGCGACGCCCCGCCCAATCGGAACGTCCGGAGGATGGGCGCTACAAGCCCCGCCCGGCGCCACAGTAGCCGGCCTAGAAGCATGCACACTCGCAATGTGGGCTGCACGCACAACAAAAAGACGCCCCCGTTATAAGCCTTATGATAAAATCGAAAACGCCAATAGTAATACTGGACGTGGCGGCGGAGTATTGTTCCTATGACTGAAATTTATCCTGACGACGGGCGACTTGTCAACGCTACGCCGGCCCCGACCCGCATTTCCGGACTCCCCGACGAGGACCAGGCAACATTTCTGCAGCTGTGGCAGAAATGGCAGCAACACTCAAACAAAAACAAGCTGCTCTCCGTTTACTACGACGGCCACCGCGCTTTCCAGGACCTTGGTATCAGTATTCCGCCGCAAATGACGCGCACCAAAGCCGCGTTGGGGTGGCCTCAGAAAGTCGTCACCATGCTCGCCAGGAGGCACGTATTCGAAGGCTACTCCCTGAATGGCGCCCCCGACGCTTTCGAAGCCAACGAAATACTCTCCGCGAATAACTATGATCTTGATCTTGCACAGGCGATCACTTCAGCGTACAAGCATTCTTTCTCGCTGCTCACAGTGACGCGGGGAGACGAGACCATTGGTGAGCCGCCTGTCGTCGTGCAGGCCCGTGACGCAGAATGGTCGGCAGCACTATGGGACACCAGGCGTCGCATAATCGAAGCCGCCCTCACAATCGATCAAACCGACAAATACGGACAGCCGGCCGGCGCCATCATGCACACACCCACCGCCATTTGGCGAATCGACGCCAAAGAAAACGGCGGCGGATGGAAGGCCGAAAAACTCGGAGACACCCCCAACCGCATTTTCGTCGAAGCACTCTGCTACGACCCGCAGCTGAACCGCCCTTTAGGGCATTCACGAATCACCCGTGAAGTAAGATACCTCACAGATGCGGCGGTGAGGACAATGGTCCGAGCAGAAACCTCCGCCGAATTCTTCTCCTCACCACAACGCTACGTGCTCGGCGCGGAAAGAGCAGATTTCGCCGGCCAGGACAGGTGGTCCGCAATCATGGCCCGCGTCCAAGTCCTAGAGCCGAACGAGAACGGGGATATCCCGTCAGTTGGGCAATTCTCACAAATGACCATGAGCCCACACCTGGAAATGTACCGTCAGCTGGCACAGAATTTGTGTGCAGCCACAAACCTCCCTCAATCCGCTATCGGAATTTTCGCAGATAACCCGTCGTCCGCTGAGGCGATGCAGGCGTCCGAGGCGGCGCTCGCGGACGAAGCCGAGTATCAGTGGCGTATTTTCACCGCCCCATTGCGGCGCACACTGCAGAACATTATTATGGTCAGAGACAAGCTCGACGAACCGCCTCAGGAGTCGTGGAGAACATCCGTGAAGTGGACCCCCGCCCGCTATTCCTCGCCCTCGTCCGCCGCCGATTTCGCGGTCAAAATGGTGTCCGCGTTCCCGTCGTTGCAGGAGTCTCAGACTCTCATGCGGCGTGCCGGACTCACCGAGGACGATCTCGCAGATATCAACGCTGAAAATCGTAAGAAGAATGCGGTTTCGTTGCTTGATCGCGCTCTCGCCGCCACAAATAACGAGAATGTTGACGAGAACGGCGAGAACGCCGAGAATGGTGACGCAGCCAACAATACCGGCAATAACGGTACTGGCGGCAACCTGAACCTTAATAACGCGCCCAATGCAAGGAACCAGGTTAAGCGCAACATCAAACTGCCCGGCGGCACCAAAACACCAATAAACTAACACTTATTATGCTGTCAACCGCAGAAATAGGGGCGTACGGGCGAGCAATAGACTCACTCACCACGCTCGCCCAAAATGATCTACACACACTCTGGGCGCACGCCGCACGACAAAGGCCCCAGGACGCGCGCGATCTTCTGCTCGAAATCATGCCCGCCCTCGTAAACCAATACGGCAGTGCGGCCGCCGCAATCGCCGACGAATGGTACCGCGAAATGCGCCTAGACCAAGACATCCCCGGCGACGCCCCCACAGTACGAACACCACTCACACCACAGAGCGAAATCGACGACAGTGTCAGATTCAGTGCAGGAGCACTATACGCCGGAAACCCCGACATTGCCCTATCCTATCTGACCGGTGCGCTCATCCGATACGTCAGTGACGGCGCCCGCTCACAAATCGCAGACATGACATGGGCCGACCCGGAAGCCATGGGCTGGGAAAGACGAACACGCAACCCACAAGCATGCAACTTCTGCGTCATGCTCACAATGAACGAATGCTACTACCGATCACAAGGGACAGCATCATTCGGGGCGCACGATAACTGCAAATGTGTCGCAGTCCCAGCATGGGACCCCACCTCACGGGAAGTGCCGGCAAAAGCATATGCGCTCGCAGCCAGACACAAAACCGAAAAAGGCCGCAAACGTCATCGCGAGCTCGTCTCATCGTGGATAGACACGCACCAAGAGGAGCTCACAGAATGGCGCACCAGGCCAATCGAATGATTGTGCTACAATGCATAAACAAGGGACTACGAAGACGGCTGCAAAGCCCAGAATAGTTGCCTGAAAACATCACAATAACCGCACGGTCAAAATATAGGAAATGCCCAATGAGGTATAACGCCGCAAGCGACACGCCAGCCGACAACAGCGCCACTAACGACGCAAGCGACACGCCAGCCGACAACAGCGCCACTAACGACGGTGATGCCCCCACGAATGGGGACAACGCTGCTAGTAAGCCTGAAATCGACTGGAAGAGCGAATCTCGGAAGTGGGAGAACCGCGCCAAGGGAAATCGGCGCGCCGCCAACGAGCGAGACGAGCTCGCCAAAGCTATTGGCGACAAAGACGCCACAATCGAAGCCCTAAAAGCCAAGGTTGCCGATTTCGAAACCGCCGCTAAAGTCCGCGAATGGTCCGCCAACGCTGCCGCCGAACACGGCATCAGCGCAGATTTGATCCGAGGAACAACCGAGGACGAAATCAACGCCCATGCTGCCGCAATCGCCAAGGCACTGCGCGACGCTAAGCCGTCCGTTGCACCCGTGGTACCTCAGGCCGGAGCCACGCCCAACAACGATGGCGGCAATCTTGCAGAGTTCGCTCGGAACGTTTTCGCCGGCGACTGACACAAGTACAGCCGCTATTCCAGAGATAAAACACTAGAAAGAAACGGAAACAACCATAATGGCCGTGTTTGATTCAGGCAAGGCGAAAGTCCTCATGCCTCGGCAGATCGCCGACGGGATCATTACTCGCACTCAGACCCTCTCCACCGTCGCCAAGCTCAACGGTGGAATTCCCATGACCTTCGGCGACGTGGACATTATCACTTTTGATAATTTCCCGCGCGCCGAGTTCGTTGACGAGGGCGCCGAGAAGTCACCCACGTCCGGTGAATTCGGCTATGTGACCGCCAAGCCACACAAGGCGCAGGTTACGATGCGTTTCAACGAGGAGGTGCAGTGGGCCGATGAGGACTATCAGCTGGACGTCCTCAATCAGCTCGCTCAGAAGGGCAGTGAGGCACTTTCCCGTGCCCTCGACCTCGGTCTTTACCACCGTGTTAACCCGCTGACGGGCGCTGTTATTGACGCGTGGACCAACTACCTGACCTCCACCACCAAGAATGTCGAGATCGGCACTACGGAGATGGACCAGGCAATCCGCCAGGCCGCCGGGCTGCTCATTAACGACGATGCTGCGCCGATTACGCCGACCGGCCTTGCGCTTGCCCCGTCCGCCGTTTGGGCGCTCGGCAGTCTCCAGACCAAGAATGCTGACGGGTCGCCGTCGGGGACGCCGCGTTACCCGCAGATCGGCCTCGGCGTCGACATTGACAACTTCATGGGGCTCCCGGCCGCCGCTGGAAACACTGTTGCCGGCAAGCCCGAGGCGACCGCCGCCACCAACGTCGAGGGCATTGTCGGCGACTTTGTCGACGGTATTCGGTGGGGAATTCAGCGGTCCCTGCCGCTCGAGATCATCCGTTTCGGTGACCCGGACGGTCAGGGTGACCTGAAGCGTAGGAACCAGATTGCTCTGCGTCTCGAGATTCTGTACGCCTGGTACGTTTTCCCGGACAAGTTCACGACGATTAAGACCAAGGCCGGCGCCTGATAAAATCGCCGTAAAGAAAAAATCACACAACCCATCCAAAACAAAATTTTTCCCAGAGGCGATTCCGGAAATGCGATCCTACAAGCACCGAGACCACGACATTGTGATCCATCTCGCAGACGACCACAATGTGGCGCTCGGAGACGAATACACCGAAATCACCCCCGAGAATGATGACGCCGGCGAGGCAGACGAGTACGCCTCCTCCTCTTCCTCCTCTCGCACTGCCTCGCCGGCACCTGCCCCCCGTCGGGGACGAGGCCGCCCCAGAAAGACGGCAAAGTGATACCGGACGACATTATTCCGTTCGCCACGGTCGAAGATCTAGAGGCCAGGTGGCGGGCACTCTCCGATAATGAGCGTATTCGCGCCGACGTACTCCTCGCCGACGCAACCGATCTTATCGTGTCGAAATGTCCCCGCTGGGAGTCCGCCACGCCTCGCACACGAAAGCGAGTGGCGTGCGCTGTGGTGCGTCGCGCAATGCAGGGCGGAGATGCTATCGGTGGCGTCACAGACAGCGGCGGCGGAATCTACTCCGAACCCCATGGGATTATCGCATCGGAATCGCACACCACAGGGCCGTTTTCCGATCAATTTACGTATCAGAATCCTGAGGGCGGCCTTTACCTTAAACGTGAGGAAAAAGACGCTCTCGGTGGCTCTGGCGGTGCATTCGAAGTAGACCTCCTGCAAGATTATGACGTGCGGTCCGTCACCGATCAGCTTATCGAAGACATTAACGCTATTAGCGGGTATGAACTGTGATGCTTTCAGGATACGTGCCTGTCACGCGGCGTAGGCGAGGCCCTGCGTCAAAAGATCAGTACGGTAACCCTGTGCCGGGGCAGTGGCAGAATGTTGCTCTGCCGCCCGCGGTGTTTGCGCCGGCCACGTCTACTGAGCCGATCAGTGCTGGGGCAATGCCCGTCACCGTGCCCGCCGCCCTTTATTGGCGGAATACTGCAATCGACGTGACCGCAGAAGATCACCTTATTGTAGACGGCATAGAATACCGCGTCATGGGCCGCCCTTCACCATACCCTAAGGGGATGGTTGTGCAGATTCGCGCCAACGAAGACAAGGTGAGCGAATAATGCCGAAAGTAAAATTTCAGCTCAACAGGGACGGTGTTGCCGATCTTCTGCGCGGCCCTGACGTAGCCCGGACCGTAGCACTTGAGACGGGGCGCGTAGCCAACGCTGCCGGCCGCGGATTCGAAGGCGAGACGACGCACGGGAATCGTACCCGCGGATACGTCAGGGCGCGCACCATTGCTGCGATGCGCAGACAGATGAGAGAGCACACGCTGGAGCGTGCGATCGGCCTCACAATGGGCGGGGGCAGGAAATGAGCCCAACATACGATCGTGCCCCCACGGTGCCGGACATAAAGAAACGGCTCATGGACTTCCTGTCCACACACATGAGCGTGCCGGTCGTGGCCCGCCGCCCCGAAAGCCCAGACCGCCCCACCGCATTCATCCGAGTCCTCTCAACAGGCGGCACCGGTGTCACACAGAAAGCGCTCTGCACCGCGTTGGAGACGATCGACGCCTACGCACAATCGTCGGGTGAGGCAATGAAAATCGCGTGCGAGGCCGTGAATGTGGCGCACACTATGCCCAACTATCAGGATGGTATAGTGATGGTACAATCATCCTATCCGATAGAAATGCCCGATCCGGACACGTCTCAGGCGAGGGCGACTGCAACATTAACAATTACAGCACACAGGTGAAACAAAATAATGGCTGTTAACGCTGACAATGCACTCATTTTCTCGTCCGACAATGACGCGCTCTGGCTGGGTGATTACGTCGAGAAGTTCGGTGAGAAGGTCACGTCACTCACCCAGGACCTCTCCGGTGTGACCGGTCTCACCAATGTTGGGTGGATTAGTGAGGACGGGTTCAAGCTCACCTCAGACGACTCCGTCACCAAGATCAAGGGGCACCAGGGCCACGGCGTCGTCAAGACATTTCTCGACTCCTCCGAGACGACTTTCAGCGCCACTCTCCTGGAGACCATGCTCGCCCCCCTCTCTTGGTATCTTGACGCCACCAGTGAGAAGGTTGAGGACGGCGGCGCCACCAAGGGCGTGAAAATCACCGCCAAGTCGTCCCGCAAGGTCAAGCTTCTTTGTGGTGTCGCCGATTTCTTCGACGTTTCCGGCGTGGGTGCGCAGATTCGTATTGTTTTCCCGCGTCTGGAGCTTGGTGAGCGCGGCGAAATTACTTTCCAGCAGGCTGAGATCACCGGCTACGAGTACAACCTCTCCGTGCTGGGCGATTACATTATCTACTCCGACCACAAGGCTCTGCTCCCCGCCTGACATTAATTCTTCCCCGCTATTTCGTGTTTCGGATGGGTTGTCGCGGAATAGCGGGGAAGATCCAAAACAAACACAACCCACCACTTTTATAAAACAAATTTTTGAGGACAACCCATTATGTCTGACAAGACCACGAAGAGCAAGGCAAAGGCCGCCGGAGCTAAGGCGCCGGCTGACAGGCTCGCCAAGGCTGAGGCCACGCGCGACCCGATTCACGTGGACTACGAGGGAATCGAATTTGACGTTCCTCCGGAGGCGCTGGAAGATTTCCGTGCATTCGAGGCCCTCGACGCAGGTAACCCGTTCCCGCTTTTCCGTCTCATCGTGGGCGACCATAAGGATGAGGTTTATTCCGCGTTGGAGGATGAGAATGGTCGCGTCCCGATCGACGCGGTGACCGACTTTATGCAGTCAATCGTGTCCGAGGTGGGCGCGGGAAACTGACGATCCTCCCACCACTACTCCGCGAGTATGGGTGGGAGATAGAAGCCGACCTGCAACGATATTACAATACCGATCTTCTCGATCTATACCGAGGCATGATAACGCCCAGGCGGGTAATGGCACTCATCGGCGGCCTCCCGCCAGGGTCAACATTCGATAGAGCGCGCGGTGGAGACAGATACTGGTCCGACGAAGTCGCCGCCACAATAATGTCAGCACACAATATTCAGACCACATTGCTCGCCGTCAATGGTGTCAAGAAAGACAAATGGCCTGAAGCGCCGAAGCCACCGGCGGAAGGGTATAGGGAAACCGGCAATCCCAGAGTGTCAAGCAAACACGCTAAAGCGCAGAAAGCCAAGGGCGAGAAATGGCTCGCCCGATACGGCAGTTGAACCTGCGTTTCTATCGGATAGTGTAAAATGGTTCACGCCAAGACAAACACGAAAAACAGTTTGCTTGGCGTGAACCATTTTCGCTACACATGATTTCGGAGAGGTATCAATGGCCGGATATGATCTCGGGACCGCATGGATTCAGATCAGCCCGTCCGTGCGAGGCCTCGCCCGAAATATCAATAATGAAATCGGTAACGTCGACACTGGGCCGGCCGAGAGAAAGATCACATCTGGGCTGGGTGGGGCGTTCAAATCGGTGGCGAAAGTTGCCGGCGCCGCGCTCGGAGGACTCGCAATCGGCGGCATTGCAGTCGCATTCGGCGGCGTCGCAAAAGAAGCATTCAATGCTGCTGACGCCACGATCAAATTCAAGCAAACGCTCGCATTCGCCGGCAAAAGTGCGGACGAAATCAACGCGCTCACAAAAAGCACGCGCTCCTACGCGGATCGCACGATTTACGAGCTCGACGATATTCAGTCAATCACCGCGCAGCTCGCATCCAACGGCGTAAAGGGCTACGATAAGCTCGCCGAGGCCGCCGGTAACCTAAATGCTGTTGCAGGCGGAAATGCGCAAACATTCAAAACGGTCGGTCTTGTTATGACGCAGACCGCGGGTGCCGGAAAGCTCACCACCGAGAACTGGAACCAGCTTTCCGACGCTATTCCAGGCGCATCCGGTAAATTGCAGGAAGCCATGAAAAAGAATGGCGCCTACACCGGCAATTTCCGGGAAGCCATGGAGAAAGGTGAGATCACCGCTGAGGAATTCAACCAAGCAATCCTCGATCTCGGTATGGAGGATGTGGCCATTGAGGCCGCTACATCCACCAAAACCCTGGAGGGCGCTTGGGGGAATTTCAAAGCGACCCTTGTGACCGGGGCGCAGGAAATCGCTGAAAAAGCACTCCCGTGGATCACTGCATCCCTTGACGCCATGAGCAAGGGTTTCGAGAAAGTATTCAACTGGGTCAGTAATTCGTTCATCCCTAGTATTACGAATGCTTTCAACGTCATCCGCAAGGGTGATTTCACGGGCCCGATCTTCTCGTTCGAGGAAGACTCGAGCTTCGTTGATTTCCTTTTTCGCATGCGCGATGCCGCTGCTGCCGCGGGGGAATGGATCAATAAAACACTCGTCCCCTCGTTGAAGAATCTTAAAGACCTGCTCATGTCCGGTGATTTCACGGGGACGATTTTCGGATTCGACAAAGACTCCGGAATCATCTCATACATCACCAACGTTCGTAACAGTTTCGTCGAGCTCGGCAAATTCATTGTCGGGACGCTCGTCCCCGGTATTGCTACCGCTCTCAGCACCATCGCGAACAGCACGCTTGTTCAATTCATGGAGAATCTCACCGTCGCTATTCTCAATAGTAAAGTGGCGGTTTACAGTATCGCGGCTGCGTTTACGGCATGGAAGGCCGTCATGGTCATGTCTTCAATGCAGCAATGGCTGAATGATATGGAAGGCGTAGCCGGCGTCACCGGGCGTGTCACCACGGCCATTAACGCAATGACTGTGGCGAAAGTCAGAGACGTGGTGGAGACCGCGCAGCTCAACCTCATGTACGCCGGTGAATTCCTGTCGAATATCGCGCGAGCAACGACACAAATCACGATGCAGGCGGTTGCTTGGGGTAGGGCCACGGCAATGATGGTCCTCCACAAAACTGCAACGATCGCCTCGACTGCGGCGCAGTGGGCGCTCAACGCTGCGATGGACGCCAATCCGATCGGCCTTGTTGTGATCGCTATCGCAGCATTGGTTGCAGCAATCATTGTGGCATGGCAGAACTCTGAAACGTTCCGCAACGTCGTCATTTCCTGTTGGGAAGCAATCAAAACGGCGGCCGGCGCTGTGGCCGATTGGTTTGCCGCTAACGTGTGGCCTCTCATGCAAGTCGCCTGGGACGGGATCGTGGCCGGCGCCCAATGGATGTGGGGCGTCATGGTATCCGTCTGGCAGGGAATGCAACCTGTTATTCAAGCGGTCATTGATTGGATCGTCGGCACCGCATGGCCCGCGTTGCAGGCGGCATGGGACGGGATCGTTGCCGGCGCCCAATGGGTATGGAACGGCATCGTCGGCGCATGGCAGGGAATACAGCCCGTTATTCAAGCCGTCGTCGATTGGATTGTAAATACTGCATGGCCCAACCTTCAGGCAGCATGGGACGGCATTTCTGCGGGCGCAATGATTGTCTGGAACGGAATGGTAGCCGCATGGCAAGGGATTAGCGACATAATTCGCCCCGTCGTCGATTGGATTGTCAACGTTGCCGCCTTGTATCTCACCACGGCATGGGATGCTATCAGCTGGGGTGTGAGTGCGCTCTGGTCCACGATTCAGTGGGCGTGGGATGCTATTTGGGCGGCAATCATGCCCGTCGCCACACAAATCTACAACGATATCTGGCCAATGGTGGTCGGTGCGTTCAACGCGATTAAAGACACCGCCTCCACGATGTGGGCCGATATTCAGATCGCTTGGACCGCGATTCAGACCGCAATTCAGCCCGTTGCGGATTGGATTTACAATACGGTTTGGCCGTGGGTGGTAGGTGCGTTTAATGCGATTAAGGATACGGCCGCTAACATGTGGTCTAATATTCAGGTCGCGTGGGCCGCGATTCAGGCGGCTATGCAGCCTGTGGTGGAGTGGATCTACTACACTGCGTGGCCCTGGGTCGTAGATACATTCAACACGATCAAGGATGCGGCGTCCAATCTTTGGGGCACTGTATCGGCGGCGTGGGCCTCTATTCAAGCGGCAATGCAGCCCGTGGTCGAATGGATCTACTACACTGCGTGGCCCTGGGTCGTAGATACATTCAACACGATCAAAGACACGGCCTCCGCTCTTTGGGGCACCATATCAGCGGCGTGGAACGGTATTTGGGCTACTATTCAGCCCGTCGTCGACTGGATCTACAATATTGCGTGGCCCTGGGTGGTCGGAGCATTTAACGCTATTAAAGACACGGCGTCTATTATGTGGGGCTCACTGTCGGCGACATGGAATGGTATTTGGGCCGTTATGCAGCCTGTGGTGAATTGGATTCAAACTTACGCCGCGCCCGTTATTAGTGTGGCCTGGGAGATAATCTCTACGGGTGCGAAAATTCTGGGCGGGATTATTGCGTTTGTATTTGCGTCCATCATTGCTGCGGTCACTATGGGAGTCGCCGTAATTCAAGGCGCAGCCACCACGATCAGCGCCGCCTGGAACACCGTTGTTTCGTGGACCAGCTGGCTGAAAAACATGGTCGTCTCCGCGTGGAACATCCTGAAAGGCGAAATCCAAATCGTTAAAGATTGGATTGCTAACACTCTCGTCCCCGCAATTACAAGTGCCTGGGACAGGGTCGTGGCCGCCGCCAATACCATGAAAGATGGTGTTAGGACGGCGTGGGACAAAATCAAGGAAGCCGCCGCCAAGCCCGTTAACTTCGTTATCGGCACAGTCTACAACAATGGGCTGCGGAAGCTCGTTAACGGGATGATGGAGAAACTCTCCCTTGATCTTCGTCTTCCTGAGGCTCCCACGATTGGCGGATATGCGTCAGGTGGTGTTCTGCCCGGATACTCTCCGGGCCGCGACATTTACCATTTCGTATCACCCGATGGTGGCGGCCGGCTCGCGCTTTCCGGCGGAGAAGCGATCATGCGACCAGAATGGGTGAAAGCTGTCGGCGGCCCGGCAATGGTGAATGCTATGAACCGCGCTGCTGCGCACGGGGACAGGATTCCCGGTGGTGACGCTGGGTATGCTGCATTCGCCCCGGGCGGTATTTGGGACCCTGTCAAATCAACGGTAGAAAGGGGTGCGTCCGCTGCCCTTAATTGGATCACCGGGGCGGCCGACGCGGTATCCTCGATCTTCTCCGACCCAATCGGAGCCGTCGAAACCGTTATCAAGGCTCCGGTTCACAAACTTCTTGATTCATGGGGTGGTGACGGAGCGAAACCGTTCTTCGACGCCGGAAAAGCCGGCGTTGATAAAACCATTGACGCACTCGGTGACTGGATTAAAGATCACATGCCTGTGGTCAGCGGATTCGGTGGCGGAATCGGTGCTATTGGCGCCGCTGCCGGCGACCTCGTGAATACGGCGCGACGGGCTATAGGTACCCCGTATGTTTGGGGCGGTGTTTCTCCGGGCGGCGGGCTTGACTGTTCTGGTCTTGTTTATTGGGCGCTCAATGCTATGGGCATTCATGTTCCGCGTCTCACGGCGGCCGGGTATCAGGCAATGTCATCGCCCGGTAATCCTATGGTTCCCGGAACGCTTCTGTTCTGGGGTTATCCGGCCCACCACGTTGCTATCGCCTCCGGTAATGGGATGATGGTCGAGGCGCCGACTTTCGGTATTCCCGTGCGTGAGGTTCCGATTTACGGTGGGCCGTCCGCAGGGAATCTTCGCTACGATAACGGCGGTTTCTTGCAGCCCGGCCTCTCAACGATCGAGAACAAGACTGGTCGCCCTGAGCCCGTTTTCACGTCAGCCCAGTGGGAGAAAATGGATAAGCTGATCAGCCTCCTGGAGAATCGTGCGCTCGGCCCTGACGTGCTCGAAATTCGGGACGTGGACAATGATCTTGTCGGGCGTATGCAGGTAGAGGCAACGTCGGCCATAGTAGACTATGACCGAATGAACCGATGAAAACCATTATGACGGAAAGCATAAAATAATGCCGATTACGGGATGGATTGCTACACACACGGGGCTGCCGTCAATAATGGCCACAGGCAAAGAGCCCGTCTATGCGGGGGATCGTCTTTTCGCTGTTCCTGGGATGGCTCGGGACAAAAGACCACTCACCGGTAGGGCGAAGATGATTCGTGAGCTCGAGGGCCCCAAGCTCACTGAGCCGGTGACAATGATCCTCTCAGACGCGTACGCCGTGCCGGGCACCACAATAAAATACACTCAGGGCGACTCCTCGGTCACGTTGACTCGCCCCGAGGTGGAGTGGTGGCGCGGCATGGTGAGCGGCCTCAACGGGCGCACCGTGCCCGGGCTCATCTGGGAGGAGGCCCAGGATAAAAGAGAATGGTCCTCCCCGATTTCGAGATATAACTCACTTATCGCCAGGTGGCCGATGCTGGAAGTAGCTCGCACCGGAGGTGGACAATTCGTCCTAGACGACCCGTCCCACGTTAACAATGTTTGGGAAATCTTGCAGAAGCGTGAGCCTCTCATTCTTACGCCGGGCGCCCCCGCCGACGTTCTGCCATCGCGATTCATCACCGTGGACAAAGTTGACAGTGCCAGGATCACGGGAGACGGTATCATTCGGTGGAATGTAAAATGGCATGAGCTCCCCGAGGATTCCCCCATGCTTGTCGGCCCTCACGCGGGCTGGGGGGCAGCGCCTTGTGTTACTTGGGGTGAATGGCGTGAAGTCGACAAGGCATGGAAGTCGCGCACGTACATTGAGATTTGTAAAATGATTGCGGGAATGCCATGAGAAACGGCCCCACGCTGGCCGCCCTTTCAGACGGCCTCAGCATCGGCGCAAGAATCGACATCATTCGAGGCGGCGAAGTCCTCAAAACGGGAATCCCCGCCTCCGAGGTGAAAGTCGAATGGTCCTCGACGAACCGCCAGGTCCCCGGCGCCCTTTCTTATTCTTGCCCAATGTCATGGGTCCCGGAATGGCCGCTGGACGCCCTCAACAATTTCGGGCAGCGCTCCATGGTCACCGCACTCTACGAGAATCGGCGCGGCGACTACTGGGAAATTCCACTCGGCGAATTCGTCAACATAGAATGGTCCGTATCAAAAGAAAAAGTAAATGTTTCCTGTAAAGATTTGACGCAGATCCTTGCTGATAATCCGAGGCCGTGGCCGTCCTCCCCCGCCGCTGGCGCCACTCTACTCTCCGAGGCCAATGAGCTCGCCGAATATGTGCGAGTGAAATTGGAGGACGACGTGTGGGATGCGCCTATCCCCCGCACCACACAATGGGGAAATTCGCGGATCGAATCAATATATAAGCTCGTAGAATCGCGAGGGTGCGGTATTCGTAGCGGCGCCGACGGAATGCTACATATTTTCAAACTCCGCGACAAGACGGCGCCTGACGAGATTTACACGTACGAGTCCGGTTTCCTTTTGGAGGCCCCGCGCGCTCCGAGATCGGGCGGCCGGCGTCCGAATCGTTGGTACGTCACCGGCAGTAAGCAACAGAGAGCTCAGGGTGAGCAAGAGGAACGATGGACCGCGGAACGCGAAATTACTGATCCCCCATATGAGCCATCTGGTTATGGTTGGGTTACGTCGCACAAGGAATTCAGTGCTGCAAGCTCGGCGAGAGAGGTATCCGAGGCCGCAGACACGTACATGATTCAGGACATTTCTTCCCGCTCTTCCCGCTCTTTGACAATTATTCCTGACGCTCGCATTGAGGTCGGGGATATTATTGGTGCGATTACCGAGGAGGGTGAGCATATTGCAGGCCGTGTCGCGGCCTATAGTCTCCCATTGTCTAATCCGTCCGCTACAATGAGGGTAGACATAGAGGTACTGGGAGAATAAACGGGGCATCATGGTCAGACCGTCACTATTGCTTGACACGGCGCCACGAAACGGTGGCGGACGTAACAATAACAACGTTATTGTTCAGCAATCCTCAGTATCATGGACATACGGGAAAATCACCGGCACGTCCGCCACCGATTCCACACTCCCGTCCGGCTGGGTAGAAGTGGGAATCCCCTACAGCAACCCAACATCTCATGCCGTTGGTGAATCCGATGGTATTGCCACGTGGATAGGCGCCCGCGTACTCGTCATCATTGATTCATCTGGTCGTGTAGTCAAGATCAGTGACCCTATTGCTGAGCCGCCTTCCGGTGCGAAGGTTGAGAACCTCGGGCACACTGGCAAAATGCTCAGCCAGGCCGCGAAAGATGCCGAACGTGCTTTCAAGGAAGCCGACGCGATTCGCGACCGGGCAAACAAGGCCGAAGGTGCCGCGAACAAGGCGGCGAAAGATGCTGAAAAAGCTGTTCAGATTGCGGAAGCCAACCGGCCTCCCGTAGTGGCCCAGACCGCGCCCGAAAATCCCGTCACAGGATTGATATGGTATGTCACAGACAATGCCGGGCACATTACCGATGTACGTATTTGGGACGGCACACAGTGGGTGACCAGAACAATGGTCGCCGGCAGCATTCTCGTCCCATCATCCGTGGGAAACGTCTCACTCGCTGACGGTTCCGTGTCCGCCCGCAACATTTACGCATCCGGGGAGCTCTGGGCCAAGATCGCGGCGTTCGCGTCCGTCACTACGGAAATGCTGACCGCCGGAAACGCCACATTCAACGCAGCCAAGGTCACCGGTGACCTCATCGGTAACCGCCTTATCGGTGGTGAGCTTTCGCTCGTTGATACTGAGCCGACGTCGGGCGAGAAGAATATTCGTTTCGGACTTGGTAGCGAATATGGGTTCTGGGAGTCTATTTGGTCCCCTAAAATCGCGACCGTGGAGGAGCTTGAGGGCGGCACACGGTTCGTTCTGACGGACAGGGATCGCCCTAATCGTAATGATGGCGCGCAGATGGCAATCTACGATATTGCTGTTGCGAAACCAAAAACATATGGTATTGCCGGTGAGGGCGTCGGCAAGGTTGAGGGGTATATTCTTTTCACCCCGTCGTGGAACGGCCGTGCGATTCTCACAATTAACATTGGCAAGAATAGGATCATCAGCGTTGACGAGCAGGCGACGGCCGGGCAGAAAATAAGATTCGATTTCACGCTCCCCGATGGTGCGTGGATCCAAGACACTGACACGCCTTTCTACATCAGTGCCCGCACGAACGATGTTTTTACGCCGGGAATGCAGCTCGGGATCATTTATTCCATGTACGTGTCATGGAAAATGAGCCGTTCCTCCGGTTTGCATATTTTCCGCGACGACGAGGGCGTGGCGAAAATACAGATCACTGACCGTCAGGGCGGCGAGCTTATCATGGACACGAATGGCGTGTCCTATGACCCGCCCGGGTCACCTTCGCCTCACGCGTCGTCTTGGCGTACTTTCACCGAGCCGCCTTTCGCCCACATGGCAACAAACAACGCTCATTTGTGGACTAAAAAAGATGATTGGACGAAGGTTCCTGTGGGTTCGCAGGAGAAGATTGTTCGCGGCGGAATGCAAGTAGACGGGGTAGAAATAATTATTCCGCAGAGCGGGCTCTACCGTCTAGACGGCACAACATGGTACAGGTCATCATGGGCGGGATACGTTGGCGGCACGAAGGTTTCTCGCAGCAACGACAATGAGTACGGCGTTTACATGTATGCTGCGTTGAACCATGGCCTGTGGACCGCGTTGCAGGTGACAGGCGTTAGGCGCTTGAATGTCGGGGATCGGATCGCGCTTTATACGTATCAGAATATTGACGAGGGTACAATTATGGACTGGGGCGAGATGACGGTCAGCTGGCTCACCTACTGAAGATTGTGCAACAATATTTTTAGGAGAAAACAATATGCCTAACACTAGGTGGACCGGCGGTGTAGTCCCCACAGTAGACGATAATCTCATTGAGGCCTGGGACGCGTATGATGATTCCGCCGGCCGGGTTATGCCGGCGGCGTCCGTGGCCGCGGCGCGGGTCATGTTGGCGGCTGCACCGTCCGGGGCAGTATCGAAAGCGCGCCCCGCCGTTTTCATTATCGACGATATTCTGTACACTGCCGACGGTTCCAAGTCCGGCGACGGGTCGTTCAACATTAACCCTGCGAATTCGTTCAGTGGTGTGCTTTACAGGCATCGCGACAATACGAACGGCCGCGGGCGTCCGACCTCGGATCACGCCACTTACACGTGGGGCGACGGCATTGTCACTCTACCGATCAAGAGCCTCATGGAGTTCTCGCTTGACGTGTGCGTGAGCATCGCGCACGAGGATTACAATTCCGAGGCCGAGAAAGACAAGGCGGTGGGCTCGTACTTCTTTGGGTTCAAGCTTGACAATCGTGGTATTTGGCAGACCGAGATTCAGTACAATCGCACGTTTATGACACACCATATGCAGTGGCGCCTTTCCGTGGAAGCCGGTTCGCATAGGGTTGCTTATACTACGGCGGGTAGCTATGGTGCTGACCCGTACTGGCATTACGATGGTGGCGTGTTTCCAGGGACTGTGTTTACGGTGGCTACTCTTGGTGCTACTCGCGTTGACCTGTAATCGACAAATATAGTTCACTATTAGAAATAGGTGATAATAATATGACTAAGGTCATAGCGACGGTCGTGAATGCCGCCGGCAAGACAGTCGGCGCAACAATGAGCGTCCGCCCCGAAACCGTCTACACGTCCGACAATATTACTACAGTCCCCGCCCCGGTGCGTGGCGATGCCGACGACAAAGGCAGGATTGAGGTAGAGGTAGACGCCAGCCATGGCGGACGATGGGCAATTGTGATCAATGTTGCGGGCGTTTGGGCGCGTGAAGTCAGAGGCGTGGAGCTGCCGGCCTCCGGCGACGTGCAGGTGACCTCCCTGTCAGCATGGAACGGCGGCACTACCCCTGATCCCGGCAATCCTGGCGGCGGTCAGGGCAATGGTGGCAAAATCACCGTCAGTGACGACGGTCTTACCTGGACCTACGGAGAGTGAGAAAACACAATGGCAAACGTTACTGGGTACACTAAGGCCGGCGTTGACAAGTTGGTCGCCCCGCTGTTCTCCTCGATCTCGCCTTTCACGGTCGGAGGGCACTACTACTCCCCCGTCACGTATTTCTGGCCCGATTTCTACAACGAGGGCCAGGCCGGGAAGATTTCAAAGTGGGCTAAGACACTGGCCTACGGGAATGCGCTCGGCTACGTGATCATGAATCGCTCCACAGGCGATTGGTCCGCCAAAGACAACGACTTTCTCACCCAGGCGCAGCGCGCCCAGGCGGCCGGGGCAAAGAGGATTCTCTGGTACATTCCTACCCGCTACGGTGCCGCATCGCTCACTAAAGATGATGCTGCTAGGAATGGCGTGCCGGACCCGGACAAGTTCACGCGCGAATACATTATGCAACTGTGCGCCAACCTGCAATCCCAGTACGATGGTCTTTTCCAGGGCGTATTCTTGGACGAGGTAATCAACGGCTGGGGCGCCCAGTCCGGCCGGGTCGGTTGGTACGGTGACCTCATTGGCGAAATTCGACGCACGTACGGCAAGAATTTCACAATCGCTATCAACCCTGGCAGTAATATTACTGAGGCCGTGTGCGCGCTCGATTTCGACGTGTGCATGAGTTTTGAGAACACTGCCACCAAGTATTTGACAGATGACCCTAATAACCCGATTGCGAATGATGTGATGCGTGCGCAGCCTTCCACCAAATGGTGGCACGTCATTCACGGTGTTACGAAAGATAATTTCCGGCAGGTAATCGACCGTGCCGCATCATTCGGTGTTTCACATTTGTATGTGACTGACGGTGAGTTGGTGCAGGGTGAGGGCGGCCAGTGGGTGCCCGAGAAGAACCCTTATCAGAATCCTCCGTCGGATTGGATCATGGAGCGCGTGATCGCCTGGCATGGCGGCTACCTCGATCTGGCCGAGCGCGTCGCCGCGTTGGAGGCAAAGGCAGCCCCGACTCCGTCTCCTCAGCCGGGCGCCTGAGTGTTTCACGTGAAACATTCCCCCTCACCACGACTTCCGTGATGAGGGGGAATGTTCTCGCATTCGGGCGCGGGAGACTATAGTCCCAAGCGTTGGTAGTCTCCTCCGTGCTCGCGAGCAATATCGTCCAGGACGCCCATGAGATCAGAACGCGCATCGTCCTGAACGTCGATCGACGGTGAGTTCAGAATCGAATGAATCGTGTTATTGATCTCTTGGAATTGGCGGGCGGCGATTGCGTCACACTCTACGGCAGTCCATTGTCGTGCTAGACGGCGTGCAAGATTGCATGTGTTCTCGCCGCTTGTTTCATGGGCGACACCTACAACATTCAATGGCCAGCCCCAGACAATCCATTTACTGACAGTGCCGCCGTCGATGTTTTCTATGCTGACGTCAATCCCGACACCCTTATAGTGATTGTGCCACTTCAGACGAGCGACCATGTGCGCTTCGTCAATATCGCACGCGTCGGGCTTTGGAAGCCACAACTGTGTGAGGCTGATCTCGTGCTCGATCTCCAGCATTGGGTTATTTGCTGTCATGAGACGCTCCGCAAGAGTATGCTACAGCGCACTGCAGAATGTTTGGGGCCATCGGATTCCCTGTGAGTCCATCCTGTTGATACGCCGCGCCTCGTCTTCACGAAAACACCATTATCGGTGATCTCGATCTTCCCCGGCGAGCACTCAATGGTAGTAACTCCCGTGTGATCGGAAACGCGAGGCGGCGGGAGCATGTCCCGTAATTCCCTAGTTATAGTCAGTGCGATTTCCTGGCGGTCAATCTTGCTCATTATTCCACCTCCATAGCCGATGGTGTGACACCGATCTGCCCCTGATAATGTGAACCCAACCCATTGGTGCCGTACGGCATACTGGCCGGCCTATCCAAGTCCTCGAAAGCAATCTGCGCAATCCTATCCCCCGGATGAAGAATGGCGGCCTTACTGGAATGCAAGTTGGCGATCTCCAGGGTCACGTTTCCCTGGAATCCTGGGTCAATGTATCCCGCGGACACGTGGACGAGAATTCCGCGTCGTGCCCATGAGGATTTGCCTTCCACCCTGGCCACTAGGTCGGCGGGCACGCTGACTTTCTCCTGCGTGGACGCGAGAATAAACTCGCCAGGCAGTAGCTCGTAACCATTCTCGTTAATGGTGACATTCTCGTCACCGTGACGGTAGGCGATAATGTTTTCGTCCAATCGCACCTCTACTGACGCCGGCTGAATAGACAGCGGCTTGCGCCAGTCGGAGATGAGTTCGCCCCAATCGATTCTGCGTCGGAGAGTAAAATCACTCAGCGTAGCCATTGCGGTATCCACCTGTCTTCGTTTGCCTTGATCATATGGACCGTGTAACCTTTATCGCATAGTATTGCTTTGGCTTCGAGGGCAAGAGCGGCCCTCTCTCCCGGGATGATTCCTACCGTGTCTTTATTGCGATCCGACAGTACGATCGCGCAGACGTACACATCATCGTCCGATGAGTCGCTGTAAGTGAGCACATACCCGCCTATCTCATTCGAATATGTGCATCTAGTAAAAGTAACTCTTTCTTCCTGCCACGAACGCAAAGCAAATGTTACTTTCTGAACATGTCGCACGGTACGCATAAGTTCACGGATCGTGGTGGACGGATCGATAGCATAACTCCTGATAGTGAAGTTACAGTCGATGGCATGCATAAACGCAGCCGCACCCCACAGTTCACCACATTTCGCCAAATCGACGAAAGCAATATTAATAATATTCTCCATAATACTCACGCTTCCGGAATGTAGTTGTTAAGGTGGTCGTACGAAATGGCGGACATGAAGTCTGTGAGCCGGTCTCGAACTTCCCTGGCGTGCCCATCCGGTGCGAGCTGTCTATCGATAGTGTCCCAGTAGACGTTTCGCAGAATTGCGATAACCGTCTGGCCTCCTTGCTCGGCGACGAGTTCACGAAGATACCACGCCGCCTTTCCCATATCAACATTCTCGTCAGCACCATTCTTGTGACCAGCCTTGAAAATATACTTCAAAGCACTGCCGGTCAGATAGTCTTTGTCGCGAATGAAAGTGATGGGCTCAGGGTCGAGGGTCGCATAGTGTGACTGGTGACTTACCTCGTTCTCGCACACATCATTCTCGGCACACTCACTATTCTTCTCTGTGACATAGATAGTGTCGTCGCAGAGAGTCAACTCACAGCACTGTTCGTCGAACGTGAGAAACGCTTCCCCGCCATTCTCATCCTCATACCAAATACACCATTCGCCAGTGAAATACCGACAAACCTTTCTGACGGGCGCATAATAGCTGCCAGAAACGCAAAAGAAAACCGGATCGTTGACGAACTTCAACTCGCAGCCAGGATCGGACTTATGTCTGCCGATACGCCGCCAATACCAACTATCACGCTTCTGCTCCAGAGAAACGTAGCGCCGGCTCCAACAGTCCACTCGCCATCCACTGAAAGAATTGCGGCGGACGTGCACCTCCCAGAAACCATCATGCGACACTACCTTCGAAACATACTCATACACGCCATTCGGGTAGTAAATCTTCTCACACCCATCATCTACAGGTGACACTACATAATCTCCTCTCTCCGTCTGGGTAATCGAATACTTGCCGTATTTGAAATAGTGTCTACGCTCTACACCGCCATGAATAGAATCGAAACCAATCCCCTTGTCGTCGCCGGTTTGCGCTACGACTCTCTCTCTACTACCGTCCGGCAAGTACAGCCAAACCGTTCTCAAAAACACCGTGTCCATAGCCGTTCCTTACTATTTCAGTTGCCGAGAGTGCCAACCGTGGCAAAGTAAGCGAAAAATACTTGGAGCCACCAAAAAGCACGCCACGCCAGAGACAGTCCGATAGCACCGACGATGAGGGCGACTGCACCCATTGCCATGCCTTCGCCCGTGGACCGCGGCTTGCGAAGCCATGCCACGAAACGATTCGTGGGGCGCGGCGGCACCATCACACTGAGCGGCACAGACCATGTGGGGGGCGTCGGGGCGGGCCGAGGTGGGAGCGGCGGAGGAGGAGGAGGAGGTGGCGTAGGCGCACTAGCCGCGGGCGGAGGAGGAGGAGGTGGCGTAGGCGCACTAGCCGCGGGCGGAGGAGGAGCGGGAGTAGGTGCCGACGGGGCACTCGAAAAAGTAGACATAATAGTTGTTTTTCACTTTCCGTTCAGTTCTGCCATGAGACGGTTAGTCCAACCGTCACTGTAATTGAAATTCGTGCGCTTAGCATGGCGCGTGCTCTTGATTCTCTTCGCCCGATTCCTTTTGTGTTCTTGAAACTCTATCGTCTTGCGACGGACCTCGTCCTCGCGTCCGTCCATACGGCGGATTGCTGGGTATTTCATGATTTAACCCACTCGATCTGGTCGCCGAGAAGTTCGCGCAGATCATTGATCAAGTTGCGTGCGTTCCCAAATTCTTCCTCGCTGATATCGAAAACTCGGTAGACGTTCCCTTCAGTGCAGACCACGAGGAAGGGATCGTTGACGCATTCGGGGAGGAAAACGTTGCGGACGTTTCCGATGAGGGCGGGCCGCTGAACGGGAATTGCTTGTACGAGGTCGGCCCCAGTGAGAATTGCGACGGCGGTCACCCGCTCAACAGGGATGCCCCGAAATTCGTTCTCGCCCTTCTCATACCCCTTTGCAGGGAAATGAATCTTGGTGCCCTTCAAATTGGTGAATACGGCACCTCCTGTGGTCTTGCATGATCCGTATCCGGTGCGGCGGCGTGCCATGGTAATCCTCTTCTCGAAATATGTGTGTGATGGTGGTGGGCGGTACCCCGTCGCCCGTGACGGGGCACCGCCGTTATGTGTGTGTCAGTTCTCCAGCCACCAATCGGCCAGGTAGGCGATGGTCTCGTCGGTCAGAGCAGAAAGTCCCTCGTGGACGATAGTGAATCCGTCGGCATCGTACTGCCAGAGTCCCCAGGAGACAACGTCGTCGCACACGTGGAGTCCGAGCGCCCACCCACCATCGGCGGTGCTCCGCTTGAGGCCGATGGTCTCGCCGGTCTCGTCCGTCCAGTAGTCCGTGTTGTCCCAGGCGTTGGCAGCGGTGCCAACGGCGTAGGCGATGTCGGTGTCGGTGGTGATGTTCTCAGCGGTGGCGGTCATTGTCTTGTCCTCTCTATCCCCGACTGGGTGGCTTGTCCTCCCTGCCGATGACTCAATCATGCTCATCTGTGCGCCGCGGGTCAACCCATGTGGACGGTGGCCCATCTCACAAAACTTGCGTGTGGTGTATGTTGACAACACGGGGCATGTGTGGTATACGCGCGCACGTACCTATACACGCTAAAGCCCACCCTCCCCGGGTGCTCATGATAAAATCATGATTACCGAAAACCTTTACGAAAGGCGGTGCAAAATTGGCAGATTCCGTCACAGAATACGCTGCGTCGGAAATGAAATATTGGTGCACCACAGGCGACTACGGGGGCACCGGATATGCCCAGGATAACCGTTGGACCTGCTACTGGAATTCCAATGATGCCGGCTGGAAAACTGGCCCCGGTGACATGGATTGCAGTAGCGGCGTAGCGGGCGCCTACAATATTGCATTCCATAACGTGTGGGGAACCGGATGGGATGACCCGATCATGTTCCCGCGGACAGGTGAAACATGGACCGAAACCCTGAATTCCCTGGCTGTAAATCGCGGTTTCATGGACATTGGGGACACATGGTACGGGTCCACGCCGTCAGGAGGATTCCATGTCGGCGACATGGTCCTGAAAACTACCGGAGACGGCGGCCATGTCGCAATGTGCGTGCGCGAAGACGACGGCTCATTCAACGCGGGCGACCCGCTCCTCGCTGAGGCGTGGATTAATGAGAATGGTGAAATCTCGGAAGGGCAGATGGGGGATCAGACCGGCTACGAGACTCACGTAGTCCGGTACAGTAGTCACCCGATGACTGTCGCGGCCTCGTGGTCCACGTGCATCCGTTTTGGAAAGCGGACCGATGCCGATAACGGGCACGAGTCTGCCGGCTCATACCGTCTTTCTTCTATTCAAGAGGCTGTTCTCAGGGCCGCCGATGCGGAGAATTGCCCGTGGTGGGCCGCACTGGCGTGCCTGTGGATGGAGACCGGCGAGCGTGGCGCGAACATTTACGGGCACGACGCCGGCGGCGCTGGCCCGCACGGCGAGGAAGTGACCGAGGAGAATTTCCGCGAATTCTTGGCGGCGATTCGAGATGGCGAAAACTCGAACGGTGTCGGTCCGTTGCAGATCACTTATCCGGGTTATTTCTTTGATGACCCGGATCGTGAATGGTGGATGCCGGAGAAGTCGGCCGAGGTCGGCTGCCGTATTCTTCGTGACCTTATTAACGCTGAAGGCGATTCTTATGAGGCGTTGAAGCGCGTTGGGTCGCGGTATAATTCAGGAAATCCGTATGACGCGTATGAGTCTTATGGGATTCTTTTCAGTAATCGTTGCAAGTCTTGGTATGATTATGGTCGTCCGTCTGGGGGCGCCGGAGAGGAATTTTGGGATATGAGCGAGGGCGTTGATCTGCTCAGGGAGATTCGCGATCTTTTCCGTAGCGGAAAGGCGGGGGATCACTTTGCGGGCGACATGAATTGGTACGCTAAGGCGACCTATGAGGAGGTTAAGTCTATTCACGCGTCCGTGGATCAGATTCTGCATTCTGTGACTCCGGGTCAGGAGAATGTTCGTGAGGCGGGCGCGATTTACGGTGCTGTGAACGAGATTCGTAAGGCCGTGTCTACGCCTTCGTCTTTGCAGGCGCATGATGGTGTCGCAGAGTCTCCCACCCCGGAGTCTCCTGCTCCGGCGGAGAATTCCTGACGCGATATGTTGGTGTTTCATCGTGGCTTGCTTGCTCGCTATTACGCTGAGTGTTACGTCATGGTGAATGCAACATACGGGGAGCTTCACTCTCTTCCCTCTCCGTGATCTCCTGTGGCAGTGGTAGAGCAAGTCTCCGGACGGCCGATGAGGGTCGTTCGGAGACTTGCTTTTGTGTGTGCTATACTTTCCCGCGTACCGCTTATCAGGTTAATACACAAATATTTTCCTACGCGTTCCGACGGTGCAATAAGAGAATACTATCGCCCTCATGTTTTCCTACATACATTAACCCGACATGCTCTAGGAATCGGCATGAGGGCGATAGTATACAATCCATCCAATGAAAGTGAAAATTAGAGTGACTAAGTCGCTTTATGTTGCTACCATTTTTGCGGCCGTCATGGTGACGGCAAACACTGCGCTCATGGTGTACGATGATTTCACCAACGGCACCATGAATGTGACTCGCGATTCTCTGTGGTGTGTTGGCGCGATTATTCTTTGGGCCGGCGTGCGCACCGTACGATTCATGCGGACTGTCGGCTACCATCCCGGCTTCCATAGAAAGTAACTAAAATATAACATTCCCCGCCTAACAATCATCGTTGTTAGGCGGGGAATGTTATATAATACGTGTTGGCAACCCTGATAAAACAATCACAATAAAGAGGACATTAGATATACGATGCTCAATTTCCTGAACGATGTCCTCTCCGACGCCACCCTAGTAGCTTTGGCTGCCCTCACCGGCACAATATTCTCGAACGTTACGCAACGCAAAAACGCACGCGACCAGGAACAGATCTCAATCCTGGACATTACCGTCCGATCTCTTTCTGAGAGAGTGACTGCCCTGGAGGCCAGTCTTGCGGCTGCCGAAAGGGCGGCAGACCTGGCAGAAGACGGCCGCCGGCGGGCGGAAGTGAAATGGTGGGAGGCAGTCTCTTTCGCGCACACTGTCCTCGATTGGGGCAGGTCCCTGAAAATTCTGATACCATCTGATAAAGAGGACTCAATCCCTACCGAGCCTCAAATTCCGGATTCCATGAGGTGATTCATAACAATGTTTACTCCTGAGGTCCGCAAGGCCCTTTACGCCCTGCTCACCGCCGTTCTTGGTGTTTTCGCCGCTTTCAATGTTATTTCTGCCGACCAGGCGTCTCAGTACGCTGACGCCGCTACCCAGATTGTTGGCGCTCTGACTCTGGCGCTGGCCACGTATCACACTCGCCCCGGCGCGGCCGCTGGCCGTCACGCCGCCGTCGAGGGTGAGGCTACTGAGGACAGGGTCGCCTGACCTACGCCCTTCCATAGAACATTACTGCCCCCCACCGCATGTCCGATGGGGGGCAGTAATGTTTCACGTGAAACACGGGTGAATGTTTCACGTGAAACATTCACCGTCGCTCCACGTCATCTCCGATGATGCGGGCGATCACGGCTTCGTCGTGGCGCTTGGTGACTGCCCACAGGAAAATATGGCGCCCCGCATCCCGTGCGTCGTCCGCATCGGGCTGGCTCACAGTGGCTCCCGTGGGCCAAAAACCAAGAGACTTCAAAACATTATCGGGCATCGTAGTTTTTGCCATCGCAGGAGTCTGCCAGACAATGTCCCCAATCTCCCATTCCAGCACAGCATTGATTTTCACCGGGGTGAGGTCTGCGAGAAAATTGTTGCCCGGTCGAAGATCAAATTGTTCGCACACGACAATGTCTGGGGCGAATTCGTTTCGTGTGCCCAGAATATCGTAGACACTGGCCGTCCAATGCTCATACTTGAATTGTTGAACACGAATGATCGAGAACTCATGGTCGTCGTAGAATTCTCCGACGACAATTCCTGTTGACTTGCCAGGGTCAACGGCCATCACCCGCTGTGTCACGCCTTTCCTCCCGCTTTCTTATTTCGCAGGCTTCGCCGCGACTTGTTCACGGTAGCAATATTTTTCACCGCGTCCGAACACACTCCGTCTACCTTGAGCCATAGCGTGTCCGGCGTCATCGGCTTGCCGCGTCTCTTTTTCAGAGTCCACGGCGTATCCGGGTCGTCCGGGAAAGGCAGATTCTTGTAGCACCATATTGCACAATCCTGTGGGGAATCGAAATGGAAGTCTTCCTTCGGTATGTATCTTTTCAGGTCATAAATGCGTCGCATGAGTGAAGGGGTAAGCCACTTCGGTAGTTCCTTGTACATGCGAAGTGATGAGCTGGTGCATGGGCAATTCACGGGTTCGCCGCCGCTGAAGCGCGAGACACGAATCCACTTCTCTTCCCCGCAATTCACGCAACGCATGTGAAAATACTTATGGTGATCGCTCATGAACCTGTACTCGGGTGACGTGACTTCCCACTGTCGGAAGCGGCGTCCTACCATTTCTGGCTCTTCCCCGGTCAAGTCTTTGTTTACTGGCTTGACCGGATGGAGAATGCGGCGGTTGCGACCTTTCTTTCTTGTCTTGGTGCGTATGATAGAGATTTCACCGGGACGAAATACTCCATTCTCGGTCGCGAACTCCCATTCGAATACAACCGATGGGTTGAATTCGTTGTAGCACCATTCGATAGCCGACATCATGCCGTCGAACTCAAAATTATCTACACCGTTCTCTTCTCGCCACGCCCAAATATTGAGGCGAATATCGTTGTAGGAACGGCTCGGCATAAGCGTCTCATTTGCTTTGCGATGGTAGCGCAAATACGGCATATCCGGCGTGTGGTCCAGTGCTACGTCAAGGTTGCATGGGGCGATTGGCTTGGTGATGTCAGGGCGCACGAAACGCCATTTCTTGTCCTCAGGAACCTCCAGATAGGTGAAACACCATTCCAGGGCGGCATCCACGGAAGAGAAAAGGAACTCTCCACTGGGAACACTTGTTTGAAGCCGTTCCAGCCTGTTAGCGGCTAGCCTGTACAACTTGTATGATGGTTGCATCATCGTGTTTTCTCTCTTCTCTTATTTGGTTGAATAGCGGGGGCAACAATACTGTTGCCCCCGCTATTCAAATCATGCGACCGTGTGCGTCAGAAAACTACCGGCGATGCGGTCGCAGTATTCTTCTTGGCCTCGAAATCAATGGAAGAAATCTCTGCCCTAGGAGGCCAGAAAGCGGGCTTGGGGGCGCCGTCCTCGCCGAGGATCGTGATCCCGTTCTCGTCCTGCTCGTATGCGGGGCGACCGTAATCGTCCAAACGAGGACGCGGTTTGCTCATCCGGGTCACCAATGTTGCGTGGGTGCCCTCCAGATTCTCGCACACTCGCTTCACGGTCGCGTCAATCTTCTGCGGGGACAGAAGATCGGCCCTCTCCATTGCATCGGCCGGCCAGAGGCCAGCGGCGCCGAAATACTTCGGAATGTTGAAGTGGATATAAGTCTTTCCATTCTTGTTAATGGTGAAAACTGTGCGGTCGGTGAGCGCCTTTCCGGCGTCCTCGTCGTCGCCGTCAATCATCCAATCGGTGACAAGCATCGGCCTACCACTCTTGGATGTAGTCATTTCGGCCTTGGTGATGAATGCTGAGTGTTTTCCGGGCTTGGGCGGCTCGAAATTGCCGCCGCCGGTAGCGACTTCCAGGGATGAGAGGTCGGTTCCGAAGTTGAAGCCTGTTGCCATAATTATTGTGCTCCTATGAGATGGTGGCAGGAGAATTGCGGTGGTCAGTTCTCGCTCTTGGTAGGGTTATCGCGGAGTGCTTCCCTGACGGCGTCGGCGGCGATAGCGAGAGTCCCAGCGGAGACGCCACGGTCAGCGGTAACAGTAATCTTAGCCATAATAGTTTTCTCTCTTCCTATGTTTTGGTTAGTGGCTAGTGATGTAATTGTGAATCTTGGTCATGCTCGGGTTCCCCATTGCTGGAGGGAATCCGCGCGTCTGTTGCTTTGTCACAACGTTGGGTTTGCGAGTGTACAGGACTGGCACGGTGATTTCTTCTCCGTCCCCATTGTCCACGTTCGCCCATTCCATGTAGCCGACGAAATTGAACAGGGCGGGGATGCGCTGCCCAGACTTCTGCCCCTCGAAAGACGGGGCAATGAACGTTTCCCCAGTGACTTCGTTGCTTTCGCGTGCGGAATGCGTGATAGCAATGAATGAAATGTTGGGAGCGTCCAGGAATACGCTGATCGCCTTCAACAGGGAGTCGTATACTGCCCTCCATTTCGTCCACGTGTCATTCGACACGGCCTCATAATGGGAGAGGATGAGCTCCTGGCACTTGTCCAACGTGTCGAACACGACAGTCTTGTAGGGGAATCCTGCAAGATTGCGTGCAATATTGTCGCAAAGATTGGCGCAATCAACCCACTTGTCGCAATGCACGACAGTAATGTTCTGTAAGTTCCCCCAATCCCGTACGGGGAGCGTGCCGGATTCGAAATCAACGTACAGGACGGGCGACATGTCGTCCACCTGTGACGCTGTGGCTGCGAGTGATGTTTTGCCGACGCCGCTCACGCCATGAATAAGCATATTGAAATGATTATTCTGTTCGGGGTTCACGACCGTCATTCCGAGACGGGCAAGAGTGTCCTCGAAAGTCATGATATGTTTCACCTCCTAACCGTCAATGTTGTAGTTTTTGAATGCTTCTGTGTGGCGCTCATGCGAACAGTACCAACATAGAGGAGACGACTGGAGACCGTCAACCTCACTGTCATGTGACCTTGCTCTCTCCCAAATGTTTCTGAGTCTCCCTACGGCCGCGAGCGCAACGTCCCGCCTCCACGGGAAAGAGAACTCACAAATACTATCCGGCACTACCTCTACACTGCAGTCCCTTGGAAGAGCAACAATAGAACAGTGGCCTACTTCGTGCCCAAGCTTTGAGAGACCATACCCGTAGAGCATGATTTGAATGTAGTATTTACGGAATTGTGTGCCCGCTATCGTGTTAGCAAACTGGGGCAACTCACTGTCCCATTTGACGCTCTTTTTGAATGCGGAAATCTTTTTCCGTGAGAGCAACTTCCAGTCTAAGACCGTCGCCGCCGCAATATCGAAGCGATCCACACTCCCAGAAATGCGCCCATAGTCTTCAAGATCGCATACCTCTACTCTCTGTTCCACTAGAACGTTCGGTTCGTTTTTTGTGCGCGATTCTGCGAAAGCATGAAATGCGGTGCCGAGAAACGGTGCCAACGAGACTCCCGTGCTTCCCGTGTCGTGCGGGATTCCGAGAAGCTTATCTGCAATGCATCGCTCGCAATCGTCCCCGATCTCACTCACGCCAATGCGCGTTTGCTTATCGCGTTCGGTTGGGGCGAAAACATTACTGACCGCTGTTGCGGCGGCCGGGCTCAAATTCAAATTTCTCCCCCTCCTGAATCGCGGCGATAGCGGCGAGCCTGACGTCACGTTGGACTTCAATGTCTCCGCTCGCGATATCTTCAATGAAGAATAGTCTTGCGTCGCCGGCCGGCATGATCTCGTAGACGGTGCCGTCGAGTTCCTCGGCTCGCATTGCGGCTTGTTCGAGATTCGAGTAGACCCGGTAATCGCCTTTCTGCGACGATTCCCATACTAGGTAGACGCCCATTAGTGTTTTTACTCTCTCTTCCTAAGCGTTGATTGGCGGTGTGTTATTCGATTATGGTTGCTGTGAGGCCGGCTCGCTCCTCGATCGCCGTGGAAATGACGGCCGCGTAGCATTGGATTCGCCAGATGTTCTCTGACCGAATATTGGGTACGTGCAGTTGCATTGTCTTGGCGCCGAACTTCGTGGGCCATTTCAGGATGATTGTGCGACCAGCGATTTCGTCAATCGTGGTGCCCTGTGTGATGCGCATAATTTTTTTCACCTCTCCTCTGTGGTGAGTTCGTAAATGTCGAGGCTGTTATTGGTGGCCATGCCGCGCATAATGCTAATGTTGTCTGCTGTGACATGGATGACGTTAATGTCTGAGTGCCCATCGTCCACTGGGGTGACGATCAGGAAATTCCTGCCGACCAGCTCCGTGTCGTCGGATACGAGAATGTTTCTGATAGTGCCTGTCATGCGGCGTCGCACTAGGTGAATGTGCGGGCCGCCGTGTGTTTCTGTCTTCATGGCATCTACCGTATTCGTGTGACGGTGGTGTACGCAATCCGCTAGAGCGTGGTGTCTATCACATTTCATATGAGGCCGCTCTCACGCAGACGCTCATACCCCGCCGCCAACCTCGGCTCCACGGCCATCACGTCAACAGTATTCTCGCACTGCAAAAGAAAACGATTCACCCGCTTTATTTGCCCCTTACGATTCAAACGAGCAGACGCCTGTAAATTCAAAATCACACTATTATCCTCACTCAACCAAATCTCAGTATTGCAAACATTCTGCAGACCGTCAATCCCTTCAGCGGCAGCCGCAATAACAGCACAGAGAACCCGCGGCCCATCGGACTCCAAAAACTGTCGCCACTCACCATGGTAATCACTAGACAACTCGACACTCTGATAGCCGGCATCAACCAGTCGTCTTCGCAACGGCGCCATGAATTTACGCGAATGACACCACAAAACAACCTTCTCATCTGGCGGCAGATCAGACAGAATATCAAGGGTGGCGTCGATCTTCGACGACCCATGCTCCTCGAACTCAACACTATCGCCCACGATTCTCAACGGCCCGAGAGTGACCTGCCTGAGCCGCCCATCTAGAACGGCGGCGGACGAGGCAACGCTGGCCCCACCATCCATGACCGCCAAACGATGATCCACAAACTCCCGATACATTCTCCACTGTTCACGCCGCATCCCACAGGTGACGCGCTGAACATTCACAGGGGAAAGATCACCGAAAACCTCACTCCCCCGCATCGCAGACCAAATATCACCCACAGAATCACGAAGTGCACCCGGATTCTTCTCGCCACCATAAATCCTGGCATACCGGGACGCCGCAAAAGGATTGAACTGAGAAACAAAAAACTCGTCAGCAAACCGGTAGAAACTACGGTCGACACTATCCGGGTTCAGGAATTTGAGAACACCATAAATGTTGACAGGTTTATTGCCGGCAGGCGTACCCGACAAACCAAGACGATACCGTGATTTCAACGCTTTCACGGCCCGGAAAGACTGAGTGCGATGATTCGCAATACGGTGAACCTCATCCACGACCACCATATCGAACGATTTCTTCGAGAAAGAAACATTCGGCCACTTCCTCGCGCCCACCGCCTTTCCCAGAGAAACCAACAGCTCGAAATTAATGATCCACCAACCGTCCTCACCGTTCAGCATGTCCTCAATGTTGGCGCGCCCCGCCTTGGTAGTGCGAGACAGCACTCTCGCTTCCCGTCCGGTGATGGTCTTGATACTGGCCTGCCACGACGGGATGACGCGCTTCGGGCACACAATAATGACCCGCCTGTCAGCGTCGAGTTTCTGTGCGACCCAGATGGCGCCGTATGTTTTGCCGCAGCCGGGTTCCCAAGCCAGCAAAGCACCACCGCCGCCTCGAATCGCGGCGGCGGTACGGTTGATTTCTCTTTCCTGCGCCCCAGTGGGCCGAATGTTAATCATTGAAGTTCGTCCAAACAACCACTAGTAGGCAAATGGTGAGCATGAGCACGAGACACGTCATCCGCTCTTTCCTTTCCGATGCGATGAACCCCGCCCCGTCATTGTCAACGAGGAGGGGTTCATCATATGCGGTCAGTGAGCGATGGCGTGACGCTCCACCGCATCCCAGTAGGCGTCCTCGTCAACGTCCACCACATAGTAGGGGGTTCCCGTGGCGGAGAAATACTGCCCAATCACATCATCGGCGATCGCAGCGACATCATAGTCGTCCATCTGGTCAAGCGTGGGGATAATGTCGAACATGATGACGTCATTCCGGGTGCTGCGACGAGCGATGTTGTCCATGATCTCTTCTCTCTTCTTTTCGTGTCGGTGTCACCGTTCCTCGGTGACGACCCTAGTGTAGGCAGACCGCTCGCCCCGCGGTCAACCCTGTGTGGCGTGACTCTGCTCACATCTCCAGTTGGAGGAGAGACAACGCCTCACCCATGGCCGCGCCCACGTCGCCACCGCACTCCAGCAGCCTCATGCAATCGAACGCCGTGTGCGCCCGGCCGTCCGCGAGCGGATCATCCGCATGATGCGAGAAGATCAGACCGCTGTCCAGCATCGTCACCCCCGGGGCCGTATCACCGCCACGCGCATACCACCATCGCCGCCCCACCGACTCATAAGGCCAACCAAACAAACCAACAAGATCATTGAAACTATACTTCGAGTTAAATTCCCCAATCACCCCACCATAGCCACCATCCGGCACAGAAGACAAAGAAACATCACCATCGTCTTTCTCCTCATACCCGATATTCTCCAGCCACTTATCAACATTCAAACGGGCACAGTCAATGAGCCAATGACGCACACGCAAACCAAGACGATGCGACGGCAGGAAAAAAGCTCGGGACGCCTCAGCACATGACCCGTCCCACTGGGCCACGGGCCCCAACACACTGAAACACGTCCGGCCGATCGCCTCACATTCCCCCGCGGTCATGCTGCGGGTGCACGGCAGAACGACACGGAAACGCGGGGACGGGAAAGACGACGACGCCGTCTCCCACACAATACCGGCAAGATTCGCCGCACGCATACGATCCCCGACAAAATCTTTCCGCGACCCATGATCCGCATCCAAAACGATAGCCGACCGGGACACGAAATTTCTCTTCTGCCGCCTACCCCCCGAAAGAATGCCAGCAAAAAACGCGGGAGCGTCATACTTCTCACACCTCGAGGGCGCCTCGCACAGAGCAGCAAAATCGCTCAGGTTTACGCGAGTGGCACGCCACCCTGCGATGGAGCGAACATTGCCCGCTACCATCACAGGGAAACGCGCCCCGAAAACATCACTCACTGTACGACGGTTCCGCTATCTGATCCCGCAGAATCGCCTCCACGAGATCATTATCCACAATAGTCCCTTCCGTCCGGAACTTCACGCCCCGACGAAGAATATACTGTCGATACTCCTCAACACTCCTCGGCGACAGATTTTTCGCCTCCAAAACCTGATAAAGGCGCGTCTCGGTCGGCGGATTACTACTGAAATCATCCACCATACGCGTCAAATCCGGGACAAAAACATAGTCGATCATTTTCAGCGCGTCGGGCAGCCAGAAATTGGAGGCCAGGCTGAAAGCTTTCCACACAGCGGACGATGACACGCTCATCTGCTGCTCGAAAAGAGACAGAATAGCGGCAACGCGCATAATATGATTCCCCATACGGTCAATGACCGCCTGCACCGCCCGCTGGAAAGGCGACTCGCGGGCCGCCTCCCTGCCCCAGGCCCGCATAGTTTCTACCCAAACATTCCGGGCAGACTCAGTCACAGTCATAGTCATTGGCGTATTGACAGGCCAAAACTCGGTAGCACAAGTGACAGTACCACGAAATTCGTGCTGCATCATACCCAGCATCGTTGAAATGCGCTCGGAAGCATGCTCAACAAAACCATCGCCACCATGCGCGCCCCGGCCATTGTTGGTGACCCATCCGAAAGACGACGGATCAGACTGACGGTCCTCCTCATCCAACGCGAACAGAATGCGCGGACCCCACCCCGTCTCGAACAAAGATTGCGACATGTTATCGACTACGTCGCCGAGAATCCCGGTGCCGCAGAAAGCAAGAGAATGAGGAACTCTCTCGCTGTCTGCCCGCTTGACACCATCGTCGCCGACACGCACGGACTCGACAGTCCTGCCCGAGTAGACGTCGGTCAGGAATCCGATGAGCCCGCTACGATACCCCTCCCCCTGTGACGCGGAGTACATGTTCTGCAGTTCGTCTACGAACATGATAGACGCCCCGCCGGGCCGTTGCGCCATCCGCAAATTCAGGCCTTCGGCAGTCACGTTCGACCCGAACAGGACATTCGCCATAAGAGACCGCTCGTACGGGCTATTGCCGATAGTGTTCAGCAAATCCTTACGATCAGCCTCGAGCTCGGTGATGCGATTATTGATATCGTCCCGTTCCGTTCGGTACTCGTCAATGTCGATACGCCCGCTCTTCTTTTCCAGTGATTCCAGGCGACGGTGCAGCATGTGGAGTGCTGAATCCACCTCCTGCACGGCCGCCAAAGGCTGAGACGAATCCCACCTGAACGCGTCCACGCAATCATCGAAAAACCCGCGCACCAAAGACTGTGCCGTCGTCTTCCTCGACAAGGTAGACGCACCCAGACAATGCGAGTACAAAGTCAACGGCACCATGTTCTGTGCGCTCGCAGACAAATGAGTCCTCGCAGACAACGGCGCGGACACCATCGTCAGAAAAGTCGTCCACAGGAAACGGGGCGGCGTCTCCGGAGATTTGGACTGCAAATAGTCAATAACCCGGTCAGCGAACCAATCATAGTGCACACCCCCATCAGGGAACGCGAACTCATAATCCGCAATCCTCTCAACACTCAATTGTTCTCCACCCCCACGTCAGCGAGAAAACTACTGAAAGCATCAAGAATTTCATCGCCCTCGAAAGTGTAACCGACGTCGAAAATAGGTCCCAAGTAACGGTCCGCCTGTTCGAAAATTGTCGCCTTGTAACCACGCACAGTGTCCGCTTCGAAAATAAACCGGTGCCCCAATGACGCGACGACAATGTGGATGCTGTTGTTCCAGGCGCTTACTTCCAGGCCGAGCGAATCATTCCCGCCCTTGCTGGCGTAATTCTTGCACACCTCAGTGACATGCTTCAGAAATTCCCAATCGAATAGCTTGATCATTTGTCCTCCCACAGTTTTGTCTTGATTTCGCCGAGCAGCTCCTGAAGCTCCCATGCCCCTTTTCCTCTCTCTACCGTTGTTATTGTTTTGTTCGTGTCGCGATCTCGAATACTCACCGAATACTCGTCCCCCACAATGTTGAGAGTGCACCCGTACCGTTTCCCGGCGACGTCCAAGTAGAGGATGGGCAGATCGCTGTCTTCCCGGGCATCCTCTCTAACGTCTAACAGGATGGACTCGCAATGCGAGTCATTGAGTATTTCCGCAACGAATTCAGTCACGATAGGACGCAGCTCACCGTCAATCATGACTCCTGTCTTTCCACCATGCCGGCCAGCTCCATGAAACGATTCACAGCATGAACGATAAGGTCCTGGTCGGCGTTGACACCATCCAAACGAATCTTATTTGACACCTGAACGATACGAACCCGCCAGTAGTCGTCTTTCGTGATAACAATCCTGAAGACGGTCCTATCGACAGGGTTCATGGCCATCGCCTTGAAGAGGACCCCGGAAAGACGGCCACCCTCATTGTTGCCCTGCAAAGCGATAATCGAACACTGGGGCCACTGGGTGAAAACACCACAACAATTGGCAAGAAAAGCGAACACCGCCCTATCAATGCTGAAGTTACTCATTTGCCGGCCGCCTTACCACGGTTCGCCGCGACAATCAAAGCGCGGTGGACGAACTCACCGACACTCTCCAGAGGAATTGCGACGCTCTTCCGCTTAATGGACCTTGCCCTCACCGTGTCGCCGGCGACCACGATACGGCAAGTGCTACCGATAGTGATGATGCCGCCGTCGTAAATTCTGCGGGCAGGCGCATGCACCCTGAACTCGTGGCGGCGCCCGTCGCCATTCCACTCACGGACCGCCTGAGCGATAACCCTTCCGAAAACTGTAACCATAATAATTCTCTCCTCCTAAATACTGTGATGGATACTACTACTTACCGTTGAAAGGGCGTAGGAGTTAGATGTCGGAGCCGATCACCTCCTCCGCTGGCACGCCCACCAAATCACACAAATCAACCAAACTATCCCTAGCGTCGAACAAGGCAAGCTCCCAGGTCTGCGAACCTTTCTCGTTGTTCCGCATTTCTTCCAGACAAAGAATGAAATCGTACGCCAGACGGGCACTCTCCTCTTTCCTCTCCTGGCGCTTGACGTGTTTTTGAATCCACCTGGCCGCAACGGCCGTGTTCTCACCCTTGGTATAAACCTTCCGCCACCAAGCATCAGCCGTCGTCTCTTTCGCACTGAAACACCAAACCGTCGGCCTACCATTATCAAACACATACGTTTCAATAATCCCAGCCTTAGTATCCCAGATCATGACGGTAAAGCCAGCATCATCGTAATGGCAGGAAGTGGCGGCCGGCATATTCTCCCGAATAAACCCCATCTCAGTATCCCGGTCAGTTACCCCCTCACTGTTAGGGCCATCATATTCAAACCAAAGCACTGTTCTCTTCCTCTCTTTCTTGGAATTGCGGTGGTGTTAGACGATCCTGCTGTCAGGAATCTCCCGGATTCGAGCACAAAATTCACCCCACGCCTCATTCACGGCGTCCGATCGATCGGGGGAATCCAACCTGCTAGGGGCAAGCTCGACACCATTCCTGCCCGCACCCACAATAATCTGCCCAATAATCTCACCACCGTAATAGGCGACCATAAGAGAATCCCCCGCCATTGCAAGAGAGACACCACAAGTGGCCGCCTCTGAAGCGAGACCCTCCATAACCGAGGCGCCCACAACAAGACGATCGAACATCTCCTGCACCCTACCCGCAACACTCTCAGTACGGGTCATACCAACATTGGCCTCCCAGTTGAGGGTCTCAATATTGTCCACGGTCAACGCGGCCTCACCAGAAACGAACGTCATCTCACCCATCGGCTTCGTGTAAATGTGGAATCGCGAAGAGTGCGTGAGCGGCTTGACCGGCTTGCGCCCAATAGCGTCACCCAAGGGAGTGCGGGAATGCTCAATAACAGGATCATTAGTGAGGTCATCCACAAAGTGGTCCCAGATGGGCCCCTTCGACACGTCCTCACCCGAAAACTCATCAATGTCCAGCTCGACGCCACTCCTCCTCATAGCGGCCATCATTGTGCCAATCGTCGCCCCGCCAGACGACACCACCAAAGTCGAAAACTCGTCCTTGTCAACATGAAGACCATGCTCGTCGGCCAGGGTAAGAATACGGTCATAAATTTTCGCCACAGCCACCATGGAAGCTAGCCCCTCATTAACAGGGCGACGGTCGTCCGGAAAATCGGGGAAATAGGCGGGTACGAGACGGTCGGACAGAAGAATGTCTTCCATATCCATTATCTGCGTTGTGCCATCCAACCAAATGCCCCGCGACCAATTCGTGACGTCAATGGTGAAATGCGCATCGTAAAACACGGTGTGCTCCTTCTCTTCCTTCGTGTTTGTGTTGTTCGGAATTGCGGGGGGGGTTACCGTACCCCCAGCGTCCCCCACAGAACCCACATGGCCGCCACGACACTAAGCGTCCCGACAACGGCGAGGCACGATGCGGTCAGGTAGATGATGGCGGCCAGGATGATTTCGCTGCTCCGCCTCAAGGGACGGCGGGTCGCAACATTGGTGCGCCTCGGTGCCGCGTGCCTCAAAGTCATGGTCTCTTCCCTTTCTCCGCGATGGTCTTGGTTGTGTTGCGGGGCGCCTGCCCTGCCCTATCGGGCTGTTGCTTTGCTCCCGATGCCCTTAACTCTAGAGCTCCGACAGGCAGCCTGTCCACCCCACCTGGGTGAGACGCCCATCACACTCCAGTGTGTTGGTTCCGACACGTCGACCCGTCACCCCCGGAACACCACGAAGGGCGGATGGGTAATGGACTACATGCGGTCTAGTGTCATGCTGCCTCAGATGACGTCAATGCCATTCTCTTCCAGCACACTCCCAACCTCCTCAACATTCTCCGGATCCACGCCAGCAACGCTGATGCCACAGTAGATCTCGCCGTCACTGTGCTCAAGAATTTCAAGTTCAAGCGAGACGCGGTTCAAACCAAAAACGATTTCCCTGCCCAATAGTGCGACGGGCCGCACGTCCACATATCCGACAGTACGGAGAATGTCGAGGGCGCGGATCATCATGTCAGCGCCGCGTGCGACATTGGCGAGCAGTGTCGTCAAATGTTCGGAAGTCTCTTCTTTGTCAGCGACGCTCACCGTATAGTTTGTGCCATCCATGTGCTCGATCATAATTGCGAACCGTGCCGGGACGTCGTTCGACGGCTTCGTAGCTCTGCGCACGTCCACGTGTCGGATAAGCATTCCCTCGTCTAGCTTATTGCTCATTTATGTTCCGTCCTCTCTTTCTTCGTGCACCGATCTTCGGTGGCGTGTCTACAGTAGAAGGGCGGGGGGGGTGCCGTCAACACCCCGTGCATGTGACTTGTGTCCCAGTGGGATGTAGGGGCTTCTGCGCCAACGGGCTTGCGCTGCCGCCCTGACCGTGTCATCATGTGGGCATGGATACCTCAACTACTCCGACCATCTCACCCACCCTCGAGGCCGAAACCCGGGCAGCTCTCATGCTCCGCTACGTCGAGGACCACGAGGACGTCGCCTACCAGTACGCGCACGCGCTGGTGACCTTCTTCACCGTCGATCTGGACATTCCGGAGGCTCTCCAGCTGATACGCGACATCGTCACCGAGTCCACGAACGACATCAGGGAGTTCGAGGGGGAGGAGACAGCGAGCCGGATTGACGTTGCGCTGCGACGGCTGATCGACCGTGTCGAAGTCGAGCTGAACGACTGAGCCGCCCACCCTCACAATATGACAGAGAACATGCCCTCGGGGCCTTGCGCTAGCCAGGACCCGGGGGCATTCTTATACCAACGGAACAACTCAACCGACCAGGGAGGAAAGGAAAAATGAACGCCGCCATCCACCGCACTGAAGGCCCAGCCCTCGAGACCATCGAACTCGAAGTCATCTACCGGATTCACGCCCCCCGCACCGGCGAGCCCTGGACCCTCTACGAGACGGGTGACGACTGCGGCGTCGACTCCATTGAGCCGCTGGACGTCCCCGACGGATGGGACGACGCCTACGAGTACACGATGACCGACGAAGCCATTTGGCCTCGCCTCACCCGCCTCGCCATGGACGCCTACCTTGCCCGCGCCATCCTCGAGGTCGCCTTCGTCCCCGCCGACGATGAGGGGACGCCCACCGGCTCGCGCGCTCTGCTGTACCGCTTCACCTGGCCCTACTGACTCGACTGGCCTGAGGACAACGAGGCCCCACCTTCTACGAGGAGGTGGGGCCTCAGTGCGTCTTAAATGGTTGAAGGGCGGTGCGCGATGGTGTGTGGTGTCGGCCACCACGGCATACTGATCTCTCACAGTTTCCGTTAACCTTTCGTTTACTTTTGTTTACTTCCCGTTCACTTTCTACGCATGTGGGTTGTTTGCTAGCAACCGGGGTTCTAGGAACAAAACACCCGTTTGTGTTGCTACAATGTTGGTGCGTGTCGTCACACTTTCTGCCCTTGTAGCAAAGGATTGTGTAGGAGTGTTTCGCGTGATTGCAACGTTTAGTCCTCGTTTTAAGTTGTTTGTTGGCAGTGTTTGTTGCGGTGACTTTGGTCCCGTATGCTACACTCGAGTAGACGAATCGTCGAAGACGATCGGCGGCGTAGCCGCTGAGGAGCCCTAGCGACGCAAGCGAGCGTCAACGCCGCCGGGTGTTTTCGAAGAGCTCGCCACTGTGTTGGGCCCAACCTATACTCTTAAAAGAGTACTAGAATTAGACAGTGTCTAACACGGCTAGACGGTGTCTATTTTTGTTAGACAGTGTCTAATTAGGGAACGTGTGTTATGACGTAATTAATGTTCAATGGTGAACATGGTGATCGTTAACAACGAACAGCGTGTGGTGGATGCAACAGACACTGCGTTGTAATGAAATGCACACACCACATTAAGTAGACGAACCCAGAACACACAAGGCGGATGCGTGTTACGTGCGTGCTCGCAGGGCTGCGCGCGCACTACACGCACCCGCCACATCACAAAAGCAAAAGAGAAGAAAGGCGAGGAACGAAGAAGAAAAACGAAGAAGAGAAAGAACAGAGAGTAGTGTTAGACGGTGGAGGCGCTCGTCTCGCTGACGCTGCGACGCGCCACCACCTAACACAAACACAAAAAGAAAGAACAAGAACGAAGAGGAGGAAGAACGGTGAGCAGAACAAGCACAAAAGAACACCGACAATTCAGAAAACAAGTACTAGCCCGAGCACAACAGATGGGCATCACACACTGCCCAGCATGCGGAGTAAAACTCCAATACCACAATGATGGACAACGCAAACCCAACAGCGCCGAGGCAGACCACATAATCCCAGCATCACTAGGCGGAACCAACCATGTGGACAACGGTAGAGTCCTCTGCGCCAAATGCAACAGCAGACGCGGCAACGGCAGGCACGGAAAAGGAAGAGCACGCCACTACCAGAAAAACGAAGAAGAACGAGACAGACTACCCGTAGCCGTCATGCCCACCGAACACACCGACACATGGTAGATCAGCCACCGCCATTCCACGGCAAGAAAGGCGGGACGACGAAAAGCGGGAAGTGAAGAGAAGAGAAGAGAAACAATAGGCGAAGACACAATGGTGTTCGGGGATAACGTGCGTGCTCGCAGGGCTGCGCGCGCACTACCCCGAACACCACCAACAAGACAGGAAGAGAAGAAAGGCGAGGAGACAGAGAAGACGAACGACAAAACCACACACCACACACCACACACCACACACCGCACACCACCGCTCTTCTGCCCCAACACAACCCTGTCACAAAGACACATACCCAACCAACAATGCTGTGACAGCAAACACAAGAAGGAAGATGAGAACAAAGTCCTCACCACCAACACACCACCGCTACTTCACACAGCAACACGAAGAAGGAGAGGAGCGGGACGATACGAAAGGAGCGGGGACAACGCAAAGACGAGGGGACACCGCAAAGAGAACGGGGACAGTACAAGACAAGGGGACACGCACACACCAGCACACCCGCCCTTCAACACGGCCACCACGCAAACTACAGGGGGGACACCAACACACAGACGGGGATGTCAGTAACACCACCGCCCTTCCATCACAATGCCACCCACCATCCACAATGCCCCCACCCACCACCACAGTGAGGGGGGAGCAGACAAAGGATACCCCACCACACGAACAGCACAGACACACACTCACCACCCACACACCACACACCCGGCAAGACACAGTACATGACACGACCGCAGTACCGACGAGTACCGCACTGGGATGGACGGGACACGGCGGACACCACAGACTGAGGCGGGCCGGCAACAGCACACGCCACCGCCATTCCACAGCAGCACACACCGAGAAGAGACGGACACCATCCACACTGTCTACTCTCACACTGTTCACGTTCACACAACCAACGAACAATCAATGAACAACAATCATCGTTCAATGATTGATCAACAAACAATAAACGATGAACATCATGATGATCAATGATCATCATGATGATGAACATGATGAACATGATGATGAACACATGATGATGATGTGATGCATGACATGCATACCAATACCATGCACCACGCACGGTGCCAACGCATGCCACAAAGGCAACAGCAACGCATGAACGCACAAACGCATAAAAATGCATAAAAACAAAAGAAATGTTACAAAAACATGCAAAAATATTCAAAGGCACGAACCAAACATGGCGTTCAAAAAAACCATGGCAACAAAACAAGACGAACAAAAGGGGGCCCCAACCCATCATCTGCCAGATGCACAAATTTA
>ERZ772942.36-NODE-36-length-44214-cov-12.478340_pt1 | contig 44214 bp, 55 predicted proteins | sample MGYA00511135_ERZ772942 | MGnify/ENA primary metagenome ERZ772942 (study PRJEB29015, sample SAMEA2738099) | human oral metagenome | biome: human oral; feature: human-associated habitat; material: saliva | place: China | collected 2265 ... | reverse complement strand
ACCTGTGTCACCAGTGGCACAGACCTGTGTCACCAGTGGCACAGACCTGTGTCACCAGTGGCACACTAACTAATGAAGTGAACTACTTAAAAGAACTTAGATATTTCGCGCGTGCGCACGACGCTTCGATCTTCGCTACGCTCCGACCGTCGGACCGTTGGTCCTTGGTCGTCGCCTTGGCCTTCAGTCCAGTTGGTCCACGAGAGCAAGGACGAGGAGATGGCTCGTTGGCTAGTCACGTACCTGGCCCTAGTTGATCCTTGGTCGCCTGATCGAGTTGGAGCGCTCAGAGACGCCTTCGTCGTCATTGCCCTTCCTTGCTGTACCGAGACGGAACCTGATCTTGAAGACTTCCTTGCTCTAGAGCCAAGCAGTGGGTTGGGTTGTGGTTACGTTGGGTTGATCGTCTCTAGTTGGTTGACGCTCTCCAGAGAGGGTTGGGCCTCGGTGGCGCGGCGTCGGTGGGGCGCCGGCGGCCCAGGAGGGGGTCTGGGAGGCTCTCTGGCGGCCGAACGGGGGTGAGTGTGTGTGCTGGCCTGGGTGGGGTCACAAAAGGCCCTCAGATTGGCTTACACGGCTTCGGGCGCACTTGGGGGTGTGAACTACCCGGAGATTCCGGAGTGTTGCGCTCGCTCCGTCGTCGCATGTAGGATGGTCGTGCTGATAGAGGCCCGCCGGATGGGTCGGAGTGAAGTTTCCTTTCCTTCTCCGTATGCCCGGCGGGCCTCGCCTTTACCTAGAGCCCTTTGCTGTGGTAGAATGCCTAGGTCAGTCACCGAAAGGATCAACCATGACCAACCCCAACACCGACCGCCAGTTCCCAAAGTGCACACACTGCGGCGAGCCCTACCGGCCCCCGCGCACTACGGCGAAAGAGTTCCCCGGCACTAAGCCCTACGGCGGGCGAGGAACCTGCAACCCCTGCTATCGGGAGCTGCTGCGGGGATGCACCCCCAAGGCGCTCATCGACTGGACGGTCGAGCACAAGTGCACCTCGTGCGGCCAGAAGATGCGCCCCCCGCGGAGCTCCGTGAAGGACTGGCCGGGTACGCGCCTCTACTCAGGGCAGGGGAAGTGCTCGGCGTGCGCGAAGGAGGCTCGGAAGACGTATCCGACCGTCAGGGAGCTGGCCGAGATGGGTCACCCATGTATCGAGCCCTGCCCCCTCCCTTCCAGTAAGCGATCCAACATCTGGTGAAAGGAAACCCTATGCTGTATCTGCTCGTCTATGGTGACAAGGCCGCCCCTGAGGTGGATGTGATCCTCTGCGACAATCATCCTGAGCGAACGAATGATGGGACGCTGATTTTCAGGAATGAGGGTCAGCGTGACATGTACGTCTACCCGGGTGACTATCTGTCGATCCAGCACGCCTACTTCGGCGGGAAGGACGCTAAGCCGTCGTTCCTGTTCGATATTCGCGAGGGCTCCCCGTCGAATGAGGGTGTGTCTATGACCTACCCGGGTGATGTGCGATGAGTGCCGTGGAGAGGATTGCGTCGGTGCACGAGAAGGCGATGCTGGCTGCCATGGACTGTGCTGCGGACGAGCTGCGTGACGCCCTGAATGATGCCGACCAGTGTGGTGCGTGGGATGTGCCGGCGCATAGGCGTGACGCTGAGCAGGGTGAGGCGGTTATTCGCGTCCAGGAGGCGCAGGAGGCCATTGAGGAGCAGCTGGAGATGTTCGTGGGAGACCGGTATGGTTTCGACGCGACGGTCCAGCTGGAGATGGGGGTCCTGTGATGGAGGTTTTTGAGCGGGCTGTCGACTCCTTGAGGGAGACTAGTCGTAATGTTGACGATCTAGAGGCATTCGGTCTGAGCGCTCCAGTCGCCGATGACCTCCTGGATGAGGCGGAGGCCAGGTTTATCGACGCTCGCAGTCGGGTTGAGGCGATCCTGGCGCGCATGCTCTTTGATCGCGGAGTGTATGCGGATGTTGAGCTTCATGGAGTCAGTGCTGGTGGCGTGGAGTAAGCAATCTCGTCGCCGTAAGGAGCTCCCTAAGGACTGGGCGAAGATCAGGCAGACAGTCCTCAAAAGGGATGGTGGCGTGTGCGTGTTCTGCGGCAACCCTGCAAACCAGGTGGACCATATCTTCCCCGATGGCCCCCATGTGCCGGATAACCTGAGGAGCCTCTGCCAGCACTGCCACATGGCGAGAACGCAGCAGCAATCCGTAGAGGCCCGCAAGCGCCGCTATACTGGTCGCAATAAGGCTCGAGGCCCACGGCCTAAGAGTAAGCACCCCGGATACTTGTAGGAGACGACGATGGGAGTTAAGGGACCGATCCCGAAGCGCAGCACGGAGGGTCATCGCACTACGCAGGCGAGGAAGCTCGATGGCGGCGTGGAGCCCGTGAATGTGGTCGCCGATAAGGTGAAGCCCCCTAAGCCTGACCCTGACTGGCACCCGATCGCTAAGAAGCTGTGGAAGGCTGTGGAGCAGTCCACGTTCACCCGCTACTACGAGCCGTCAGACTGGATCGTCCTCTACTCCACCTGCGATGACCTGTCGAACTACAAGATGCAGGATCGGCGTTCCCCTACGATGCTGGCGGCCGTGAACACGATGCTCACCAGCCTCCTTCTCACCGAGGGTGACCGTCGGCGCGTGCAGATCGAGATCAACCGCGTGGACGAGTCTGAGGCTGAGTCTGCCGGCGTGGTTGCTCTCCAGGCTTGGGCGAAGGCGCGGGCTACGAAGTGACTGAGACGCTCCCCGCACCCCGGGAGCGAACCGACACGCTCCCCCTCGAACTCCCTGAGCGGACGCTCGGGTATCACGCTGCCGCATGGATGATGGACAACCTTGTGCAGCCGAACGGGCCGCGCGCGGGCCAGCCGTTCATCCCGACGGACAGGCAGATCGAGTTCCTTGCTCACTTCTACGCCCTTACCCATAAGGGTTCCTTTGTGTATAGGCAGGGAATTAGAAGGTTAAGCAAGGGAAGTGGCAAAGCTGTAAGCTTGCTCACACCAATTCTCACTCCTGACGGATGGAGGAAGTTCGGTGACCTCCGCCCTGGTGACTACGTGTTCCACCCCTCCGGCAAGCCCACCATGGTCACGAAAACTCACCCCATCGACCAGTGGGATACATGGGAGGTCGAGCTCTCCGACGGGACCGTGGAGACCTTCACTGGCGAGCACCTGTTCACCGTTGAGGAGTTCGTTGGGAAGTCGAAGCGAGTTCGTCGCACCCTCGACGTGCGCACCATGGCCCGTGAGGGGCTGATTTTCGAGCGCCCGCTCACGAAAGGTTCAACGAAGGCCACTAAGGCTGGTGTCGGCAAGTTCGCCCTCCCTGAGACCGAGCCCCTGGAGTTTCCCGAGCGAGGTCTGCCTGTTGACCCGTGGGTACTCGGCTACTGGCTCGGCGACGGCACTACGGGGCATGGAGAAGCTACCGCTGACGTTGACGACATCCCTCACGTCCGCGAGCGGCTGCGTGCAGCCGGGTACGACATTGGCGGCATTTGGGAGAAGAAGGAAGGCGGTCGTGGCCGTAAGTTCAGCATCCTTGGCCTCATCGGAGACCTTCGCAAGGCTGGGGTACTGAACGAAAAGCACATCCCGGACGCCTACCTGTACTCCTCTGTGGAGCAGCGCCGCGCCCTGATTCAGGGACTTATGGATTCCGATGGCTATGTGGATAAGAAGGGCTCTGCCGAGTACTGCCAGGTGCGTAAGCAGATCGCCGACGGCATGGCGTTCCTCCTGCGCTCAATGGGCGTGAAGGTAAACGTGCGTGAGTCGGAAGCGAAGCTTTATGGGCGCGTTACAGGCCCTCGCTACAGGCTGACGTTCAAGCCCTACAAGCACCAGAACCTCGTGACCCTGCCTCGCCGTGCGGAGCGCGTGCAGGAGCAGCGCAGGAAGCCCATCCCGCGCGTCATTAAGGATGTGCGACAGGTGGCTCCCGTAGATGCGCGCTGCATCTCTGTGGCCGCCGAGGATGGCCTCTACCTGGTGGGTGAGACCATGGTGGTGACCCACAATTCCCCGTTCGCTGCCGCGTTGTGCCTGTTCGAACTCCTCGGCCCTTGCCGGTTCGATGGTTTCGACCGACATGAGCCGTTCGGGGTGCGGGCGAAGCCCATGAGTATGCCGCTGGTGCAGATCGTAGCCACGTCGGAAAATCAAACTCAAAACACGATCAGAATGGTGCGCGCTTTTTGTCAAAAAAAGGGGCCGCTTGCCCGCAAGTACGATCTTGAGGTTGCTAAGACTTTCATTGAGACGCCGGGTGGGGGGAAGCTTCAGCAGATGACGTCCTCTGCGCACTCCATGGAGGGTGGAGAGGTGTCCTTCGTTGTGGGCGACGAGCTGGAGCACTGGCTTCCTGCGCAGGGCGGCCCGGCCATGTTGCAGACGATTCAGCAGAACGCGGCGAAGATGGGTGGCCGGTTCATGGGTACCTGTAACGCGTGGGTGCCTGGTGAGCAGTCGTCAGCTGAGGCGATCTTTGAGGCGTGGTGCGACCAGGAGGATGGTCTCACGCGCGGTAAGACGAAGATTCTTTATGATGCGCGTATCGCTCCCCCGAATACGGTTCTGACGGATGAGCCGGAGGAGGGGCAGGTTGGGCTCACGGAGGCTCTCGAGTATGTGTATGAGGACTGTCCGTGGGTGAACCTGGAGTCCATCAAGGAGCAGATTTGGTCGCCGGAGTACCCGGAGTCTCGGTCGATCAGGTTCTTCCTGAACCGCCCGAACGCAGCTGAGGCGTCCTGGATCACCCTGGAGGAGTGGACGCAGCTCCGTAAGCCTGACCGGAAGGTGGAGCCTGGGGAGCGGATCGTCATGTTCTTCGACGGCTCCAAGTCCAACGACCACACCGCTCTCGTGGGATGCTGCATGGAGGACGGGCACATCTTCAAGATCGGGCACTGGAAGCCCGAGAAGCCCCTCGGTGTGGTGAATGTGGCTGCCGTGGATGCTGGGGTCAGGAAGGCATTCGACACGTACAACGTGGTCGCGTTCTGGGCTGACGTGCGCGAGTGGGAGTCGTTCACTCGCACGGCGTGGCCTGAGGACTTCGGTGATCGCCTGATCGTCCCCGCGGTTCGTGGCGGCATGTCCGCGTCGCCTATTGCCTGGGATATGCGGTCGCACGCGTACCAGTTCGCCGAGGCTGCGGAGACGGCGTTCACGGAGATTCAGCAGCAGACGTTCACCCATGATGGGGACTCGGCGCTGGGCGAGCACGTGTCGAACTGTCGCGTGAATGAGTTCAAGGGGCGCTGGTCGGTGAAGAAGGAGTCCCCGAAGTCGTCTAAGAAGATCGATCTCGCTGTGTGTATGATCGGCGCTAGAATGCTGTATAGGCATGTGAAGAACTCGAAGGAGTGGGCGGACCTGACTGCTCCGCGAGGTGAGTGGAAGGTGTTCATGTGAGCTTCCAGAAGATGATCTCTAAGTTCGCGTCTGGCGCCTACCGCCCTATCACCTATGAGGGCTACTACGAGGGGAAGCGGCGCCTAGATGCGGTGGGTATCAGCCTGCCCGCGAAGGCCCGGGTCCTGGAGATTCAGGCCCCGTTCGCTAAGATGGCCGTGGATGTCCTCACCGAGATTCTGATCCCCGACGGGTACCGTGTCGCTGACGATGACAAGTTTGGCGTGGTTGAGCTGTTGCGGAAGACGTGGCAGGCGAACGACATGGACTCCCAGTTCAACCTTGCTGCAGCCGAGGCCATCAGCGCCGGCGCCGCCTACTGGGTGATCGCACCCCCGGATGATGAGCATGAGTTCGCCTCGATCCGGGCAGTGGATGCGAAGCATGCTCGCGTGCGCATTAACTTCCGCGGAGAGGTCGTGGAGGGTGTCGTCCTCTATCGCCGGGATGACGGGAATGTGGGGGCTACCTACTACACGCCTGATGGCGTGGAGTTCTACGCGAAGGGTAAGTACGACTGGAAGAGTGTCGGCCAGGGACGCCAGGACCAGTGGGGCGCCTCGATCGTCCCTATGTTCAATCGGGCTCGCCTGTCTGACAAGTATGGGCGCTCGGACCTGCGTGAGCTCACGTCTGTCATTGATGCCGCCTCCCGCACGCTGACGAACCTTCAGGTGGCACAGGAGGTCGCCTCCTCGCCGCTCCGCGCAGTCGTGGGCGATGGGGCGTCGGCGATGATTGACCAGTACCCGGAGAAGATGCAGGCGTACATGGGGAACCTGATCGCCATTCCCTCCGGCGGTGACGTGAAGCAGCTGACCGGTATGGCGCTGGACCCGTTCATCAACACGTACAGGTCCTACGCCCTCCAGCTGTCCGCCATGACCGGCATCCCCCCGTCGATGATGGGCGTCTCCTCGGACAACAACCCGACGTCCGCTGAGGCCCTGCGCGTGGCGAAGGACCGCCTCATCGCCCGGGCGGAGAACAAGCAGCGCCAGTTCAGCGACGCCCTGGAGCGTGTCGGCCGGATTGTGGCGCAGGCGAACGGCATGTCACTGGAGGGGCTTGAGGCCCTGGAGGTGACGTGGCGCGACGCTGCCGCCCCGTCCACGTCGGCGCAGATGGCGAACGCCCTCCAGGCCCATAGTCAGGGCATCATCGGTGACGAGACGGCCCGCGAGTTCCTGCACCTCACTCCGGAGCAGCTGCGCCGCGAGAAGGCCCGCGGGGACAAGATGGATGCCGACGCGGGCCTGGATATGCCGGAGGCTCCGGAGGCCCCCGAGGACGCGGAGGAGGCCCCTGAGGGTGAGTGAGGCTCTCTTCTACAGCATCCTGCGCAGCATTGTCATGCTGTTCCGCCGGCGTGCCGAGGATGCCCTCAAGGCGTTCGATGGGCTCCCTGAGCCGCCCCCGGTGGAGCACGTGGGGGACCTCCTGACTCCGCTCATGTGGCAGGCCAGGAAGCAGGCGTGGGCGGCCGCTGCCCTGTTTCTGAGGGGGCAGGCCCGTAAGGCTGGGGCGCCTGAGTCATGGATTCCTCCCCAGCCTGGGTACTCGCCGAAGACTATCGCTCGCACGATTCGCGGCACTCAGGGGGCCCTGGATTCCCCTGAGGGGATGAGGCGCCTGGAACGCACCCTGGAGGGGCACGTGCTGGCCGCTGCGCGCCGAACCGTGGCAGACGCGGTGGATACTGCCCCGTCCTCGGTTGAGCTCATTGAGGGAGCTCTGGATGACCTGGCGACGGACCTCGAAGAGTTCTCCGAGACGGCACAGAAGGCGATCGTCGAGGACGTCGAGAAGGTTGAGTCCCGCCGCCGCCAAAGCATGACACTGGATGAGGCGTTCGAGAAGGTCGCAGACAGGGTGGAGGAAGCTGTTCGCACCCTCGACGAGGAGGAGCTCGTTAAGGAGCGCCACCGCAGCATGAAGGTCTTCTCCGACGTGCCAGACAAGTACCGGCGCAACTCCAGGGGGGAGCTGATTGCTCGCCCATTCGCTTTCGCCCGCGTGACCCACCCGAACAAGAATGGACCCTGCGGCTTTTGTGCGATGCTCGCTTCCCGTGGTCCGGTGTATAAGTCATCCGAGTCGGCGGGCATTCGGGCCAACAGATTCCACGATCGATGTTTTTGCACGTGTGTGCCCGTTTTCACTTCCAAGCACTGGGAAGGGAAGGAGCAGCAGGTCGCATTCGAACGTGTGTACAATGAGGTTGTGCGCGACCAGGACCTTCATGACGTGGATGCTAGGCGCGCAATGGACAAGTACTTCCGGGAGAAGCTGAAGGAACGCAAATGAGCGACACCCCCGCGCCTGAGCCCTCCGTCGTTGAAGAGACTGACGGACCTATCTCAACCACTGACTACCCTATCGAGCCCGCCGAGGAGGCCACCAATGAGACTCCTGCGGAGGACGAGGAGACTCCTGCGGAGGAGGCGCCGAAGGATGATGAGGAGACTCATTCGGATGAGGTGAGTGAGCTGCGCGCCCAGCTGGCCGCACTCACCGAGAAGCTCGAGGCGAAGGAGGCCGCCGAGCGTGCCGCCGCCGAGCTCTCCGAGAAGGAGTCGATCCTCTCTAAGGCCAACATTCCGGCCCGCTTCGCTTCATTCCTCACCGGAGACAAAGACTCGTGGCAGGAGCAGGTAGACGCCCTCGCCACGCTGCGCGAGCAGGCAAACGCTACGCCCGCGCCTTCAGTCCCCCGCGACCCTGCGGTGGATGCAGACCTTGAGACCGAGGATGACGGCCTGAGTGAGGCGCTCGGGTTCTTCGGCCTCGCAGACCAGTAAGGAGGGCTAATGCCTGCACCTGCGTACAACCCCGACAACGAAGCCAAGATCGAGACAGTATCCAAGATTCTCGGCGCTAACGCCGGGAATGAGGCCGCGTTTCCCAAGACCGTCGTAAAGGGTATCTGGGACAACGCCATGAATGGTTCTGTCGTTCAGTCCCTCGCCGGCAGCGTCCCGGTCTCCATCAACGGTACCGCCATTCCGATCCCGGTCGGCCAGCCCACCGCTGGTATCGTCCAGGAGGGTGGCCTGAAGCCGGTCGCTACCCTGTCCAGCAAGGTCAAGACCGTCACCCCCGTCAAGGCTGCCGTGATGATCCTCTACTCGGAGGAGACCGCTAAGGCTGACCCGCTGGGCGAGTACTCTCGTATCCAGCGCGCCCTGGGTGAGGCCATTGCTCGCGCTATCGACACTGCCGTCATCCACGGCATCGACGCGAACACCGGCACTGCCATCACCGGCAAGGAGGCCCTTACCTCCACCACGAAGGTTCAGGAGCTGGACCTGGCCTCCACCGCTACCGGCTACTTCACCAAGCAGCTGTCCGCCGCCTACGACAAGGTTGTGCTGGATGACGCTGACGAGGCTGAGTTCGGTTTCGACCACTTCCTCCTCGCCCCGAAGTTCCGCAGCAACCTGGTGAACGCCCTGGATGCTCAGGGTCGCCCGCTCTACCAGCAGGCCCCTGACATCACCGCGAAGTTCGGTACTGTCCTGGGTGTCCCGGCTACCTACTCTCGTGCCGTCTCTGGCTACGAGAAGGCCAAGGTTCCGGCCGCGAAGCTTCTCGGTATCGGCGGCGACTTCAAGGACGCTCTGCGTCTCGGCTTCGTTGAGACCATCACCTACCGTAAGGCGACCGAGCGCGCCGGTGGTGTTGACCTCTTCGACCGCAACATGGGTGCGATCCTCGCTGAGGCTCAGTTCGGTTGGGTTCTGCGTGACCCGCGCGCGTTCGTGAAGATCACCAGCAAGTGACCCGGTTGGTGGCCGCTGGCGTTTTGGTTGGCGGCCACCCCGTGGCCTGGTTTCCTGAGGAGGTGGAGAAGTGACGGTAGCAACACTGGATGATGTTCAGGGGTCGCTTATGCGGTACCTGGAGGATGACGAGAAGGTCTGGGTGCAGGCTCTTCTGGATAGGGCTGAGGCCCTGATTCTGTCGCGCATGCCTGACGCCGTGAACCGGTGTCGCGTGGACTACAGCTTCTCTATCATCATGCGGATGGTGGAGGCTGAGTCGGTCTCCCGTGTCCTCAGGGCGCCTGGCGGCGGACTCTACAAGTATGAGACCGAGGGTACGTACACGTACTCGGTGAATCAGGCTGTCGCGTCCGGCATCCTGGAGATCACCGACCGCGACTGGCGGGCACTGGAGGCTGGCACGTCCGGGTGGGGCGTGGCTGGCGCCGAGATGGACGGGTATGCGCGGCGCACGCACCTTCTGGGTGCCCTGGAGGGTCCCTTGACGGTGGACCCCACGTACCTGCGCGGCCCGTCAGCCCTCGACTTCGCTGGCGACCACCCCGTCTACGATGAGGATGAGGTGACACTGTGGTAGGGTTCCGGCCCCGCCGCGGGCGCTACCTGGAGAACGGCCCCCACGTGGTGGAGGTGACTCTCGCCGTCGTCAAGGAGGGGCGCACCGGGCGTCGTTTCGAGCGGGGGGAGACATTCGTGATCGATAAGGTGCTGGTGCAGCCGTCCGCAGGTAACGCCCTGAAGGCCACCGAGAACCGCGTCATTCGCGGCGACCTCACGGACGAGACCACCCTGAAGGTGTTCGGTACTGGCCGGAAGTGGCCGGGTGGCCCGCACTCGTGGGTGAAGATCATCAAGGGCCCCGAGTCGCTGGTGGGGAAGACGTTCCAGCAGGCCGGTGAGCCGCTCACCTATGACGCCTCCCCGATGACCCGCCACTGGTCTGTGCGTTGTGACACGCTCGGAACGGAGTCCCGATGATCGAGGTCTACGACACTGAGAGCGTCCATGAGGACATTGCCGCCGTGGTGGCACGACAGCCCGAGTTCGCTGCCGCCGCCGCGAAGGTGTTCGCCGAGGTCGAGGCCGCCGCCGCCGCACACATCCAGTCGGGGGAGCTGTCAGCGTCGTTCAGCCTGTCACAGGGGAAGGTGGACTGGTCCATTTCCCCGTCCACGGACCATGATGCGGCCGTCGAGTTCGGCCACTACGTGTACCAGGATGCGCAGGGGCGTCGCTCCGGGCGCGAGGGTGCCAGACACAGGACGTGGGTGCCGGGCATCAACGTCATGCGTGGCGTCGTACACGCGAACGGGGGGTTCTAATGGCATTCGTCGCCCCCCTCCCGTTCATCTACCGGTACGTGAAGGATGCCGCCGCCGCTGGCGCCGCTGAGTGGCCGATTCTCTCCCGGATCGTGTGGCGCACGCACGGTGACGTGGATGACCCCATGAATGAGCTCGTGTGCCGCGTCCAGATGACCATCTCCCGGATTCACCCCTCGGGGCCGACGTTCGCGGCAACCCAGATCAGGGCTCGCCTGTACATGACTGGCCCGGACGGGGATGAGGTGTCCGACGCGAGTGACGCTCTCGTGCAGGCCATTGAGAAAGCTTGGAGGTCAGGCATGGAGACCTCCGAAGGCTGGGCCACTTACCTTGAGTGGACTCAGCTGCCCACGCCGGAAACGGACATGGGAACTACCGCCGACTACATCAACATGGTTTCGTCCCTTCAGGTGACGGCCAGGAAGGGAGCCTGATGGCTAACCTCGGAAACAGCAAGATTCAGATCGCGGGCCGCGGTCACGTCTACTACGCCGTGAACGACACTGAGGCCCCCAACCTTGACGGCTACGTCTTCGGTGATGGCACCACCCTGGAGGCTAGCGGGTGGACCTGGCTTGGTGACACCTCCTCGGAGAACCTCATCGAGTTCGAGTCCGATGGTGGCGACACCTCCACGAAGCGCACCTGGGACCGTCAGGGCGTCCGCTCCACCCGCGAGGACGTCACCAACAAGGTCACCATCAACGCCGTCAACCTCGGTGAGGACGTCATGAAGGTGGCGTTCCCTGGCTCCACCTATGACGCCGCGAAGCGTGCCTGGGACATTGAGCTCGATGCCTCCAGTGAGCGCGCCATCCTCGTTGTCGTGGAGGACGGCCGGATCGTCTCTGGCTACCTGTTCCGTCGCGTCTCCCTCGCCGGTAACATGCCCTCTCTGTCTCTGGACAACTTCACTGAGGTCAAGATCGCTGGCACGCTCTTGTCCCCCACCTCGGGGAAGACGCGCGTCCAGATGCTCGAGCCCCGCACCGTCACCGGTATCGGTACCGCGAAGCCGACCATCACTACCCTGACCCCCGCCTCCGGCGCGGTCGGCGCGAAGGTCGTCATCGCCGGAACCAACTTCGATGGTGTCCGAGAGGTGAAGTTCGGCAACGTGGTCGCCACGTTCGAGAAGGACTCTGCTACCCAGATCACCACCTACGTGCCTCGCGGCGTGACTTCTGGCGCCCAGAACGTGGTCGTCACGAACAACATTGCCGCCTCCGACGGCAAGCAGTTCACCGTCAACTGACGGCCGATATACTAGGGGCGCCGCCATATAGGGGTGTGTGGCGGCGCCCCTTCCAACACCCCGAACACCCCACCGGAAGGAAACTCTCATGGCTACCAAGAAGGCCGACAAGCTCCCCCCGTTCTCCTCTCTCCCGGGGCATGAGCTACTCGCTCCCCTGCATTCGCTGCGACCCTCTAAGCGGATGCGACTCACGTCCGTCCTGGAGCCGTTCATGGGCGACAACACGGATGACGTGAACCTCCTGGCTGTCCTCGCTGACGTCATGGAGGCCCTCGAGGAGGGCGGCTTCATCACCGACCTGGGCGCCTGGGACAAGTTCTATGACGACTCCGACATGGAGGACATCATCAATCTGGTTATGGCTTACGCGGGGGAAGCCGCAGGCGCCAAGAACTAGATGACTTCTTCGAGAGGCACCCGGACGCTGCGGCGGACTTCTGGGCACTGTACCGGATTGACGTCCACGGCGATTACAGGGTGTCTCTCGTAAGTCAGCTTCTTGAGCGCCTACCGCATGAGCCCTGGAGCCTGTATCGGGCGAACGAGCTGGGGGGTGACCAGTGGTTCGGTTACTCGCATGACTCGGAGAGGTTGAATGAGGAATTGGATAGGTTGGCGCTGCTGATTAAGGCGTCCGCCACCAATAAGGCGACACTGAAAGACTCTGAGATGATGCCTCGGCCCGCGAAGGCCAATTCGGTGTCGGTGGTATCATCGAATGACACAGCTGGGGTTGCGGCCCTGTTTGCTTCGCTGGGGTGAGGAAGGTTAGGGATGGCTGGTAAGGGGACAGTTGGTAAGCTTTCTGTCAAGGTTGTCCCTGACCTTTCTGACTTCGCTAAGAAGCTTCGCCGTGACTTGAAGCGAATCCAGAAGCAGGTCAAGGACCTTGATATCGCCTTCAATGCGGAGGTGAAGCTCGACAAGGAGTCCCTCAAGAAGGCGCGCGAGGAGGCCGCGAAGTCTGACGTCCGCTTCAAGGCTGAGGTGGACCTTAAGTCGGGTCAGCTGGAGGCTCTTCGGAAGAAGATTCAGCAGATCAAGTCCGAGGTGAAGGTTAACGCGAACCTATCCGAGGAGCAGAAGAAGAAGCTCCAGGAGAAGCTCGACAATATCCGCGCGGCGGTCAGCCTGTCTACGCGGCCAGGTGACCTCGCTAAGTTGAAGAGGGACGTGGAGCGTGCCGCAGGTGACGTCAAGGCCGGCCTGACAGTGAACGAGAGGTCGTTCCGCCAGTTCCAGGCCCGCCTTAACAAGTTGAAGGCTGACGTATCTGTCGGCGTGAAGCTTGACTCTGTCGCCACCGCAGAACTGCGGAAGCGTATTGAGTCCCTCAAGGCTGACGTGGAGGTGCACGCGAAGCTCTCCGAGGAGCAGAAGAAGAAGATCAAGCACGAGCTCAGCAAGCTCGATGGCAAGGCCACCGTGAATGCCGACCTGGATGACGGGAAAGCTCGGTTCGACCTTAAGCGCCTGACTCACCCCCGGTGGGTGGACATTCATGTGCGCCTGGCTAAGACGTCTCTCGCCCGCGTGGCGGCCCAGTTGAAGGCTCTTGCTGGCGGGAACGTGTTCGAGTCGATCGGCCGCAACCTGAACGACTTCCTGCGGAACCTGGATACGGCGGCCGTGAAGATCGGCACCGTGTCCACCTTGATTGGTAGCGCAGTGTCGGTGATCGGCTCCGGCCTGGGCGTGTTCTCTTCCTTGAGTGTGGGGATCGCCAAGTCCACGCCCGCCCTGCTGGCACTGCCGGGCATCTTCGGTGCCGCCGCCGCCGGAGCGGGCGTCCTGATTACGGCACTCAAGGACACGAAGACTGTCCTCGAGGACCTGGGGCCATCGTTCACGAACCTCCAGACTCAAATCTCCGGCGCCTACTGGGAGCAGGCGGCGCAGCCGATCCGCGACTTCGCTAACGTCGCCATCCAGGAACTGTCGCCCGCGCTCCAGTCGATCGCCTCTAACCTGGGGTCCATGACAGCCGCCATCGCCGGGGCGGCCGGTGGGCACATTGCTGGCTTCCAGCAGTCTCTCACCTACCTGTCTCAGGCTCTGGCGATCGGCTCTACGGGGGCGGCCTCGTTCACGAACGGCATCCTCACCATGGGTGAGGTGGGGGCGAAGTTTCTCCCCAGTATCGCCCAGTGGGCGAACAGTCTGGCTGCGTCGTTCGAGCAGTGGGCGTCTAAGGCTGCCGCGTCCGGGCAGATGGAGGCGTCGATCCGTCGCGCTGCCAAGGCGTTCGGGACCCTGAAGGACATCACGGTCGACCTTGGTGGGATCATCGGGGGCCTGTTCAAGGCTATGGCGAACGGGTCTGCCCCCATTGACTCCATTGCTGACGCACTGGATAAGGCGAACAAGGCCGTGAATGGCCCCCTGTTCCAGGCGACTCTCACGAACCTGTTCTCCTCCATGGGGCGGGCCGCTAGCTCGGCGTTCCAGGGGGTCGGTAAGCTCGGTGAGGCGTTCGTATCCCTCGAGCCGACCCTTGGCGTGGTGCTTCCCCTGATTGGTGAGACGCTCCGCACGGCACTCACTGGGCTCGCTACAGCTCTCGAGAATCCGGCGTTCCAGGATGGGCTGGCGAACTTCTTCAACAGCCTCCTGGTGGCTGTGCAGGCTCTCGCTCCGGCCATGCCTGCCCTGGGTGAGGCGTTCGGGGCGATCGCCACTGTCGCGGGCACTCTCCTTGAGGCTATCGCGCCCCTGGTGGCTCAGCTGGTGGAGGGGTTGGCTCCGATCTTCCAGCAGTTGGTTCCGATCCTCGTCCCGGTGATTGAGCAGCTGGGTGCTGCCCTACTCCCGGTGATCCAGGCGCTGGTGCCGGTGATCTCTGAGATCATCGCCCAGTTGGCTCCGATCATCTCCGAGTACCTGCCGCAGATTCTGCCCCCGATCGTTGCTTTGGTTCAGCAGTTGGCGTCCGCCCTGATCCCGGCGATCCAGCTGGTGGGGAAGGTCATGCAGTGGCTCATGCCCCTGGTGATGGCGTCATGGAATGGGATCATGGCTACGGTGACGGGCGCCATCCAGATCATCAAGGGTGTCCTCCAGACTGTCCTTGCTGTCATCAAGGGTGACTGGTCTGGGGCCTGGAACGGCATCAAGACGATCGGTGAGGGTATCTGGAACCTCATCAAGGGTCAGTTCGGCATCTTCGGCAACCAGATCATGTCGATGTCCTCCACGGCCTGGCACTCCGTGTGGAACACCATCAAGGGCGTGTGGAACTCGATCGCCTCCACGGTCTCCGGTGGGATCAACTGGGTCCGCAGCCTCATCAGCAACGGCTGGTCGGCTGTCAGTAGCATCACGTCCTCCATGTGGAGCGGGATCGTGAGCACAGTGGTGTCGTGGACGAATAGCATGCTGAACACTGTGCGCAACATTCCCAACAGCATCAGGAACGTCTTCGCCGGCGCCGGGTCCTGGCTGTGGAGTGCAGGCAGGAATGTCATTCAGGGCTTCCTGAATGGGATCAACTCCATGTTCTCCTCGGTGAAGAACAAGCTGTCGTCCCTGACTAACATGCTGCCCTCGTGGAAGGGGCCCGCCCCGGTTGACCGTGTGATCCTGAAGGATGCGGGCCAGCTTGTCATGCAGGGCTTCATCAACGGACTCGAGTCCCAGTATGGGGCTGTGCGTAAGTCCCTCCAGGGGTTCACGGAGGACCTTCAGAAGGACGTGGCCCCGCATATTGCAGCGTCCGTGTCTACCTCGTTCGAGAAGACGAAGCCCTCCAAGGATCGTCTTAACGCGATCGCCAACTCCACCCTCCAGGCCGGCCAGGAGCGGCGTCCGGGCGGCTCGGTGACGATCGTGAACAACTACCCACAGGCGCAGCGCGACTCGAAGACCCGAGACGACGTGGCCGACGGCATCCGTCTCGCATCGAGCATCTAGGATGGTGGCATGAGTAGCGAGTACAGCCTGAACGGCGTCGACCTGGACCAGCCGGGGAAGTGGCGCGTCATGGAGGGGACCCTCCTCCCTGCGGTCCCTTCTCCGCGCCTGGAGTCCACGGACGTCCCGTTCCGCAGCGGCATCATTGACGGGGCGGGCCTGAAGGTCGGCACATTCAAGGTGACCGTGGCGTTCATGGTGGAGGGCGCGGACCGGGCGGACCTGGACCGCAACTTCCAGGCCCTCATGGCTCGCCTGCGGGCCTCAAACAAGCTGGCCACCCTGCAGCACTACCCGGCTGGCGTTAGCCCCAGGGAGGCGCTTGTGCGGCTCGTGAGCGTGTCCCAGCCGTCGTGGCGGTATGGGGAGTGGGTCATCGACACGACGGTCGTCTTTGAGGCCGTTGAGGGTGTCTGGCGTGACACCACGACCATCGAGACCCAGCTGGATGACCTGTCTCGGCTCGCCGGGGGTGCGGCCCCGATCTCTGATGCCATCCTGAAGCTCAAGCCGACCGCCAACACGGTCACCATCAAGGACGTAACTTCCGGCACCAGCCTCACCTGGAGGGGCACCATGGAGTCCGACCAGAGGCTACTTGTCGATGTCGGCAAGTACTCCGCCTGGAGGCAGGTGTCCGAGCGCTGGTATCCGCTCCAGGGGGCGTTTAATGCGTCCGCTGAGATCAGCATGTCTCCCGAGGGGCTCCAGCTCACCCCCAACCATGAGGGCAAGATCGTCCTCCAGGTCACCGGGGCCACGGGGGCTATCCAGGCGAGGAGGGCCTACTGATGCGCCGTGACTACTTCCCCGGCATGCAGCTGCGCGCCGTCGCCTACGAGGTGCAGGGCGCGAAGATCGGTGTCGTCCCCGACATTCTGGAGATGACGGTCACCACCCCCAGGGGTAAGACCCCCACCCTGTCCATGTCCTATGCCCCAGGCCCTAACGCCATCCGGGGTAGCGTCCTCGAACGTGAGGTTGAGGTGGCTGTGGAGGCCACCTTCAACGGCGCGGACTGGGAAGAGCTCCCCGACGCCCGGTTCATCACCCAGAAGACTGAGCACAACCTCGTCTCCGACGGCACTGACTCCCGCAAGGTGCAGGCCATTCACGTCAGCGACTACCTGAAGGAGGCGCTCGTCTGGTCCGTCCCTGTCGAGTCGAAGGACAAGGACGGCAAGTTCAAGTTCCTGTCCCGCAACGCGGGGGTAATCATCGGCACAGTCTGGCAGAATGCCGTCAAGCGCGGCTGGGGTGCTGGCCTCACCCTGGACGCCAATACTGTGAAGGACTCCGCCAACCAGGACTGGGCGAAGATCGTCACCCTCTACTTCGACCCCACGATCAGTCTCCTCCAGATCGTCGACTCCCTCCGTGACCTCGGCATGATTGACACGGTGTGGCAGGGCCGCACCCTGAAGCTCTACAACGCAGACACTACACAGGCAAGGGACCTCACCGCCTCGAAGCGCTGGCCCCTCGCAACCACCCTCACTGGTGCGCCAGAGGTAGCTACCTGGGCGGACATGTGCACCGACGTCCTTGTGAAGGGCGAGGCCGGGAGGACCTGGCTCATCCACAACGACCTGGCCCCCCGTGGCATGCGCCGTGTTGAGAAGGTCGTCGAGGCTGGTGGCGTGGAGCTGGAGGCCACGGCCCGCCTGGTCGCCGAGGCCACCCTCAAGTCCGGCGCGCACGTCAGCGAGGAGATCAAGCGCGAGTGGGCCGCCACCGACGTGCACCTCCTCCCGTGGGTGGACTACCGGCTCGGCGACTGGATCATGGTGGAGCGCGCCGAGGGCATGGAGCGCCTCCAGGTCGCCCAGATCAGCGTCACCCAGAAGGACGGCATGGTCGTCGGCCACACCACCTTCGGGACGGTCCTGGATAGCCTCCTGGGGCGCCTGACGAAGCGCACGAAGGGCATCGTGGGTCTCGCCTCCACGTCGGGTAGCGGTGTGCGCCCCTCGACTCCGGCGTCCAAGTATTGGCCGCTCCCTCCGCAGGGGTTGGTCGGCTCTAGTCGCGCCGTCACCAACTCGGAGGGGTGGGTGCGCGCCCTCGTTGACCTCCAGTGGGGGCGCGTTGAGACCGACACCCTCGGCAATGCTGTCGATGTGGTCTCCTATGAGATCGCATGGCAACTGTCTATGTTCGGGACAAGTGTCGCGGGTTCCATGGTTGTACGCGGAGCCGACACGACGAAGGCCACCGTGGGCCCCCTGCTCCCGGGGACGGAGTACCGGTTCTCTGTGCGGGCTCAGAGCGCTAACGCCACTGGCGCTTGGTCGCAGCCGTTGATCTTGACTACCGAGTCCGACAGGGAGCCGCCGCCAGTCCCTTCTCTCCCGGTCCTGTCGCAGTCTCTCGGCGTGCTCCAGGTGTGGTGGGACTACAGGGGCCAGAACGGGCAGAACATGCCGGCCGACTTCGCTGGCGTTGAGGTGTCAGTGCAGCACCCTGGGCGCCCACCGGCGAAGTTCGCGGACATGATTACCCCCATGCAGCGCACCTCCATTGCGGGCCTGGAGATCAGGGACTACGAGGTGTGCCTGCGCGCCTACGACCGGGCAGGCAACAAGTCCGAGTGGGGACCCAAGGCGACCATCACTCTCGAGCAGTCCATTGACACGAACGCGATCGTCCGCTCCGTTGAGGAGAAGATCGCGGCCAGTGATGTTCTCCAGCGAGCCGCTCGCGCGGAAGCGTTGAAGGAGACTCAGAAGCTGTCGGAGGCTATGACGCAGGTTGCGGTATCCTTGGTTGAGACAGGTCCGTACCCGCCAGACAAGGGCGTGGTCGACAAGTCGCAGTGGGTGTCCCCGGATGCTCGAGTGTTCACGTTGAGGAAGAAGGGAGACTGATATGCCATATTGGGCGAACGTTTGGAAGGATGGCCCGGATGGGCGCACGCCCATTACGGCGGAGAAGCTCACGAAGATGGAGGATGGTATCACCTCTGCGCAGTTGGAGGCGGAGAGGGCGTCTGAATCCGCGGGCGTGGCTCGCGGGGCACTCCAGAGCGTCAACAACTCCTACCTGTCTATCGTGGATGCGATTGTCCCCATCGGAGCAGTGCTCCCCTTCTATGGGTCCCGGCCGCCGAAGAACTGGCTACTGTGCTACGGGCAGGAAGTGAGCCGCACCGAGTACAAGGCATTGTTCGACACGATTGGGACCGTCGCCGGTAGCGGTAATGGGTCAACCACGTTCAATGTCCCGGACCTCAAGGGCAAGGTCATCTATGGTCAGGGGAGTACTGACGCGCTTGTCACTGGCTCGACCGTCGGCGAGACACACCACACGCTCACCGTGGACGAGATGCCGTCGCACGGCCACGAACTCGTTGACTCCAACAACCAGAACTCGAACTGGCGGGCCGGTAAAGCGAATACCGACATTGGGTGGAATGACGCCTCCGGCAATGGCTACACCTACGCCATGTCCACAGGCTCAACAGTGGCTGATCGTCGCCCCTATGCGAAGAACGTGGGGGGTGGCCGGCCTTTCCCCATCCGCCCCCGCGGGTCGGTCGCCTCCATGATTATCCGCGCGAAGTGAGGTGAACTGTGGCCGAGATTAAGGACGAGTACATCCAGTGGCCCGGTCCGGCCACATTCCCCGCAGAGACCACGTTCCCGGCTTATGACCGCTCCGCCGACGGGAACACGACCGTCCACTCCCACAAGGGCTGGGAGTGGGTTGAGTCCGACAACCCCTTCCAGAAGGCTGCCGCGTCGTTGGCGCAGTCCACGATCGAGGCGTCTATCCGCAGGATGCGCACCGCCTTCGGGAAGGTCTTCTACCAGAAGGGCAACTCCACAGATAAGCCCGACTTCCCCGGGGAGACCTACGGCGACACGGCCCGCATACAGGACCCCTCCACGCTAGACATCGTTGCGGAGTGGAAGTGGAACGGCATCGACTGGGAGCGCGCCCGCGTCTCCGGCGAGCAGATCAGTAACCTGGATGTGGGGCGACTGACTGCTGGCTCCGCGGCCATCAACGACCTCGCCGCTAGGCGGATCGCTGGTGATATCGGCAAGTTCCTCCAGCTCACCACAGACCAGCTGACCGTCACGGGTAACGCGTCGTTCGTCGACCTCACGGCGAAGCATGTGTGGACTCGCATCATTAACGCCCGCAGTGGCGAGTTCGAGAAGATCAAGGCGGGGATGCTTGACGCCAACTCGGTGACTGCGGACAATCTGCGTGCAGGGGCCATTGACGGCCAGGTCATCACGGGCGCATCCATTCAGACCGATCGCCAGAACAATCGCGGCCTGAAGATCGACAATAACGGCATGCGCGTCTACTCCGCCGCTGGATGGAAGTCGCTCGACATTAACGCCAGCACGGGTGAAATCGCCATCAGCGGCAGTATCGGACGCCAAGACTCGTGGTCGAAGGTCTGGTTCAATGACATCGTGTGGGCGCAGACCGGCACCGACACCGCCAGATCGGGGGCGAAGATCGGGTGTGGTCTGGCGTTCAACTCCCTGGAGGATGACTGGGAAGATGGCGCACTCTTCATCCAGAAGGACGCCAATACTAATGAGCCATCGATCACTCTTCAGTCGGCCGCCAGGAAGGGTGCCGAATCCAGGCCGTCCCTCATTCTGGGTACTCAGCAGGTGTCGATCACTGTCGGACCTAATGGCAACTGGGGGTCGCTGGCTATCAGCAAGTACGGCTTCTCATCCAAAATCAACTCCTCGTCATTTACCTTCAACGATTCCGGTATCTCCTACCGGAAAACCAACGACAACAACTTCGCCTACTTAGGCTTGGGACGGGACTTCCTCAGCTTCGCCACGCTGGGGAACAAGAACACCGGAATGTGGGCGACCTCCAATGGATTGGAGGTCGCTTGGAGACTCAACCCCCACATCTACCTGGATAACTCCGGCATCCAGATGACCGGCAACAAGAAGTTCATCATGCCGGTCCCGAGGCTGACCAAGGAGAGGGGCATGTGGCTGTCTCACTCCTGTACCGAGTCCCCCTACGACGGCATCGAGTACTGGGAGAACCTCACGCTCGACGAGGGCGGTCACGCCTCGTGGGCGCTCCCGGACTATGTGCCTCGGATCGCCTCGCCCAAGGCTCCCTGGGTCGTCTTCGCCTCGGGCACCGCCTCCGCGGCGCTGGACAGGTCCAATCCCGACGAGTGGGTGGTCCGCGTCTCCGGCGATCCTGGCGCAGCCGTGGACGTCCTGGTCAAGGGTGCCCGCATGGTCGACTTTGGAGACGTGGACACAGCCGGCGAGCCGGTACTCCAGGACCACTCCAGGATGTCCAGATGGAGTCTGCCACCAGACCTCAACGGAGGTGGGGCCCCCGGCGGGGATGATCCGGCCTCAGAGGATGACATGACTCTGCCGGGCACGTACTATGGTCCTGCCCCTAAACCAGCAGATTGGAGAGACGCCGATGGAACCGCAGAGTAGTCAGGTAGACGCGCTCGCTGTGATTGACGCATTGACACTGGAGGTCGCTGCGCTCACGAAGCGCGCGGTGATCGCCGAAGCGAGGGTGATTGACCTCGAGAACAAGATGAAGGAGAGTAAGTGACGGTTCAGTCTGTGGCGGCGCGTATCGCCCGCCGAATCTGCGATCAGGAGAACGTCGGGTACTCGCAGCCCGATCGTCGCACCTGGTACGCCAACGCTAACTGGGAGGGGCATGTGTCCTCGCCGCAGAACGCTGACTGCTCCAGTCTCGTGTGCGGGGCGATCTGCTATGGCATCCACGACACCTACGGTGCCGCCTGGGGCCACGCCGCCCTCCCCGAGATTAATGACCACTGGACGGGCAATATGCGCCCTGGCCTGGAGGCTCGAGGCTTCAACGAGGTCCCGTGGAACGACTCGGACCTCACCCCCGCTGGCGGGTTCCGTGTCGGTGACGTGATCCTCTCCGCTGCGAACGAGGGTGGCAGGGGGCATGTGGTCATCGCCGTTGAGGATGGTGGCGACCCTCTCGTTTCTGAGGCTTGGATCGCTGAGGATGGGAGCATCGACGGCTACCTCGGTGACCAGACCGGGGGGGAGACGCGTACCGTCCGCTACTCCAGCCATCCGCACACCCAGTCTGGGGCGTGGACTAGCTGCCATCGTTTCGATGAGGGGAAGTTCCTCAGCCAGTGGCCTGAGTTCCGTAAGGGGCAGGCCGCCCAGGCGAAGCCTGCACCAGCGTCTACGGCCGCCCCTGCTGGCCCGGCGCACGCGCACGGTATCGACATCTCCAGCCACCAGTCTGGTCTGAACGTGGCCGCCCTGTGGGCTGACTTCGTGATCGTGAAAGCGACTGAAGACAATGACTATGTGAACCCGTACATGGGTTCGCAGGCCAACTCCACCCTCGGGGCCTCGAAGCGGCTCGGCTTCTACCACTTCGCCCGCCCTGGGGATGCTCAGGAACAGGCTCGCTACTTCGTGGATGCTGTGCGCGGTTACCTTGGTAAGGCCACTCTCTGGCTCGACTGGGAGGCGAACGCGGTCGAGCAGGGGCCTGGCTGGGCGAAGACCTTCCTCGATGCCGTGAAGGGGATGACCGGCTCCACGCCCGGCATCTACATGAACGGCAGTGCCGTGAACGGCTACGACTGGTCGGCCGTGGCCCGCGAGTACCCCCTCTGGTACGCGGGCGGCCCCGACTACTCGGACTACGGCGCCTCCTACAGCGACCCGGCCGTCCCGTCGGTCTCGTACTGGGGTTCCCCGCTGATTCACCAGTACACGGAGGACGGCCGCCTGCCCGGCTACAACGGAAACCTCGACCTGAACCGGCTTCGCGACCGGGCCACCTGGGATCGCATGATCGGCGGTGGCCAGGTCATCTCCGGCGCCCCAACCCCCGTCGCTACGGCTGGGGCTCTCGAGGTGGATGGCGAGTACGGGCCCGCCACGGTGCAGCGCCTAATCGAGGTCTTCGCCCCTGGCTACAACGAGCTGTATGCCGTCGCCAACCTCCGCCGCTACCTGAACAAGACCGTGCCTGAGCACTCCCAGAAGATGCTCACTGGATCAGGGAAGCTGGCCGAGGACCGTGGCTGGGACTCCCATTGCGTGAGGGTCTTCCAGTACTGGGCGTGGTGCTGGGTGAAGCCAGTCGCGCCGGACATGTGGAACCGGTTCGCTGACGGTTGGTCCTTCGGTGACTACGTGGACGGGGAGCCCGGTGAGGCGACCTGGGCGGCGCTCCAGGAGGCCCTGAACCGTTCCCGGTCGGGAAGCTTCCGGCTTATGTGACCTCGTTTGACGCAATGTAAACTAGGGGGTGGGGCGGAAGTCCTGCCTCCTAGTTGTTTCCGAAAGGGGTGAGTGCATGAGCATTTACGCTCGAGCCTCATTCTGGTCTGGCGTCTTCGACCGCGCCGTGAAGACCTTCGCCCAGTCCCTGCTAGCCACGTTCGTTGTGGGTGTCGGCATTCTCGACATTGACTGGAAGGGCGCTCTCGGTATCGCTGCGACCGCCGTCCTGGCCAGTGTCCTGACCTCCGTTGCTGACGCGAAGGAGACGGACAAGGCTATCGCCACGGCCCCCGTCGAGTACACTCCCCGCCACGCGAGCTGAGTGGCCAGTGCAGCCAGTAGAGAGCGTCCTGCCGATAGGCCAGATACTCACGTCGCCTGATCTCATTGCGGCTACGGTCGCGCTGCTGGCTGCGCTTGTGGCTCGACTCGCAAGTAGACTGAAGAGGCAGCAGGCGCAGAATGACGAGCGCCTGGAGCGAATGAGTGTTCATGTTGCTCGCGCCGCCGATGCTGCCGAATCCGCATCCGAGGGGGTGCACAACAACCACGCCACGAACCTGCGAGACGACCTAGATATGCGATTCGATGACCTGACCTCCAAGATGGATGCCCTCACTGAGGTGGTGGGGGCACTCAGGGACAGCGTGAGCGACCAGTCTCGCAGGCTCCAGGGCCTGGAGGGGCAGGTTGAGGGCGTCAGGAATGATGCGCGCACTGACAGAGCTCATCTGTACGACGAGGTATCCAACCTTCATGATCGGATTGATAGAGTGAAGGTTGTAACGAATCGGCGTCAGGAGAGTTCATGACCCAAGGGTACGCGCGCATCACAGGTAAGGTGGTCGGCCCTGAGGGGCTCGGCCGCATGGGGAGCGTTAAGTTCACTCCACTCCCCCAGTACAAGGGCGTTGAGGTGGACTCCACCAACGCCCTCATTGCACACTATGCCGGGGGGCGACTTCGCTCTGACGGCATCCTCGTCAACCATGATGGCGAGCCGTTCCTGAACATCGCAGCCCCGTCAACCCTGTCTGACGGGGAGCAGAACTACCGGGTGTGTGTCAACATCCCAGGCGACACTGGCCTCACCCGTTGCGTCAACGCGCGCATCATCGCCGGAACCGAGGTTGACCTCGTAGACATCTTCTCCGGCCGCGCCGTGGAGGACCCGTCCGACCGTGACGGGCGACGCGTCCGAGACATTGGCGACGGCACCCTGGAAGCAATCAACGCCCCCGACGTGATCGAGGTTGGGGACGGAGTACTCGCATGGAGGACGAATGACTAACCTGACTTGGTACAGCACGGAGAAGGCTGACCGGACCTTCGCCACTAAGGTGGAGCTGGAGCAGTTACGCAAGGCGACGGAGGGGCGCACTCCTGACGTGTCTGCGTTGGCTACGAAGGAGGAGGTGACTCGCGGGGACGACTCCCTGTCTTCACGTATTGAGGCGGTGAAGGCCACCGCTGACGGCGCCCTCCCTAAGGCGGAGGCCGCCTCCACGTATGCCACGAAGGAGGAGGCGCTGGCGTCGGAGCGGAAGCTCGGCGAGCGCATCGACTCCATGTCCACCACGGCCGCCACGAAGGCGGAGCTCACCCAGTACGCCACCAGCAAGGCCGTGGCTGACGCCTACGCCACCAAGGAGTCGCTCGGCGGCTACCTCAAGGCGGAGGATGCCGCCTCCACGTATGCGACCAAGGCGGCCCTAGCTCAGGCACAGCTGGGCGGCGGTGGGCAGGCTGCACCCGACTTGTCTGGTTTCGCCACGAAGACGGAGATGCGGCAGGCTGACGATGCCCTGGGTGCGAAGATCGAGGGAGTGAAGTCCACAGCTACTGCCGCCCTCTCGAAGGATGAGGCATCGTCTACGTACGCCACGAAGAGCGCCCTCGAGGCCGTGAAGGGCTCCATCCCTGCGGTCCCTGACACTTCCCGATTCGTTACCACTACGGACGCTGACGGCAAGTACGCCAAGAAGACGGACCTCAGCCAGTATGTGACCGCCTCCACGGCGGACGGCAAGTACGCCACTCAGGCGGCGCTCTCTGACTATCTCACCGCCGCCACGGCCGCCGGCACCTACTCGACGAAGGTTCAGGTTGCGGCCATGGGGGACAGCATCCGCAACGCCCGGGCCATCGCTGATGCGGCTCTCCCGAAGGCTGAGGCCGCTTCTACCTACGCGACGAAGGCGGAGCTGAGCCAGGCTCAGGCTGGTGGGCACGTGGACCTGTCCTCCTATCTGACCCGGGATGACGCCTACGGCACCTTCGTCCAGCAGCAGAACCTTGAGCGCGAACTCGCCCAGCGGGCTAGCCTCGAGGACGTCAACGCCGTCACCCGTCGAGTCGACGTGCTCAGCAAGACCATCACCCCATTCAAGCCAGGTGAGCGCTACTACTCGCCCGTGACCTACTTCTGGCCCGACTACTACGAGGACGGCAAGCCCGGCAAGACATCGAAGTGGACCAGCATCCTGAAGTTCGCAGGCTCCCTCGGTATCGTCATCCTGAACCGCAACAGCGGCAACTGGGATGAGTTCAACGTCGACTTCAAGAAGCAGGCCGAACTGGCGCTCGCGGCCGGGGCGAAGCGTGCCGTGTTCTACGTCAAGACCCAGTACCTCGCCGCAACCCTTCCGGCGGGTGATCCGGGGCGCGCGAACGTGCCGGACGTGGACAAGTACACCGAGGCGTACATCCTCTCCCAGATCGACAAGGCCAAGACCCAGTACGGGGACGTCTGCCAGGGCGTGTTCCTCGACGAGGCCATCAACGGATGGGGCGCCCAGGCTGGACGCATCCCCGCCTACAAGAGCCTGATCGACAAGATCAGGACCAAGTACGGCAAGGAGTTCCTCATCGTCATCAACTCGGGGTCGAACATCTCCGAGGACATGTGCAAGCTCGACTTCGACGTGTGCATGATGTTCGAGAAGGATGCAGCCGCGTTCCTGGTCGAGGACCCCGGGACCCCGATCCTCCCGGACCACATGAAGGCATACCCGTCGACCCGATGGTGGGCTGTTGTCCACGGCGTCACCTCCGAGAACTACCGGAGCGTGTTCGACAAGGCCGACAAGCTGGGCATCGCACACCTGTACATCACCGACGGGCAGTTGCGCGAGGACCCGCAGCGGGGCGGCCAGTGGGAGCCGGTCGGTAACCCCTACGCGAACCCGCCGTCGCAGCACGTCCTCGAGCTCGTGGTGCCGTGGCTTAAGGGCTATCTGCCGCTGAAGCTTGAGGTGGAGGAATTGCGTACGCGACCTAAGGTGCTTTCGCTTGGTAAGCGTGAGGCTATCCCGGCGGGTACTCCGGCGGGTACGATCATCGTCAGGAAGGACGCATAGTGACAGATAGCATCTTCCCGGTTCTGGGGGCGTGGTGGCGCAGTAAGGGCGTCCGGCAGGGCGACGGGGCAACCCTACCCGCGGGCGCATCCACCACACCCTACGACAGCGCAGCAATGCCTGTAGGGTCACGTAAGTTCACGTTCGAGATCGACTACCAGGATGCCGCCGCCGCCAGCATTGACCTGCGCGTGAACTGGTTCAACGACAACAAGGCCAAGATCAACGGCCCGTTCGATGTCGCTAATGTCGCGCTCCCACAGGGGCAGACGAAGGTGGTGGCGGAGGTTGAGCTCCCCGCGAGCACGGCCCCCCGGTGGCTGCCGTCGATCAGTGTCCCGGCCGGTTCTGGTGATGCGGTGATCTCGTCCCTGAAGATCTATGAGACGCCCGTCAAGGCGCAGCCGGTGTTCGTGTGGGATGGTGCCCGCGAGTCAGCAGCAACTATCGCCGTGTGGGATGGCGCCCGTGAGGTGCCCGCAAGTATCGAGTTTCAGGCGTAAGGAGACGCATGTCAGAGGAGAAGCAGGGCCAGTGCCTGCCGTCGCAGGTGACGATCAACATTGGCGCGTCGGGGGTGAAGGTCAACGATGGCGCCCCGGCCGTGGATGCCTCCAAGTTCGCTACGAAGGAGGAGGTGGCGGGTAAGGCCACTAAGGCCGACGTTAGCGCTGTCGATGTGAAGGTGGAGCAGCTGCGCACGGTCGCCGGGAAGGCTGCCGCGGACGCGGTTGAGGCTAAGGCGACCGCGGGTAAGGCCCTCACGAAGGAGGGGGCTGACGCCGCCTACGCCTCTAAGGCTCAGGTGGCGGGCATCGCTGAGAGCGTCCGGTCAGCCAAGGCCGACGCCGCCAGTGCTAAGGCCACCGCGAACGACGCACTCGCCAAGGCTACCGAGAAGGGCATTTCGAAGACTGACGCCGATGCCGCCTACGCCCCGCGGGCTCTGGTCGAGTATGCGGCGGAGGAGGCCCGTAAGGCCGCCGCCGTCGCGGCTGAGGCCAAGAGTAAGGTGCTGGTCATCGACCCCGGGTTCCCCGTCCCGGCGGGGACTGCACGCGGCACTCTCGTGGTGCGGCCCACCAATATCATGGAGATGGAGCACCGCCAGTTCGCACCGGTGTCGGCCTGGCCGCGTTTCGCCGGCGTGACCTTCGAGAACGATGGGCTGCATGTGCCGGGAGCTATCGGCTTCCAGCCGAGCCTGGAACAGATGCTCCCATCGGTCGGCACGTGGCAGATCAACATCCACTACACGTGGAAGGGCAACTTCGACGAGCCGGAAGAGAAGATTCCGGTCTACAACGTTCGCACCTGGGATGAGTTCGGCAATGGCGAAGTCAAGCAGGACGAGGGGCAGAAGATCGGTGAGCTCACCCTGAAGCCCGGCGATCACATCTCCACCCAACTGCTCGTCAAGCCGACCACTGACCCAAAGGCGACGGGCTTGTGGGCTCCCAGAATCCAGGCGCCTGCGAACGGTTTCGTGGTGCACGGGGTATCCGTGGACTACATCGAGAACCCGGATTGACGGCAGCACAAGGCCCCCGCTTGTAATCGACGTGATACAAGCGGGGGCCTTGTGTTATCTCACCAGAGGTGATGCAGCTTCCAGTTCCAGCCACTCAGGGCCTTGCCGAGTGTGGCATCCCAATACCAGCGCATACTCACCTCCTGTCTATGAGTAGAGTTCCCAGGATGAGGCGTTGCCGCCCTGGGCCTCGAAGGTGAGGATTGCGGGCCTGGTGGAGTCGCCGGACAGGTTCGTCCACCAGTCGGAGCCGCGGTCGGCGGAGGGGCAGGAGATGATCCAGCGAGCATCCCCCGCCTGACTTACGGCGAAGTTGTGCCAGTGCCCGTGGACGAGGATTCTGGCATCGTAGAGACCACTCCTGCGCCCGAACGCGAGGTCCCTGAACCATCCCGGCACCTTGGACTGTTGGCCCGCCAGGTGGCCGTGCGTGAAGCCAATGCGGGTGCCGTCAGCAGCGTCCACGGTGACGGCCTCCTCCCACTTCTCAGGGCGGTGGAAGGTGACGTGCTCATAGCCTGGGCGCCCGGCGATGATGTCCTCGATGTTCTTGGAGATCATGATCCCGAAATCATCGTCGGGGGAATTAGCGCGGGAGTTCTTGCCCTGCCCGGTGCGAACGGCGCAGTGGTTGGACGGGACGGCCACGTAGTAGAGGGACGAGCATAGAGGGGCGAGGGCGTGTAGTGCTTCGGCGTAGAGGCGCTGCACGGTCCTGATCTGGTCGGTCAGGCTCAGGTCGTTGGTCTGAGCCTGGCTGGCGACGTTCCAGAACCCCTCCGTGCTGTCGCCCACGTCGGCGAGGATGATGCGCTTGTAGGGGTCACGGAAGCGGATGTCGTCCGCGATGTCCCCGATTGCGCGGCGCACGAGCCGAACCGTATCCTCTGTGCCGCCACCACTTCCGCAGTTGTGGGTGAGGGTTAGTTCGCGGCCTGCCAGGTACTCCCCTCCCTCGACGGTAATGCACTGAGCCATCCCCCGGCCCGCCGGGACGACATCGATCACGGACAGTCGATGGTCCTTACGCTCCGTAGACGGACGCTGATGGGCCGCCTTCCGGGCCAGGCGAAACATGGGACGCTCGGCCCGGAACTGGATACGCCAGTACTGCTTGCACTGGATGTCGCCGTAGTGGCCGATGGCGGTCGTCACCTTGGGGGTAACCCCCTCCAGATGCAGGAGGGCCAAGACACCGTCGATGATTGCCTTGTTCGTGTTGCTGAACTCGATGTAGCCGCTCTTAGGGCTGCAATACCCGTCGGAGTCCATGAGGCCTTGGAGCAGTGCCAGGCGTTGCCCGGAGGACGCCTGCAGATACGCCTCTGGGATGTGCTTGTTGCCCTTAAGACCAGCCAGCCGGAGGTCTCTGGTCAGACCGTCCACGATCACGGCGCAGAGGTTTTCGCGGGACTTGACCTCGTGTCCAAGAGTGAGCAGGTGATCGCGGTCCACGGCCCCCTTGGCGATGGTTCCGGAATTCTTGTCCCCATCTCCGAGCCAGAACCCGAGAATGTAGGGGTCGATGGGGAGCTCCGCTTCGGGGAGCTCGACGGGCTGATGTGCCCACACCTTGAACGGGCGGAGGCGGGAGCATTTCATCCGGGCAATCTTGGCGATCTCCTCGGTGGTGAGAGTCATCTCCCGGTCCTCCCACCTGGAGGTGTCACCCTTAGGGTGCATGCGGCGGCGGCCGCTCCAGAGGTGGCCCGACGTGGCTCGGAGGGTCCGGCCTTCCGGGAACACGACATCGAATAGGTCCTGCTCGGTCGAGCCGGTCACCGCGAGGATGCGCTTCGGCTCACCGTCCCGCCCGTAGACGGACATGCCGGGCCGGAGATCGCCGTGCCGCTTCCACCCCTCAGTCGTCAGGACCGGAGTTGAATCTTCTAACGCTTTTCCGACCTGGAAGTCCGCCATGCAGACCACGAGAGTGTCCTCGTCGTCCGTGACGATCGGGGCCGGCTTCGGCAGGAGAGGCTCCCGGAAGACAGGCTCCAGGTCGTCGTAGGACAACGACTTGGCCTCGGCCATCTCGACGGCGCCCGGCTTCCACGTGATCTTCTCGTAGGAACCGTCGGGTAGGCGGATCGTCTTCCCGCGCTGCACGATCGCGTCCACGGGGACGTCGTTGAAGAAGTGGTCATGGTTGAGGTCGGGGGCGCCTCGCCTCTTCAGTTTGGCGCGGTGGCGCCGGACGGACGCTTCGGAGGTGCTGAACTTCTCGGCGAGCTCGACGTTGGTGAGGCGCTGATCCTCGGGGAGAAGGTCATTCTCGATGATGGCTTCATCAAGGGGGGTCATTGGTGTCTTGTCTTTCTATCCAGAGTATGGCAACGGCCCGGGGAGACATCTTGGTCAATCCCCGGGCCGTTCACCTATCCCACATCCAGCGGAGTCACTCACCGGAATGGTTGTAGTCTAGCGCCCCAACGAGCGCCTTGCAAGGGCTCACTGAGACGTATGCGGTCCTGTAACCTTGTCGCCTCCACTTCCATGTGAGGTAGTGGGCGAGGGGCTTCCAGGTGCACCGCGCATCGATGTAGCGCCACGTCTTGGTCACTTCTCCTCCTTGTGCTGCGAGCATAGGCAGTGCCCGTCGCTGGTGAGTTCAAAGTCCCAGCCATATGAGAGGAGGGTGTCGACCAGTTCCCTCTGGTTGTCCTCGTATGCACTGCCTGGATTGATAGTGATTGACGCACGCTTACCGCATTGGTCGCACTTCACTGTTGCTTGCCTGGTGTTCGTTAAAAGATCGTAGGCTTGGTAGATAGTGGTCATTTGTTCCTCCTGCATGCTCCGCAGATGGCGGTCTCGGCCCCGACTTTCCAGCCGAGAGTACGAGCCGTGGTCTTGATGGTTGATTCGACTGCCGCCCACGGCTTGGTGCGCGGGTGCGCCTGCTCGATGCGGGTGATGCCACACTGGGTGCATTCGATGCGGGCGATCCACTGGGTGCCGTGGAGCTTGATGTCTACCATGTGTACCTTTCTAGCTGGGCCATGCGCGCATCATCCATGCCTGAGCCTTGCTGATTTCCGTGTTTGTGGCCGCCCATTGCTCGTAGTGTTCGGCGCCTGGGCCGCCGTAGGTGGGGTGTGTTGTGGCTTCTACCTCGTCGAGGATGAGCCAGCAGTCTGGGCAGTACCGGAGGGACCAGTGGTAGGTTCCGTCCTTCCAGGTGTCCCTCCGGTACATGAGCCCTTGCCTGATTGTGGTGAAGCAGGCGTCGCAGATGACCTGTCCCCTGGAGGTGGGGTGTGTCGTCTTGCGTTTGAGGTGCACGTCAGAATGGTGCGCCAGCCTGTGCCCAGGGGTCGCCCTGCTGGCCGCCCTTGGGGGCGTTGAATCCGGTTTGCTGCTGGCTGTTGCGGCGAGGGATGACGCCACGGAAGCGGGGGAACTTCACTTCCAGGCTGGTGCGTCGCTGGCCGTCGTTGCCGTCCCATCCGCGCTGGATGAGGAGGCCGGTCACGGTGACCTTGTCGCCCTTCTTGAGGGTGTCGGCGAGGTGGCCGTGCTGCTCACCCCAGAAGGAGGCGGTGACCCACAGGGGGTCTCCGTCGTCCTCCCAACTGCCGTCCTGGGTCTTGCGGGATGCTGTTGCGGCGATTCGGAGCTCGGTGATCTGCTGTCCGGACTGCGTGTACTTGACCTCAGGGTCCTGGCCGAGGTTGCCTTCGACGGTGATGTCGCATGCCATGGTTAGTTTGCCTTTCGGATGGGGGAGAAGAGCTTCTTGATGTCGTGTTCTTGGACGTAGATGGTGGGGTCTCCGACGAATCGGAAGGTGGGTGTCTTGCTCTTCTGGATGTGTCGGTCGAGTGTTCGGCGGGTGATGCCGAGCATGTGGGCCGCCTCATTCTTACTGAGGTAGCCGGGGATGGTTTTCATTGGTTTCCTTTCAGGAGTCTGGTGAGGTCTCCGAGTGTCATTGTAGCCCATTGCTGGCCAGGCTTGGCAACTCCGTGTCGCTTGTGGACAACGATGCCGACGAGAGCGCTCGCGTTCTCAGCTTCAACCTGGGCTTCGTGCGTCCACTTCGGCAGGTCCATGCGTGCCACATCCTTGCATTCGATGACGATCTTGTGGTCACCCATGCGGACGTTGGCGATGTCGCCCTTATCCTTGGCCCCAGCCTTGGGGGCGCGGTCGATCCTGTCGTCAGCCAACTCCTCGGCGAGGTAGTCGGCGACCACTCTTTCGAACCGCGCCCCCGCAGCCTTGGCGCTCTTACGAGTCCTCGCCACGAATACCACCTAGATGGGTGACAGCTCGGTTCTCATCTCTCACGTTCTCGTAAGCCGTCCTCCAGCTCTGAGCTGAAGTAAGGAGTCGCGCATTCTCCATGGCGAGCACCTCGCACTGGCCACCCTTATAGACTGCGTACACGAGCGCAGCGAACGCGATCAGTAGCGTAACCGTGAGCATAGCGGTCATGACTTCTCCTTGGGGGTGTAGGCAATGGTGTACGGACCCCATACCTTAACGAGGCGCTCCTCCTGCAGCCCATAGGCACATACCCAGTGAGTGGTGCCGCGTTGCCAGGAGTCGCCCTGGCAGTCGATTACAATGGTGCCAGGTGGCAGTTCGCTGCCGTCGCCGGTATATTCGCGTGAGCGAGAGCTCTCACACTCTTCGAGGGGGGAATTATGTCGCTCCGCCCCCACACCCTTATCGCGGGCCTCGGCCTCTAGATCGCCGATGCGCTTTAAGAGAAAGATGACGTCATGCACGGGCACATCCTGGGGCAATTCGCTAGGTCGATACCCCTCGCCCCGCTCCCAGTTGTCCACTCGGGCCCGAATCCGCTCTAGGCGGTCCTGGATGTCCTTATCGTCAGTGTTCATTTCATCTCCTTCTGATTGTGGTAGGGGCAGATTGTCTCCGGGTGGGGGCCATCATCGATGATCCAACCCCAATCTGATGCCAGGTCGCACAGTGTGGACATGTCGGCGCGTTCACGACGCACATCCTGTGGGCCTGGGGTGAATTTGATGCGGTTACTGCATGCGGGCCAGTCGCACGTGATGGTCGCGTATGTGTACGTGATCTCACCTATGTCAAGCACTCTCTGCCTCCTTCGTCGTTGAGCTTGTAGGTCCTTCCATCCCAGTAGGCGACCGGGATGCTTTCAGGGTTGGCTACGAACTGGGGCACGTTAAACCCCGTACGCCGCGCCTCATCCCTGTTCTGCTCGATGTGCCCGTGACAGCCCCGCACCCCATCCCCACAAAGGAGGATAAGGTTGCTGGGGCTGTTCGTGTTGGGGGCCTTACTGCCCCCCATGCCACGAGCCCTCCTGTGCTGGATGCTCATGGGGCCGTTACCGGCATACCTTCCGCAGCGAGCACACCGGTAACCGTCCCTCTCGTACACGAGCTCCCTTGTTTCCTGGGAGGGCCCTGTTTTCCTGGGAGCCCCCTTTCTACACATCCCCACCCTCGATTTCGAGGAGGCTGATGTCGCCTGTGGAGATGAGGTCGCGGATAGCCTCCTCCTGGGCTGTTGAGATTCGCACCGAGATGCGCGGGTCACCCCGAACGACCTCTACCCCGTCGGGGACCTCCCCGGTCTGTTTGATGAACCCATCCAGGGCGGCAGTGGCGACGAACCATGGGGCGGGTACCTTGTGTACGGCGTCAGGCTTGTTCCACTCGAGCCAGGCCACGAGGGCCTTCTCGTCTACCACCTGGTAGCGGGGCTGTGGTGCGCTGACGCTCACCGTACCGACCTGGAGGCCGTCGATCATGGGCTTGGATGTGTCGCCCGGGGCCATGTACTCCTCAAGTTCCTTGAGGGCCTTCTTCTTCTCCTGGGAGGCCACCTTGGCAATGTGCGCCGCGATGGCCGCCCTGCGGAGTGCGTTCTCCTTGCTCACTGGACCTTCCCTGCCCCGTAGTTCTGTGCCAGCCACGCCCTGAGCATGTCCGGGTTGGCCTTGCCTCCTGCTGCGAAGTACTCCTCGCGCACCTTGTCGCCGTCCAGGTGGTGAGTGGCGCAGAACCCGTCAAGGATGGTTCCGCACTGCTCGGCCGCTGTTCTCTTGGGAACCCCCTGTTCCGCTGGGAGGTCCCTGTTCCGCTGGGAGGTCCCTGTTCCGCTGGGAACCCCCCTCTCGTAGGACTCACTGTCCGGGTCAGGCTCATCCGTGGGAATGGTGAGCGCCTGCAGGAGGAACGTCCGGTAGGCGACACTCATCGCCTTGGCGATCGCCTTGTCACCGAAGTCCATTGCCTCGGCCGCGACCTTCCCGTGGATGCTGTCCCCAGCTGGGCCGTAGACCCGGTAGGTGACCTTGACGATCACCTCGGCTGTCTGCTTTCCGCTTGCTGTGGTTCCGTTGCTGCGGTGGACTTCCACATCCTCGGGGAGGATGGTCACTCCGTGCTTGCGTAGTGCGGGCCCTACCGCGTTCATTACCGCGTCGATGCCACGGAAGTTGAATCGCTGGGCCTGGTTCTTGCTGTCCTTCTTGACCGCCTGAACGTCCCCCATGACCTTACTTAGTGCCTGGTGGACTGTTACCTGTTCTGCCATCTGTGTTCCTTTCCTGGGAGGCCCCTATTCTTTTGGGAACCCCCTGTTCCGTTGGGAGGCCCCTATTCTTTTGGGAACCCCCTATTCTGGAAGCTACTTCGTGGAAGCCACCAGAGACCCCGTGGCCATGATCGCGTTACCCATCGTCGCAACATAATGGGTCACACCGCCGGCGGTCACGGCGATCCTGCCCCCGACCGGAGCAATGGTGATGGTCTCCGATTCCGCCGTGGTGATGCTGTACGCGTCCCCGACGCGCCGCACCTTCAAGCGCTGATCGAACGCGGTAACGCGACCCCGCACGGAGTCATGATGGTTATGGGCGTTCGCCTCAGCTAGCGTGTCCGCGATGACGACCTCATCGCATTCGACGTACCCCCAGAACCGATCGGGCTGGGAGGGCTTGCGGACTGTCCACCAATCGGGGGTGAGTTCCGCTGCGGTAGCGCCAAGCACTACCGTATGACCCATGGGCGTGGGGGCTACGTGCATGCGCGCGTGGGGCCACATTTGGGCCAGCTGGTGTGCTACGTCGGTGACATCAATGGGTGTGGTCATGGTGTGTGTTCCTTCCGGTGTGTGGGGTTAGTGCTGCCGGATGTATCGGGCAGGGTTGAATGGCTCGAGCGTGTACAGCCACGCTGATAGGCGCTTGAGTTCGGTGCCGAGTAGGCGAGTGTCGCCATCCTCGAGGTGCCACCATGGGCCGTGCTTAACCCATGGTTCGTGTAGATCGTTGTATACGGTGACCCCGTCGGGCATGCGTCGCATGTCCGCGTGCGTGATGAGGCGGTGCTCGAGCGGTGCGTCAGCTGGCATGGTTCTCCTCCGCCTTGATGGCGCGTTCGAGGTAGGTTGCGGCCTTGCGCAGGTCCTCTACGCGCTTGCTCGCACCTCCCTTGCGGCCGAACCGGGTGAGGTACTTGCCGACGTTCCAGAGATGGGGATTGTCGGGGAACAGGGCGTCAAGCAAGTCCCAGGACTGCAAGTTAGCTGAGAGCGTGGGGGCGCCCGACTGAGCAAGGGCCTCACCTATCCACGTGTAGTGGATAGGCTCACTGACACCATCAAACGTGACGTGTCCACTAGCCATGATCGTTCCTTTCCAGGTCCCGAACTGTTCGGGTCACCTATGGGCCACCTAGACCAAAAATGGATCACAGCAAACCTCTGTCGGTAGATATTAGACAGTAGGGCGGTCTAGGTGACTCATAGGTGGGCAGACTGTATCGACTACGCGAGGCGGCGCCGTGCGTGCGGGGCCTGCCACCTATGGCCGTTCCTCTATGTAGTTCTCAACCAACATGCGCAAGCGCTACTCCGCAATCCCTGCGTTTCCCGCTGCGTATCATCCTCTAGGTGAGGTGGCGCGGCCACTACACTGCGTGGCCGGCCATCCCGACTAGCTGGCTTGTGCTCGCTCGAGCGCCACCTCGAATGCGTCCTTGGCGAACCGGACCGCTACGTCGTCATGTCCGCTCACGTCGCCATTCGAATACACCTGAACCCGATTCCCATCCTTGGTGGCGACCAGGCCGCCGCAGGTTAGCGGTTCCCGGATGGGGCTGACGTGCCAGCCGCTTGAGCCGAGCATGTCGGCCAGCGCCACAAGGGCCTTCACTCGCCGTTCAGCATCGTTTAATAGGTGAGTCATCGCGTCGACACTGGTCCACTCCTGGCTCCTTACGGCCAGATACTTGATGCCCAGCGAATCCAATGCCGTTACTTGGGCTACCGCTTCGCGTCGCCGCGTACCCAGAATGTTCCGCACTTCCAGGTAGTGCGTCGGATTAGCGGCCACCCATGAGGATGATGCGGGCTTACTTTCTCCCGTGGCCGCGTTGAATGCTAGGCGCACGCGCTCGGCTACAGTGCTCATGGTTTCGTTCCTTTCGGTTCGCTGATGTTCAGGCGTTGATGATGTATGGGATGGCTGCGTCGATAGTCAGGTCGCCGCGCACCCAGCACTCCGCACCATCGGCGTCCACACTGTAGATGTCAACAAACACCATGGGCTCACCACCCCAAGACAGTTCGGCGGTGACGTAGGCGTGGCGCTCACCCTCCGCGTAGACGATGATGTACTGGTTAGTGTTCGGTGACGTCATGACCTCGAAATCAATGGACGCCGCGTCCAGACTGAATTCGATGTCGTCTACAGCTGTCTCGAGCGCGTGAGCGAGACGGTCCTCGGTGGCGATCATGGTGTGACTCCTACGTGTGGGTAGATGAATGAATGTCGTACCCGGCGAGGGAATCGAACCCCCGCTACAACCATTCGGGCTACCTGATATCAGGCGATCGCGCACAGGACGGCGGCAGCAACGTCACTAGCAGACCAGTGCGTCGTGTCGGTCGCCTGTGCAACGTCGATCACGCGGACCGGGGACTCAGGGTTATAGTCCTCAACCAAGACGACCAGCTCCGTATCCCAGGACTCGACCCTAGTGAGTCGGTCACCCTCGTAGAACCTAACCGAGTCATTCAGTCGCTCAACGATATCCTGCCACGACTCGTGCTCGAAATCGCTGGACGCGCACAGTATCTGCCATGCTTCCTCGGGGGAAGAGTAGGCCAGTTCGACGGAAGTGATGACGGCGCCCAAGTCTTCCATGTCCACAGCCTGCCGGAACAAGGGGTGTTCTGACACCGTGAATGCCTCACTAGCGTTGACGTCGCCGGAGATAGTGACGTCACTGGTGCCAAAATTCAGCCGCATGTCCAGGTCGCCACCCAGTACGTCAATCTCGAAGCTTCCAGCGTACCCCAGGTCCCACGCCCTGCGGGCCAGCGGGAAGGCCAGGAGCGCGGCGGCCTTGTCCGCGTCGCTGGTGATGGCAACCGCCTCAGTGCCGTCCAAGATAGTGCCAGTGGGGCGGTATCCATCCTCGGCGATCTCGAGGTGAATGTTGCCGACACTGACACCCTCAGTGGTCTCGCGGTAGTCGATACCCCACTCGGCCAGGTTGGCGGTGACGTCGGTGATGTAGTCGTTGGTGCTCATTGCTGTGATCCTTTCTGTTGGGGCTGACTGCCCCGTGCTGATGGCTTAACTATACACACACCTAGACGGGCTGAGTCAACTCAGATTGGGCACCAATTCACGTGACCTACGTCATCGAACGCCTGTTCGGCAGCGCCACACTCCTACACCACGCACCCACATGCACGAGAGGCCACAGGAGCCAATCTGAGCGCCCCACAGCACCCCACCCATACGTGGGCACCACTCACACCCCGAAAGCACTCCAGCTGCCCTCACGACGCCCACCACGGGAAGACAAAGCAAACCCCCCGGCCCGCCGAAGCGGAACCGGGGGCACCAAGAGAGAGGACCACTCACCTCGAGCCGAAGCGACCCACCCGACGCCGAGTAGCCCGACGCTCAGCCCACACAGCTAACGCGAGACCACCCAAAGTCACCACAGCAGCCGCCACCAGAATCTCGCGGTCATAGTTGTCTTTGACACCTGAATCCACAGGACCCACAACCACGTCACGACTAGCAGAGGTCGGGTTATCTACAGGCCCATCCACAACCGCGCTCACCGCAGGTGAGTGCACAACCTCCATAGACACACTAGAGCGTGCACCGTGGAGTCCTGCCTCATCACTGTGCCCCTTGATCGTGGTCTTAGAGCAACCCTCACTGAGGGCCTTAGCGACACTGGGTCCGGGGATGTAGCGGTCACCCATAGTGGTGGTGATGGTCTGCGTGCACGCGCGAGTGTTCACCTCGAGCACGTACCGGCCATCCCGCTGGCAGGTCACCTCACCGTTCACGTCCGCACATGCGGGCAGGCCAGTCACGTCAGCGGCCTCAACAGTGCCTACCCACAGCCATCCCGGAAACGCGACCTCGCGGGCGTCACGCCACCTCAGATACGAGACGCTGCCGTCCTCCTCAACGATGAACGAACGCCCCGAACCGTTCCCCATGGTGCGGGCGTCCCACAAGCACGGACCGTACTCCTGATCCTCCGACTCGCACGCGGGAGTCTCAGACACGTCAACGGGGGCACCAGTACTAGCGAGCACCCACCCACCAGCGGGGGCGGTGTCCTCAGCCGCATAGGCAGGCACACAACCCGTCAGGCCCATAACCCCAAGCACCAGGGCCACCACCATGCGCATCGCCGCCTTGCTCATCTCACTGTTCCTTCCTGTTCGCCCCGCCGTCGGGGCTGTGTTGCTGATGACCCAAACCATACGCCACACGAGACAGCTCACGTCAACCCACAACCACCAACAACCAACGTGACCTACACCATCGAACACATGTACACACAACACACACGCACGCGCACGCAACTAACACACCAACACAAGCTCACACAAACACAAGACCAAGCAAACACACACAACACACCTGACCAGCGGAAACACCAAAAATCACGACGACGAAATAACCACCAGCAGAAAAACAAACCCCAGCAACCCCAGGGGATAACCCCCCCACCCGCCAGAGCCGACCGCTACGCGTCATGGGAAATCTGGTTGCGTGCAAGTTTGAGAAGTGAAGTTGGCCCCGCGGGGCCTGTTTTTGGCTCCACGGGGCGCTTTGAGTGCTGTTTAGGTGGCCCGCTTCACCCATTCTCGGTACTCGTCGAGCGTCTTGGCTCCCTTTTTGGTGTTGCAGGTGCGGTGTGCGAAGTCGATGTTGTCGAGGTTGTGGGTTCCTCCTCGTGAGATGGGGGTGAGGTGTTCGATGGTGAGTGACATGGGGTGGGGTGACCTGAGGGTGTCGTCGATCCGCGTACCGCAGAGGCAGCAAGTCTTGTTGCTCGCTTCCCATTTTGCGTTGATGAGCTTTTGTGTGGCGTTGCCTTCGAGTTCAGCTTGCGCTCTATGCACCCTGTAGGCGGCTACCTTGTCCGGGTTGCGGACGACCCATTTCTTTATGTTTGCGCGATGGCGCTCTTTGTGTTCTGGGTCTTCTAGCCACCTGCGCATGCGTGCGGTCTCTGATGCGAGGTTTGCTTGGCGGTAAGCTTTGGCTAAGGCGTGAGCCCGTTCGGGATTGCTGTCGCGGCATCGTTTGACGCGTTGGCGGCGAGCCTCGGGGCTTTCTCGTTTGCGTCGCTCTGCGTTCTTTTCTGGGTTTTGTGCTCGCCATTTGCGCATGAATTCTCTGTCGGCTTTGCGTTTGGCTTCTTTTCTGCATTTGGGTGAGCAGTATTTTGCGTTGACGCTTTTGGGTGTGAATGCGCTTTCGCAGATGTGGCATGTTGCGGCGTGGTTTGCCATGTCATGCTGCCTTTTGGTTTGCGGCCCAGGTGATGGTGTCGCGTCGGCTGACGCGGAAGGTGGGTGCTACGTCGTAGCGGTTCCAGTAGATGTGGCCTTTGCGGGCGGCGTCATGGATGGCCTTGTAGTCGATGCCTGTGATGGCTTCGGCTTGGCGGAGGGTGATCATGTCGGGGTGGAGGGTGTAGACGGGTTCGGCGACCATTAGCTGTTCCTTTCTGTGTGCTGCTTCCATGCGCGGTAGATGCCGAGGTGGCCTTGCTGGGGGGCCACTCCGTTGCCGAGGAGGCGGCGTTTTGCTGCGTCGCTGATGTCTTGGTTGGTGATGTAGCCGGTGGGGAGCCCCATGAGGTGTTCCATGACGAGGAGGGTTCCTTCGTGGCACATTTGGTAGAGGCTTCGTCCGTGGCCGTTGCCGTTGTTGTGCTTGGTTTTCTGTGCTTGGAGCCAGGTTTCCCATTCTTGTGCTGTGCGTCCCCATCCCATGTCTACGACGGTGGGTGTTGGGAATGTGGGGCTGGTTGGCGTGTAGGTGGGCTCGTTTGCTGTGGCGCGTTCTGGGCGGCCGAGTTTGTGGGCGTAGATGAATACGCGGTCGCGACGGTGGGGGAGTCCTGCCTCGTGGGCTTTGGCTCGCGCCCAGCTGGTGGTGTATCCGGCGTCCCAGAACTCTTGGTTGATGGCGTTGGCGTACTTTTCGGCTTGGGGGACATTTTCGACGATGACTTCGGTGGGCTGTACGGCTCGGACGACGTTCATGCAGGCGTAGAAGAGGCCGCTGCGCGCCCCGTTGAGTCCGGCTTGTTTTCCGGCGCGGGAGAGGTCCTGGCAGGGGAAGCCGAAGGCTACGATGTCGCTTTTGTAGTCGAGGAGGCTGGGGTCGTTGACGTCTGTGTGGATGTTGGTGTTTGGGTAGTGGCGCGTGAGGACTTGGCGGGCGGGTTTGTAGTTGTCGCATGCTGCGTCAATGGCTTGGTGGCTGAAGGTGGCTTGGATTGCGAGCTCTAGTCCGCCGTAGCCTGAGCAGAGGCTGAGGATGCTCATGGTTGTGTTCCTTTCGGTGTGCTGATGACTGGAGTGTAGACAGGGCTGGACGGGGTTGTCAAGCCCCGGGGGTCCAGCCGAGGTGGTTGAGGCGGCTGTAGTCGCCTTCGCGTTCGAGGAGGACGTGTCCGGTGCGGCCTTCGCGGTTCTTGGCGACGTGGATGTCGGCTCGGGTCCAGTCGGTGACTCCGTTCTCGTGGGGGCAGGAGAGGAGGAGGACGACGTTTGCGTCCTGTTCGATGTTTCCTGACTCCCTAAGGTGGGAGAGCTGGAGTTCGCCTCCGGGGGACTGTTCGGCTTGGCGGCCGAGCTGGGCGATGGCGAAGATGGGGATTTGGAGGTCTTTGGCGAGGTTCTTGAGGGAGCGCGTGTATTCGCCGATGAGCTCCCAGCGGGCTCGCCTGTCGCCGGGGGCTGCGTTGATGAGGCCGATGTAGTCGATGAATGCGGCGGTGAGGCCGTGTTGGCGGTGGAGGAGGCGTGTGGTGGCTACGAAGTCTCCGATGGTGAGGTTGGCTCGGTCGTCGAAGTGGATGGGGAGTTGGCGGAGGTGGGGTGCTGCTGCGGTCATGCGGGCTTGTTCTTCGGGGGTGGGGTGGCGGCGGCGGGTTACTGCGTCGCCGGGGACGTTGGCGATGTTGGCCATGATGCGTGACCAGAGTTCGCGGCCGCCCATTTCGAGGCTGGCGAAGTAGACGTGGCCGGTGTCTGCGAGCTCGGTTGCGGCTTGGAGAGCTGCCAAGGTTTTCCCCACTCCAGGTCTCGCCGCGATAACATATAGCCCACCCGGTTTCCAGCCTCCAATGATTTGGTTGAGGTCGGGCCAGGGGGTGGGGGTGAAGGGTGTGGCTTTGGTGGTGAAGTCGGTGATTTGGGTGAGGCAGGTGTCGTTGTTGACGAGGGTGGTGCTGCCGGTGCTGACTTGGTTGAGGAGCTCCCTAATGGATGCTTCTGCGTCGCTGGGGTCTCCTCCGGCTTCGATGATTTGGAGGCCGCGGGTGCAGGCGTCTGCGAGGTGGCGGCGGGCGGTGTCGTCGATGAGTTTGTTGGCGTGGACGCCTGCGAGGTTGATGTGGCCTCCGTGGACTCCGTTCATGGTGTCGAGGAGGTAGTCGGGGGTGACGTGGGCTGTGGTGATGGAGGGGAGTTTGTCGAGGAGGAGGTCGGGGGTGAGGCCTTGGCCTGGGTTCTTCTGCTTGTAGTCCTCTACTAGCTGCCAGATGGCGGCGTTGCGGGTGTCGGCGAAGTGGTGGGGGTGGATGTTGTCGAGGTCGATGAGGGCGTTGCGGTCGCCGCTGAGGGCGATGCCGATGATGGTGGTTTCGGTGTTCATGTGCTCGTGTGGGGTGTTGGTGGGGGCCTGCTGGTGTTGCAGGCCCCCGTGGGTGGTTAGTTGTTGACGATGTGGTTGGCGGTGCGGATGATGGTGTGCATGCCTGGTTCCTTTCGTGTGCTGATGGCTGGAGTGTAGACAGGGTGGGACAGGCTTGTCAAGCCTTGGGGGCATCGAGAATCCCCGCTGCAATGAGCTTCTCGCGCACGTAGTCCAGGTCGTCTGGGCCAATGTCGGCAGTGAATGAGGAGGGGTGAGGGCCATACACGATCCAGTCGCGCCCGCCGAGGCGGTGGTCACATCGAACCTCTGCGCCACGGAAGTAGCCGGTCCCGCCTGAGCGCATGAGGCCGATGATGAAGTCGTCGAGCTCGTCGATGTCGTCGAATGTGTAGATCATGGCGTTCTCCTTGTCGTTCTGTTGCGGGTTAGGCTCGCCCGGTGTGGCGGTCAAGGTAGGCTTGCGCGTTCGCCCATCCAGGGTCGCCCGGGAGTCCCATGGTGGGCTTCCAGAAGTTCATGTAGGGGCGTGGGTTGATGCCATGCGCCTCGCAGGCGTACCAGAAGTCTTCCTTGGTGACCTCCTTGCCGGTGGTGGGGTCTATGGCTGGTGCGCCGTGGCTCATTCCGGGCATGGGAGGGAGCTTCCATGCACCATTGGCGAAGCCGTTCCCCTTAGCGCACCACGTCCTCCATGACGCATCCCAGTTACTTCGCTTGATGTTCTTGGAACCGTAGTAGCCGATGAAGCTCTCTATCTGCTCTTCGAGGGGGATGGAGGGGTAGTGCTCCAGTGTGCGAGCTAGAGTCTTCTCGCTGGGGCGCCAGTCCTCAGGGATGGCGGTGTTACGGGTAGCCTTGGAGGCTCGCTTGGCAGGCTTGGTGGGTGCTATGGGGGTCTCGATGGGGAGCATGTCGGCGGGCTCGTCCTGGGCCTCCTCGACCTCGATGACGGTTGGCGCCTTCTGAGGGAGGGTGAACTCTGGGTGCCGCCCGGCCGCAATGTTCGGGCCGACGTTGTGGGCGCGACAGTACTCCCAGCCCTCATCGGTGAGGCGAGAGCCTACGGCGTCCTGCCTGGTGTCGCGGCGCTTCATCCAGTTCGTGTTGTAGTTGGGGGATTCGGTAGCGGTCCACTCATATACGTTGTGGTCCCACTGCGCACCTGGCTTCCGGTCCTTGTAGATACGGATGATGCTGGCGTCGGCGAGCTCATTGATGGCGCGGTAGAGGGAGCGCCTGCTGAGTCCAGTGTCTTCCTCTAGGGCCTCGATGCTGGGGAATGACACGTACCGGCCGGGCCAGTCTGGGTTGTTGTTGCTGGTGCGGGCTGCGATGATGAGGGCGACGACCTTGGTGCTGTGTTTGAGTCCTTGGAGCGCAGCCGCTTCTGTTGCACAGTAACGCATGGCATGCTATCCTTTCAATGTGTTCTCTAGGAGGGCGCCAGGATAGCATGGACCTGGCGCCCTCCGCTTTTCTAGTTGTAGGCGGGGTAGAAGGTGACGCCCAGTTCAGAGCCAAGCTCTGAACACTTAGCCTGTGCGGCGCGCTCGGCGGCTGCGAGGTATTCGCCATCAAAGTCCCATGGGGCTTCTACGTCACAGCAGTCGATGGCGTGCCTGAAGCCGATCAGGACTGCCTTGGCGAGGTAGGGGTTAGCGGCCAGGAAGTTGACCTCATAGCTCGACGACTTGCCCTTGGTTGTGATGAGCCCGCACTCACGGAGGCGGCGGGTTCGGCGAGACGCGACCTCTGAGGACTTGTACATGCGTCCGATCGTGACGGCGATGCCGTGTCCCGCTGTCGGCGAGAACGTGTATCGGGCGAGCATGGGGTTGTCCTTCGGCGGCTTCGCGTTGAAGGTGCCTGCGAGAGTCTGTAGGGCTGCGATGTAGAGGTCTTGGTACTGCTCGACCGCGCCGCGGAGGGTTGCTTCAGGGACGAGGGGGAGCCTGTGGCCGCCATAGCTTTCGTAGCAGGCCCGTCGGAGGGCTTCTCCGACCTGGTAGGTGAGCCCCTTCGCTACGAGTGGCGTGAAGGAGTCCTCCAGGGTGGGGCGTGTGGTGCGGGTTCGCTGGATGTCGATGTGTTCCATGTGTTCAATGGTAGTTGTGTGGTGCTTGGTTGTCAACCATGGGTGTCTAGGGGTGATGTTGATGTCGCCCACCTGTGTCACCAGTGGCACAGACCTGTGTCACCAGTGGCACAGACCTGTGTCAC
>ERZ772942.34-NODE-34-length-44948-cov-18.957432_pt1 | contig 44948 bp, 33 predicted proteins | sample MGYA00511135_ERZ772942 | MGnify/ENA primary metagenome ERZ772942 (study PRJEB29015, sample SAMEA2738099) | human oral metagenome | biome: human oral; feature: human-associated habitat; material: saliva | place: China | collected 2265 ... | reverse complement strand
AACCGTAAGGGAGGGGGGGGTAGGGGGGGGAGGGATTACACTATAGGGTTCCCTTCCTCTAGGTTCTATATACCTATAGGTATATACCCAGCTGCAATACCCTATTCCACCACTAGGTTAATAACCTATAGGTTATTCTACCATTAAAACGGAAGGAGGAAGGGTGGCGCACCTTAAGGTAGGGTAGGGGGGTACCCCAGTAGGAACCTAGCTGAATCCTACCTAGCTCCACCCACCTGGTATATAGGGGCGGAGCTTAGGATACCTCCAGGATAATGGAACCCTATGGATACCTACCTCTAGGCTCCACCCACTAGGTATATCGGGGCGGAGCCCAATCCTCCCCCTCCTGGTTCAACCCTATGGAGGGGACCCTCCTGAGGCTCCGCCTACCCCAAATCTCGCGGACCTCTAGCCCCTCCTCCTCTCGTTATCCCAATAGAATGACCTCCAGGTACCACCCACCTGGTGACACACCTTAATGAAACCCAACGGGCTAAAATGACACACCTGCCTGAATTAACCAATAAGAAGCCCCCACTCCTGAGCAAACCTTAAGGTATTGCACAGAGACCCCAAAAAGAGGATAAAAGAAGGCGAGCTGGCCCGGCTCGCCAGCGTCGTCCAGACGCTCGGGGGGTGCACACCTCCCAGCCGGCCCGGCGTCCTTGCGGCGGCCTCCCCCCCCATGAAGCGGGTGGCGCGGGGTCCCTGCCTGGCACCAGGGTCCGGCCTGGGAGCGCACCCCCACCCCCCGCCGGAGCGGGGCAGCGGACCCAGCGGACCCGGTGGGCCACCCGGCCGCCCCCCGAGCTCCAGGGCTGGGTCCTGAGACCCAAAGGGACAGGGGGAGACTTTCGGGGCATTGGTGTAACAATAAACTGGCTAAACTTACATCACGTGTATGTGGTTTTTCATGCAGCATACAGATTAGAGGGGCAGGTAGTTATTGGCTCCGAGATTCTAGAAACACGTGTCCCGCTGAAGCAGGGGGCCTTGCTTCCCCTGTTATTTTGTTAGAATGACAGCCTGGTCCAAGAGTAAAAGCAGAACAGTAAACACTGCCATAAGTCCTCATGGCAGGAGAGGCGGGGGGTATGTGCTGCGTTGGGAACTGAGTAGGCTTGATAGCAGTGACTGGTTGTAACCTATGCCTGGAAGAATCATGGCCTACCCGAGACCCCCAACGTCTTGGGTAGGCCATACGTCTAGCCACATAGCAGGTCTCCAGAGGGCAGACGTTAGTAACATTTGTATTGTGAGGAAAGGCCTTTAGATATAGAGGCTCTCCCAACACAATAGAATTTTTGCAGCTAAGTTTTCTAAGGGCACGTGCCTTTCCCCCACCCTGGAACAAATATGGGCTGCTATAGTGAGCCAGGCTTTCTATGCCTGAAACCCAAGTTTCCTTGCCATCTAAAGCTGCAACTTTCAGTTTAGATCTGTGGTTACATGGTGCATTTGCAGGTGTGAAATGCTTGGCCTTGAGTTACTCTAAGGCTAGTCCGATCCCCGGGTTTTCACAAAAAAGCCTATGGATTGGACCAACCTTAAAGTACCAACAAGGTCACTGCTTTTAGTGTAAATGATGCTACCTAGGCCTGCGTCCCACTAAGGGGACACCAGGCATACAAGGACTGGGTAATAACCTTGTATGCCTGCGTCCTCTTAGGGTGCCACATCCTGTTCAACGTGGTGGTTGGACATGCGGAGGTTTATCAATTGTGGGATATGGATAGAGGGTGGTGATCTTGGTGTAATTAAACAAGAGCACACACCCACTCTATCTAAATTCCACACCTGAAAGCCTGGTAAACGGACCCTGGCGGCTGACAGACCTTGCGTCACTTTAGGTGAACAGCGGCCCACCGGTTTCCAGCGATACGTCGATGGGCAGCTATATTCACCTTGAGGTGCCACAGAGCATCAGAGGAGGCTTTGTTTAAACGAGCCCAAATTCTCCCGTACCCACCACCCCCTCCCCAACGGGGCTGGCAGTCCTTGTGTCTCTATCAAGGAAACAAAACCACTGACCTGGTTAACAGACTTCAGGTGGTCATGTTTCCCTCCAAGCGGCACAGATTAGAAGACGATGCATAAAATTTTATTCTACATCATGCCTGGTTCGGTGGGGTCGTGACTATACAGGGGAGGTAAGGCGACATATAGCCCGGGCGAGACATAGTGGATAGCGGTGCTATGGACCTGTATTCACAGCACGTCACTTCCACTAAGACCCCCCACGGGTTTGTTAACCCCTTCTCCGGTGAGGAGATGCCGAGGCAAGTAGCCCTGGTGACACCTGGTGCCTACGTGATGTGCTAGGCACTTATTTACAGCACACCAGCAGCATCAGGTCCCACCAAATGTTACAGAGCCCCCCCCGTATAGATTTGAGAAGGTAAAAGTGGCACTGAGGCAAGTAGCCTCCGGTGACACCTGGTGACTAGTGGTGCGCTGGACACTTATTTACAGCACAACACTAACACTAGGTTCCACCAAAGGTTAACGATGCCTTGTTCTTAGGTGGTGTGTGTTTACAGGGATTATCAAGACAAGGAGCTCCGGTAGGACCTCTAGGATAGGGGTACCCTAGGCACAGCACTCCCACTAGTTCCCACTAAAGATTAACAAAGCACCTAGGTGGAGGCCCCTACTGGTTAGAAAGATGCACTTGCATATTCCGGGCCTCAGCCATCGGCCCGGGGGAGGGCACGTGTGAGGACCACCGGACACCGCGGAGGGCCAAACTCCGCGGTCCTTATCCGTTTTCTGCCCGTTTACTGATAGAATGTTAGCTTGGATTAGCTGTTAGTATTCTGAGGCAGACATTTTGCACCAGGCCGGGGGAGGTAGGATATTTGCATGAAGGCAGGAAACACAGGGCACATTAGCAATGTTCTAGGCACGCAATTGCCTACATTAGGCCTAAAGCCACCTGAGGAACAACTTTGGCCTGAGCAATTCCTTATAGCTGGTGTATTTTTGGCCCTTTCTACGCACTCGTGTCAGCTCCTTCCCCCCACCCGCCGTGTCTGGCTCACCATCCCCCGCAAAACTCGGTTTACATACCCTGATCCCATTTTTAGCGATCTCTTACCTCACATGAAGAGGCTAGTGCCTACGTGACTCCCTGCTCCTGCCAGTTTCCCTTCGAGGTCTCCATGTTGCTGAGGAGCTTCTTAGGCCTGCTGCCACTCGTGGTTTAGCAGCTTGAAAAATGGCAACCGGCAGCTCCTCTTCCGGGTATGGCTGTTGTTGCAGAATATGAAAGTGATCCTAAGCACACCCCACCACGTATTTAGGCCTGAGAAGCAGGGAGTTTTAAAACTGACAGTTTAGGAATGACTCATTTAGTGCTTCTATTGTGCTGCTGTGTGGGGTCTGTTTGTGCATTTTTCTCAGATCTGGTTAAATTTGAAAATGTCACCGCCCATGCAGGTGCTAGAGTGAATCTCACCTGCAGCGTTCCTAGCAATGAGTCGGTCTCTCGGATCGAGTTGGGCCGGGGATACACTCCCGGGGATGGACAACTGCCCTTGGCCGTAGCTACTTCCAACAACGGAACTCATATAACTAACGGGGGTTACAATTATAGCCTTACCCTAGAATGGGTAAATGACTCCAACACCTCCGTCTCTCTGATAATCCCCAATGTGACCCTTGCGCATGCAGGTTACTACACGTGCAATGTGACACTGAGAAATTGCAGTGTGGCCTCCGGGGTCCACTGCAATTACTCTGCAGGGGAAGAAGACGACCAATACCATGCCAACCGGACGCTCACTCAGCGTATGCATCTTACTGTTATCCCAGCCACTACCATAGCCCCCACCACATTAGTCTCCCACACCACAAGCACCAGTCACAGGCCCCATAGGCGGCCTGTTTCTAAACGTCCCACGCATAAGCCAGTGACCCTGGGCCCTTTTCCAATCGATCCCTGGCGCCCTAAGACCACCTGGGTGCACTGGGCCCTGCTCCTAATCACTTGTGCTGTGGTGGCTCCGGTGCTCCTCATCATTATCATCTCCTGTCTGGGGTGGCTGGCGGGCTGGGGGAGGCGGCGCAAGGGCTGGATACCCCTGTGAATGGACAGGTACTAACACGCAATAAAGTTTACTTTCAAGCCACGCGTTTATTCAGCAATTCCTCGCAAAAGATGGACTTGAGGTGGGCTGACACAGACTTGGCCTTGGGGGTGGTGGGCTCCTTAGACTGAGCCACTCCGGACGCAGAGGCCTGCACCAGTTTCTTTCCGCGGTGGTGGCCCTCGGTGGTGGGCTGCTGAGGGTTGGTGTCCTCCCGGGGTCCAGAGTTCCCGGCTGCTCCCGCCTCAGGGATCGTGGACTCGGCCACACAGTGGGCTTCGGGGGCCTGTGTGCCCGGGGGTGGAGGCTGCGCCTGAGCTGCCTGGTGAGAAGTTGGTGGTGGGGGCGGATGAGGGACGTATCTGGGCACTTCGTAGCTTTGATGAGGCTGAAATCCGTAAGGCCCCGGGTGGGTGTAGCAGGGGCCCTGCTGGGGGCAGTATCCGACTCCGGTGTGGCCGTAGGACAGCGTCTCCCGGCGCAGGGCCTGTAGCGTGTGCTGTAACTCATTCACGCTCTTGGAGAGGCCCGCTATGTCCTTGCGGTAGAGGGTGGCATCCTCCCCCGGGAATAGCCCCCCGCCTTCTTCATCCTCCTCGGGGTCTCTTTTCCGCTTGTTGGATCGCGAGGGAGCGGGGACGTAGTCTGCCCGCAAGTGGGATCCGTAGTAAGGAGGCACGGGTGGAGGGGGGCCAAAGAGGCCCGGCAAGCCAAAGTAGGCCGGAGGGGGGTGTGGGTGGGGGTGGTAGGTGTGAGCGTCCATCGCCAAGAAGGCACCCGGGTCCCCGCCCGCGGGCCCGGCGTAGTAACCTCCTGGGGAGGTAAAGTAGCCGCCGGCCGGGGCGACCGCTCCGGCCCCAGGACCGTAGGAAGGCGCGGTGGCTATTGCCTGGTGGGAAAAGGGGGGCAGCGGGGCCGCGTAGGGTAGCGGGGTCTGCCTCGGCGGTTTGTTGTCCAGGTTGGTCTGAAGCAGTGTCATAAAGGTGTTGCGGGGGACGCTGATGAGGTCCTGGCCCGCGGCGGCCGAACCTCCGCAGGCTGTTGCTCCTTCTCCTGCGTTACCTGATAGCATGGTGGCTGGGTCTGTGGAGGCCGGTGGTGGGCTCTGAAGTGCCTTGTCCGGCTTTTGTAGGTCCGGGGCGTCGCTGGCCTTTAAATACGACTCGGCTGGGATATTGGCCACACCCCTGTCCTGCCTCAGAGTCTCCACGCGGTTTCTCAGAAATCCAGCATCGATGGCCTTAGCTATGAGCTTCGTGAGGGGCAGAGGGTGGTCTTCCGGGCATCCGGATTCACGCTTTGCGGCATTGGCGTCATTCTCAATCTGGGCGGCGATAGACGGTTCCAGGTCACTAAAGTGCTTCAGGACCCACGCAAGGTCTGTACCGTAGACTGCCGTGGTGCCGCGCCGACGACCCAGGGCACAGATAGACACGTGGTCAAAGAAGGACAGCTTGCCTCCATCTGCGGTGGTTTGGGGTATGTCTGGGTGGAGGGAGGCCAGTGACAGTGAGGGGAGCCAGGCGTGCAGAGCCTCCAACTTGGGTTCTCGAGGGAGGGGCAGGCGCTGACTCTGTGCAATATCGCAATCGTGGTAAATTGAGTCCAGCAGGGACAGGAAGACCCCAGAGGTAATCGAGGCTGCGCTAAAGAGACCCGCTCGGCTCTGGTAAAGGCCAAAGACTGAGCCGACCGGAGCATCCGGCAGGTGTTCCACCGTGAGTGGCAAGGGCTTCTTCAGAGGGAGCTGGCTCTTGACGGTGAGGGGATCCAGGTGAAGGCAGGCGTCCTTGGGTGGGGCGTCCGGGCGCTCCACGAAGCCGCAGACGTATACAGACGGTGCCTGCACCATTGTGCCCGCTATGTTAATGGGACTGGGGGTGCGCGGGGATGACGCGCGAATGACACCTGGGATTCACGGGCTCCTCCTGAAGATGCTAAAGAACTGGCCGCTTTGCGCTCTGCGCGAGGACGAGCTCAGGTTTTTGCACCTATCCCTGACCAAGCTGCTGACCCTAAGTGTTAACTTTTACCTGTGGCGGGAAGCCGTGATAAATACTGGAAACCGCACGAATCGTGTGTTGGCACGCAAGGTGCCGGATGAATACTGGTACCTGCTTTACCGGGCCCTGGCCCGGGTGGGCTTCCCGGCAGAGGCCCTGCGCCCCGGTAACCGCTCACGGTCTCTTTGTCTGTTTTTGCATGACCGGCCTGATGTCACAGGGGCCGTCTGTGCATGTGTGTGGGCGCAGCTTGGACTGCGCAGGGCGCCGGACCTGAGCCAGGTCACCCTGGCTGACGGAAATCTGCTCTTCAACCTTGGCAGTGTCCTCCCTAACCGCCTGGTGGTGGGTGTCCTCTACTGCCTTGTCCACTGGGGTGCAGACGAGCATGAAACCCGGGTTCGGGCACGCCTTCGCCCCCTCTTCGTGGCCTTCCTCTGCCTGGCCGGCTATCTGCTTCTGGACCGTGCCATCCTCTCGGATGCGCACGACTACGAGGGCCTCTGGCACGCCGTGGCCCTGAGCATGGCGGCCTGGCACGGCCTTACTCCCCTACCCGAAACAAGAGACGAGAAGGAGGCAAAACCCCCGTGCGATGACTTTATTTACCTTTTTGCCAATGACCCACTCCAGTGCGAGGAACTGGCTCAGCTTGGGGCCACCGGGGAGGCCAGGTAGCCCAGCGTCAGGAAGTACAGCCGGTCGTAGTCATCCGAGGCTGAGAACTGACGCTCCAGGATCTCCCGCGCCGCAAGCATGGGCGAGGGGCGCCCCAGGGCAACACCGACGCCGTCCTCGAAGGCTAGACGCAGCTGTGTGCGCGCCGCCAGCATGGCAGCCGGGTCGTGAAATAAAAGCTTCTGGTTGATAATCTCAAAGAGGGTGTCAAACTTTTGTCCGGTCAGGTTTATGGCATAATGGGAGGGAGCCTGCCCATCCATCAACTTCAGCTCCAGGGCCAGCAAAACCAGCCCGGGGAAAAGAGAGCTGATGGAGGCCTGGGGGTCTGCCGCCACCGTGGGCCTCACGTAGTGGGCCCAGATGAAGCGGAAGAGCTCCCCATGGCGGAAAAGCGTCTGGACTGGATAGGCGCCCGGCATACCAGCTGACGCCATGGCAGGCTTGCGCCGCTGCATTGCCTGGGGGAGCAGGGACGATAGGTGTAGACGCCGGGTGGCCGCCTCGGCCAGGTTGGCGGTCTCGCAGAGCGTGTAGACGAGCATCAGGGCCTCGAGTGCGGCTAAACCTACGCGCAGGTTCCACTGGTGAGATGAGAAGGGGGGCACGTCCTCCCCAAAGATCTGGTTGGCGATCCGGTACACCAGGTCTCGGTCCCGACCCGCCGCCCCGGGCACGTTCAGCGCGGCCGTCGTGGGCAGTAGTCCCGCTCCCACAAACAGGTTGTAAATCTTATTGTCCGCGAATGTGCCGGGTGGATATGCCGCCTGTCGGTTGAGAGGGGCTATTGACTGGCGCGCTTCCTTGTTTCCGCTTGTTAAAATCATAAAATTTCCGCCGGGTGACTTGGCCTTGAGGTCGGCGATGATTTTCTCTAGGCTCTCCGGGCCCAGCTCCAGCAGCTCTTCCCGTGAGGCAGGGAGGGGGCGCTGCTGGTGTGAGGAGCCCCCCTGGAGTAGCAGGTAGGCCACCGAGAGGATCAGGGCAGCCTGGAGGTCTGGCAGGTGCCTGACGTCTGAGAAAAAGTCTTGGGTGGTGCCCTCAAGCACCGCCACCACTTCTGTCATCAGCTTTAGGGAGACGGAGTTGGTAAAGTTCAGGTTGCCCCTCAGCTGCTTAGGGAACACGCGCCGCTGCATGGCATTAGCCGACATGGTCCTGTACCAGGGTCCAAAGGACGGTACCCACTGGTTGATGTTCCCGTACAGATTACCAAGCAGCGTTTGAGCCAGGCTGCCGGCCACCATCAGAGGGGGGTCCGTGGGAGAGATTGAGACTGCATACTGGGCGTTCCCGGTGAGCCGAGTGAACGGCTGGGCTGGGGATGGGGAGGGCGGGGCTGGCGCAGAGCGCCCTCCCGTGGAGGGGGACCTGACCTGCATGCTCTCCAGGCCATCAGAGAAGGCCACTACAGCATCCAGGTCCTGGCGGATCTCCTCCGCCCTGGCCAGGTGGTCACGCATGATGCCGTCCAGCTCCACGCGGAGCAGCCTATTTTTGAGCACCTGGGCACACCTGTCCCACCGCTCCGACCTGGCCCTTTCGGCCTCCCGCTCTGCCAGCTCGAGCGCTTCGGGGGACACGCGCAGTGAGTTGCGAAGGCTTGGGGCCCACATGAGTTCGGGGCCTGTGTCCCTGGGCAGTCGGGCGGGGTCTATCAAGACGTGCCCGGAGAGCGCCATCCTGCCAGCGGGAGAGGAGGTTTAGCAGGCCGGTGGTGGAGGTGGGGAGGGTCTTTTGGCCCAGGGCTGGAAACTCTACCTGGAGCGTTCTCAGGGATCGCTGGTTTTTAAATACCAACGCCGCCAAGACTTCCAGGCCCTGACTGCCCAGCACGGGGGGGCAGGACGTGCGAAGAAAATTGGCACAGTCACACAACTGGGCGGTGCCCTCTAGCCTCTGTGCCTTGCGAGTAACGCTTTGCGGGTTGGCCGTGTTGCTCATGGCCGTCTTAAATTCTACAATATAACACCGGGGGGAAGGCTGCAGAGCTACCACAACGCAATCTGCGATTCTCCGACCCAGGGTGACTTCGAAAAATAGTCTAAAGTCCGTAAACGTGGGTCCCGGGGGCAGAGACAAAAAAGAGGCTAGTTGCTCCCAGCTCTTAAGAGAGAGCAGCTTGGAGTAACACCTAAGGTGCGCTCGCTTACCTGCCGCCTTTCTAGCCGGGGGGAGACTGTGAAATTTTGCCAGGTCGTGCGTGGAGAGGGCACACAGACCTCGGGTGGGATCCATGGCTGGATTTCCAGGAAAGGAGGCCGGCCCGCCCGGCGGCTGGCGAAAATGTCAGGAGGATGAGTCCCCTGAAAACGAAAGACACGAAAACTTTTACGCTGAGATTGATGACTTTGCCCCCTCAGTTCTTACCCCAACCGGCAGTGACTCAGGGGCAGGTGAGGAAGATGATGACGGACTCTACCAGGTGCCCACCCACTGGCCCCCCTTGATGGCTCCGACCGGACTGTCTGGGGAGAGGGTGCCGTGCCGGACCCAGGCTGCCGTGACATCTAATACTGGAAACTCTCCGGGTAGCCGGCACACATCGTGCCCCTTTACCCTACCCAGGGGAGCCCAGCCACCAGCACCCGCACACCAAAAGCCTACTGCCCCTACCCCGAAGCCACGTAGCCGGGAGTGTGGCCCCAGCAAGACGCCAGACCCCTTCTCCTGGTTCCGCAAAACTTCGTGCACAGAAGGAGGTGCGGACTCCACGAGCCGGAGCTTCATGTACCAGAAAGGCTTTGAGGAGGGCCTGGCCGGCCTTGGGCTCGATGACAAATCTGACTGTGAGTCTGAGGATGAGTCTAATTTCCGCAGGCCCTCTTCTCATTCCGCGTTAAAACAAAAGAATGGTGGCAAGGGTAAGCCTTCTGGTCTCTTCGAACACCTGGCCGCCCATGGGCGTGAGTTTAGTAAGTTATCCAAGCATGCTGCCCAGCTGAAGCGGCTAAGTGGGAGTGTGATGAATGTTCTGAATCTGGATGATGCCCAAGACACCCGCCAGGCCAAGGCTCAGAGGAAGGAGAGCACGCGGGTTCCAATTGTGACCCACCTGACAAATCATGTACCAGTAATCAAACCTGCCTGTTCCCTATTTTTGGAAGGTGCCCCTGGTGTGGGAAAGACTACTATGCTGAATCATTTGAAGGCTGTCTTTGGGGACCTGACCATTGTAGTCCCTGAACCGATGCGGTACTGGACTCATGTGTATGAAAATGCCATTAAGGCCATGCACAAGAATGTGACTCGGGCGAGGCATGGAAGGGAAGACACGTCGGCTGAGGTTTTAGCATGCCAGATGAAATTTACTACCCCTTTCAGAGTCTTGGCCTCTAGGAAGCGGAGCTTGCTGGTTACCGAGTCTGGTGCCAGGTCAGTCGCGCCCCTGGATTGTTGGATTTTGCATGATCGCCATTTGCTGTCGGCCTCCGTGGTTTTCCCTCTAATGCTGCTCCGGAGCCAGCTTCTCTCCTATAGTGACTTTATTCAAGTTTTGGCCACGTTTACCGCAGACCCGGGGGACACCATAGTCTGGATGAAGTTAAACGTGGAGGAGAACATGCGCCGCCTGAAGAAGCGAGGGAGGAAACATGAGTCAGGACTGGATGCTGGCTACCTGAAGAGTGTCAACGATGCATATCACGCCGTTTACTGTGCCTGGCTCCTAACACAGTATTTTGCCCCCGAGGACATTGTGAAGGTATGTGCCGGTCTAACAACAATCACGACAGTATGTCATCAAAGCCACACCCCCATAATTCGAAGTGGTGTGGCCGAGAAGCTGTATAAGAACAGCATCTTTAGTGTACTTAAGGAAGTCATACAGCCTTTCCGAGCCGACGCGGTGTTGTTGGAAGTTTGTCTTGCGTTCACCCGAACGCTAGCCTACCTTCAGTTTGTGCTTGTGGACCTCTCAGAGTTTCAGGACGATTTACCTGGATGCTGGACGGAGATTTACATGCAGGCATTGAAGAATCCGGCAATACGATCTCAGTTTTTCGATTGGGCTGGTCTGAGCAAGGTGATCTCTGATTTTGAGAGGGGAAATCGGGACTAGGATGCAGTTGCTCTGTGTTTTTTGCCTGGTGTTGCTATGGGAGGTGGGGGCTGCCAGCCTTAGCGAGGTTAAGCTGCACCTGGACATAGAGGGGCATGCTTCGCATTACACCATCCCATGGACCGAACTGATGGCAAAGGTCCCAGGCCTTAGCCCAGAGGCGCTGTGGAGAGAGGCAAATGTCACCGAAGATTTGGCGTCTATGCTTAACCGCTACAAGTTAATTTACAAGACGTCTGGTACCCTTGGTATTGCGCTGGCCGAGCCTGTCGATATCCCTGCTGTCTCTGAAGGATCCATGCAAGTGGATGCATCTAAGGTCCATCCCGGAGTCATTAGCGGCCTGAATTCCCCTGCCTGCATGCTTAGTGCCCCCCTTGAGAAGCAGCTCTTCTACTATATTGGCACCATGCTGCCCAACACGCGGCCACACAGCTATGTCTTTTATCAGCTGCGCTGTCACTTGTCTTATGTGGCCCTGTCCATCAACGGGGACAAGTTTCAGTACACGGGGGCCATGACTTCTAAATTTCTGATGGGCACCTACAAGCGAGTGACCGAGAAGGGAGATGAGCATGTGTTGAGCCTGATCTTTGGCAAGACGAAGGACCTGCCGGATCTGAGGGGGCCTTTTAGTTACCCATCCTTAACCAGTGCCCAAAGCGGGGACTATTCCCTGGTGATTGTTACAACCTTTGTGCATTATGCCAACTTTCACAACTACTTTGTACCCAACCTGAAGGATATGTTTTCCCGAGCCGTCACCATGACAGCCGCCAGCTACGCTCGCTACGTTCTCCAGAAACTGGTCCTGCTGGAGATGAAGGGAGGCTGCCGGGAGCCAGAACTGGACACGGAAACGCTGACTACCATGTTTGAGGTTTCTGTGGCCTTCTTTAAGGTGGGTCATGCCGTGGGTGAGACTGGCAATGGCTGCGTGGACCTCCGCTGGTTGGCCAAGAGCTTCTTTGAGCTGACTGTCCTGAAAGACATCATCGGCATATGTTATGGGGCCACGGTCAAGGGCATGCAATCCTACGGGCTGGAGCGCTTGGCCGCCATGCTGATGGCCACGGTCAAGATGGAGGAGCTTGGTCACCTGACGACTGAGAAACAGGAGTACGCGCTGAGGTTAGCCACCGTCGGCTACCCCAAGGCCGGGGTTTACAGTGGCCTCATTGGAGGCGCCACATCTGTGCTTCTCTCGGCCTACAACCGCCACCCCCTTTTCCAGCCCCTGCATACCGTGATGAGAGAGACCCTGTTTATCGGCAGCCACGTGGTGCTACGCGAGTTGCGGCTGAACGTGACTACCCAGGGGCCCAACCTTGCCCTATACCAACTGCTGTCCACCGCCCTGTGCTCGGCCCTAGAGATTGGGGAGGTTTTGCGGGGGCTAGCCCTGGGGACGGAGAGCGGGCTCTTCTCACCGTGCTACCTCAGCCTACGATTTGACCTCACACGAGACAAGCTGCTGAGCATGGCCCCCCAGGAGGCAATGCTGGACCAGGCGGCCGTTTCAAATGCTGTGGATGGGTTTCTTGGGCGTCTCTCTTTGGAGCGAGAAGACAGGGATGCGTGGCATCTCCCCGCCTACAAATGCGTGGACAGGCTCGACAAAGTTCTGATGATTATCCCGCTCATCAACGTGTCATTCATAATCTCTAGTGACCGTGAGGTCCGAGGCTCGGCGCTATACGAGGCCAGCACCACCTATCTCAGCAGCTCTCTCTTTCTCTCCCCCGTTATAATGAATAAATGTTCGCAGGGTGCTGTGGCTGGGGAGCCCCGCCAGATTCCAAAGATCCAGAATTTTACCAGGACGCAGAAATCCTGCATTTTTTGTGGCTTTGCCCTGCTCAGTTATGATGAAAAGGAAGGCCTGGAAACTACAACCTACATCACCTCCCAGGAAGTCCAAAACTCCATCTTGAGCTCCAACTACTTTGATTTTGACAACCTCCACGTTCACTATCTGCTGCTGACCACCAACGGGACTGTCATGGAAATTGCGGGCCTGTATGAAGAAAGAGCACACGTTGTTTTGGCAATAATCCTGTACTTTATTGCTTTTGCTCTGGGTATCTTTCTGGTTCACAAGATTGTTATGTTTTTCCTTTAGATGCGCAGCAGGTAATAAAGCTTGACCAGTGTGTACATTCCGGTTTCCTTCTTGACCTTGATGTACTTTCCTAGAAACTGTGCCATGGTGCCAAGCTCAGCCCCTTGGCACAAGAGCCGGACGATGGGGGTGGCGAATCTGACATTTCTCATAATGGTGCCTGAGGGAGGGAACATGAGAAAATACTTCTCTAGAGCCAGGCTAATGTTTGGGTTATTGACATCGGGGACGACATCTGGGAGTGTAGAGGTGGAACAGATGCTGTTGAGGCAAAAGACTATGTTCTCTACGGTGTTTTTGGCTTGCTCCACCAGCTTCTCAAAGGCCTTGGTTTCAGCCTCACTGATGGTATCAGACGGGGAGGTGAAGATGGCCTCAAAGTCCTGCACTATATTCTCCAGATTCAGACTCTTTAGCACTACGTGCTTGAGGTACAAATGCTGGAGAGGCAGCAAGTCCGGATTGGGCACCAGCCTTAGAGAGTTGTGGGAGCGGTTGGCGATGAGCACGTTGCTGACCTGCGCGGCGGGGGCATTGCCCAGCTTGGGCACCTGTCGCCCGATGTCGTAAAAGATGCGGGCATAGGGGGCGGCATCGAAGGTGGCTTGGGGCTCCGGAGGTGGGGGCTCCGGTGCCTTTTTCAGGATGGACTTGGTGGGAGACAGTTGCAGGGATGAGAGCACAGTCACGGGGATCTCCAGAATATCCCGGATGGTGCGCCGGGTGTTTGCTCCCTCATCGACCCGGACTCGTTTTACGGACTCAACCATGGAGAAGGCGGGGTGCTCTGATGCGGAAAAGGGGGCGATCTGATTCAGGCAGGAGTCTTCTGCTATCATAAGTTGCGAGGAGGCTTTAATGTTGGACTCAGGCCCGCTTTTTACCTCAATGACAGGCCTGGCAAAAAGCACGGGAATGCCGTTGTCCTGTGTCATGCCCACCGTCAGCTGTCCCTCTAGGATATAGGGGTTGGGGGCCAGGATGAGGCGAGCCAGCGAGATGATCGGTGCTCTCATGTTGGTCATGGGCAGGCTCTCACGGACGTTGAGGCCCGAGGCACGGAAGAGGGCCGGGATGGGTACATTTTCCCCAGGCAGTCCCAGCGCCGAGGCAAGAGTGGGGCTGTGGATGGTGTGGAAGACAATCTGTCCCGATGGCAGATGCACGGCCCCGTGAATGAAGCGGGCCCCGGGCTGCTTACACTTGAGCATCACGGCAGTGGATGGGGGCTGTCTTTTTGCGCAGGTGGGCCAGGAGAAGGGTAATCTCTCGTTTTACGGAAGCACGGCCCAGGCCCAGACGTCGGCGGATGTGCCTCAGGAGGGTCAGGAAAATAGGTGACTGTCTTAGATTAACCTGATGCTTACACCTCGTTAAAAAGTTAGCGTTACGGCCCAGTATGTCCAGGCGGGTCTTGCGCTCGTTTACCACAAGCTTTGTCACGTTCGCCGAATGTCTGTGACCCAGAAGCGCGCACTCGTGTCGGTTTTTGGAGTGGGCGATGCTTCTCTTGGAGAAATCAAACAGGCCCTCGGAGGCGATTCGGTTGATACAGCTGGGATCCAGGCGCAGGAGGGAGGCGCAGTCTAGCAGGCCTTCCAGGAAACGCTTGTGCAGCACTTGAATCTGACTCCGATTGCGTAGCTCTAGCAGGGTAAAGAGCCGGTTTTTAATCCGGGAGATTTTTGCCTCTCGATGCGTCACGATGGGGGTGATTTCACGGATCAGGTGCTGCTCCAATGTCCGCCCGTGCACTCGAGATATGGTGGCAGTTGCGGCCTTAAACCAGGACACGTTGAGACCGTCCTGGCAGGACACCACCGAGGGAAAGTTGGTAGTCCAAAAGACCCCGCTTCGGTTCTCTCTGACTAGGCTCTGATTTTCCAGCCCATGGAGATCTAGAGTCGAGTTCCAGTTTGACACGGCCGCGGGATAAATAGCCTCTACAGGCAGGAAGCACCGCAGTGACGTCATGGCCAATAGGAAGCTCAGATAGGTGCCACTGATATTGACATTGATGGCTAAGTTGGCCCCCACCCCGTCCGTAAAGAATAGACTGACGGTGAACGCCGTCTCTTTCACCACGTACTTGCGGGCTACAAAGTTGTTGATGAGGCGGGGGACATTGCAAACTCGCATCTTCACCAGGGGCTCTGAGCACACCAATTTAGTGTTGATCACCCGATTGGTGTTGAACACGAGCAGGCGAAACCCAGGCCCCACGGGCACCAACCGGGAAGCTTGGAAGCTGAAATCGAGCGGGGGTGGAGGGGCGTCTCGACGCTCAGACTCCTCGTCTTCGCTCTTGGCCGGGCCGGGCCCCCGGGGGTGTCCAAACGGTCCCAGAGGGGGGTCCTTAGGTGCCCCATCTTCCCTTCGCAGGAGGGCCACCAGCCTCCGGGCCGGGTCCGGGCCCGACCTGACATCCGTCTGCCCTCCATGGCTTCTGGACATGAGCGGAGACAGCTCCTGGTGCCCCACGGACACCTCTGGCAGCAGGGCCGCAGCAACTATGCATCGCAATAGGGCGCCGGTTGGGGAGGAGGGGAACTGGAAGCTCGCAGGCCTCCCTCCGCCGTTACTCTGTAGAATGATCTCCAGGTCCCCCGGTCTGTCCCCGGCCTTGCACTGCTGGATGGAGATATTGGGCAGGGTGCAGTTGCAACAGGTGACGAAGCGGTATAGAGCACCGCTGCGTGTCAGAAATGGGGTCTGCGGAGAGGCGTGGTACAGAGTGTCCACTAGATGTGGGTGGTGGGTGAGGTTGGTGGCGGCCCTCGTCCTGATCTCCCGGAGTGTGGCATTGTTTGGCCATGACAGCATGAATGTGCTCCAGGAGAAGAAGTGGAACTTGAGTCTGGCCTCCCGCCCGCTGAAGGGCGGACAGGGGGGGATCCTGGTAACCTGCTTCAGATGAGCCAGCATCTTTGCAGAGTTTTGCTTACAGGTCCCTAGGAAGCGACGCGGGACCACGCGGCAGAACTGCTCGAAGCAGCGCTCAAATTGGTGATGAGACAAGTAGCGGATGATAAGGCGAAACATTGAGCTCGTGCTTATGGAACCCGGGCAGTCGGTGTATGTGATGACCCTGGGCACCGGGAGGTGGGCAGCGTGGTCAGGGTGGGCAGAGGACCATATTTCGCAGTCTGTATGCTCCAGACTCTGGACTCCAAGGGGGCCAGGGACGGTGCCCGGACTCAGAATTATTAAACCGGGTGGCAGCTCCTGGCAGTCATTTATTCGGATAACGCCGAGTAGAAGACGACGCATAGCCCGACACGCGTAAAAGGTGGCCTCCCTGCCCAGGGCCGTGTCCAACCATTTGATTAGAAGGGTAGCATCCTCGGGAAGTGCGGGTGGGCTGCGGTTGCAGGCCAGGGCGTAAAAGAGACCCAGCTGTGAAGAGAAGCCCTCGAGACCTCCCCCCATCTCCCTCTTACCTTGTGTCATGGCCTCAAATGAGGGTGTGGAAAACAGACCCTTCCCCTATCTGACGGTGGATGCCGACCTGCTCTCGAACCTGCGGCAGTCAGCGGCCGAGGGGCTGTTTCATAGCTTTGACCTGCTGGTGGGCAAGGATGCCAGAGAGGCGGGCATCAAGTTTGAGGTGCTACTCGGGGTCTACACGAACGCCATCCAATATGTTCGCTTCCTGGAGACGGCACTGGCCGTGTCCTGTGTGAACACGGAATTCAAAGACCTGAGTCGTATGACGGATGGCAAGATTCAATTTCGAATCTCCGTCCCCACCATTGCTCACGGGGACGGAAGGAGACCCAGCAAGCAGCGGACATTCATTGTGGTCAAAAATTGCCACAAACACCACATTAGTACGGAAATGGAACTGTCCATGCTGGATCTGGAGATCCTGCATAGTATCCCCGAGACCCCGGTCGAGTACGCAGAGTACGTGGGGGCTGTCAAGACCGTGGCCTCGGCCCTACAGTTTGGGGTCGATGCCCTGGAGAGGGGCCTCATTAACACCGTCCTGAGTGTGAAGCTTCGCCACGCCCCTCCCATGTTTATCCTGCAGACCCTGGCGGATCCCACCTTCACTGAGAGGGGGTTCTCCAAGACTGTCAAGTCTGACCTCATTGCCATGTTCAAGAGGCATCTGCTGGAGCACTCCTTCTTCCTGGACCGGGCCGAGAACATGGGCTCCGGGTTTTCTCAGTACGTGCGAAGCCGTCTCTCTGAGATGGTAGCGGCCGTGTCCGGGGAGAGCGTGCTCAAGGGGGTCAGTACCTACACGACCGCCAAGGGGGGAGAGCCAGTGGGGGGGGTGTTTATTGTCACCGACAACGTTCTGCGCCAGCTCTTGACCTTCCTGGGTGAGGAGGCCGACAACCAGATCATGGGGCCCTCGAGCTATGCTTCTTTTGTGGTACGGGGGGAGAACCTGGTCACTGCCGTGAGCTACGGGCGCGTGATGCGTACGTTTGAGCATTTCATGGCTAGGATCGTGGACTCACCGGAAAAAGCCGGAAGCACCAAGTCTGACCTGCCGGCTGTGGCCGCAGGGGTCGAGGATCAGCCCCGGGTGCCGATCTCAGCCGCCGTCATCAAGCTGGGCAACCACGCGGTGGCCGTGGAAAGCCTGCAAAAGATGTACAATGACACTCAGTCCCCATACCCCCTCAACAGAAGAATGCAGTACAGCTACTATTTCCCAGTGGGCCTGTTTATGCCCAATCCCAAGTATACGACCTCCGCCGCCATCAAAATGCTGGACAACCCCACACAGCAGCTACCGGTGGAGGCATGGATCGTAAACAAGAATAACCTTCTCCTCGCGTTTAACCTACAGAATGCTCTCAAGGTTCTCTGTCACCCCCGACTCCACACACCCGCCCATACCCTAAACAGCCTCAACGCGGCCCCGGCCCCGCGAGACAGGCGCGAGACCTACTCCCTGCAACACAGGAGGCCCAATCACATGAATGTGCTTGTTATTGTGGACGAGTTCTATGATAACAAGTATGCAGCCCCCGTGACAGATATAGCTCTCAAGTGCGGGCTGCCCACCGAAGACTTCCTCCACCCGTCCAATTATGACCTGCTGCGGCTGGAGCTGCACCCCCTTTATGATATTTACATTGGCAGGGATGCCGGGGAGAGGGCCAGGCACAGGGCCGTGCACCGGCTAATGGTGGGTAACCTGCCGACTCCCCTGGCCCCAGCTGCATTCCAAGAGGCCCGGGGGCAGCAGTTTGAGACCGCCACATCTCTGGCCCACGTGGTGGATCAGGCCGTTATTGAGACTGTGCAGGATACTGCCTATGACACTGCCTATCCAGCCTTCTTCTACGTAGTCGAGGCTATGATCCACGGGTTTGAGGAAAAGTTTGTCATGAACGTGCCTTTGGTGTCCCTGTGCATCAACACCTACTGGGAACGGGCAGGGAGGCTTGCCTTTGTGAACAGCTTTTCCATGATCAAGTTCATCTGCCGCCACCTGGGAAATAACGCCATCTCCAAGGAGGCCTATTCCATGTATAGAAAAATCTATGGGGAACTTATAGCCCTAGAGCAGGCCCTGATGCGCCTGGCCGGGTCAGATGTTGTGGGGGATGAGAGCGTGGGTCAGTATGTCTGCGCACTCCTGGACCCTAACCTGCTCCCCCCGGTGGCCTACACAGACATTTTCACCCATCTTCTCACCGTTAGTGACCGGGCCCCCCAGATTATTATCGGAAATGAGGTTTACGCTGACACCCTGGCCGCGCCCCAGTTTATTGAGAGGGTTGGAAACATGGATGAGATGGCTGCCCAATTTGTGGCCTTGTACGGCTACCGGGTTAACGGAGACCACGACCACGATTTCCGTCTGCACCTAGGCCCTTATGTAGATGAGGGGCATGCGGATGTGCTGGAAAAGATCTTTTACTACGTTTTCCTCCCGACCTGCACCAATGCCCACATGTGCGGCCTCGGGGTGGACTTTCAGCACGTGGCCCAGACCCTGGCCTACAACGGGCCAGCCTTCAGCCACCATTTTACCAGGGACGAGGACATACTTGACAATTTGGAGAATGGGACGCTCAGGGATCTGCTGGAGATCTCCGACCTCCGCCCCACCGTGGGCATGATCAGGGACCTCAGCGCCTCATTCATGACCTGCCCCACTTTCACCCGCACCGTGCGCGTGTCGGTGGACAATGACGTTACGCAGCAGCTGGCCCCGAATCCCGCCGACAAGCGGACAGAGCAGACTGTTTTGGTGAACGGGCTGGTGGCCTTTGCCTTCTCCGAGAGGACCCGGGCCGTCACCCAGTGTCTCTTTCACGCCATTCCTTTCCATATGTTTTACGGGGACCCGCGAGTGGCTGCCACCATGCACCAGGATGTTGCCACCTTTGTTATGCGCAATCCTCAGCAGCGGGCCGTGGAAGCCTTCAACCGGCCAGAGCAGCTCTTCGCAGAGTACCGGGAGTGGCACCGCTCGCCCATGGGCAAATACGCGGCCGAATGTCTTCCTTCCCTCGTTTCAATCAGTGGAATGACCGCCATGCACATCAAGATGTCCCCCATGGCCTATATTGCCCAGGCCAAGCTCAAGATCCACCCAGGGGTGGCCATGACCGTGGTCAGGACCGATGAGATCCTCTCTGAAAACATATTGTTTAGCTCCAGGGCCTCAACATCCATGTTCATTGGGACCCCAAATGTCAGCCGCCGGGAGGCCAGGGTGGACGCGGTAACCTTTGAGGTGCATCACGAGATGGCCTCCATTGACACCGGGCTTAGTTATAGCTCGACCATGACTCCGGCCAGGGTGGCGGCCATCACTACTGACATGGGTATCCACACCCAAGACTTCTTTAGCGTCTTTCCGGCCGAGGCCTTTGGAAACCAGCAAGTCAACGACTACATCAAGGCCAAGGTGGGTGCTCAGCGCAATGGGACGCTGCTTCGGGACCCCAGGACATACCTGGCGGGTATGACTAATGTTAATGGAGCTCCAGGACTCTGCCACGGCCAGCAGGCCACCTGTGAGATTATCGTAACACCGGTCACGGCAGACGTGGCTTATTTTCAAAAGTCCAACTCTCCAAGGGGACGGGCCGCCTGTGTGGTCTCCTGTGAAAACTACAATCAGGAGGTTGCCGAGGGGCTCATTTATGACCATTCTCGCCCGGATGCCGCCTATGAGTACCGGAGCACTGTGAATCCCTGGGCATCTCAGCTGGGTTCTCTGGGCGACATCATGTACAACTCCTCCTATCGCCAGACGGCCGTCCCGGGCCTCTACAGCCCCTGCCGGGCATTTTTCAACAAGGAGGAGCTTCTGCGCAACAACAGGGGGCTCTACAACATGGTCAACGAGTACAGCCAGCGACTTGGAGGGCACCCAGCCACCAGCAACACAGAGGTGCAGTTTGTAGTGATTGCTGGAACTGACGTGTTTCTGGAGCAGCCCTGCAGCTTTCTGCAGGAGGCATTCCCCGCACTCTCAGCCTCCTCCCGGGCACTCATCGATGAGTTTATGTCTGTCAAACAGACCCACGCCCCCATCCATTACGGACACTATATAATTGAAGAGGTGGCGCCGGTACGAAGAATATTAAAGTTTGGAAATAAGGTGGTTTTTTGATAATTGTCAATAAAGATGGATTTGAAAGTGGTAGTGTCTCTCTCCTCTCGTCTGTATACCGATGAGATTGCCAAGATGCAACAGAGGATTGGCTGCATCTTACCCCTGGCTTCCACTCACGGGACGCAGAATGTGCAGGGATTGGGCTTGGGTCAGGTGTACTCTATAGAGACGGTCCCGGACTACGTGTCCATGTACAACTACCTGTCTGATTGCACCCTGGCCGTGCTGGATGAGGTTAGCGTGGACAGTTTGATACTCACCAAGATTGTTCCAGGTCAGACCTACGCCATTAAGAACAAGTACCAGCCCTTTTTCCAGTGGCATGGGACCGGGAGCCTCAGTGTTATGCCCCCGGTGTTTGGACGAGAGCATGCCACCGTGAAGTTAGAGTCCAATGATGTGGACATTGTTTTCCCCATGGTGCTGCCTACGCCCATAGCAGAGGAGGTGCTGCAGAAGATTCTCCTGTTTAACGTGTACTCCCGGGTTGTCATGCAGGCTCCCGGGAACGCAGACATGCTCGATGTACACATGCATCTTGGCTCTGTTTCATACCTGGGGCACCACTACGAGTTGGCCCTCCCAGAGGTGCCGGGGCCCCTTGGCTTGGCCCTGCTGGACAATCTGAGTCTCTACTTTTGCATCATGGTGACCCTGCTGCCCAGGGCCAGTATGCGCCTGGTCCGAGGCCTTATCCGGCATGAGCATCATGACCTCTTGAATCTCTTCCAGGAGATGGTGCCGGATGAGATAGCCCGGATAGACCTGGATGACCTGTCAGTGGCGGATGATTTATCACGCATGCGTGTGATGATGACCTACCTACAGTCTTTGGCATCACTATTTAATTTGGGGCCTCGCTTGGCCACAGCGGCATACTCTCAAGAGACCCTGACGGCCACTTGCTGGTTAAGATAAAGGGGGTACCATGGTCGATGAACAAGTGGCGGTGGAACACGGCACCGTCAGCCACACAATCAGCCGGGAGGAAGATGGCGTGGTCCACGAGCGGCGTGTCTTGGCCAGCGGGGAGAGGGTGGAAGTCTTTTATAAGGCTCCGGCCCCACGACCTCGGGAGGGACGGGCCTCTACCTTCCACGACTTCACCGTCCCGGCGGCTGCTGCCGTCCCAGGGCCGGAACCTGAGCCTGAGCCACACCCAGCTATGCCAATCCATGCCAATGGGGGAGGAGAGACCAAGACCAATACCCAGGATCAGAATCAGAATCAGACCACCCGGGCCCGGACCAATGCCAAAGCTGAAGAACGGACTGCGGAGATGGATGACACCATGGCCTCGTCAGGAGGGCAGAGAGGGGCACCAATTTCCGCGGACCTACTCTCTCTCTCCTCGTTAACTGGTAGAATGGCAGCCATGGCCCCCTCCTGGATGAAGAGCGAGGTATGCGGTGAGAGAATGAGATTCAAGGAAGATGTCTATGATGGAGAGGCAGAGACCCTAGCTGAGCCTCCACGCTGTTTCATGCTGAGCTTTGTTTTCATCTATTACTGCTGCTATTTGGCGTTCCTGGCCCTACTCGCCTTTGGTTTTAACCCACTCTTTTTGCCCAGCTTTATGCCGGTGGGGGCCAAGGTGCTTCGGGGTAAGGGGCGCGATTTTGGGGTGCCCCTGTCTTATGGGTGTCCTACCAATCCATTCTGCAAGGTTTACACCCTTATCCCGGCCGTGGTCATTAACAATGTGACTTATTACCCCAACAACACGGACAGCCTTGGGGGTCATGGTGGATTTGAGGCGGCTGCCCTTCATGTAGCTGCACTTTTTGAGTCTGGGTGCCCAAATCTACAGGCTGTGACTAATAGGAACAGGACATTTAACGTCACCAGAGCCAGTGGCCGAGTTGAAAGGCGCCTTGTACAAGATATGCAGAGGGTCCTGGCGAGTGCTGTGGTGGTGATGCATCATCACTGCCACTATGAGACATATTATGTCTTTGATGGGGTGGGCCCCGAGTTTGGTACCATTCCTACGCCCTCCTTCAAGGATGTGTTGGCCTTTAGGCCGTCATTGGTGACCAACTGCACCGCACCGTTAAAGACATCCGTCAAGGGTCCTAACTGGTCAGGGGCAGCTGGAGGCATGAAACGGAAGCAATGTCGTGTTGACCGGCTCACGGACCGCTCATTCCCTGCATACCTCGAGGAGGTCATGTATGTGATGGTTCAGTAGAGTATTGGGTGTGGAGACTAGCTATAAAAGAGGCCGGGAGGCCTTCTGCGTCCAGACGCGATGGCACACGCCAGAGACAAGGCAGGCGCTGTCCTGGCCATGATACTCATCTGTGAGACAAGCCTTATCTGGACATCTAGTGGCAGTTCGACGGCCTCGGCGGGGAACGTGACAGGCACAACGGCTGTGACTACACCATCACCATCGGCATCGGGTCCTAGCACAAACCAGTCTACGACCTTGACCACGACCAGCGCCCCTATAACCACGACTGCTATCCTGAGCACCAACACAACCACGGTGACATCCACTGGGACAACTGTCACACCAGTTCCAACAACTTCCAACGCATCCACCATCAATGTCACCACTAAGGTTACTGCACAGAACATCACTGCCACCGAGGCCGGAACAGGAACCTCCACGGGTGTGACTAGCAATGTCACCACCAGGTCCTCCACCACCGCCAGTGCTACTACCCGGATTACCAACGCTACCACCTTGGCCCCCACGCTGTCCTCCAAAGGGACGTCCAATGCCACAAAAACAACTGCTGAGCTTCCCACCGTTCCAGATGAGAGGCAGCCATCTTTATCTTACGGTCTTCCTCTCTGGACACTGGTGTTTGTGGGACTCACTTTTCTAATGCTAATTCTGATATTTGCAGCTGGGCTAATGATGTCCACCAAGAACAAGCCCCTGGACGAAGCCCTGCTCACGAATGCCGTCACGCGAGACCCGTCGCTTTACAAGGGACTGGTGTAGTCAATAAAGTTTAATGAACTTTCTTGAACGTGTGCTTCTGTGTTGTTGCGAGAAAATGAGCCATGACTAGCGCAACCAGCACGTCGTCAGAGAGGTTGCGCTGCTTGCCGGTGTAGGTGTAGGTCCCGTCGCGGAGAGGGATGGGCTTGATGGCCCTGATCTGGGAGATGAGATAGAGGACCGGATCGAAGGAGAGCTGGATGGTGTTGGAGACGGTGACCTGACTGGCAGAAAGGCTGGCCGTGTTCACTGCGTAGATGAGCCTCTCAAAGGCCTTGGACTTCTCATTAGTCAGGAGGTACATGGGCCACTGCAGGCTGGACGTCTTGTCCTTGGTGTGCACGAAGGCACAGGGGAGGGGGCAGGATTCCCCAATGATTGAGGCAATGGCCACCGCAGAGTCCTGACTGCTGTTGCCCTCCACGGCTACCTTCACCTCTTCCAAGTGGGGGTGCAGGGTGACGATCGAGGAGACGAGGGCCACGACGCAGGTGGCGATCTGGAGGGCAGCGTCCCCTGTTAGGTCCTTGAGGAAGAAGTGTTCCAGGCCCAGGACGATGACCCTGTTAGGGTCCGCCCTGTCGTGAGTCACGGCGGCGATTCCGGTGCCTGATGCGGATGTGTTGTTGGTATAGGCCGGATCAACGTACACGTAGAGGGAGGAGGCTAGGCGTCCGGCTACTCGGGGGTTGAGGGTGTCAACCCGGCAGAGTTCCAGCTGGTTGATGGCATCGTCACGCACAGTGCGGCTCAGGCTACCCTGGCTCAGCGAGGAGGTGTCACCCATCAGCTCGGTGCTAAAGGCCCCGTCCAGAAAGAGGTTGGTGGTTGCTCGGATGTTACTGTCCATGGTGATGTAGGACGGGATGTGCAGGCGAAAGCAGGGGCATGAGACCATGCTGTCCTGCATGTCAAAATCTTGCCGATGCTCCTGACACACATAACTTACCACGTTCAGCAGCCGCTCCTGAGCATCCTTGAGCTTATAAAGAAAGCTGGTGGCCTGGTCAGCCGAGTTCACAGACGAGATGAAGATAATCTTGGCATCCTTCTGAAGCATAAAGCCCAGGATCGCCGGCAGGGCCTCCTTCTTGATAAAGTTAGCCTCGTCCACAAACAAGAGGTGAAATGTCTGCCCCCGGATGCTCTGAAAGACAGGATAAGAAGCGAGTCACTATTGGGGAGAGAGAATTTGGAGAATTGCTGAGCTGGGACCCCACTGACCTTCCCCGGACGGTGGCCCGCGTCTACGTGGCGGTGGGAGGCCTCTTTGAGCAGGAGGTCTCTGAGGTGCAGCGCCTGGAGAATATTTGCACCCTCCTGGACCTGGCCGGGGTGGAATGTCAGACCAAGGCCGATTGAGCCTCCCGCGGGGGGAGGGGGGCACGGATGAGCCCAATCCTCGCCACCTGTGCTCGTATAGTAAGCTGGAGTTCCATCTCCCGTTACCTGAGAGCATGGCCTCCGTGTTTGCCTGCTGGGGCTGTGGTGAGTACCACGTATGTGATGGATCCAGCGAGTGCACCCTGATTGAGACCCATGAGGGAGTGGTGTGCGCCCTTACAGGCAACGACATGGGGCCGCATTTCCAGCCGGCGCTGAGGCCCTGGACCGAGATCCGACAAGACACACAGGACCAGCGGGACAAGTGGGAGCCTGAACAAGTCCAGGGCCTGGTCCAGACTGTGGTCAATCACCTCTATCACTACTTTCTGAATGAGAATGTCATCTCCGGGGTCAGCGAGGCCCTCTTTGATCAGGATGGGGCCCTGAGGCCTCACATCCCGGCCCTGGTTTCCTTTGTGTTCCCTTGCTGCCTGATGCTGTTTAGGGGGGCCTCCTCCGAGAAGGTGGTGGATGTGGTCCTCAGTCTCTACATCCATGTCATCATCTCTATTTACTCACAAAAGACTGTCTACGGGGCCCTGTTATTTAAATCCACCAGAAACAAGCGCTATGATGCTGTAGCCAAACGCATGAGAGAGCTATGGATGTCCACATTGACAACCAAGTGCTGAGTGGCCTCGGGACCCCCCTCCTCGTGCACCTATTTGTTCCCGACACGGTTATGGCAGAGCTTTGCCCCAATCGCGTGCCAAACTGCGAGGGGGCCTGGTGCCAGACTCTCTTCAGTGACCGGACGGGTCTCACGAGGGTCTGCCGCGTGTTTGCTGCTCGGGGCATGCTGCCCGGACGGCCTAGCCATCGGGGCACGTTTACCAGTGTGCCAGTGTACTGCGAGGAGGGCCTTCCAGAGCTCTACAACCCCTTCCACGTGGCCGCCCTTCGATTTTACGATGAAGGAGGGCTGGTTGGGGAGCTACAGATTTATTACCTGTCTCTCTTCGAGGGGGCCAAAAGGGCTCTGACAGACGGGCATCTGATCAGAGAGGCCTCTGGGGTCCAGGAGTCTGCTGCGGCTATGCAGCCCATGCCTATAGATCCTGGGCCCCCCGGAGGGGCGGGTATAGAGCATATGCCGGTGGCCGCGGCCCAGGCCGAGCACCCTAAAACGTATGACCTCAAGCAAATTCTATTGGAGATAACGCAAGAGGAGAATAGAGGGGAGCAGAGGTTGGGCCACGCTGGGAGTCCGGCCCTTTGCCTGGGGCTCAGACTTAGGGCCGGGGCCGAGACCAAGGCGGCTGCTGAGACCTCTGTGCCCAAGCACCACCCAGCCCTCGAGAACCCCAGCAACATCAGGGGCAGCGCCGGTGGGGAAGGCGGCGGAGGCCGAGCAGGGACTGGCGGCACTGTGGGTGTCGGGTCGGGGGCACCCTCGAGGGTGCCTGTTTCTTTCTCTAAGACCCGTCGGGCCATTCGTGAGTCCAGGGCCCTGGTCAGGGGAATTGCTCATATTTTTAGCCCCCACGCTCTCTATGTTGTCACATATCCAGAGCTGAGTGCCCAGGGCAGACTGCACAGGATGACAGCTGTCACCCATGCCTCCCCAGCAACAGATCTTGCTGAGGTTTCAATTTTGGGAGCTCCAGAGAGGGAGTTTCGCTTCCTCATTTCAGTGGCCCTCAGAATTTCTGCTAGCTTCAGGGAAAAACTGGCCATGCAGGCCTGGACAGCACAACAAGAAATCCCAGTTGTTATTCCCACCTCCTACTCCCGTATCTATAAAAATTCAGACCTGATCAGGGAAGCGTTCTTCACTGTCCAGACACGGGTTAGTTGGGAAAGTTGTTGGGTGAAAGCTATCTCCAATGCACCAAAGACGCCGGATGCCTGCCTATGGATAGATAGCCACCCACTGTATGAGGAAGGGGCCTCGGCCTGGGGTAAGGTGATCGACTCCAGGCCCCCCGGTGGGCTGGTTGGGGCTGCTTCCCAGCTAGTAGCCCTTGGAACTGACGGGCACTGCGTCCACCTGGCCACCACATCGGACGGGCAGGCATTTTTGGTGCTGCCTGGGGGCTTTGTTATTAAAGGCCAATTGGCACTCACCCCCGAGGAGAGGGGATATATTCTGGCACGTCATGGCATCCGCCGCGAACAGTAGCCGGGAACAGCTTCGCAAGTTCCTCAACAAGGAGTGCCTCTGGGTGCTGAGCGATGCCTCTACGCCCCAGATGAAAGTCTATACGGCCACAACTGCCGTGTCAGCTGTGTACGTGCCTCAGATAGCCGGACCTCCTAAAACCTACATGAATGTTACCCTCATTGTGCTGAAGCCCAAGAAGAAGCCCACCTATGTGACCGTCTACATCAATGGAACCCTAGCCACCGTGGCCAGGCCCGAGGTTCTCTTCACTAAGGCAGTCCAGGGGCCACACAGCCTGACTCTCATGTACTTTGGGGTATTCTCAGATGCAGTGGGTGAGGCGGTGCCTGTGGAGATTAGGGGTAACCCTGTAGTCACCTGCACAGATCTGACCACGGCCCACGTCTTTACCACCTCAACCGCCGTTAAAACAGTAGAAGAACTGCAAGATATCACACCCTCGGAGATCATCCCACTGGGACGGGGTGGTGCCTGGTATGCAGAAGGGGCCCTGTACATGTTTTTCGTTAACATGGACATGCTGATGTGCTGCCCCAATATGCCAACCTTTCCATCACTGACCCATTTTATCAACCTGCTAACCAGATGTGATAACGGGGAATGTGTGACATGCTATGGTGCCGGGGCCCACGTGAACATCCTGCGTGGCTGGACGGAGGACGATAGCCCAGGCACATCTGGCACCTGTCCTTGTCTGCTGCCATGCACGGCCCTGAACAACGACTACGTACCCATAACTGGGCATCGGGCTTTGTTGGGTCTGATGTTCAAACCGGAGGATGCCCCCTTTGTGGTGGGACTGAGATTTAACCCACCCAAAATGCACCCGGACATGTCACGTGTCCTGCAGGGGGTTCTTGCTAATGGGAAAGAGGTCCCATGTACAGCACAACCTTGGACCCTGCTGCGATTTTCTGACCTTTACAGCCGGGCTATGCTCTACAATTGCCAAGTACTGAAACGTCAGGTCTTACATTCTTATTGAAGCAGGTGGCACACATTACGGTGCTGGAGATTTTCCCACTGTGCCTAAACGTGATGGTGCTGGTCTCCTTGTTGACCTCTACACGCTTGGAGTCGAAGCTCTTGGTCAAGGTGTCAATAATTTCAGTGAAAACGGCGGACGCGACATGTTTCTGGTGAGCCACGTAGCCTATTTGCACGTTGGAGAGATTCGAGAGGATGAGGCTGATGATGGCCACGACTATCCAGGTCTTGCCGTGGCGCCTGGGGATAAGAAACACGCTGGCTTTTTGCTTAAAAATGTGCAGCTTCTCCAGCGTCATTTCTTCCAACCCGAAAGCACTTTGAAAGATGTCAAACATGGTGTCTGTAATCTCTAAAGATTTGATTGAGATCAGAAAATAAAAAGAATGTAACACTACTTGTTTCTGGAATGCTTCTAGGCGGGCGGGCTTGTGCTTGTACTGACCACTCAGGAAGCTGGCCAGGCTGGTGACAAACTCTCTCATCTCCAAAAAGTTGGGGTCCTCAAGGATGGCACGGGCAGAGGACACGCTGGTCTTGAATTCCGTCAAGGCCTCGGAGTCTTCAAGATTGGGTGGGGGCAGCAGGCGCTGTAACGTGTCGCGTAGCTCTGGTAGTAGGCACATCTGGACCTGGACTGGGGTGTGAAGGGCGGGGCTCGCACCGAACATGGGTAATGATTCATCAGAAGCTACAAACACGGGCCTGGGGCCATAGTGGCGGCAGTATGCTCGAAGCATTGGGCAATATAAATTACTGGCGTGAATTGTGCCCACCAGAGGGTGAGCCCACCTGTCTGACTTGGCCCCCGTGTACATAATACTCGGGGTCTCGGCACCCAGGCAGCCTTGCGTGGTGCTGTCCTGCTGAAGGGCGTTTCTTAGGTTCTCGGTCAGACGGCCGCGCTGCGAGGCATACAGCATGTTCAACGCGGTCAAGGCCGATATGCCCGATGACCCGATGCTCGCCCGCAGGTATGGGCAGTGTCTGGAACTGGCACTGGAGGCCTGCCAGGACACGCCCGAGCAATTTAAGCTGGTGGAGACGCCACTCAAGAGCTTCCTGCTCGTGTCCAATATCCTCCCTCAGGACAACAGGCCCTGGCACGAGGCCCGGAGCTCCGGCCGTGTGGCCGAGGATGACTATGACTTCTCGAGCCTGGCTTTGGAGCTCTTGCCCCTCAACCCCCGTTTACCAGAAGAATGGCAGTTTGGTGGACAAGGGTGGTCGAGCCGGATGGAGCCCTCTCAGCCTGAAATGGGCATGGGTCTGTGTTTTGAGGTGTTTGATGGGGACCTTATGCGAATTGCGCTGGCCTGGAACAAAGATGAGGTTATAGGTCAGGCCTTGCAAATATTGGCCCACTCCCATACCTGGACCTCCCTGGTGCCTGAAGACCCACTCCCTTGGATGTGGGCCCTCTTCTACGGCCCCAGGTCCCACTGCGAAGAGCGTCACTGTGTTTACGCTGCAGCACGGGGCAAGAGGGGCCCTATTCTGCTACCCACTGCGGTTTATACACCATGTGCCAACATAGAGGCATTCCTGGCACACCTCACCAGGTGTGTGTATGCCCTGTACTTGGACGTGCGTGACTGGAAGGGTGAGGATATAGCTCCTCCCTTTGACGTTAGCCGCCTGAATAAAATGGCAAAACAGCTCTGCCTGCTGCCTCAGGAACCCTTTTGCATCACTCGTGTGTGCCTTTTGTGCTTGCTACATAAACAAAACCTAAACGCTCAGTATAAAAGGCCGGTGGACACGTATGATCCTTGCCTAATTCTAACGGGAGAGGCAGAAAGATATATGGTGGACGCTGTGGGAAATTACCGGGAAGCCTCCACTGGAACTACCGTACTCTACCCCACGTATGATCTCGGCTCCATAGTTGCGGACATGGTGACTTATGAAGATGAGTAGTTCTAAGCGAGATCTGGTGGCCCAGCAACTAAGAGCCTCGGTAGAAAAGAGAGCGGCTGTGAGCGCACGTGACAGATTTGGGAGGGACCACGCTCTGTTTGAAACACAGTTTACATCTGCTCGGGGTGCCTTAGAGTCCCTGCGCCGCGCAAGGGAGACGTTTGAGTCCAAACAGCTAATTTCTACCTATCAGAGGGTGGTCACCGCGACCAAGACTCAATTTCCAAAAATCAACTACAAGCAGCTAGAGCGGGTGGAGGAGCTCCGTGAGCAGGAGCTTGAGGCCAGAGACGAGCTGCGACAGGCCCTCGAGCCATTTGAGGAACATGGATGTGAATATGGCTGCGGAGTTGAGCCCGACGAACTCCTCCAGCAGTGGCGAGTTGAGTGTCTCCCCAGAACCCCCTCGAGAGACCCAGGCCTTTTTGGGGAAGGTGACTGTCATTGATTACTTCACCTTTCAGCACAAACACCTGAAGGTGACCAACATTGATGACATGACGGAAACCCTCTATGTAAAGCTGCCGGAGAACATGACGCGCTGTGATCACCTCCCCATTACCTGCGAGTATCTGCTGGGGCGGGGGAGCTACGGGGCCGTGTATGCACATGCAGATAATGCCACAGTCAAACTCTATGACTCTGTGACGGAGCTGTATCACGAGCTCATGGTGTGTGACATGATTCAGATTGGGAAGGCCACGGCCGAGGACGGGCAGGACAAGGCCCTGGTGGACTACCTGTCGGCCTGCACGTCCTGCCACGCCCTGTTTATGCCTCAGTTCAGATGCAGTCTCCAGGATTATGGCCACTGGCATGATGGTAGTATTGAGCCCCTGGTGCGGGGCTTTCAGGGCCTCAAAGATGCCGTTTACTTTTTGAATCGGCACTGCGGCCTCTTCCATTCGGACATTAGCCCCAGCAACATCCTGGTGGATTTCACAGACACCATGTGGGGCATGGGGAGGCTGGTCCTGACTGATTATGGGACTGCTTCCCTCCACGACCGCAACAAGATGCTGGATGTGCGGCTAAAGTCTTCTAAGGGCCGGCAGCTCTATCGCCTCTATTGCCAGAGGGAACCATTTTCTATAGCCAAGGACACCTATAAGCCCCTCTGCCTTTTGAGCAAGTGCTACATCTTGAGGGGGGCTGGGCACATCCCTGACCCCTCGGCGTGTGGCCCCGTGGGGGCGCAGACGGCCCTTCGCCTGGATCTGCAGTCGCTCGGCTACTCGCTGCTCTATGGTATCATGCACCTCGCTGACTCCACCCACAAAATCCCCTACCCCAACCCTGACATGGGATTTGACCGATCCGACCCGCTCTACTTTTTGCAATTTGCAGCCCCAAAGGTGGTGCTGTTGGAGGTGCTGTCGCAGATGTGGAACCTGAACTTAGACATGGGCCTGACCTCGTGTGGCGAGAGTCCGTGCGTGGATGTCACGGCGGAGCATATGAGTCAATTCTTGCAGTGGTGCCGGAGCCTTAAAAAGAGGTTCAAGGAGAGCTACTTCTTCAACTGTCGCCCACGGTTTGAGCACCCTCATCTTCCAGGTCTGGTAGCTGAACTCTTGGCAGACGACTTCTTTGGTCCAGATGGCCGACGTGGATGAGCTCGAGGATCCCATGGAGGAGATGACCTCCTACACGTTTGCCCGCTTCCTCCGCAGTCCGGAGACTGAGGCCTTTGTCCGTAACCTTGACCGTCCGCCTCAGATGCCGGCCATGCGCTATGTCTATCTCTATTGCCTCTGTAAACAAATACAAGAGTTCTCTGGTGAAACTGGCTTCTGTGACTTTGTCTCCTCGTTAGTCCAAGAGAATGACAGCCAGGACGGTCCCTCCCTGAAATCCATTTACTGGGGGCTACAGGCGGCCACCGACGAGCAGAGGACTGTTCTCTGCTCGTACGTGGAGTCCATGACCAGGGGGCAGTCTGAGAACCTGATGTGGGACATATTGCGAAATGGCATAATTTCCTCTTCCAAGCTGCTCTCCACCATTAAGAATGGACCCACCAAGGTGTTTGAGCCAGCTCCCATCTCCACAAATCACTACTTTGGGGGACCTGTGGCCTTTGGCCTGCGGTGTGAGGACACGGTCAAGGACATTGTCTGTAAGCTCATCTGCGGGGACGCATCTGCCAACCGTCAATTTGGCTTTATGATTAGTCCCACGGATGGCATTTTTGGGGTGTCTCTGGATCTTTGCGTCAATGTGGAGTCACAGGGAGACTTTATACTGTTCACCGACCGGAGCTGCATTTATGAGATTAAGTGCCGCTTCAAGTACCTCTTTTCCAAGTCAGAGTTTGACCCCATCTACCCATCCTACACTGCGCTTTACAAGAGGCCATGCAAGAGGTCATTTATCAGATTTATCAATTCTATAGCTCGTCCTACCGTGGAGTACGTACCGGATGGGCGGTTGCCCTCGGAGGGTGACTATCTGTTGACGCAGGATGAGGCCTGGAATCTTAAAGATGTCCGTAAGCGCAAACTGGGCCCCGGTCATGACCTGGTGGCAGACAGCCTAGCTGCCAACAGGGGGGTGGAGTCTATGCTCTACGTAATGACGGACCCAAGCGAAAATGCGGGGCGCATTGGTATTAAAGACCGGGTCCCAGTCAACATCTTCATCAATCCACGGCACAACTACTTCTACCAGGTGCTCCTCCAATACAAAATTGTTGGAGACTACGTCCGCCACAGTGGGGGTGGTAAGCCCGGGAGAGACTGCTCACCCCGGGTGAACATTGTGACGGCCTTCTTTCGAAAACGGTCGCCTCTAGACCCGGCGACCTGCACGCTCGGCTCAGACCTGCTTCTGGACGCCTCGGTGGAGATTCCCGTGGCGGTGCTGGTGACACCCGTGGTCCTGCCGGACTCTGTCATCCGTAAGACCTTGAGCACCGCGGCTGGCTCCTGGAAAGCGTACGCAGACAATACTTTTGACACCGCGCCATGGGTGCCCTCTGGTCTCTTTGCCGACGACGAGTCAACTCCATAGGCGACGTGGACGGGGGAATAATCAACCTGTATAATGACTATGAGGAGTTTAACCTGGAGACTACTAAGCTAATAGCGGTCGAAGAAGGGAGGGCCTGCGGGGAAACCAACGAGGGGCTCGAATATGATGAGGACTCTGAAAATGATGAATTGCTGTTTTTGCCAAATAAAAAACCAAACTAACATCTCTTGTAATTAATGGGTAAAGGGGGAGGCATAACAGTGGTGGGAGGCCCAGGACCTTGGCCGGTGGCTGTGGACTGGGGTGCGGGTGCGGGTGATGGTACGGATGATCACCCCGAGTCCAATGCCCAACAGCACCGCGGCAAAAATATGCAATGCCCACCCACTACACCCCCGAGAACCCGGCGGACCCGATCAGAGCACCATGCTTACTCAATCCATTATCTTGGCACCCCGGCGTCGGCACCTAGCCCACTCCCCTCTCCATTCCCAGCCCCAATTCTTGCACCCACCCCACCCTTCGCCCCTATCTTAACCCAATTCCCGCCTCCCCTCGTTCCCCCGAAAGAATGACGGGAAAGTAACCTCAGTGTTTTAAGTTTTTATTGCATTAGGGGAAGATCTCCTCCTCGCTGTCCGTCGTCATCGGTAAAACGGAGGAGATGAGGGCTTGGGTAGAGACGGGCCTCTGTCTCCTGGTTGACCTGGAGGAAGATGAGGACGTAGAAGAGCGGCGGCGGTTGCGCCCGGGTGATGGCGTGCGCGAGGGCCTAGGCCTCGGCTCTGACTCTAGCTCCAGTTCCACCGTCTCCGAGACAGGGACATAGTCAGTGCCCTGGCGCATGCTTTTGAAAATCCGGCATATCCTGATGAGCATGGCCACTGAGCACAGGATAGGTATGATGGCCACATTGATGGCCACAGTGGTGTGCAGCTTGGCGGAGACAAAGACGGCCTCGTACCTGACCAAGGGCAGGATCAGGATGATGGAGGCGATGAACATGCCGCAGTAGAAGCCAAAGTTGTGCCGCAGGAAGGAGGCCAGCCACACCTCCGTCAGAATGTACCAGAATATGGGCAGGACGAGGAAGAGGTTCACGGCTCCCAGCACCATGTCCCCCACCATAAAGTAAAAGCTGTTGCCCAGGGCCAGGAACACGCTGAGCGAGAAGACCAGCGTCTCCAGGGCAAGGCACCCCAGGTACAGGTTTGTAACTATGGGCTTCAGGTAGAAGACCACCCACCACAAGAAGGTGTCCTGGGGAATAGAGTTGTCCTGGGCCTTGACCACCCAGACCGGGGAGAAGCGAGTCACACATGCGCAGGCGTGTAGAACTGAGGCCAGAAAGTGCAAAAAGTACACAAAGGCCGAGAGAAAGACGTGCTTGTAGGAAAGGACCTGGATGAAGACCTGTATGGACCAGAGCTTGAGGATGGCCAAAAACAGCACGGTCGGGGAGCCCACTGCCGAGACCCAGGCCGAGAGGTCTGTAAGACCCGAGACCTTTTTTCGGGCCTTGATTAGCGCCACCTCGCCGCAGGCGTAGTAGATGAAAGCCACGCAGTCCGCGATAAAGACCAGTGTGATGTAGACAAACATCTCCGGCGGCTCCAGATAGAGCGTGGGGGTCAGGTGGTGGGCCAGGTTGTAATTGGTCAGGTTAAGTGCCCCGTAATCAACCAGTGCGTTAAAGTAGCAGGGGTACCCCAGGTTGGGGAACATGGCGGTGATGGGGACCACCGCCGACATGACAAACATCACAAAGTACACAACAAGCGTTTTGAACCACGTTCTATAGACGAACGTGTCATTCTTGGAGGACTTCATGATTGCGATGGTCTCAGTTGAGCATTCACCTTTTAAATAATTTGCAAAGGGCGTGACCGGATGTTTTAAAGGGTCCAGTCCTCCTCAGATCTCAAACAATGATGGAAACACCCGCGGAGAGCGTCAGGGCCCGGGTCAGCTCGGTTACCTTTTATAATGTCACCCAGACCGCAGGGCGGTGGTGGGCGATTTGGGTCGTGGGCATCGTGCCCATCAAAAGGGAGGACGTTGAGACTCTGATCGTGGTGCAGGCCTGCCAGCCGCCGCTTGGAGGCTCCCTGGAGCCCCCCGTGGTCAACGCGCCCTCGACTACCGAACTCAACTTTTTGCGATGGGAGCGGGAGCTCAGGCGCAGCGGGGGGCTCATTGCTATGCTCGCCGATGCCGCCGAGAAGGACCTATTTGACCTTTCATTTAGAACCCGAGACCGCAGACTCTTGTCCGCCGCCCGGGTGGAGGATGAGCAGGGCCTCATCTTCCAGCCTCTCTTTCCAGCACAGGTGGTCTGCCAAAGCTGCTCGGGGGATGATGGGCGGGACCAACAACCCCCACCTGGTGATGGCTTCGGGTCCGAGGTGGAGGGGGAACAGACATGCCCCCATGCTCAGAGGCACTCTGAGTCTCCCGGACAGTTGGACGTATACATCAGGACACCGCGTGGGGATGTTTTCACCTATTCCACCGAGACTCCCGACGACCCCTCTCCCGTCCCCTTTAGGGACATCCTGCGACCGGTCACTTATGAAGTAGATCTGGTGTCGTCCGACGGGGCCACCGGCCGTGGTGGGGACGCCCGACGGCACCGCGTCAGCCTGAAAATTCTCGAGCCGGCTGGGGGATTCGAGTCCTGGCTTGTCAACTCTTGGAGTATGGCCGGGGGCGGGCTCTACGCCTTCCTCCGCAGTATCTATGCCTCCTGCTACGCCAACCACAGAGGCACCAAGCCCATCTTCTACCTCCTGGACCCCGAACTCTGCCCAGGGGGCTCAGATTTCCAGCCCTATGTCCCGGGCTTTCCCTTCCTGCCCATCCATTATGTGGGACGGGCGAGGCCGGCCTTCTGGCACCGGGCGCCACACAGCGAGGGTCTCCTGCTACTGGACCTGAACCTGGGAGTCTCTGGGACGCCCCTGGCAGACGCCCTCCTGGGCCTCGACGCGCGGTCAGGGCAACGACGCGGCTCGCTGCTCCTACAACAAATCTGGCCCCCGACCCGAAAGGAGATTAACCCTCGCCACGTTTGCACGCGGGAGGGCGGCGAGGGAGGGGGGGAGGACGAGACGACGGTGGTTGGGCGCGCGGAGGCCACAGCCATCCTTGAGGCTGATGCCACTTGGTGGCTCTACGAATTGGCCCGCTGCCACCTCTCTGCCAGGGGCGCCCCTGTGGGAACGCCTGATGGCGGAGGGCAGGCGCGGGACGCGCAAACCTGGCTGCGGGCCCTTCACCGCTATGGCACCTCAGACACGCGACGGGCACTCGGGGGCCTCTACACCGCCGTCACCCGGGTTCTCCTCCACGCGGCCGCTGACCTAGGACTGACCTGGGCTTATGCAGACGAGTTCATCCTGGGCTTTGTGGCAACAACCTCCGCCCATCCTTCAGAGGAGCCACTAGCACAGGTGAGGAGCGGGGCTGGGTGGGAGAGCGCGGCCCCCGGGGTTTGCCCAACTCTTATTCTTCCCGTTAACAGGAAGAATGATGGTGGGGGAACCACCGGCTAATAGCTTTCTGTTGCTGTATCACCTAGGCTTTCCTGCAAGGTGTGAAAGACTCGGAGGATGCCAGCCGGCTCGACCGGGATGTTATGGGCGGAGAGGCCACCGTGGCCCGCAGACACATTCGGGTGAAGGCTCGACGCGGGCCCGCGTGCCTACTGATGGCCATCTTTCAGGGGGATCTTTACGTGGGTGGATGTAGGGAGCACTCGGGGCCCTTTTTGGTCTGGCACGAAGCCTTCTCCTGGACCCTGGACCAACTAGCGGCGAGACCCGAGGCAGACAAGGCCCCGCCATCCCACGACCACCTGTTGACCCTGGTCCGCGACCTGACCCGGAGACTGGCCCCTGGGCGGCGCCGAAACAGGTTTTGGGCTCTTCCGCGAGCCTGGCTTCAGCGGCTGCGGAGGGCTGGGCTGCGCCTCTCTGGAAGCCACGTGTGTCTCCTGGACAAGGATGGAGCGCGCCCGGCCCCCTGCCAGACGGCCACTGAGCATGGTCTCAGCCCCACCGCCTACTTTCGAGAGATTATGGCCTTTCTGCTTGATGTGATATCGGCCCTCCACCCCGGCTACGCCATGCCTATGGAAATCACTCGAGAGACAGATTTACTGATGACTGTTCTCAGTTTATTCTAGGGAATTATTTTTGAGACCGTGTCACTCCCGAGGCACTTGCGTCTCAAGGTCTGGAGGACAGTCTGGCACTGGAAATGCTTGGTCAATAAAGAATCTTGATAAAACAGGTTAAATGTGAAGCCCGAGTTGGCATCTTCCTCCTTGTTTAGATCCGCGCAGTAATCCTTGGGTGACCTGGCCAGGCACCCCATCTTCCCCGAGGTCAAAAAGAGGCTCTGCATGAGGTCCCGGGCTTCGGATGGGGCGCGTTTCAGCTCCTTGTGCAGCTTAAAGAGACTCAGGCCCTCATTCCACGGCCCGGGGGTGGCAGCCCCCTCCTCCAGGTCGTGGTACTTGACCAGGGTGGACAGCAGCGTCCTGGCCCCGTTGTACAGAAACAGAGAGTCCAGATTGTTGCACTTGGAGTGCAAGAGGGTCAGGCGACCCAGCACCTCCCGGCAGAGGCCTATGGAGGGGCTCTTGGCATTCTCAATCATCGAGAGCAGGGCGCACATCTCCATAAGGTTCACATTGTTGGGTTTGTACAGGATCATCCTCTCGGAGAACACGTGGGGGAATATGTTGAGGTGGTCGACCTGGTCCTCGGAGTCCAGCAGACTCACGAGGATGTAGCCGCAAAACTGGGACGAGATCATCCGGGCCTTGACGTGGGCCCGGAGGTCTCGGACGTTAAGGTCCCCCCTGGCATTGTAGAACTCAGGGACGTTGGTGGCCACGCAGATGGCGTTATGGCGGTTAACTTCCAGCACCAGGCGGGGGGTCACGCGCAGGCTTACTTTTTGCATGGTCAGGCTCCGCGTCCCCCCGGGCTGATGGTGCTTGCCGGATGCCATGATCTCCCCCGGTCGCGCTTGCGGGGCAGTATTTTCGACCGAGGTCCTCGATGTAGATGGCCAGGCGACTGCTCCGGTAGAGCTCGTCGATGATCTCCACGATGCCTAGGGTGGCGTAGACATCTGTCACGAGTTCCACCGGTGAAAGCTCTGCCACCAGATAGGTGAAGGGGCCCAATAATATAGAGATCGTGTCTGACGAGTATCTGACGTAGAGACGCTGCCCCTGATTATCAACCACGGGTGTTAACTTGAAGGTGTTAAACAGCTCGCTTTCCCAAAGTTCAGTCAGATCCTTAGTCATTTCCCGCGAAGGGGGGATGTACTGAGAAACGAAACTGTTTAGGATGCTTTCATTGTGACCAGACACCCTGGCACCCAGGCTGGCGGACGGGGAGTTGAACAGCTTTTCGATTGCGGAGGCGGTGCTGCCCGTCAGTATATCTACAGACGCGGCTTCTGCCGCAACTGCGGCGGGGGCTGACGCCGCTGGGTTGTTGCCGCCGGGACCCAGGGAGGCCTGCAGCTGAGACTCCATGGAGCGGATCTTCTTTAGATAGAGCTCCCTCTCCTTCTCTAGGCCATTAATCTGGTCAAATTGCTCGTTTATCTGATCAGTCAGACACTTGACCACCGTGTTGGAGACCTTTTTCTTTAGGCCCTGCGCAGCCGTCTCCCCGGGCTGGCCAAATAGACGGTTGCGGTCCACCAGGTTGTTGGAGGCATCCGTTATGAATTCCTCCACCACGTCCGTGACCCCGCTGATGGTCTTGTTCTCCGAGAGCTTGACCAGCAGGTTCAGCAGCTCCTTCTTGGGGTCCTTGCGCTGCGAGTTCTGCTCCAGATGGGCCAGGATGTCCTTGTACATGTCTCGCCCCCCGTGGCCCACGATGGCCTTGAGAGGGGCCGTGTTCAGGAGCTGGCAGATCTTGGCATGCTCCAGCGTGCGGTAGCACATGAAAATGTTCTGGTAGAGGCGCTGCACCGGGCTGTCGAAGGTCACCGTTCCGGCAAAGATGGCCGGGGGGAAGAGCACATGCAGCCTGATGCGGCGGCCACCGTAGTAGGCCACGTACTCGTCGCTCCTCGGAAGGTACTCGATGGTCACCTCCGTAAACTGGGGGATGAACGTGGAGTTGAGCGACTCTATTATTTCCCTCGTTGCCTCATATAATTCCGTCCCGATACTCCTAATGGTCCTCTCGTGCCCCAATTCCCGACAGACGCACCTGTCCCTCAGGCTCTTTATCTTGGAGTGGAGCTCTTGGGTTATGGGCTTCTTAACGGCGGGCACCATGCCGGTGGCGCAGATCCAGTCCACATAACGCTCATAGGAGAGCACGGAGCGGCTGTGTAGCACTCGGTAGATGTTGGTGGTCAGCAGGTCACGCACGGTCAGCTTCATGGTCGTGGACCACGACTCGAAGGTGGACTCACGAAACCGGCTCGCACACGAGTCATCGCTCGGCCATCGCTTCTGGATGCAGGCCTCGAACTTGTTCCAGTCATGTAGCACGTCATCGTACGTGCAATGAGAGATGGCTCGTTTAAACAAATGGGTAAACACCTGCCTCGAGAAGACTCCGGGGTTACGGAGGTTGGCGTAGATGGTCTGTCCCTGGACGTAGGCGTACTTTCCCTGCAGGATCTCAAAAAGTCGGACCGAGGCCGGTGTGGGGTGCACAGGAATGGCCGAGGAGCCGAGGGCGCCAGAGGCGCTCTCGTCCACGTTCATGTTAAACATGACCTCAGACGCCTCCGTGAGGCGTATAGTCAGGAGGATAGGGACCCTGGCTAAGCGCCGCGTCCTACAACTCCCGGATATGGAGACGTTCTCCCCCGAGTTTGACCCGGAGCTCTCGGAGCCCCCCTTCCTGCCCTTTTCAGCCTATGTAATTACGGGAACGGCGGGGGCTGGCAAGAGCACCAGCGTTAGCTGCCTCCACCACACGATGGACTGCCTGGTCTCGGGAGCCACAACCGTGGCCGCACAGAACCTCTCCCAGACACTCCGAGCCTACTGCCCAACCGTCTATAGCGCCTTTGGGTTCAAGAGCCGCCACATAAATATGACGCAGCGGGTCAGCAGTCATGGTCGCTCTACGGACGCCGCCCTAGAGGAACTCCAGCGGCGGGACCTGGCCAAATACTGGCCGGTACTCTCCGACATTGCCGCCGAGTTCAGGCGAACCAAGCCCAGGGGGCTCTACTCGGGAGTCTCTGGCCCCGCCTTTGAGGTCCTGAGAGACATGCACCAGGGGCAGCTATGGACCACCAATGTGATCGTGGTGGACGAAGCTGGAACGCTTTCCGTGCACATTCTAACAGCCGTGGTCTTTTGCTACTGGTTCTTCAACGCCTGGCTGCGCACCCCACTCTACCGCCGGGGCCGCATTCCCTGCATCGTCTGCGTGGGCTCTCCCACCCAGACAGACGCCTTTCAGTCCTCCTTTAGCCACGAGACCCAGGTAAACAAGATTCGCGAGTGCGACAACATCCTCACCTTCCTGGTGGGCAACCCCAGGGCCGCGACCTACGTGGACGTGGCCCGCAACTGGGCCCTCTTCATCAACAACAAGCGCTGCACCGACGTCCAGTTTGGACACCTCATGAAGACCCTCGAGTACGGCCTCGAGCTCTCGCCGGACATCCTGGCCTACGTCGACCGCTTCGTCGTCCCCAGGGCGGCCATAATGGACCCCACGCAGTACGTGGGCTGGACCCGGCTCTTCCTCTCCCACGCCGAGGTCAAGACCTTCCTCACCACCCTCCACGCCACGCTCAAGACTGCCGGGCAGGGGCGCGCCGCGCGGGGAACTGGGGGAGATGGGGGCGGGGTGACCATGTTTACCTGCCCGGTGGAGTGCGAGGTCTTCCTCGATCCCCTGGCCCAGTACAAGACCCTGGTCGGTCTTCCGGGCCTCACGGCCCACACCTGGCTCCAAAAGAATTATGCACGCCTCGGTAACTACTCGCAGTTCGCCGACCAAGACATGGTCCCGGTGGGAACCGAGCAGGATGAAGAACGGGTCAAGGTCACCTACAATGTCACCTACGTGAAGCACAGCTCAGTGTCGGTCAACTGCAAGACCAAAAAGTCCATCTGTGGCTATACCGGCACCTTCGGGGACTTTATGGACACGCTCGAGGCGGACAGCTTCGTGGAGGCCCACGGGCATGAGCAGCCCGAGTATGTCTACAGCTTCCTGGCCCGACTCATTTACGGCGGCATCTACGCTTTTAGCCACGGAGGACATTCTCTCTGTGAAAACGGGGAATACGTGGCGGAGCTTGGTGCTGTGCCCCTGCCCGGGCGTACGTGGGATCCGGAGGTGACTGCTGGGATGGAGCTGGGCGAACTGCCGCTGGAGGTTGCCTGGGATGGGGAGCGGAGCCCCGCCGCTGTCTTCTATGCCCGAGTACTGGCTCCCCCGGCCGCAAATTCTGCCCCCCTCTGCTCCCTGTTAAACATATATAATGACCTCAGGGCCTATTTCAGGCAATGCCTGGATGTGGCCGTCCGCTATGGCGGAAGGGAGTTCAGGGACCTCCCCTTCTGCACATTTACCAACAACATGCTGATTCGCGACAACATAGAGTTCACCTCAGACGAGCCTCTCCTTCACGGCCTCCTGGACTACGCCTCCACCACCGAGAACTACACGCTTCTGGGCTACACGCATCTCAACGTCTTCTTTGGCATCCGAGGAAAGCAGCAGCCTCAGGACGCTGGCAGTTCACGCATGCCCAGGCTAATGGTCAAGGATGAGGCAGGCTTCGTGTGCTGCCTGGAACACAATACTAACAAGCTGTATGAGACTATAGAGGACAAGTCCCTGAACCTCTGCAGCATCCGTGACTATGGCATTAGCTCAAAGCTGGCCATGACCATAGCCAAAGCCCAGGGTCTGTCCCTAAACAAAGTCGCCATCTGCTTCGGCAGCCACAGAAACATCAAACCCGGCCATGTGTATGTGGCGCTGTCCCGGGCCCGGCACTCTAATTGCGTGGTCATGGACAGGAATCCCCTATCCGAGATGATCACTGGGGAGGGGAACCCCGCGAGCGGCTACATCGTGGATGCCCTAAAGAACTCACGCGCACTACTGGTTTACTGAATAAAACAACAGACATGCAGACTCCAGGTTATGACATTTTATTTACAGCCATGGCCAATTGTAGTTGTTATTGCCCTTAATGGGGGGGGTGGTTTCCATCATGTGTTTATTGTATGTATTGGGACTTGAAGGTGGAGGGGGGCGGCGTGGAGCTGGGCCTCTAAGTACAGGTCGCGTAGGTCTATTGGGAACCTTGTCTTTGGTGGATTGCGGAACTGGGGCTGGTGGCCTGGGAGGTGCTGAGGCCCGTCCCCTGACCGGCGCGGGAGCCGGCGGCCTCGGAGGTGCCCTGGTGCGTGGTCGGGAGAACGAAGGCGTGGGTGTCAGACCTGAAGACTGTTGGGTAGATGGCGAGACTCTTGAAGATCGTGAGGCCTGAGAGCCGGGGGTTGCTTCATCCTCGTCGCTCTCGCTGTAGTCAGACTCGTCTGAATCTGAAGGATGCCACGAGGGGTCGCTATCACTGCCCTCGGATGGGTCTTCATCACTGGGGTACTCTTCCTCCAAATCAATCTCCTCGTCTTCATCTGAGTAGTCAGACTCATCAGTGTCACTCACGTCCTCCTCCTGGATAGACTGGGAGGCCTGAGACCCCAGAGTGTAGCTGCTGCTCTGTGAAGTCTCTTCCTCCTCGTCCGACAAGAGGCGCCGGTCCCTGCAAGACCGGACCCCACGCGACTTCAGAAACATGGCCATAGTTATGACCCCTCTACAGCCTCCAATCTATCTCACCGAGCCCCTTCTCACGCAAAAAGTTGTTAGCGAGGACAAAGTGGTTGTTGCCCAGGAACTTCTGCTGGGCACTCTTTCGGGTGCTGTTCTGGGCCAGGGGAGAGGGATGCTGAGAGGTCAGAACCAGATGCTTCTTGGAGTTGATTAGTGAAGCTTTGTCTCCCGCCTTCGCACCCCACAGCATAAACACGCACGCTTTTAACCGCTCAGAGAGCAATGAAATTACGTGGTCAGTAAACCACGCCCAGCCAATGTCTGCGTGCGAGCCGGGCTTGCCCTTTTGCACGGTCAGGATGGTGTTGAGTAGCAACACCCCCTGGGAGGCCCACGCGTCTAGACAGCCGTGATCTGGGGGAGAAAACTCCGGCAGACTCCGGTGCAGCTCCGCGTAGATGTTCCTCAGGCTGGGGGGGACTGGAAAGCCGTATGCGACGCTGAATGCCAGGCCGTTTGCTTGACCCCCGTGATAGGGGTCCTGGCCCAAAATAACCACCTTAATATCAGAGGGGTCGCAAAAGCGGGCCCAGGCCATGCACATGTCCTCCTCCGGGTAGACGGTGGCCTGAGTCCGCAGGCGTCGGACACAGGCAATAACGGCAGCAAGCTTGCGCTGGAAGATGGGGCTGAGTTGTAGGAAATCTAGCCATAAGTCGGGGAGAAGCAGATTTTCTCCTTTCACACCAATCTCCTGTTTCCTCTTCCACACGTGCTCATCCAGCCAGAGGTCTAGCCCCCGCGATGCCATGCGTATCTGTTTAAGTTGGCACCAAACAGGTCTTCCACTGAGAATGAACCGTAAAGAGACTCCAGGGTGGTTAACAACTCACGGAGATGGCTCGTGAGGGCGGAGCTGCTTCGCTTCAGGATGGAGATAAAGAAGGAGACCACGTTGAGTCCGTTTGCGCAGCGGCTGATGACCAGCTGGTTGCTCCCATTCTTAGGTGAATTTAAGGAGGCCAGACTAAAGCCGTCGCATGTCTGATTGCTCACCAGGTAAATGTCGCTAATGTTTTCCAACGCGAGAAGGTGTTGAGCGCGGAGCTGAGTGACGTGACAACATGGGTATGCCCAATTGCCCCATGTTGGGAGGACGAAAATGGTGACAAGACAGGTGGCCAGAAATACACCAACAGCACGCATGATGTCTACTGGGGATTTATTCTTTAGTGCGGGGGAATACACGGCTTTTAATACGATTGAGGGCGTCTCCTAACAAGTTACATCACTCCTGCCCTTCCTCACCCTCATCTCCATCACCTCCTTCATCTCCGTCATCTCCGTCATCACCCTCCGCGGCAGCCCCTTCCACCATAGGTGGAAACCAGGGAGGCAAATCTACTCCATCGTCAAAGCTGCACACAGTCACCTTGATATTGCAGGTAGGAGCGGGCTTTGTCATAACAAGGTCCTTAATCACATCCTTCAAAACCTCAGCAAATATATGAGTTTGTAAAAAGACCATGAAATAACAGACAATGGACTCCCTTAGTGGGCCAGGTTGTGGGCCGGGTCCAGGGGCCATTCCAAAGGGGAGACGACTCAATGGTGTAATACGACATTGTGGAACAGCAAGGGCAATTCCTCGCCTGAGGTTGTAAAGGGAGGTCTTACTACCTCCATATACGAACACACCGGCGACCCAATTTCCTTCCTCGGTAGTCCTTTCTACGTGACTCCTAGCCAGGAGAACTCTTAAACCTTCTGCAATGTTCTCAAATTTCGGGTTGGAACCTCCTTGACCACGATGCTTTCCAAACCACCCTCCTTTTTTGCGCCTGCCTCCATCACCCTGACCCCGGGGTCCAGTGCTTGGGCCTTCTCCTGGGTCATCTGTGGGGCCCTGCTCTATCGCTCCCGGGGGCACGTCAGGCTCACCATCTGGGCCACCTTCTTGGAGGTATTCAAAATAATCGGCATCCCCTACAGGGTGGAAAAATGGCCTTCTACCTGGAGGGGGCCTGCGCGGTGGAGACCCGGATGATGATGACTGACTACTGGGACTCCTGGGCCTCTTTTCACCACGTCCACGACCTCTCCCCCTGGCTCTTTCACGACTCCTCCCCCTGGCTCTTTCACGTCCTCTACCCCGGCGGCCTCCACTACCTCCTCGACCCCGGCCTCCACTGCCTCCTCGACCCCGGCCTCCACTGCCTCCTCGACCCCGGCCTCCACTGCCTCCTC
>ERZ772942.32-NODE-32-length-45829-cov-4.387425_pt1 | contig 45829 bp, 39 predicted proteins | sample MGYA00511135_ERZ772942 | MGnify/ENA primary metagenome ERZ772942 (study PRJEB29015, sample SAMEA2738099) | human oral metagenome | biome: human oral; feature: human-associated habitat; material: saliva | place: China | collected 2265 ... | reverse complement strand
CCCCTTTGGCCGCTCGGGTAACCTGCCGCCTAGCTAGGTGCTAGTTGCTCGCTCAAGCGAACAGAGACTACTCTACAGCAGTTTTAGGGACTTGTACACTTCACATAGGGTTTTGTGACGAAGGTTATATATCTGGCTATATTTATCGCAGCGCCCGCGCTCTCACCCTATAAGTAAAGCCGTGAATAAAGCCCGTAAATAAAGCCACCGCCTACAGCAGCTTTAGAAGGAGCGGGAAGGAGTATCGCCATCCTGCTCAAGCAGAAGCACAATCTCCAGGTGCTCCAGGTAGCGGCGCGCCTGCTCCACAGTGCACATGTCACCGGCAATCTCACGTTCCAGGTCACGGCGAACACCGCGGAAACGCGCCACCAGCGAAGGCTCCGTCAGAGTGATACCGATACCGTCAAAGGGAGAAGGCTCAGCATCTTCCTCATGCAGGTCAAGCTGAATATCGTGACGATCAGATTCGTTGAGACGCTCCGCCTCAGGAATACCCTCGGGCTCAGCACCCAAAGAGGTATGCAGGTCGATGAAAAGGAGGGTCTGCAGGTCGCGAGCTTCCTCGCTCGTGCGCAGGTCCGTTGCGGACAGGTTAGGAGTGGTCATATTTCTATTGTCCTCTTTTTAGGTTAGTAACACCTGTAAAACAGGCCCGTTATTCTGATAGTTAGCTGTGAACAAGAGCCCCGACCCGGTAGGCTAGTACTAACCGGTGCCAGTAGCACCTCATTCACGAAAGGAAAGCCCATGGCTAGCGAATCGTCATTCGACATTGTGTCCAAGGTGGACAAGCAGGAAGTTTCCAATGCGCTGCACCAGGCGCAGAAGGAAATCTCCCAGCGTTACGACTTCCGCGGCGTTGGTGCAGAAATCGACTACTCCGGCGACAAAATCCTCATCAAGGCAAACGCCGAAGAGCGCGCCCTGGCAGTGCTCGATGTTTTCCAGTCCAAGCTGGTCAAGCGCGGCATCTCCCTGAAGTCCCTGGACTCCGGCAAGCCCTACGCATCCGGTAAGGAAACCCGCATCGAGTGCTCCATCAAGGAAGGCATCGCGCAGGATCAGGCGAAGAAGATCTCCAAGATGATCCGCGAAGAGGGCCCCAAGGGCGTGAAGGCGAACATCCAGGGCGATGAGCTGCGCGTCTCCTCCAAGTCCCGCGATGACCTGCAGGAAGTCATTGCAATGCTCAAGTCCGCCGACCTTGAGGTTGACCTGCAGTTCGTCAACTACCGCTAAGCTCCGGCGAGGCATTCCCCTCCCCCGCCCCGCGCTGGGTGAGGGGAGGCGACTAGAAGCCGAAACGCAAAAGTCCTCGGGGTGGCTACTTCCACAGTAGCCACCCCGAGGACTTTTTGTCTGCCGCCCCGTCATCGCGGGTCACAATCGTCACCCCGGGTCATATTTCATGCAACGCCATATTCATGCAGCACCACATTCGCGCCCGGAGATGAGGGCGAGAAAAGGCCTAGTACTGACCCATCTCACGAGCCTGCTGCTGCAGACGCGCAATACGCTGATCCATCGGCGGGTGAGTAGAAAGCATATCCTTCAGCGAACCGAAGGGATTCGCAATCATCATGGCGCTCGCCGCCTCAGCGTTGCGGTTGTTCGGGTCCATCGGGTACATGGACACGCCGCTCTCCAGCTTGTGCAGTGCCGAAGCCAAAGCCAGCGGGTCGCCGGTCAGACGTGCGCCGTCCTCATCGGCATCAAATTCGCGGGTGCGGCTAATAGCCATCTGAATAATCTGCGTAGCAATGGGAGCCAGCATGGCAACCACAAACATGGCGAGAGGGTTCGAACGTTCACCATCTCGGTTGGAACCACCGAACATCGCGCCAAACGAAAGGAACTGGGCAACAGTACCGATAATGGAGGCGATACCCGCCGCCACCGAAGAGGTCAGAATATCGCGGTTGTACACGTGCATCAGCTCGTGGCCGAGCACGCCGCGCATCTCGCGCTCATCCAACAGCTGCAGAATACCCTCGGTGCAGCACACCGCCGCATTCTGCGGGTTACGACCGGTTGCGAACGCATTCGGGGTCATGGTCGGTGCCACGTAGAGGGCGGGCATGGGCTGACCCGCACGGGAGGACAGCTCCTCCACAATGTCGTAAAGCACCGGAACCTCTTCACGGCTGACCGGGTACGCATTCATGGAACGCAGGGCGAGCTTATCGGAGTTCCAGTAGGTGTACGCGACCGAAGCCAAGCTCACCAGACCCATAATCCAGATGAAAAAAGAGGTGCGGAAGGTCGCCGAAAGCAGGCCACCAATGAGCAGCATCATGCCCACCATGGAGCCCATCAACAGGGCAGTTTTCAGTCCATTGTTATGACTGTGCATGGGTATCCTCCTAAAGCAAATAGGTCAGCGCGTACAGCGTGTACTTGACTCTATAGAATACGTGCAAGCACCCGCCGGTGCACCTTATGGCGCGCGGATTCACCCAGAGCGTCACCGACGCACCGAACTATGCGGGAGGCATTAAGGAATGGCGCCCGGGATATTCACCAGGGGCACCTGCTCCAGCACCTGCGCCGTAGCAGTCGGAAAAATACCCAGTAGCAGAATCGTGCCGTAAGCACCCAGAAAAAGAGTGAAGAGCAGACCGAGCATCAGTTGCCCCTCCAGATCAAAACCGGTGGTAGTACTGCGGTACTGCCCGTAAATTACGGGGGTCACAATGGGTACACCAAAGAGCAGAATCATCAGCAGAATGTAGATGGGGTTTGTGAAATCGTACACCATGACCCTATCCTCCTTGATGGTGATCGCCGGTGCGGGTTACTCTAGGTTCTTTGATTGTACGGCATCTCTTCACGCCCGAGGCCAGAGTGAGAAGGGGGGCCACAGAGTGGATGAAAGGGACGCCCCACCAGCTTATTATGAGTTTTTCATAAGATAATGATGAATTTCTCATAATAATGTGTAGACTTAAACCTATGACCGACGCAAAGACAACCTCCGAAACGAAGAAGACCCAGCACCCAGACCATCACAATACCGGCTGCGCCCACACCACCGGCCTGCCCCTGCTCTCCGCAATGAGCCCCGAACAGCTCGAAGAAGCATGGACCACCGGTCTGCGCGCCAAGGGCCGCCGCGTCACCAAGCAGCGCCTCGCCGTACTGCACGCAGTGCAGGAACACCCGCACTCCACCGCCGACACCATCGTGCAGGCAGTCCGCGAGCGCATCCCCGCCATCACTGTTCAGTCGGTCTACGTCATCCTTGCCGACCTGACCGATATCGACCTACTGCGCAAGTTTGAGCCGCCGGGAACCCCCGCCCTCTACGAAACCCGCACGGGCGACAACCACCACCACGCCTTCTGCGTACGCTGCGGCAAGGTCGAAGACGTAGACTGCGCGGTCGGTTCCGCACCCTGCCTGACCCCCAGCGATTTTCACGGCATGGCGCTCTTCAGCGCCGATGTGCTCTACCAGGGCGTCTGCACCGACTGCCAGACCGAGGAAGAGGCCAAGCTCGCCCGCGCCCAGCGTGAGGCGGCGGCCCACCTGCTGGGTAGCTAACCGTTAAGCGCGGCGGCGCCCCGCATCCTACGCGTCGGCTGGATCCCGGGGTACGCCCGCCTGTTAAAGACTGACCGCTAGAGACGACCATCGGGTCGCCGCTAGCGGTCAGCTGTTTTAAGTATGTTGAAGCTACATTCCAGGACGGGGCTGCGAATCCACGATCTCCAGCAGCTCACGAATCTGCTGGGCGCTCAGCACGGTCGAGGGGTTAATCGCGTTCACCTTCACGCTCGGGGCGCCAATCTCCAGCGCGTAGCGCAGAATCTCCAGGGCGTTCGCCGAACGCACCTCAATATGCGGGTCCAGCGCCGCAATCTCAATCGGCGAGGTGAAGACCAGCAGGCTCTGCGGGTTGCCGTTCTCGTCGGGATCAAACACGAACGAGGAACCCGAGGGGTCGTTCGGGTCCACGCCCACCAGCAGCACCGAGGCAGGAGACACGAGCGAACCCAGCAGCATCTGCATGTTGTCCTGGGTCAGCGCCATCTTCGCGCCATCGTTGCGGGGAGAGGTCACAATCCACTGCACCTGAGCGCGCTCAATGTAGCACTCGTGATCGGTTCCGGGATCGACCACAATCAGGTCGAGCGCCTCGTTCGCGAGGAAGTCCATGAAGACCTTCATCGCGGGCTCGCGAAGAATCAGCTCTTCACCCTCGGATTCCTGGCGCACGTAGCTCTTACCCACGTGCTCCGAGGACGAGAAGACGCACAGGGCCTGCATGCCGGTCTCAGGCATGCGAATCACCTGGTGGGTCAGCACGGATTCGGGGCCCATCGGGTCGGTCTCCGAGGGAATCAGCAGCGAACCGGTCGCGTCCAGCAGAACGTCGCCGCCGAGCATCGTGCGCACCACGTTAATGAGGGTGCGCTCCTGCACATCGTTGCGGAAGGTCTGCAGCGCAGCCACCAGGTAAGGATTCGGAATCTCGTGCTCGCTCGAACCCAGAGCCGCTGCAGCCGAGTGGCGGGCGCGCCCCTCCATACGTTCGCGGGCCCACTCGGGCACGCGGGAAGCATCACGCGGGAACTCAGCCAGGTGCTCGCGCACGTCCGTGGCGGTCAGGGTGCCTTCGTTCTTCCAGTTGTCCGGCTCGTCGTCGCGGTTGTACGATGCGCCGACGCTGAACTGCGGGTTAGGCCAGCCGGTAGCCGCCACCACGATAGATGCGGTGAACCAGGTGCCGCGATTACCGTCGTAGGCTGCGCGCTGCAGCTTGCGCACCTCAGCGATAATGGGTGAGCCCTCCTTGAGGGGGCCAACCGTACCGATATACTCCTCGCCGTCACGGAATTCGCGTACCCGCACAAAAATCTGCCCCGCAAGAGGCTTCACGTCGAGTACCATTTCGCTCCAGCCGGGGTCGGCGTTCACAACGTCGAGCAGCCAGCTACCAATGTTATTGAGCGCGTCCTGGATGCGCGCAGCGCGGCTACTCGTCTCGGTGAGGCGGGGTTCAGTCATGTGTTCATACATCCTTGAGTGTTGAATTACGGCGCGGCGGAGTGCATCCGTGATTGCATGTGAAAGATCTATGGGCTTGCAGTGGTGCCGGAAAAAGCCGCTCACTTCGATTCTAACGAACGTGTCAGCTTCACGGTGATAGTTTACGCCGAAAGATGTATGTTCGCTCTCCCCTCGACGCTCCTTAAAACCCCGAGTCAGACCCCCGCCCTCAACCTCAGCAAGAGGCTGAACCGAGGTCCGCGGCCTCCCCCATCGAGCCCTGCCCGCCACGCATCCGTCGAAAGAGCGCCCGAAACGGGGGATACAGGGCAGATACACCCTCAAAAGGTTGATAATCTTAAATCATGACGAATTCTCTGCAGGATCTTATCGACGCATCGATTTTTATCTCCACCGAGTACCAGGCTCGACTCGCCGAGCTCGTGGGTACCTCCGAGTGGAACGTGGATTTCACCTCCCAGTCTCTGGATTTTGAGACCACTCCCCCGCTCTCGCTCAAGCCGCACCTGCTGGGCACTGAATCTGAGAACCGCGGTACTTGGATTTGGTCGTGGCAGCAGCTGGGCTACTTCCCCGACTCCGTTGTTTCTGCCGCTATTCAGGCGCGTGAAACCGGTGAGCGTGACGGCCTGGTTGAGCTGACCACCGACGAGCTGCCCCTCTCCGAGTCTCTGGCACGCCGCCTGACCCTGGCGACCAAGACCATTAGCGGCCTGTACGCACACTACCCGCTGCCCGCGGGCGCTGGCGTGCGCGCATGGACCCTGCTGGAGGGCGCCGAGCTGACCCTCGAGGCACCGACCTACAAGGGTATTGGCCGCGTCATTGCTAAGACCCTGCAGAGCGAAGAGGTACACAACCAGGTTCTGGCGGTGGACTCCTACGCTCAGCAGCGTGGCTTCCACATTGCCTGGGACACCGAGGCAACCGCCGTGCTGACCGCAACCGACGGTGCCCTGCGCCTGTGGTTCGACGAGGGCCGTATCAGCGGCATCGAGCAGGCCGAGCCTCAGGTTGGCCCCGAGGTTTTGGAGCAGTGCGCAGCCGCTGCCGCACAGCGTCGCGAATCCCTCGCGGCACTGCGCGCCGAGATTGAGCGCGTGGCAGCCGCTGAGGCAGCCGCCCAGAATGCACAGCGCGAGCAGGAGGCGGCAGAACGCGCCGCCGCACGTGCCGAAGCTGAGGCTGAGCGCGCCGTCGAAATTGCCGAGCATGCACCGGTCGCAGAGACCGAGGTTGCCGGCGTTGAGAGCACCGAGAACCTCTACCCCACCGACGAGGCTCCCTTCGATCAGGATCCGGCAGAGCACGCAGAGCCCGGCCTGGTCACCGTGGAGACCCTGCCCGGCGAGTACGAGGCAGAAGAGACCGAGCAGGCTCGCGTCTACACCGACGAATCCATCGGTGCCGAGCAGCCCGAGTACGAGGCCGTTGAGGCTTCCGTCGAATACGCTGAGGAGCCGATCGCTGCTGAGCCTGTTGCTGAGCAGCCCGTCGAGGTTGAGCAGGAGGCAGCAGAGTACGAGGAGCAGCACGTGGAGCCCATCCGCAACGCTGGTGCAGCTCCCGACCTGCAGGCAGAGCACGAAGAGGCAGCCCGCCGCGAGCAGGCAGAAGCTGCACGCCGCGAGGCAGAGCAGCCCAAGAAGAAGGGCTTCTTCTCCCGCTTCTTCGGCCTCTAAACCGAATACGCAACATTCCTCAGGCGCGGTATCCTCGTGGTGCCGCGCCTGTGGCGTGCCCGGCGGGTAGAGTAGCCTCAGTGCGCATCAATGCCCCCGCTGGCGCATCCCGAGGACTAGCATTAGAAGAACGTAACCGAAGAAATTAGCTCAGAAGAAGAAACCATGTCAGAAACACAGAAGCACACTACCCGCAACGGGTTTATCACCATCATCGGCACCTACCTTATTTGGGGCATGCTCCCCCTGTATTTTGTGATGATGGCACCGGCGGGACCGATTGAGATTGTCGTGGCGCGCGTGGTCTTCTCCCTCATCTTCTGCGCCCTGCTGCTACCGATTTTGCGGGCAACCGCTGACTTCCGCCGCGCTCTCAAAGATCGCCGTATCATGCTGGTGCTGACGGCGGCATCGTTCCTCATCGGCGCGAACTGGCTTATCTACGTGATGGCAACGACCAGCGGCCACACGATTGACGTGTCCCTGGGCTATTTCATTAACCCGCTGGTCTCCGTGGTGTTGGGCGTGATTTTCCTGCAGGAGCGCCTGCGCGCCGCTCAGTGGGTGTCCGTCGCGATTTCCTGTATTGCGGTGCTGATGATGAGCCTCATCTACGGCCAGGTACCGTGGACGGGTCTGGGTGTGGCGTTCTCCTTCGGCATCTACGGTCTGCTCAAAGCGCGCGTCGCCCACGACGTGAGCCCCATTGTCTCACTATCCCTGGAGACCTTTATCCTGGCGCCTTTCGGCGTTGCCGCCCTCTTTGTTCTCAACGCACAGGGGCAGATGACTCTCTTCAGTGAGGGTCCGGGACACTTCTGGCTTCTCGCCTCCACCGGTGTGGTCACCGTTGTGCCGCTCATGCTCTTTGCCGCGGCAACCAAAGCCCTTCCGCTGTCGATTATTGGCATGGTGCAGTATCTGGGCCCGACCATCCAGTTTGTTCTGGCGCTGACCGTTCTGCACGAGCAGATGAGCGCCGATAAGGTGCTGGGTCTGGGCCTCATCTGGATTGCGCTCATCATCTTCACCGTGGATGCGGTGCGCGCCTCCCGCTCCTACCGCGCCTCCGCGCTGTCCGACCCGGAAACCGGCATGATTCCGCTCGTGCAGGCAGAAGACGTACAGAGCAAGTAGCGCCCCCTCTCCCACCCGTATAAAACACAGTGATGCCCCGCCAGCTAACGCCAGCGGGGCATCACTTTATATCACGCTCACACGCTAAAGCTCAGAACCCTGAGCCTCAGCAGCATCATCGAGAGCATCCAGATCCGGATGACGGTGCAGGTTCAGCAGAGCCAAACCCAGACCACCCCAAATGATCAGGATTGCCACAACGAGCATCACAATTGCAGAGATAGACATGAGGGCTCCTAACGGGTAACGGTCGAATCAACGTGGCCGTGCTCAACCTGACCGGCAATCACCGGAGGTGCCGGAGGCTCTTCAGCCGCACGAGACTTCTTCGACCAGGGCAGAAGAGAAACAACAATCGCGCCCACCAGAATCAGCGCGCTCATGCCCCAACCAAAGATTGCCAGCAGATCCGTGGGGTAACCCTCATAGGGGGTTGCCACAAGCTTAATGACGCTCTGAATCAGGGAGTAGCCCAGAACCAACGGGGTCACGACAGCCAGCAGAATCATCCAAATCTTGCCGACCTTGATGGAGGAGTAACGGTTCAGGTGCTCAGCCAGAGCGGGCAGCGCGCGCACCACATACGCCACAACGATAATGGCGCACAGACCAGCAGCCAGAATACCGAAGAGGTTCACGAAGTTATCGAGAATATCCAGCACGTACAGACCGGTGGTGGTCGGCATCAGCAGCAGCGAAATCAGAGCCATCGGAACAATCACCAGAGTGGTAGATGCCAGACGCGAGGTCGCGAACTTATCCTGAATACCCGCAATAATCACCTCAAGAATCGAGATGAGGGAGGTGAAACCAGCAAAGAGCAGGGAGCCGAAGAAGAGGATACCGATCAGCACGCCACCGGGCGCCTGAGAAATAATGGTCGGGAACGCAATGAACGCCAGACCAATACCGCTGGTCGCAACCTCGCTCACCTGGGTGCCAGCCGCCTGAGCCATAAAGCCCAAAGCAGCGAACACACCGATACCGGCAAGAAGCTCAAAACCGGAGTTCGCGAAACCAACCACAGCACCGGAACCGGTCAGGTCAGTCTTAGGCTTCAGGTAGGAAGAGTAGGTGACCATAATGCCGAAGCCAATGGACAGCGAGAAGAAAATCTGGCCGTACGCAGCAACCCACACCTCCGGGTTAGCCAGGGAGTCCCAGCTGGGGGTGAACAGAGCATTCAGACCGTCCACAGCACCGGGCAGGGTCAGCGAGTAAATCACCAAACCAACGAACATGACCAGCAGCAGCGGGATGAAGATAATGTTGGCTGCGCCCACACCCTTCTGAACGCCCAGAGCCATCACAGCGAGCAGAACGCCCCACACCAGAACCATAGGAATCAGGACGTTCATGTTGAAGTCCAGGGAGACGCCGGGATCCTTCGCAACCTTCAGGAACTCGCCCTGGAAGAACGCCTTCGGGTTATCGCCCCACTCATTGGTGAAGGAGAAAACCATGTAACGCAGAGCCCACGCCACAATAGCGGCGTAGTAGATAGCAATGACGAAGTTAATACCCATGTGCCACCAGCCGATGAACTCGGTCTTACGGTTCAGACGGCGGAATGCCAGCGGGGACGACGCACGCGCACGGTGACCAATCGCGTAGTCAAAGAAAAGGAAGGTCAGACCGGCGGTCAGCAGGGCGACAATGTAGGGAATCATGAAGGCGCCGCCGCCGTTATCAAATGCGATGTAGGGGAAACGCCAAATATTGCCCAGACCAACAGCAGAACCGATGGCGGCAAAGATAAAGACGCGACGGCTAGAGAAGCCTTCGCGCTTCGTGGGCGCCTTAGGGGTAGATGCTCCCATAGTTGTAAACCTCGAATGTGTGGGGACGCGGATGGTTGGTGCGAGAATAACCCGTCGGGGTGGTTGGGCTCTGCTCGCGTCCAGAAATAGTAAACGGCTCTCCAACACGGGTTGGGCGTGGGAGCCGTCAGAGGTCTGAGGGGTGGATGTGCACCTCAGGCATGCCTATAAGGATTACCTTAAAGGCATATGACGGTCAAGAAGACCCCAACATGCGGAAGCTTTCGGAGGGTGAGAGCAGCCCCAAACCACCCCAAAAACCGGCACTGACTAGCCGCAACACAGAAAACCCCCGCCGAATCCGGGCAGATTCAGCGGGGGTTTTGAAGTATGAGACACCCGGAAGTCATGAGACTCGGGTACACGCTACACGGCGGGTTTTAGCCTTCGCGGTGAACCACAGCGTGAGCGAAGGACTCCAGCGCAGCCTTCGCGGTGGACTCGGGCAGCGGAGCAATCGCAGCGATTGCGCGATCCGCCCAGTCGTAGGCAATCTGCCATGCTTCCTGAGTGACCGGGTGAGCGGCGAGCGCCTCCACGGCTGCCTCCAGTGCCTCGTCGGAGCTCAGGTCGGCATCCAGCAGGGCGCGAACAGCAATAGCGGATTCGTCGCCGGCGGCTACCGCACGGTCCAGCAGGATGGTCGGCAGGGTGGGCACGCCCTCGCGCAGGTCGGTGCCGCGGGTCTTACCGCTGGTCTTGCCGTCGCTGACAATATCGATCACGTCGTCAGCCAGCTGGAATGCCACGCCGACCAGCTCGCCATACGCCTTGACCATGGAGATAACTTCTTCGGAAGCGCCCGAAAGCAGGGAGCCGTACTCGCCGGCTGCGGCAATCAGGGAGCCGGTCTTACCCTCAATGACGGCAATGTAGTGGTCCAGCAGGTCCTGACCCTCGCGGGGGCCGGTGGTTTCGAAGAGCTGGCCGAGCACCAGACGTTCGAAGGTCTGGGACTGAATCTTCATGGGGCGGGTGCCCAGCTCGGACACCAGCAGCGATGCGCGGGAGAAGATCAGGTCACCGGTGAGAATCGCGACGGAGTTGCCCCAAATCATCTGGGCGCTGTCCACGCCGCGGCGCTTGGGGGCATCGTCCATCACGTCGTCGTGGTAGAGGGTTGCCAGGTGGGTCAGCTCAACGACCACGGCAGCCTCAATGACCTCGTCGTTGATTTCACCGTCTACGGCTGCACAGAGCAGAGCCAGCAGGGGACGCACGCGCTTGCCGCCCGCGGAGAGCAGGTGTCGGGATGCGACATCCGCCAGGTGGTCGGTCTGGGCGATTGCCTCTGCCAGGCGCTCCTCAATACGCGCGAGGGAGGAGAGAATCTGCGGACCCAGCTTGGGGTCTGCGGCGATGAGTTCGAAGCCTGCGGGAAGCTTCAGGTCGAGGTCTCCCAGCAGGTCGGTTGCGGCGATGGGCTGCTCTGCGTTGCTCACGGTGTCTTCTATCTTCTTGGTGTTGGTGTCTTCGGTGGTGTGTGAACGCGGTGTTTAGGCGCTATGCGCTTCGGGCTTGAAACCGCGGTGAATCGCGACAATGCCGCCGGTGAGGTTGCGGTACTGCACGGAGGTGAAGCCCGCCTCCTTGAACTTCTGCGCCAGTTCCAGCTGGTTGGGCCAGGCGATGATAGACTCGGCGAGGTATTCGTAGGATTCGGGGTTGGAGGAGATTGCGCGGGCGATCGGCGGGATTGCCTTCATGATGTAGTTCTTGTACACCGCGCCGAAGGGGGCGAAGGTCGGGGGGGAGAACTCGAGGATGACGATGCGTCCGCCGGGCTTGAGTACGCGGTAGATTTCGCTCAGTGCCTTGGGGTAGTTGGCGACGTTGCGCAGGCCGTAGGACATGGTCACTGCGTCGAAGGTTTCGTCGTCGAAGGGTAGGGCGGTGACGTCTGCCTGCACGAAGGTCATGTCGGGGCGGCGACGGCGGCCCACGTCGAGCATGCCTTCGGAGAGGTCTGCTGCGATGACATCTATGCCGGCGTCGGCGAAAGGTTCGGAGGAGACGCCGGTACCTGCGGCTACGTCCAGCACTTTCTGACCGGGGTGCGCGTCTACGGCGGCGACTGCCTGCTTGCGCCAGTAGATGTGCTGGCCGAGGGAGAGGATACCGTTCATGAGGTCGTAGCGTTCAGCGACGGTATCAAACATGGCGGCAATATCGCCGGTTTTCTTGTCTAGGGTTGCGCGGTTGGCGCGGGTGTTCTTCTCTGCGTTCACGCTCTCAATTGTGGCATGGAGGTTACCAGATTCGATAGTTGGGTAAACCGTAGTAGTGTCGCACGGTGCGCTAAGGTGCGTTCTGGAGTTGTTTTTGAGCCGCCAATCCGGTGTTTTATTCAATTTTTGGGGTGGGTTTTATCCATATTCAGCAAAAATTTATGAATATTTATGTGTCTGCTTGCATTTTTTAACATAGGGGCGCACAATGGAGCCTAGACTTCATAGAACACACCTCACACAGGAGCACCTCATGAACACCTCAATCCTCAAAAAGGCTTCCCTCAAGCCCCTCGCACTGCTGGCAGTGCTACCCCTGGTGCTGACCGGTTGCGTCTCCACCGCCAACGAGAACACCGACCCCAACGGCGAGGTCAGCCTCGTCAAGTCCGGCACCCTCAGCGTCTGCACAAACACCCCCTACAAGCCCTTCGAATACGAAGAAAACGGCACCATCGTCGGCCTGGATGCAGACATCGCCAACGCTATTGCCGCTGACCTGGGCGTGAAGGCTCAGCTGACCTCCATCAGCTTCGAGGGCCTGGACTCCGGCACCGGCCTTGCCACCGGTCAGTGCGATATCGCCCTGGCGGGTATCGGCGTGACCGATGAGCGGAAGAGCAAGATGGAATTCACCACCGTCTACTTCGACGACAACCTGGCAATCCTGGTCCCCAAGGGTTCCTCCATCACCTCCGCCGCAGATCTGAAGGGCGTGAGCGTTGGTGCGCAGCAGGCAACCAGCGGTGAAACCTACGCCAAGGAAAACGGCGCAGAGGTCATCCAGTACGAAGACACCTCCCTCATGTTCTCCGCGCTGAAGACCGGTCAGGTCAAGGCAGTCGCAGCGAACCTCTCCGTGGTGTCCGAGGCACTGACCAATGACCCGGACTCCTTCAAGATCGCCTACCAGGATTCTGAGAACACCGAGCAGATTGCCGCAACAGTTTCCTCCAACAACAAGGCGCTGCTGACTAAGGCAAACGCCACCATCACCAAGCTCAAGGAAAACGGCGAGCTCGACAAGATGAAGGCCAAGTGGGTTGGCGCCACTTCCTCCACCTCCGCGAGCGCCTCGTCCTCCGCTTCCTAAACGTCTAGCCGGCTAGCTTCTCCCCCCAATTCACTAACCTCTCCCCTAATTCATGAGTACCCTTATTACTTTTGGGCTGGGGGATTCCCCGGCCTTTACCCTTGTGAGCGTGTACAACGCTCTTGACCGAACAGCACACGGATAAGAAAGCGCATGTCCTCTAAACTCTCACCCCGCCAGAAGCAGAAGCTCTTCCGCTACGCACAGTACGCCCTTCTGGCAGTTATCGCCCTGGCAGCCATTCTTCTGGCTGACTGGAAGACCCTCAGCCAGCAGGTATTCAACCTGGACGTTGCGGCGCAGCAGTTCCCCGACGTCATCACTGTGGCGTTGAAGAACACCCTGCTGTACACCACCTTGGGCTTCATCGTGGGCCTCTCCGGCGGTCTGCTGCTGGCGCTCATGCGTATTTCCTCCATCGCCCCCTACCGTTGGATTGCGACCCTGTACGTGGAGCTTTTCCGCGGTATCCCGGCGCTGCTGGTCTTCTTCGCGTTCGGTTACGGTATTCCCCTGGCGTTCAAGATCCGCTTTGTGGATAACCTGATTCCGGTAACCCTGTCCCTGGGTATGGTTTCGGCTGCTTACATTAGTGAGGTTCTGCGTGCGGGCCTGCAGGCGATCCCGAAGGGCCAGATGGAGGCGGCACGCTCCCTGGGCATGTCCCACACTCGTGCGATGATTTCGATCATTATTCCGCAGGCGTTCCGCGTGGTTCTGCCGCCGCTGACCAACGAGGTTATCCTGCTGACTAAGGACTCCTCCCTCGTGTACCTGCTGGGTGTGACGGTTTCTCAGTACGAGCTGGCGAAGTTCGGTCGTGAGGGCCTGACCGCCGCTAACGCGGGTCTGACTCCGCTGGTGGTTGCGGGTCTGTGCTACCTGATTATCACTGTTCCGCTGGGCCAGCTCTCCGCATACTTTGAGCGCCGCACCCAGCTTGCGGGCCGCAAGTAAGCGCAACGACAGATACGGATTACGGAAGATACTATGACTGCTTCAACTTCATCCATGGCCGCCTCCTCTGTGCGCATTTCTAACCTGCACAAGTCCTACGGCAAGGTTCAGGTTCTCAAGGGTATTGACATGCAGGTCGAGCCGGGCGAGGTCGTGTGCCTTATCGGTCCTTCGGGTTCCGGCAAGTCCACCCTGCTGCGTTGCGTGAACCTGTTGGAGGAGCCGAACGACGGCACCATCATGGTGGGCGATACCGAGGTCACCGACCCGGACGTAGACATTAACCGCGTGCGTACCCACATGGGTATGGTGTTCCAGCAGTTCAACCTGTTCGGCCACTTGAACATTCTGGATAACTGCACGATCGCTCAGATTAAGGTTCTGGGCCGTTCCAAGGCGGAGGCGGAGGCGGTTGCCCGCGAGCAGCTCGCCAAGGTTGGCCTGGAAGGCAAGGAAGACCGCTTCCCGGCTCAGCTGTCCGGTGGTCAGCAGCAGCGTGTGGCTATTGCGCGCGCGCTGTCCATGAACCCGGATCTGATGCTCTTCGATGAGCCGACCAGTGCGCTCGACCCGGAGATGGTCGGCGAGGTTCTGAGCATTATGCGCAACCTTGCTGACGAGGGCATGACCATGATTGTGGTGACTCACGAGATGGCGTTCGCCCGCGAGGTCGCCGACAAGGTCGTCTTCATGGCCGATGGCGTAGTCGTGGAGGAGGGCCCCGCCAATCAGGTGATTGGCAACCCCCAGCACGAACGTACTCAGGCTTTCTTGGCGCGCGTGCTCGATCCGACCCACGCCGTAGTAGACTAGTACTAGCTCTTGAAAAACGTAGCGGGCGGTGCTGTACGAAACATTCTGTTTCGCGCAGCACCGCCCGCTTTTTAATGCTCTGGTTCGCGGCTACTTCGGCTCTAGAAGATACGGCGCGCCACCTTGTCAAAGAGACGGTCCGGCAGCACGGTATGCAGGAACACGGAGGGCTTAGCGCCGAAACCCACCAGGTAGCGAGTCTTGGGGCGGCGCGCCTCCAGGGCTCGCAGAATGGTCCTCGAAATCACCTTGGGCTCTGAGAGATTGGAGGACGGCGAATAGAGCTTACGCATATTTGCCGCAACGCGTTGCGCCTGCTCAGCGTAGACACCGTTTCGGGAGGATTCCTCCAGGTGGTCTGCCGCGATGAGCCCCCAGGGGGTCTTGATGCCGCCGGGCTCGATAATGACCACGTCAATGCCGAACTCTTCAACTTCCATGCGTAGTGCATCGCTGAACGCCTCGAGGGCGTACTTGGTGGCGTGGTACCAGGCTCCCAGGGGCATGGTAATGCGCCCCGCCATCGAGGAGATGTTCAGGATGCGCCCGCGACCCCGTGCGCGCATATGCGGTAGCACCAGCTGGGTGAGGCGCGCCAGGCCGAAGAGGTTCACCTCGAACTGGCGGCGCGCCTCGTCGATGGGGACGTCTTCAATAGCGCCGTAGGATCCGTAGCCCGCGTTGTTGATGAGCACATCAATGCGGCCTTCTGCGTCAATGATCTGCTGTACGGCGGCTTCCATGGATGCCTCATCGGTAACGTCCATGCTGAGCGCTTTCACGCCCTCGGAGGCGAGCTCTTCAATCTTCTCAACGCGGCGGGCGGCACCGTAGACGGTGTAGCCGTAGCGCACCAGTAGCGGTGCCACGTCGTAGCCGATACCGGAACTGGCGCCGGTGAGAAGAACGACGGGGCGTTGCAGTGACTTGGGCATTGCGTATCCTTTCGGCTTGCTCCCCTTTCGGGCTGCCTCCCCTTTCGGGCTGTTCCCTGCAGTGTTAGCGGGAGTGTTAGTGGGAGTGTACTTCTCAGGGTACGCTCACGCGCGGTGTCCGGGCATGCAGAAAGCTCAGGGCGTAGCGTGAGGGTATTCTCGCCAGCATATGTGAGGGTAGGCAGGCATATAGAAAGCTCGCCGTGGCATCCTGTACGGATGCGGCGGCGAGCTAATGTTGTGAGGTCGGGCTTTAGACCTCTTCAACGTCAATATTGACCTTGGGTTCGGGGTGCGACTCGCCGGTCAGCATGGTCACCAGCAGGGTGGAGTCCTTCACGGCGCGCAGGGAGTGCAGCAGCTTGGCGGTCACGTGAATCGGCTTGCCGGGCACCAGGGTAATATCGCGGTCCTTCACGTGGAAGATAACCTCACCCTTGAGCACCTGCACGAAGATGGGGTGCACGCTGTGGTGCTCGTGCCAGGACTGGCCCGCAGCCAATTCCATGAGGGTCAGGTTGCCGCCGTCGGCATCAACAATCTTGCGAGCCTGGGGCTTATCGTCAAAGGGGGTCAGCGCTTCGGTGAGCTGGGGAAATACGAGGACGCGGCCTTCATGGGTACCTGCCATGGTACAAACCTTTCTTGTCAGGGATGAGTGAAAGGGGGCGCGCACCCCCTCCCTATATTTGGTATATAAAATACTAAATTAGTTATATTGTATTCCCCTCCCCGCAACGGGACAATACCTCAGCTCACACCGAACTGAAACACCCCGAGCAAGGAAGGGAACAACATTTACTGGTAACTCCACACCTTCGAATAGGCGGAGCGATTACTATTACGCGGGCGCAACAGGTTCACCATCAACGCGGTCGTACCAAAGCTCACCGCAATAATCATGCAGGTCGCCGCGGTAAACGCGCCACCGGGAATCGGCGCAAAAATCGCAATCAGATACAGGATGACCGCGCAGAACGACAGGAACAGCGTCGCAATCGTCATCAACGGCACCAGCACCAAACCGCCACGCGCCGGCACCGCAAAATCTGCCGGACGCACATAACGCAGCACGCCCATACCCACAACCGTCCAGATGGCGGTGACCAGGATAGCGGTCACCACATCCGCCGGGCGGTGCCAACCATTAATAATCGTGGAGGCACCCGTCAGGCAGGTAGCAAACGCCGCACACAGAGCCACCGTGGGCCGCAAGAAACGAGGCGCCGCAAGGAAGAGCGCCGCGCCAGCCGCCGCAGCGAATGTCGTGTGGCCGCTGGGCGCCGAGTTGCTCAGCGCCTCCTGAACGCCCAGGTCGGGCTTCACGATCAGATAGTGCTTGAGCAGATACGTACTCGTCACCGCGGCAGCCGCGACCAGCACACCAATCAGCGAGGGCAGGAACCGGTGCTTCCAAATCAGCACCGCAACCAGACCCAAAACGGCAATCACGCCGACAACCACAGGAAGAGAATCCAGCGCGGTCAGGGTCGGGCCGCGGTAGCTCTTGAACTGGTGCGCGTACTCGGTGTACGCCTGCTCATCAACCTGCTGGCCGGTCGCCGTGTAAATAAAGAACACGAACGCACCGTAGAGCGTCAGACCCAAGAACAGCAACGCCATCACGTGACGCATCAAAACGCCGGTACTCGGAAGGTGGTGCCCCTGCTCTTCACCGGGACGATCCACCGGGCGGCCCGAAGCATCCACGGGAACCTGACCGGTCTGAACATACGCGCTGTTCGGGTAGGCGCCGTTCGGGTAGGCGGCGGCAGGATACGCCTCGGGAGGATAAGCCACCGGCTGCGGAGGTGCCTGCGGAGGCGCCTGCGGGGGCATCTGCGGAGGAAGCGGCTGCTGCGCACCCATCTGATTGTTCAGCGGAAAACCGCTCACCGGAGGCTTCGGCGGATCGAGACGGCGAGTAGCCTGCATCGGTTCATCCGCACCGTAGTGCCCCCGGGAAGCGCGTTCCTGCGGCGAGGGAATCGTCTCAGGAATCTTAATCGGGGCGCGGTAGGCGCGCGGCAGAGGACGGGTCGCGCCAATAACCTCTGTATGTTCGGGGTGCGAAGAAATAACTTCGGTATTCGCGGATTCAGCGTTCACGGAACCTGTGTTCGCGGAACCTGCAGACGTAGCTTCGTTAGCCTGCGATGAACGGTAATCCGTCAGAACTTTCGTGCGGTCATCACTGTGCCCCGCAGCGGGGGTAGCCGTTTCGTGAGCGTTAAGCACCTCAGTAGGGTCCTGATAGTCAGAGAGCACCGCAGTCGGGTCCTGATAATCAGAGAGCACCGCAGTCTCATCAGAGGAAAACACTGTAGTGGGCGCGTCATCAGAAGAGTGAAGAGCGCGAGTAGCCTCCAGGTTCTCCGAATCGCCCCAACCGGGGTTCCCCGCACCTGTTGTTTGCCCCTTTGATGTCTTCTTCATAACCTCTTCCGTACCTTCTGACCCTCATATCTGTTAGCGGTATTCGCCCAGCCGGTGCCCACTGTCTGGGCGGTAGCCCCCAAGCTACCGTTTTCTCATACCGCAGCGCCGGTCCTCTAGGGCGAATAACTACCTACTATTCCAGGTTAAGCTATGAAAAACTAAAGTTTTTTCGACCATAACCTGAGAGTTTCCAGAGAATGCGTGACAGGGTGCGAGCGCGCCCACCCGCCCCCAGAATGCTATGGTGAGCTCATAGCGCATCGAAGAAGGGCAAATACCTTGAACACCAGTATGAGCGTGCCGCCTCTCGGCTACGGTTTTCACCTCACGAACACTCCCCTGCCACCGCTACAGGAGGTTCTGGAGAACCTGTTCACGGTCGAAATTCCGATGACGGTCACTTTCCGCGGGGTCAATAGCCGCCAGAGCGCGCTGATTCGTGGCCCGCATGGCTGGGGCGAGTTCGCGCCCTTCCTCGAGTACGGCGCGCAGGAGTCTGCAGCGTGGCTTGCCTGCGCGCTGGAGGCGGCGTGGTTGCCCGTCCCGGAGCCGGTGCGTACGCGCATCCCGCTGAACGCGACCCTGCCGGCGGTACCGGCGGAGCGTGTTCCGCAGGTGCTCGCCAAGTACGAGGGCGAGATTCAGGAACTCAAAATCAAGGTGGCGGAGAAGGGTCAGAGCCTCGCCGACGATATTGCGCGTGTGGCGGCGGCGCGAGATGCGCTCCCGAACGCCCGACTGAAGGTGGACGCGAACATGGGCTACACCCTCGGCGACGCCCTTGATGCGCTGCGTAAGCTCTGCGAGTACGGCATTATTTACGCCGAGCAGCCCGTGGCATCCATTGAGGACATGGCGGCGCTCCGCTTTGCCATCGCTAAGGAGGGGCTGCCCGTCCGCATTGCCGCAGACGAGTCGATTCGTAAGGCGGAAGACCCGCTGAAGGTGGCCCGCGCAAATGCCGCGGACCTGATGGTTATTAAGGCGGCGCCGCTGGGCGGTGTACGTCGTGCGCTCGCGCTGGTGGAGCAGGCGCAGCTTCCGGCGGTGGTTTCTTCCGCGCTGGAGTCTTCGGTGGGCATTGCCACCGGTGCCTCTCTGGCGGCTTCCCTACCGACGTTGAGGTACGGGTGCGGTCTGGGCACGGTCTCCCTCATGGCTGAGGACGTCACCGACGAGCCGCTCATCGCCCGCGACGGGTTCATGGACCTGCGTGCCATCACCCCCAGCCCGCAGCGCCTGGAGCGTCTTGCCACCGATGAGCAGACCCGCCAGTGGTGGGTGGAGCGCGTCACTGCCTGCTACCGGGTGCTGGAACGCGCCTCCGGGCTGTGAAGACTGTAGTCGTCAAGGTCGCACCTGTGAAGGATAACCATAACTGAATGAAAAACCTTACGGCATTAGAATGGTACGGTGACTGAAAACCGCTCAACCCCCGCCATGCTCACCGCAGTATCCGTGCTCGATTCGCTGATTCGCGCCGGTATGCGGCATGTTGTCGTGTCTCCGGGGTCCCGCAGCGCACCTCTTGCGTACGCTATTGCCGCCGCCGCTGAAGCCGGCGCGCTCATTGCGCATGTGCGCGTGGACGAGCGAAGTGCAGCCTTTACCGCCCTGGGTATTGCCAAGGCATCCGGTCAGCCGGTGGGTCTGGTGTGCACCTCCGGTACGGCACTGGGCGAATACATGCCCGCCGTTATGGAGGCGTACCACGCAGGTGTGCCCCTGGCGGTGCTCAGCGCTGACCGCCCCGAGCGTCTGCGCGGTAGCGGAGTGAATCAGACGACCCGTCAGGCGAGTTTCTTCCATCCTTTTGTACGCGCTGAAGCTGATCTGACCTCCTACCCCGAGCAGGTGGAGGGTGAGCAAACTCAGGCTTTTGCCGCCTGCCTGAATGCGCTGACCGGTCGTAGCGCCGAGCACTGGCGCAAGCAGTCGACGGAGCCGATTGGCCCGGTGCACCTGAACATTTGTTTCGATACGCCGCTGACCCCCTCGGGTCGTTTTGCGCAGATGCTGCCGCAGTGGGCGCAGAGCCTGCTGGAGGATTACGACCCGCAGGCTGAGGGCCGCGCCCGTGCCGCCCGCGCTGAGGGTTCCGGGCTTTCCAGCGCTGAGCAGCGTTGGCTTCTGGATTCTTTGGAGGCGCAGGCGGACCTGGCGGAGTTCACCCCGGCGCATCGCACCGTGGTGGTTGCCGCTGACGGTGCTGGCGAGTTTGCGGCGGAGTTCGCGCGCGTGCTGAACCTGCCGCTATTTGCGGAGCCTTCCTCCGAGGCGCGCCACGGCGTGACCTCCATTCCTCACTACCCGCAGTTGCTCACTGATGGTTCGTTCGCCCCCGCCGCCCAGATTGAGCGTGTGGTGCTCTTCGGACACCCGACGCTTTCACGCCCGATTACGGCGCTGCTGGAACGCGAAGATATTCAGTGCGCGTTCTACGCCCCGCGCCGCGCCAGCTGGTACGAGCCGGGCGCGCGCTCCTTCGTGGAGCTGTCGACCCCGCACGAGCTCGCCGAGTTTGCGTGTGCGTCCTCTGTTACCGCTGATGAGATGGTGGACGAGCTGAGCTGGCTAGAGCAGTGGGTTACCCCGGCACGCACGCTGCAGGACGAGTGCCTGCGCGCCATTGCCGCCTACGAGCACCCCGACGCCGAGAGCTCGGTTGACTACACCGATTACCGCAACCGCACCGCCGGCCGCGCCTACGCCCGCCGCGTCTGGCAGGATGCGGTGGCTCAGCGCCGCCTCATGGTGCTGGGCTCTTCAAACCTGGTGCGTGATTTGGATGCGGCGGCCCCCGCCCTGGGTGAGCCCGCCCCCGCGCGCGTGTTTGCTAACCGCGGTCTTGCCGGTATTGACGGCACCATTGCGACCGCTATTGGTGTGTCCTTGTCGGGCTACTACCCCGCTGGTGTGGATGAGAACTCCCGCCCAATCATTGGTGGCGCCGCCCTGCCGGTGACCCTGCTGTGCGGTGACCTGACCTTCCAGCACGATGTGTCCTCACTGAACCTGCCGAATACTGAGCTTCTGCCCGAACTGCGCGTTGAGGTCTTTGATGATGCCGGCGGCGGTATTTTCACAACCCTTGAACACGGCGATATGGCTCGTCAGAAGCAGTTCACCGCCGCAGTGGATCGTTTCTTCACGGTGGCTGCCGCCCCGAATACCGATCTGGCGCGCATGGCTGCCGGTTTTGGTGCCGAATCGGGCGTTGAGGTGCGCATTCACACACCCTAAAGCCGCTTCTAAAGGGTGCAGGCTAAGCCCCGTGCGCGGGGTTGACCGATATACTGAAAATTACCTGTGCCGTAGCCTTCCGTGGCTGCAAGCTAGCCGGTCGTAGCGGTTTCACTCTCCGCTACCTTCGCGTTTTTTGCGCGCCTGCTAACGCAAGGCACCCTATTTATCATGTATTGACATTCACGCTCTCGCCGCTGATGCACACCGCACGCAACCGGAGGTTTACCCCCGGCGAGCCCGGTGCATGCGGCGGGCGTTGCTCCCAAGGATTCTCATGAGCTCACTCGATATTATTGTTGCCGTCCCCTCCGGAGCCGGTTGGGTTCCCGTACACGCCATGGCGGAGCTTCTCGCCCGCTACACCGGCGGTACCGTACACACCGTGGATGTGGGCGCATCCCTCAGCAAGGAAACGAAGCTTCTGGCGCGTCTGCCCCGCCTTAAGGGCGGCTCCAAGCGTTGCCTGGTGATTGCTTCTGATCCCGGTCAGCTGTACGCCATTTCGCAGCGTTCCTTCGCGTTCCGCCGCTACGGCGCTATCTACGGCTGGGTGATTGATAGCTTCTGGGATGACCGCATTCCCGCGGTGGCTAAGTCCTCCACCTACGACCGTATTTTCGTTGCGGACGTTGACGACGTTCAGCCCTGGACCGCTGCGAGCGTGAAGACTCCCGGCGTTCTGCCCTGGGGTGCGGACGTGTGGAGCAAGTTCAGCGACCGTCTGGCTGCGCTGGAGTCGAAGAGCACCGACCTGCTGCGTGTGGGTCGTCAGCCCGCCGCCTACGAAGATGACGAGGCGACCGCCGCCCTCGCTGGTGAGCTGGGCCTGAGCTTTGAGGGCCGCCCGCCCTTCGGCGCGAACGACCGCGAGTCGGCTCAGCACCTGCAGGATTCTCTGAACCGTGCGAAGTTCCTGCTGGCATTCTCCACCTCGGTCAGCCCGGCACCGTACACTCACCCGACCAAGGAGTACATTACCGGTCGTTGGACCGATGCGCTGGCTTCGGGCGTGACCGTTGTCGGCAAGGTTCCGAACACCGCCACCGTACGTGACATCCTCTGGGACGGCGCGACCATCGATATTGATCACGCGGATGCACGCGCGGGCCTCGCGCAGGTTGCCGATGCCGCCTCCCGCTGGACCCCCGCGCAGGGTGAACAGCAGATTCGTCAAGCGCTACAGCATCTGGATTGGCGCCACCGTTTTGTGCAGCTGTGCGAGGCGATGGGCGAGGTCCCGGCTTCTTTGACGGCTGATTGCGAGGCAATGCGAGCCCAGTACGTTCAGCGCTAAAACGTAACCCCCCGCTGAAGATGTATAACAGCTGAGGGTATATAAAAGGTGAGGGCTGGTTTCTACCGTAGAAACCAGCCCTCACCTGTATTTATGCTCTATGAGGCATGTTGCATATGGGGTTTAGTACGATGCCTGACCCAGAGTAATCGGACCCGTGAAACCGCTGGTATCCGGGTGATCCGCTTCGAGATATGCCGCCACCGGTGCACCTTCAAGCTGAGCCAAACGATCCAGCAGGAAGCGAGTAGCACCCGGGGCATACGGCAGCTTATACATTGCCGCGGTCGTCGCCTCGTCATCACGATTTAAAGTGGAGGAACGAATCGACTCAATAGCGGTCACCATGGTGTTGCGTTCACGCTCCACGAAGGTGCGGTCCACCGGCTCGCCGTTACCGGGCACGTACACACGGTAGCGATCAAATTCGAGCACCGCACCGAGGGTATCGATCCAACGGTCGGGGAAAGAATCCTCAAAGTAGGGGTCGGTGCCCTCTTCAATCAGACCACCCATGAAGAGCACGTCTTCAATGCCGACCAGGATGTCACCGTCGGTGTGACCGGGCCCCATATACATCAGGGTTGCGCTACGCTCACCCAGGTCAATGGGGGTAAAGGTAATGCCGTCACCGCTATTGGCGACCAGGCGGTTGGGAACAACAATATTGGTGGCGGCACCCTGCTTGTGCGCCATTTCCGGTTCCAGCGTCTCGACATAGGGACGCTGCGCCTCACCGTATTTACGGATTGCACGCGCGGCGCGAGGGTGCGCCCAGAATTCTTCGACACCCATTGCCGCGAAAACATCGTTGCCGAAGAAACGCTCATAGTGTCCGTGAGTGTTTACGACGGTAATAGGAAGGCGCGTGAGACGGCGAACCTCATCATAAATTTCGGTTGCCTGACGGGGACCTGCGCCGGTATCCACGACAAGTGCACGTTCCAGTCCGAGGACCAGTCCGGTGTTCAGTCGGTAGTTGTCGGTCGCAATACGGTACACGCCGTCTGCGAGTTCAATAGTACGAGCCATAGATACAACCCTACTGGAATTTTTAGCGCCTGAGGGGCTATTCGGGCTTCAGAGAACAGAAATTTACGGTTCGGTAACAATTCAAGGCAATGAAAGTGCATTATTTTGTACAAACGTATCTCTAGCGTCAAGAAAGTGGTGAGCTTTATCAACCTCTCCGGATTGTTTGAACAGCCCATCATCACAACAGGAGCTCCTCAAAGAGCCCGATGCGCATCCGTAGAAGCAATATTTATGCCTCAACACCACTCAACCCAGAGTCATGCGCGCGGTTAAACCCGCATCTAACACCCCTATAGGATAGGAGTATGACTTCTTCGCCTACCCCCTCTTCTAACCCCTCAACTCAGCCGTTCCCCAGCGGCACCGGACGCTACGCCCCCTCCCCCTCAGGGGACTTGCATCTGGGCAATTTGCGTACCGCTATTTTGGCGTGGGCGATGGCGCGCCGCGGTGACAAGCCCTTCTATCTGCGCGTGGAGGATCTGGACCGCGTGCGCCCGGGTGCCGCGGAGCGTCAGATTGGTGACTTGGCGGCACTGGGCCTGGATTGGGATGCAAGCCCCGGAGCTGCGACAGAGCGCATTGAGGGTAGCGAAAGCACCGATGGCAAGGAAGCAGGCGTGCTGTACCAGAGCACGCGCCTTGCCGCCTATGAACAGGCGGTTCAGCAACTGCGCGAGGCAAACCTCGTCTACGAGTGTTTCTGTACTCGCCGCGAAATTCAGGAGGCGTCGAGCGCCCCGCACGGTGCGCCGGGTGCATACCCGGGTACCTGCCGTGAGCTGACGGAGGCACAGCGGCAAGAGCGCCGCGCTCAGCGTCCGCCGGCTCTGCGTCTGCGCGCCGAGTGCACGAGCTACACGGTGCAGGATGATTTTTACGGCGCCTACACGGGGCTGGTGGATGATTTTGTGCTGGTGCGCAATGACGGCACCTATGCCTATAACCTGACGTCCGTGGTGGATGATGCGTTTGTGGGGGTTGAGCAGATTGTGCGCGGTGATGATTTGCTCCCTTCGGCGCCTCGCCAGTCGTATTTGGCGCAGCTTTTGGGTTTGGCGCAGCCGCGTTACGCCCACGTGCCGCTGGCGCTCAATACGGAGGGTAAGCGCCTGGCGAAGCGTGATGGTGCGGTGACCCTGCCGCAGCTACGTGAGGCGGGCGTTGAAATCCCGACGATTTTGGGGTGGATCGCCGCTTCTATTCCGGTGTATAACGCGGATGGTTCTGCCCATTCGGCGGATGTTCCGGTGCCTAATGCGGCGGCGATTTTGGAGCGTTTTGACCCGGCTCGTATGGCTACTGAGCCGTGGGTCGTGAGGGATCTCTAAGCCTCTGTGACATTGTCGTGTAACAGTTCAACACTCCGAACAGCTTTTAAATTTTTCGTTTAATTCGTTTTAGATGCATACGACTCTGAACGTTTGCGTTGCTTTTAAACTACTTCTCTTGCACTAAAGTGCCCGAAACCCTGAATTCTAGGGATTTTTCGGGCACTTTTTCGCACACGCTCCCACAGCACCCCACGTGTACGACCATGGATTTTACACAGCAAATACATATTTATTCCATAGTTCCTCGCTCTTAAGCGTCAAATAGACTTTATTTTCAACCTCTCAGAGCCTAGACTGTATCCTACGCCACTCATAAAGTTATGGAGTCGCGCATAAATACACAGACGCACATTATCACCAGGAGAGAAGGAACATTATGGCCGCGAGTACATACCAGGTCATCGCGCTGGCGATTTATTTTGTTGCCATGATCGCAATCGGCCTATGGGCAAATAGCAAGAACAACAGCCTCGACGACTATGTGCTGGGCGGGCGACAGCTCTCCCCCACCGTCGCCGCACTCTCAGCGGGCGCCTCCGACATGTCCGGTTGGCTCCTCATGGGTCTGCCCGGCGCCGTCTACCTCAGCGGCCTCTCCCAGGCATGGCTCGCCGTCGGTCTGACCATCGGCGCATGGTGCAACTGGAAGTTCGTGGCACCGCGACTGCGTAGCTACACCGAAGTAGCAGGCGACGCCGTGACCGTCCCCGTCTTCCTGAGCAACCGCCTCCATGACACCAAGCGCGTGCTGCGCATCGTCTCCGGTGTCGTGATTCTGGTGTTCTTCACCTTCTACGTCTCCTCCGGTATGGTCTCCGGCGGCCTGTTCTTCAAGTCCTCCTTCGGCCAGGAATACCACACCGGTATGCTCCTGCTGGCAGGCATCACCGTGTTCTACACCTTCTTCGGCGGCTTCATGGGCGCATCCTACACCGACATGGTTCAGGGTCTGCTCATGCTCGCAGCACTCATTGCCGTTCCGGTTGTCACCATTATTGACCTCGGCGGTGTGGGCCCCGTGGTTGAGTCCATCAGCCAGGTAAGCCCCGACGCGCTGAGCATCTTCGCAGGCACCACCTTCGCCGGTATCGTTTCGTCCCTCGCATGGGGTCTGGGCTACTTCGGCCAGCCGCACATTATCGTGCGATTCATGGCAATGCGCACCCCCGCGGACGCTAAGTCCGGCCGCCGCATCGGCATCAGCTGGATGGTCCTGACCGTGTTCGGCGCACTGAGCGGCGCATTCATGGGTATCGCCTACTTTGCACGCCACCCCGAGGCGTCCCTCACCAACCCCGAAACCGCTGAGTCGGTCTTCCTGGACCTCGCCCAGATTCTGTTCCACCCCCTCGTTGCGGGCCTGATTCTGGCTGCGGTTCTGGCGGCAATTATGTCCACCCTCTCCTCGCAGCTGATCGTGTGCTCCTCCGCTCTGGTGGAGGACCTCTACGGCATCTTCTCCTCGAAGAAGCTCAGCGCAGGCAAGTCCCTGTGGCTCGGCCGTGCAGGCGTGGCAATCGTGGCACTGGTCGCCGGTGCCCTGGCGTGGAACCCCAACAGCTCCATTCTGCAGCTGGTCGCATTCGCTTGGGCGGGCTTCGGTTCGGCATTCGGCCCGACCGTTCTGCTCTCCCTCTACTGGCGTAAGCTGACCACCCAGGGTGCACTCGCCTCCATGATTACCGGTGCCGTTGTGGCATTCGCGTGGGGCCAGAGCCCGATGAAGTCCGTGCTCTACGAAATGGTTCCCGGCTTCGCTTCGGCACTGCTGGTCGCAATCCTCGTCTCCCTGGTCACCTACAAGAAGAACCAGACCATTGACGAAGAGTTCGACCGCGCGGTAGAGCTCGCAAAGGTCAAGTAAAGGTTTGACTCAATAAACCTCCGCGCTCAGCGGATACATCGAGGACAGCTTGGCGAACCTTCAGAACCTTTATCGGAAGTGAGGACGTAGGTTCGCCCCCCCCTCCCCGGTAGCCCGGTACTACAGCATGTAGTGCCGGGCTATTTCCTTTTCCTTAGGAAAGGTACCAGTTTTCTGTTCCTCGCTTATATCAAGAAGGGCATGATATATTCAAATCATGAAGATCCTTAGTTTCAGAGTAAAGAACCACAAGAGCCTCAGGGACGAGACTGCTTTAGAGCTTCTAGATCCATCCTTTAAGACGCTCACTCCTAGCTCAGGTAAAACCTGGGACGATTCCATACATACAGTAGCAGGTATATTTGGCGCCAACGCATCAGGAAAATCTAATCTCCTTGATGCTCTGTGGTACTTCATAGCCGCAGTCAGGTACTCATCTACGTCCTGGCAAAATCGCGATACTTTTCCCTACGCCCCTTTTAAATTGGACCAGAAGAGCAGAGATTCGGAAAGTATTTATGAGCTAGATTTTCTTATCGATGACGTGCGCTATCGATATGGTTTTAGCACGTCTGAACAAGGTATTGTATTTGAATATCTAGACCATATTCCCAATAAACGTTGGAAAAAAATATTCACTCGAGAGAGCATGGATTCCGGGGAATACAAAACTTCATTTGCGGCTGGAATTCAGAAGGTAGAAGTAACTAACCGTGAGCTCATACTTTCTCGAGCACTAACTCTAAAACGAAACGACGTAATCCAGAACATATCAGAAAAGATTTCAAATGGGATAGATTTCGTTTTCCTTGCCAAAGATCAAAAATCTCGCATCAATAGCATCGTGCGTGACCTGGACAATAAATCAATATCTTTCGAAGAGATTGAATCACTCTTGCAAATTGCTGATATCGGAATTCAGAAAGTTAAATTGTGGCGACATGAAAGTGAATACGACCCTAATAACCCAAATAGCTCCGACCCTAACATTCCACCAAAAATCTTATTTGATCTCATGCGAAGCTTATCTTCCGCTCAAGATTCAAATCAAGGCGATGAGACTAGTAGTACAGAAAAACGAAGTTTGCAAAAACTAATCCAACGTCGCCTAGAATTTATCCACCATTCCAGTGACACTAACCCATCTCCCCTATATTTGAGGGATGAGAGTGATGGCACCTTGGCCTGGCTGGTAGTATCTTTTGCTGCACTCAAGGCTATCCGGTCTGGGGGAATTGTTTGTGGGGATGAGCTAGATTCTAGCTTGCATCCATACTTGGTATATCTTCTTATCCGTCTGTTTACAGATGAATCCATTAATACCCAGGGTGCCCAGTTAATTTTTACAACTCATGACGTTACAATTCTAAACCAGCAAGAAGAACTTGGGCTGACCTATAACAATATATGGTTTACCGAGAAAAACCGAGAAGGGGTCACCGACCTATTCTCCTTAGGAGACTTTCCCCGTATGGAGGATAAGGATATTGAACGCCTCTACTTATCAGGAGTATACGGAGCTGTACCCTTTACGGCAGCCAGCCTGTTCAAGCCACTTGTTGACTTTTCTCCCTCTGACTACATCACAAAGGGGGATATTGATGCGCAGCAGGAATGGTAGGAGCAGCCTTCGGCGAGACTCCCGCAAATCTCGCACTATTAAAAAAAGAATACTTATATGTGTTGAAGGAGAAAATACTGAAAAACAATATTTCGATCGCCTTAAACAAGAAATTAGTTCAGAAAATACCAGTGTTGACTTTGTTGTCGATAAACCCAATGGAACCGACCCGATGAGCATCCTTAAAGGATGCCTAAACAACACAAATGAATATTCTGAACGTTTTTGCGTCATCGATGTTGACCAGCACCAAAATTTAGAGAAAGCTCTTAGCCGGGCAACCCAAAAGGGCATCTCTATAGTGGTTACAAATATTAAATTTGAGGTATGGCTCCTATGGCATATTGATGACTTCCCAAATAGTTATATGTCAAGTTCTGATATAAATAAACGAGTAAAAGATATATGCAAAAAGTTCCCTTTTATGACAGGCCGAAACAACAAGGACTTGCATAATAGCTTTCCTATTGGCAATTATAATGAAGCATCGATTAGAGCTAAAAGAAGAGACCCAAATATGGCTTTTAACAAGATGGGTCCAAATCCCTCCAGTGCGATGCCGCTTCTAATCGATAAAATTAAGAATGGATAAATAACATCCATTTCATATTGAGCAGCCCGGGCCGCACACACGCGGTCCGGGCCTTCTTCTATGCCCGACAACCTGCTCACCCTCGACCACACCCGGGCAACGTAGAATAGGGTCTATGACTGCACAACTTCCCGAAAAGGTCTCGGACATCTTCAACCCCGCTGACTGGCGCGTCGTCGAAGGCTTCGAAGACTTCACCGACATCACCTACCACCGCCAGGTTGAGCGCGACGAAAACGGCGAAATCCTGCGCGATCTGCCCACCGTGCGCATCGCATTCGACCGCCCCGAGGTCCGCAACGCATTCCGCCCGCACACCGTGGACGAACTCTACCGCGCCCTCGACCACGCCCGCATGACCTCCAACGTAGGCACCGTACTGCTCACCGGCAACGGCCCCTCCGCCAAGGACGGCGGCTGGGCTTTCTGCTCCGGCGGCGACCAGCGCATCCGCGGCCGCGACGGCTACCACTACGCCAGCGGCGACACCGCAGAAAGCATCGACCCGGCACGCGCAGGCCGACTGCACATCCTGGAAGTGCAGCGCCTCATCCGCACCATGCCCAAGGTCGTTATCGCCCTCGTCTCCGGCTGGGCGGCAGGCGGCGGACACTCCCTGCACGTAGTTGCTGACCTGACCATCGCTTCCGAAGAGTACGGCAAGTTCAAGCAGACCGACGCAACCGTCGGCTCCTTCGACGCAGGCTACGGTTCGGCACTGCTCGCACGCCAGGTAGGTCAGAAGTTCGCCCGCGAAATCTTCTTCCTCGCCAAGGAATACGACGCACAGCGTATGTACGAAATGGGCGCAGTCAACGACGTCGTCCCCCACGCAGAGCTCGAGAACAAGGGCCTGGAATACGCGGCGCACATCGCCCGCCAGTCCCCGCAGGCAATCCGCATGCTCAAGTACGCCTTCAACCTGCCCGACGACGGCATGCTCGGCCAGCAGGTCTTTGCCGGTGAGGCAACCCGCATGGCGTACATGACCGACGAGGCCGTGGAGGGTCGCGATGCGTTCTTGCAGAAGCGTAACCCCGACTGGTCCAACTACCCCTACTACTTCTAAGCAGTACTTCTCAGAGGAAGTACCTTCCGCAGAAGTAGTTTCAGATGCATAGGCTCGGAGCCGGATTCAACCCTGATACCCTCAGCTAAGAATCCGGCTCCGGCGCATTTGATGCCGTCCCTCTTTTTCCCACCCCAGGCATATGACATGCCCGGCACATGACACACGGCGCATGCCAGCACGCAGCCGCTACCAACAGCCGCTAAGGATTTAGCCATGATGAACACCCCCGTACCCGGGCTCGTGCCCTCCCCCACCCCGCAGGAGGCTGCCCTGCACCCGCAGGCGGTACAGGTACGCGCCGATCAGCCCGCTGACCCTCGCGCCATGCTGGGTGCTTTTGAGCAGCTACTGGGTGGGTACGCGGCGGGTGCTGGTGCGGAGAGTGTAGAGGCTGCAGAGCCTATTGCCCTGGTGGTGGGCACCTCCGGATCCACCGGAACCCCCAAACGCACCGCACTGACCGCGCGAGCTCTAGCCGCCAGTGCCGTAGCCACCGAGAACTTCTTCGGCTCAAACTCCGACGCCGCCTCGCAGTGGCTGTTGGCTCTTCCCGCGCACTATATTGCCGGTGCGCAGGTGCTCGCCCGCTCCGTGCTCGCCGGTACCACCCCGGTCATTGCCCGCTCCGTGACCGAGCCGGTGCACTTTAGCCCCGAAGTTTTCCTGCAGGCGGTTGAGCGAATGAGCTCGGCACGCCGGTTTATCTCCCTGGTGCCCACCCAGCTACATAAGCTCCTTGAAAGCGGGGACGCCAACCCATCCCTGGGCGCTGAGATTCACGAGGCGCTCGGCTCCTTCACCGGAATCCTGCTCGGAGGCGCCCCCGCCAGCGCCGACCTGCTCGCCGCCTCCACCGCGCTAGGGCTGAGCACGGTGACCACCTACGGCAGTGCCGAAACTGCCGGTGGATGCGTCTACTCCGGCTCTGTTCTGCCCGGCGTGCGGGTGGAGCTCGTACCCGAAGAAGGTATGCCCGCCGTGCCAGATATTGAGGGGAAGCCCGCGCAGGTGGGCCGTATTTGGATCAGCGGCGCGCACCTCGCCAGCGGTTACATTGGCGATGCCGCCCGCACCGCCGAGCACTTCTTCACCGCCTCGGACGGCACCCGCTGGTACCGCACCGACGACTACGGTCTGCTCAGCCCCGCACACGGCCCCGACAGCACTGCGCGCGACCCCGACAGCGCTGTACACGGTAGCGAGCCGCGCCTGCAGGTGCTCGGTCGTAGTGACGACGTGCTCATCAGCGGAGGCGTAAAAATCTCCGCCCGCGCCGTGGCGACCGTCCTCGAAGAGCACCCCGCCGTGCGCGAGGCCTGCGTCATCGGCCTACCCGATGCCCGCTGGGGCACAGCCATTGCCGCCGCGGTCACGCTGGTGCCTTCTGCCGATACCGCGGCTGCACCTACTGAGAATAACCCCGCGCTGAACGAAGAACTCTGCGGCCTGCTACGTGCCCGCTGCGCCGAAAAGCTCGGTGCCCCCGCCGCTCCCAAGCAGCTGAGCATCCTGCCGGATTTCCCGCTCACCAGCACCGGCAAGCCGGACCGCGCAAAAATATACAGTATCCTGGACAGAGACTACCGTCAGGGCTAAAGCAGGCTCATCCGCGGGTTTTTGCCCCGCGCCTACAGCCGCCCGCACGCCCTGACCATCGCCGTCACAATACCCACGCATCATACGCACTTAGACCCGGAAGGAACCCCCGTGGCAACTGCCGCCCAATGGATTGAAGGCGCTCGCCTGCGCACCCTGCCGCTCGCCGTCGCCCCCATTATTGCCGGCTCAGCTGCCGCCTACGAGATCAACGCATTCAAGCCGCTCTACGCGTTCCTAGCGTTCCTCGTCGCGTTCTTCCTGCAGGTCGGCGTGAACTACGCCAACGACTACTCCGACGGTATCAAGGGCACCGACGAAGACCGCGTGGGTCCGCTACGCCTCGTCGGTTCCGGCGTGGCAAGCCCCCGCTCCGTCAAGTTCGCCGCCTTCGCCTGCTTTGGTCTAGCGATGCTTGCAGGTCTTGCCCTGGTGGCTCTGGCGAACCAGTGGTGGTTCCTGGCGATTGGCGCCTCCAGCGTCTTCGCGGCGTGGGGCTACACCGGCGGCAAGCACCCCTACGGCTACATGGGCTTGGGTGACGTGTTCGTCTTCGTCTACTTTGGTCTGGTCGCGACCCTGGGCACCCTCTACACGCAGGCACACACCCTGACCCTGCTCGGCTGGGTTGGTGCTATCGGCATTGGCCTGATTTCCTGTGCGCTGCTCATGGCGAATAACGTGCGTGACATTCCCACCGACATTGAGGCGGGCAAGCTGACCATGGCGGTTCGCCTGGGCGAACGCTGGTCGCGCATCACCTACATCGTGGAAATGGCGCTGGCACTGGGGCTGGGCGTGCTCCTGCTCGATGAGAACCCCTGGTTCCTGCTGATCTTCCTGCTGGTCGGCCCGACCATCCACTCCTGCGTGACCGTGTGGACGCGCGGCGGCCGCGAGCTAATCCCCGTGCTCAAGCAGGCGGGTATTGTGGCGCTCGCATACTCCATGATTCTTGCCCTCGCCGTGTGGCTGGGTTCGCTGGATATTATTAGCCACGAGGTTCAGGTATTCACCGGCTACTAGGCCGACCTACGAATCTGCGCCAGATTACCGCGCCGTTACGCCGCTAGCGGGCACCCTGTTCATAGTTCTGCGATAACGCGGCGGTATGTCATAGTAGTGCTTATGATTCGAGCCATGCTGATTATTGGCGGCGCTGCCCTCATCGTGGGGCTGACCCTCTACACCCTCTTGGACGCCGTCCGCACCCCCGTACACGAGGCGCGAACCCTGCCCAAGTGGCTGTGGGTTCTCGTCACCCTGCTCTTCCCCGTGGTAGGCCCGCTCATGTGGCTCATCCTGGGCCGCCCCAAGGCACAGCCCGCAGCAGGCGCTCGCCGCGGCTTCGGTCAGCGACACAACACCCCGGCGCCCTCGGTATCTTCCCCCGACGACGATGAAGAGTACCTGCGCTGGCTCAAAGCAAAAGCAGAACGCGAACGCCGTAGCCGCGAGGCAGAATCGAACAACACGCAGGATTCTGATCATAAGGATTCCGGGCGTCAGGACCCCGAGCCTAAGGACCCCGGGCTTAAGAATCCTGAGGACGGCACACCGAATCAGGGTAACGGGCAGAACTAGTCAGGACAGCTAGGCCCGCGCCCCCAAGGTTTACAGAAAGAGGCTGTGAGCGCATCCGTAACGGATGGGCTCACAGCCTCTTTCTATGCTCGAAACAGCTTGAGGAATTAGCTACCGGGCAGCTGAATCACGCCACCGTACAGCGGCGCAGCAGGCTCCGAATACCCCACAAAATGCGGCATCTCATGCTCAAAATCAGTGGTGCTAAACGCCAGGGTCGTAATCGACGCCAGGTTGCACTCACGGGCACGCGGGTCATGCTGCAGCATGCGGCCCTCAACGCCCAGGCGAGTAATCCAAATCGGCAGCTGATGCGACACAATAATCGCCTCCGCGCCCTCGCCGCCCAACTCGTAGGCGGTACGCGCCGCATCCTGAACAGCCGCAGCCATACGGCGAATCTGATCCAGATACGACTCACCCCAGGAGGGGCGCGTCGGGTTGTACAGCTTCGTCCAGTGACGCGGGTTCTTCAGCAGCTCCTGTGCGTTCACGTGCAGACCCTCAAAGTAGTTATCCGCCTCAATGACGCGCTCATCCGGCTGCGCGGTCAGGCCCAGCAGCTCCTCAACCGGGGCGGCAGACTCACGGGTACGCTGCAACGGCGAGCAGACCAGATGCACGAAACGGGCGCCGCGCTCAGCACGAGCCGCGAACTCCTCAGCGCTCAGACGCACCATCTGCTGGCCCTTATCGGACAGACGGTAGCCGGGCAGACGGCCATACACGATACGCTCGGGGTTGTGCACCTCGCCGTGACGCATGAGGTGAACTTTAATGGTGGAAGTTTCAGTCATAATCCCAGTCTCTCAGATAGCACGCCGCACCCCAAACAAGTGACCCGCACATCCCCTCTACAAATACAAAACCCGGCGTACAAAACCCCGCCAGCGAAACTGCAGAAACGCAAAAACCCCGCCTCTCCGTACGGAGGGCGGGGCGAAAGAAGTCTATTTACTTCTTGTTGCGGCGCTGGTGGCGGGTCTTACGAAGCAGCTTGCGGTGCTTCTTCTTGGACATACGCTTGCGGCGCTTCTTGATAACGGAACCCATAGGATTTCCTCACTTTACTCGTACCCGGCCGAGCCATTCGACTCGGTAGCTACCCGGGGATATTTATACCGGTATAACCGATCCAAAACGCATTTTAGGCACAGAAATACCCTTGCGTTTTAGAGCGCTACCTACCTAGAGTACTAGGTTTACCCCCATTTTCACCATTCGAGAGCGGCTTTTCAGGAGTTTTTCCCTGAATTTCCGCTTTTCCCGCGGGTATATCGAGGGTATTTCCGGGTGAAACCGGGGATTCGGCAACCCTAACGGCGCTTCTTCTTCGACTTCTTCGAGCCCTTACCGCGGCCGTGAGACAGCACCGAACCGGAAGAAGCTACAGCACCCTCAGAAATGCTCTCCTCAGCCTGGGAGTCGACCTCGACCGGCTCCTCAGCCGATTCCTGTGCGGGGTCAGAAGCCTCAGCGGGTTCTTCAAGCGGCTCTTCCACCGAAACCTCTTCAACGGCGCTTTCCTCAGCCGCCGCGTGCAACGCCTTCAGACGCTCAGCACGCTCAGCCTCGGCACGAGCCAGAGCCTCCTCATCAATAACGGGCTGAGGCTCAGGCTGGGGCTCAGGCTTCGTTTCAGCCTTCAGAGCCTGCTCCTTCTCGGCGCTCTCCTGCGCTTCGTCATGCTCAGGTTCGTACACATCCACGCCAAAGAAACGCTTCATCTTCGAGAAGATGCCGCGGCGCTCCTGCACCGGCTCATCGTGCGGAAGCTTTTCATAGGTGTCGTGGATGGTCGCTGCCGCCTCAAGACGGGTAGGCTCAGCAGGCTGGACGGCGGGCGCCTCCTGGCGCGCCGGAGCACGCAGAACCTTCTCAGACTCAGTCTCCGCAGGAGCCGCAGCAGTCACGACAGCCGCAGGACGCGCGGTGCGGGCAGGCGCAGTCAGCACCCTACTACGATCCACCGGCTTAATGATGGTCGCACGCACCGGAGAAATAATCTGGCCGCTACGACGACGCGGAGCCGCCGTAGAAGCACGCAGAACCTTCGCGGGGCCCTCAGCCTCTTCCTGCGCGTGCGCGGCAGGCACGCTCGGCAACTGACCGCTGGGAGTCTGCGAGCTAAAATTCTGCGCGGCAGGAGCCTGGGAGGCGGGTGCAGCCTGCGCTACCGGGGTGCTACGGCGCGGGGTGCCAAAGCTCAGCGGCACATCCGGGCTCACCGGATGAGCGGTAGGCTGTGCGGGAGCTGCGGAAGCTACAGCAGGTGCGGGCTGGGACGCAACCGGAACAGCGCGTTCTGCCCGATCAGAAACCTCAGAACCCGGAAGAATCTCGGCAGGCTCATCAACACGCTCGGCAGGGCTCTCAGAAGCCGTCTCCTCAATGTAGACGACATCGTCTTCAGGCACCTTGTATTCCACCGCAGAAGACTGCGCAGACTCAGCCGGGACCTCAACAGCAGACTCCACTACAGGCTCAGGCGCATCCGCCGCGGGCAACACACCCGCATCAGCGAAGGACGCATCATCCTGCATCAAATCGTCAAAGTCATCGGCGGCAAACTCATCCACATCAACCGGCGCAAACTCAGAAGCAATCGGCTCACCCGGCAGACCGTTCGCAGAGGTCGCCTCCTGCTCCAAGTCAATACCGGCATCGGCATACATGCCGCGCAGCTGACCAATCACCATGGCACGCGCCGTCGCCGAATCGCCCGCCTTCAAAGCCTCCGCAATAGCGCGGCTCTCAGCACGCAGACGCTCCACAGCGCTACTCCACAGCGGCATACGGCCCACCAGCGACAGCATCGACTCAAAACTCGGCTGACGCACCGACGCGAGCAGACCCACCAGCAGCTCATTACCCGCACAACGCATCACCTGGTGGTGGAACGTCAGCAGAAGCTCCAGGAAATCACGGATCGACAGGTCGAAATCTTCCATCTGCGCCAGGACCTCGTCCAGCTCCGCAAAGGAGGCGGTCTTCGGGTCAATACGCGCAATCGCCCAGCTTTCCAGCAGAATACGGGTCTGCACCAGGTCACGAGTCGGGTAACGCGAGCTGGACATGTGCAGGCGCAGAGCGGCACTCGCCGCGGAAGCCGGCTCATCGCTCAGGTGCACCAGCATTTCCTTGCCGCGGCCGTTGTACAGCTGCACCAGATCCATATCTTCCAGGGTGCGTAGAGCCTCGCGGGTACGGGAACGACCCACACCAATAGCGCGCGCAATTTCGCTATCGCTGGGCAGATCTTGACCCAGCTGAATGTTGCCCTCGAACAGTTCGTTCTCGAGCCAGCGCAGAATTTTACGATGAATAGCCACGTGAATGCGTCTTTCGGTCAAAAAGTGAGTGAGTGTGTGTTTTACAGAGAGTTAATGCCGGAAGTGATCGGCAGGGCAGACCCTAGCCGCCCGTCTTAGCGGCGGCGGCCACGCAGGAAGCCGAAGAGGCCACCGCGGTGGTTGTCCTTCGCCTCGGCGCTGTTCGTCTCAGCGTTGGGGCGGTACACCGAATCGTAGGCGGGCATGGTCTGATACTCGGGCTCCTCAGCGGAGGCTTCAGCCTTAGCAGGCTCACCCTCGACAGGCTCATCATTGGTGAGCTCATCATTGGCGGGCTCCCCCTCACCGAGTTCAGCCTTCTCAGTAGCTTCTGCGGGCGAAGCTGCTTCCTCAGCAGATTCAGCCTTCACGGGCTCTTCTGCCGCGGCTTCATCCACTACGTTGTTCTCAATCACAGACTTTTCAGCTGCAGAATCCTCAGCTGCAAATTCCGTGCGGGTTGCTTCTTCCTTGACGGATTCAGCGGGTGCAACAGGCTTCTCAGCTGCGCCCTTTTCGTCGGTAGCCTTTTCCTCGGCGACCTTTTCAAGCACAACAGCCTCGGGGATCACAGCGATAGGCTGAATCGAGCCACCCACAACCGCAGCGGGGTCGATGCCATAAGGCACCACAGCCGCAGGCTGAGGGAATGCTACCGGCTTCTGCGCTACGACAGGCTTAGCCTCAGCAGGTGCCGCGGGGGTAGCGGGCTGAGCAGGGGTTGCCGACGCCGCGGGGGTCACCCCAGCGTCGTAACCGTAGGATGCGGGAGTGAAGGGGCGCATCGGGGTGCTATCCACTGCCTCTTCCTGCGGGGTGGGCTCAGCAGCTCCAGTCTTCTCAGCGGCAGCTTCGGAAGCGGTGCTGTCAGCTGCTTGTTCCGCAGGGCGCGAGTAGATGCGCGCGCTGGGGGTCATGTGCTGTGCGCGGGCGCGCTGAATGCGAGCCTGCTCGATTTCCTCGGGGGTAGGTGCCTCAACGGTGAGAGTCTCAGAGTCGGTCGCTTCGGGCTTCGGAGCGCTCTTTTCGGAGGTCTTCTCGACCGGCTTCTCAGCCGTCGCCTTGTCGGAGGCAGATGCAGTCACGCCACCGGGCAGTGCCACGGGTGCGTGCGCCTCATTGGACTGGCGTGCAATCTGAACGGTCTCGTTAATCCACTCGGTCACGGTGGCGAATACATCCGGGTTCAGGGAGTAGAGGCGACGTTGCCCCTCCACGGTCACGGAGACCACATCTGCATCGCGAAGGACTTTCAGGTGCTTCGAAATGGTCGGCTGGCTCATGCCCAGCTTTTCAACCACTGCGCCCACCGTGTGGGTTTGCTCAGCGAGAATACGCACAATTCGGCGGCGAGTCGGATCCGCGATGACAGAAAAAACATCAGAATGCATATAGCGATTATGACATATAAAGTGGCGCCTCAAGCTTAGAATGAGGCTGATACAGAAATTACCTTCAAAAATTCTGAAAGACCACTGAATGCTAACCCAATATGGAGCCCTGAAAGGGAGAAAAGCATGAAGCGTCTATCACATCTCGTGGTGATTTCCTGTATCTCATCCTAGGCATATGCGAGCCAGCAAACCCCTCAATACTTATATAGCTAACACAGAATATATAGTTTTCGTGGTTCCACCCACAAAACCAGCCGCACGCCTTCTCCAAGCTCACATATTTACCCCCAAACCACCAGAGCCTCAACCCCCTCAGCAGGCACCCGGCGCGATACACTAGAAGGCGTTAAACACAGGCTCAAACCGCCGCCCAACACATCAACACACCAACCACCCAGACACTCGCTGAAGGAGGCGCATGGGACGCATTATCCGCCGCACCCGGCGCCGACACCACCACCCCCAGGGCCAGCTCAACCGCCGCTGGGACACCCTCAGCGGTGCTACCTCCGAACCCCAAAAGCAACAGGTTCGCCGAAGCCGCCGCGACCGCCTCGAAGCTGAAAACCTCAGCATCCTCACCAGCGTGCCCGGCATCGATCTTGACCGTCTGCCTACCCTACGTGACCACGAAGACTCCGAGACTCAGCGCAAACGAACCCCGCTAGAGTTCAACCAGAAGACTCTCGAACGCTTCCGCGACTTCATTGATTCCTCGGTTCTGGCGTCCCCCTCACGCACCGCAATCAGCGCCTTCTTTCTAGTCATCATCTTCTTCACCATCATGCTGTCCCTGCCGATTTCTTCGGCAGACGGGCAGCGCGTCGCGCTACACCACGCGGTCTTCACCTCAACCAGCGCGGTCACCGTGACCGGTCTGACCACCGTCTCCACAGCAGATCAGTGGTCAACCTTCGGTCAGGCAATGATTCTTCTCGCCTGCCAGGTGGGTGGCCTGGGCACGCTGACCATCACCTCCCTGCTGGCGCTGGCTATCGGCCGCAAAATGGGTCTGCGCACCAAACTCATTGCCCAGGAAGACCTGAACATCAGCCGACTCGGCGAGGTCGGCGGCATCGTTAAAGCGGTGGCGTACGCGTCTTTCTCCATCGAAGCGTTCATTGCAATGCTCCTCACCCCGCGCTTCCTCGCGCTCGGCGAAGCACCACACGAGGCTCTGTGGCACGGCATTTTCTACTCGGTTTCGGCATTCAACAATGCAGGCTTCACCCCGCACTCGGACGGCATCGTACCCTACGGCCACGATCTCTTCCTGCTCGTACCCATCTGCATCGCGGTGTTCCTCGGCTCGCTCGGCTTCCCCGTGTTCATTGCGATTCAACGCAACCCTTTCCGTCCCTCACACTGGCAGCTCACCGCAAAACTGACCGTGGTCACCACCCTCTTCTTCTTCGGTTTTGGCGCCTTCTTCTGGGGTCTTTTCGAGTGGAATAACCCCGCAACCATCGGTTCCTACTCTCCCGGCGATAAAATCCTCAACGCCATCTTCGCCTCCGTGATGATGCGTTCGGGCGGCTTCAACCTGGTTGACATGGACGCCATCACCCCCGTCTCCACGCTACTGACGGATACGCTCATGTTCATTGGTGGCGGCTCCGGCTCGACCGCAGGCGGCGTGAAGGTCACCACCATCGCCGTGATTGCCCTGTCGATTCTTGCCGAGGCGCGAGGTGACCAGAAGGTCGTAGCGTTCAATCGCACCATCCCCGAATCCTCTCTGCGCATTGCCATCTCTGTGATCGTTATGGGTGCTACCGTGGTAGGTGTTGGCACCGCATCGATTCTCATCATTAGCGGCGCAGATCTCAAAGAAGTCATCTTCGAGGTCATCTCTGCCTTCGCGACCTGCGGCCTCTCAAACGGCCTCTCCGCAAGCCTACCTCCGGCAGGCGTATACGTGCTCAGCGTTCTGATGCTCATTGGTCGTGTGGGTACAACAACCGCCGCTACCGGCCTGGCGCTACGTTCACGCCGCCGCCTCTACAAGTTCCCCGAAGAAAGGCCCACCATTGGCTAGTGCACATAACGCCCCCGTCCTCGTCATCGGCTTGGGACGCTTCGGTTCGGCTGTGGCTGCCCAGTTGCGCCTGCAGAATAAAGAGGTTCTCGCCATCGAGAAGGACCCCGAGCTGGTGCAGAAATGGTCCGGTGTGCTGACCCACGTGGTCTCCGCCGATGCGACCGATATCGATACCCTGCACCAGTTGGGTGCGGACGATTTCGGTTCCGCCGTGGTGGGCGTGGGCACCTCCGTGGAGGCGTCCGTGCTGATTACCGCGAACCTCGTAGACATTGGAGTGGAGCGTATCTGGGCGAAGGCCATCACCCCCGCGCACGGCAAGATTCTGGAGCGTATTGGCGCGCACCACGTGGTCTACCCGGAGGCGGACGCCGGCCGCCGCGCCGCGCACCTCGTCTCGGGTCGACTGCTGGACTACATTGAGTTTGATGACGACTTCGCCATTGCGAAGATGCGCCCGCCGAAGGAAACCCACGGCTTCACCCTCGCAGAGTCGGATATCCGCTCCAAGTACGGCGTGTCTGTGGTCGGTATTAAGTCCCCCGGTGAGGACTTCACCTACGCGGACGCGACTACCCGTATTCACTCGCGCGACATTCTGATTGTGTCCGGTCAGGTGGACCTGATTGAGCGTTTCGCGGCGCGCCCCTAAGCGCACTTTTCCTCGCTGCCTTGAGGAACCCACGCAGGAGGAACCCACGCCTTAGGAGCCCGCGCATAGATAGAAAAACAGCCTCTTCCCGTTCTGTCGGGAGGAGGCTGTTTTCTGTGGTTTTACCCAATCATAGGGATGCTACCGGACGGTATTAGTCCCCGCTGGTTAGTCCGTAATGACTAGTCCTCGTCAGCGGTGTACAGCTGGCTCATTTCCGCCGAACGGGCGGCGCAGGCGCGCATCGCGTCCTCGGTCAGCTGGAAGAGGCCACCGTCTACGAAGGTGTTCAGTGCACGCTCGGTGGTGCCGTTCGGGCTGGTCACGGCGCGGCGCAGGGCGGGCGCATCCGGGTTGGTGTCGAGCAGGAAGCCGGCACCTGCAACGGTTGCGCTGGCAAGCTTGAGCGCGGTGTCGTGATCCAGGCCGAGCTTCTCGCCGGCGGCGGCCATCGCCTCCGCAAGCAGGAACGCGTATGCCGGGCCGGAACCGGAGACGGCGGTGACCGCATCCATCTGGTCCTCGCGAACCTCAACAACCAGACCGACGGTGCCCAGAACCTCTTCGACGAGCTTCTTCTGCTCGTCCTTCACAGTGTCGGTGGTGGAGATTGCGAGCACGCCCTTGCCCACGGAGGAGGGGGTGTTCGGCATGCAGCGAACAATGGGCTGACCTGCGGGAAGGCACTCGGCGAGGGTTTCGAGGGTCACGCCGGCAGCAACGGACACCACAACGGCGTTCGGTGCGAGGGCGGGTGCAATATCGCGGGCAAGCTCGACGATGCCGTAGGGCTTTACACCGAGCAGCACGACGTCTGCGTGGGCGGTTGCCTTGTGGTTGCCGTCGGCTTCGCTGCCGGTGGTGATGATTTCGACCTTGTCGCCGAGGCGCTGGGCGAGAGCGGCACGAGATTCTTCGCTACGCACGGTGGCGCGGATGTGGGCGGGGTCGTGGCCTGCGGCGAGCAGACCTGCGGCGATGGAGCCGTTCATGGAGCCGGTGCCGAGAAAAGCAATAGTTGCGGTCATCGTTGATCCTTCCTAATGGGGTGCCTGCGCCCTGCGGGTGCGCGGTGTGCTGTGCGCGGCGGGCGTGTGGAGGCGTACCCTTCCAGCATAGCGGGTGCGGCTACGGGCTTGTGACCTGGCTCGTGCTTCTTCCGGGCTTTCTGGGGGCTTCACTCTGCGTGCCTCATGTACCGTCCCCAATGCGCCGCACCCCATATACCGCGCCGCCATGTGCCGCCCCGCTGCTCACCCTGCGGCCCACCCATGAGGCGTAAAAGTGCAGGCGTAGAATGAGAGTAGCTTCAACCGCAGCAGTTTGTGCCGGGCATGAGGCCTTCAACAACACACAGCACGCAACACACAAACCCCCTTTTTCTATGTCTTCTCATACTGGTTCTTCCTCGAATAGTCCGCAGAATCCTGCGGGTTCCCGCTCTTTTTCGTTTCGCCTCCTGCTGGGGCTGACCCTTGCCGCGCTGGTCACGGGCGTGTTCAGCGGCCTGGGTGCGATTGTTCTGCATTATGTTCTGGATTTTATGCAGGAGCTAACTTTCGGTCAGGCTGAGGGACATCACCCGATGGTGACTGATGGTGCTGACCCGGCGCGTCGCGCCTTGGTTTTGGCGGCGTTGGGTCCGTTTGTGGCGCTGGTTTGGTATTACCTGCAGTCGGGCGGTCGGCGTGTGGTCGGCGTGAAGTCGCAGATTGCGGGTGCTACCGAGGAGGATCGTGTGCCGTCGCTGTGGCGGCAGATTTCGCATTCGGTGATTCAGATTGTTGCGGTAGGTGCGGGTTCCCCGGTGGGTAAGGAGGTCGCGCCTCGTGAGCTGGGTGCGCTGGCTGCGGGTCGGTGCGCGCGTTTTCTGGAGCGTGTGGGTGGCTCTCGCCCGGATGGTTCGCCGCTGCTGGGTGATCGTGAGCGTCGTCTGTTGGTGGCGGCGGGTGCGGCGTCTGGTTTGGCGGCGGTGTATCAGGTGCCGATTGGTGGCGTGGTGTACCTTGTGGAGGCGATGGCTGTTGGTTTGAGCTTGCGGTCGCTGTATGTGGGTGCGGTGACGGTGTGGACGGCGACGGCCACGGCGAATCTGGTGATTGTAAATGAGCCGACGTACCCGGTGCCGCAGCTTCCGTTGGATGCGACGACGCTGACGGTGGCGGCGTTGACGGGTGTGGTGTTGGCTCCGTTGGCGTTGGGTTTTAGGGCGTTGTCGCAGCGTGCGGAGAAGATTAAGGCGAAGGACCGTTCTCTTTTGTGGCGTATTCCGGTGGCGTTTGTGCTGGTCGCGGTAGTTTCGCTGTGGCTTCCGGAGATTCTGGGTAATGGTCGTCTGCTGACTCAGCACACGTTTAATGTGTCTCTGGATGCGGCTGCGGGCGGCTTGTCTGCGGCGGCGGCAGTGTATGTGTTGGCGTTGTGTGTGGCGAAGGCCGCCGTGGTGGTGGTGAGTCTGCGTTCGGGTTCGTATGGCGGCACGTTGACGCCGAGTTTGGCGTTGGGTGCGGCGGCTGCGTTTTGCGTGGCGGCGCTGGTGCTGTGGGCGTTCCCGGGTTTGGGCGGGGTGCCGGGTGGCGCGTCGATGGTGTTGTATGCGGCGGCGTTGACGGGTACGGCGGCGTTTCTGGGTATTTCGATGAATGCACCGCTGTCTGCATTGACGTTGCTGATTGGTTTTACGGGTCAGGGTGCGAGTGCGTGGCTGCCGATGGCGGTTGCGGTGGGTACGGCGGTACTGACCCGCTGGGCGTGGACGCGGGCGTTTAGCGCCAAGAAGTAGCTTTCAGAAATAGGGGCGGCCCCGGATGCGTGTGCATCCGGGGACGCTCTGTTTCGTTTGGGTTGCTCGGTGCGGGGTGGAGATTCGGTCATGACCTAGCGATTTCGGTAATGACCTAGCAATTTCGGTAATGACCTAGCAATTTCGGTAATGACCTAGCAATTTCGGTAATGACTTAGCGTCTTTGGCGATGGTTAAAACCCCAGCCTGAAGTCACTAACCCATGACCCAATTTCTGCACGGGTTACAGATACCCCCCAAATAGCGAGAAGCCACATGTGTTTCGACCAGCCACTTATGATGTGACTGTTCGAACAGATTAAAATTTCTCTTCAAAATCTTATATACTCACCTTCTAGATCCCCCATTAAAGCAGACATCTAGTCAGCAGATTCAGAATTATTTTTAGAGTCAGAATTATTTTTATAGTCAGAATATATCTCACCAATATTCTTCACCAAACAGTAAACATAAGAAGCGACTACGCAGTTTATTGCAGCGCAATCATTTTTATACCCTCGATTACGTTCAACCACTTCCTTTATGTCATCCGAAAAATACTTATGGGCATGTTCTACAATAATATTTGTAATGACGTTGCGGATTTCCTTATTCATAAGATACACAACCAAACAAGCAAACAAAAGATTAAATGCGAAGAATATAGCAACAAAAAAATCACCGTACGATTCCCAAGGAATATGAAGATCCGCAAATAATTCAGGTTTTTCTGCAACAAAAACTTCAATGATATATATGGAAATCATTGAAAGCATCATCCAAACCAGTAAAACACTAAATGCAACCATATTGCGCATCTTAAAAAATTCAAAGAACTTTAACTTTCTCGATTTTAGACCAGAAATATTAAATTTATATATTTCGGGAAATAGGCGCACATTAAGGCTAATACTAAACAGTAAACAAAACGCGAGGAGCAGAGTAGCCAGGACTATAAAAACACTACCTCTTCCTGATGGGAAAAAGAGAGACGCCAAAACAGCAGTAAGCCATAGCACGGCAACTTTCACCCACTCCACTCCAGAGAAGTAAGCCCGAGTAACACCCTTTACACTAAACCCAATATACTCCCTGCTACGAAGGAATATACTGTCGAATTTATTAGAATCAGCCTTATCTAACTCAAATACATCTTCCTTGTCATTATTATCAGACGTACTCAAACGAGATAACTTCTTATTCGCATCCACACTTTCTTTATAAATAATTCTATATGCTAATTCACTAGACACATTCTGGAGACTCGATGCGCTATTAACTCGCCGTAAAACCGAGGCATACTTAACTAAAATGTCCCTCTCGTTATATGTCAACATCAGAGAAGAAGACAATGTAAACCACGCAAAAAATAGCAAAATCCACAGCGGCATATCCCCATATCTAGCAAGATTCATATCCAGTGGAACAATCATCTTACCCCAGCCCGGACCATTACTCCAGTCTCCAAATATTGCAGGTGCATACGATGTTCCCTGTAGATATCCAGACAAAAGACCATGCCAAAATACGGCCACAAATACAATAAACACCATATAACCTACAATTCTAGCAAATTGCCGGTAGGCAGCACGTCGAGCTTCCCCATTGATACCATTTTCACCATCTGCAAATTTTCCAACACTTACAAATAAGCTTAATAGCAAACTCGCAATAGAGGCAATAATTCCAATCCTCAGATCAAATATATAATACGGAGAATTAAAAAATAGTTGCTCCATCCACAATGTTTCATACTTCACATTTTGAGGCGACATGATCAAAATAAATAAATTAACAATAAGAGGGGCAAAATAAATTAATGACACCCCAATAAATGTTCTTGCGGGAATTGTTATAACATTATCCCAAAATATATTTTTCCGCTTTTCCTCATGTTTTTCACCCCATACTTTATTTACCTTGTCAATTTCTTGTGACTTGTTGACTTCGTCAATAACATCTTGAATTTTCATCTATGGTTGTTCCTTTCCGACAACTTTGTTGGTGGATAAACTTCCTAGACAGCCGCGTTTTACATCGCTGTACAGCCGTCAACGTTCACAGATTATCACGAAACAATAAAGTACAACTTGAACCCCGCAGGCCGGTGCTCACCAGCCTGCGGGGTTCATCATCATGGCGTTACACACCCAGGAGGGTCTTCGGGTTGACCGGAGTACCCGTACCCTCCGCCAGATGCTCAATACGCTTCAGAATCAGGCCCTCACGCAGCGCCCACGGGCACACGCGCATCGTCTCAACCCCAAACG
>ERZ772942.22-NODE-22-length-52660-cov-4.181523_pt1 | contig 52660 bp, 34 predicted proteins | sample MGYA00511135_ERZ772942 | MGnify/ENA primary metagenome ERZ772942 (study PRJEB29015, sample SAMEA2738099) | human oral metagenome | biome: human oral; feature: human-associated habitat; material: saliva | place: China | collected 2265 ... | reverse complement strand
CGGCGGCGCCCGCATCCAGGAGGGTGTGGCCTCGCTGGCGATGTTCGCCGATATCTTCCGTATGAACGTGCGCGCCTCCGGCGTGATCCCGCAGATTTCGGTCATTATGGGCCCGTGCGCCGGCGGTGCGGCGTACTCCCCCGCCCTGACCGACTACATCGTCATGGTGGATAAGACCTCCCACATGTTCATCACCGGCCCGGACGTCATCAAGACCGTGACCGGTGAGGATGTGGACATGGAGACCCTGGGCGGTGCGCGTCAGCACAATTCCGTGACCGGCACCAGTACCTACCTGGCCGAGGATGAGGACGACGCCTTCGACTTCGTGCGCGAGCTGCTGGAGTTCCTGCCCTCGAATAACCTCACGGAGTCCCTGCCGCTTGAGCACGATCAGGATCCCGAGGTGACCGTGGACGACCTGGATTTGGATACCCTGATTCCGGATTCGGCAAACCAGCCCTACGATATGCGCGCGGTCATTGAGTCCGTGGTGGATGACGGCCACTTCCTGGAGATGCAGGCGCTGTACGCCCCGAACGTGATGATTGGTTACGCCCGCGTTGAGGGCCGCACGGTCGGTATCGTCGCCAACCAGCCGATGCAGTTCGCCGGCTGCCTGGACATTTCCGCCTCCGAGAAGGCTGCCCGTTTTGTGCGTCACTGCGATGCGTTCAACATTCCGATTCTGACGTTTGTGGATGTTCCCGGCTTCCTGCCCGGCACCGATCAGGAGTTCAACGGCATTATCCGCCGCGGCGCTAAGCTGCTCTACGCTTACGCGGAGGCGACCGTTCCGCTGGTTACCGTCATTACCCGTAAGGCGTACGGCGGTGCGTACATTGTGATGGGCTCGAAGAAGCTGGGTGCCGATATTAACCTGGCGTGGCCCACCGCTCAGATTGGTGTGATGGGTGCTCAGGGTGCGGTGAATATTCTGTACCGTCGTGAGCTGGCTGCTCTGGCGGCTGAGGGCGGCGATGTTGAGGCTCGCCGCGCTGAGCTGATCGCCAAGTATGAGGAAGAGCTGCTGAACCCGTACCAGGCTGCTGAGCTGGGTTACATTGACGAGGTTATTGCCCCGAGTGAGACTCGCGTGCGCATTATTTCTTCGCTGCGTGCCCTGCACGATAAGCGTGCGTCCACCCCGGCAAAGAAGCACGGCAACATCCCGCTGTAGGCTTCCGTTGTGCGTTGTGCCCGCGCTGCCTGTGGCGCGGGCATTCCCAGGATTTTAGGTTTTCTCAGGATTTTAGGTTTTAAGGAGGCGTGCCTTTGGCAGGCTACAACCCGCTGAGTTATTTCTCATTCGGTAAAAAGAAGGATAGTTCGGAGGCTACTGAGAGCGCCGAGCAGCTTGAGCGTAGCTCCGCACGTTCTTCTGCGCACGCGGATACTGCCTCCAGCGCCGCGAAGGATTCCGCTCAGTCTTCGGTAGAAACTGACGCTGAGCAGGAGCCGCTGCTGAAGGTGGTCAAGGGCTCTCCCACTCCGGAGGAGATTGCCGCCCTCACCGCTGTGGTGGCGATGATGCAGGCGAGCGCCGCGAAGCAGGAGCAGAACTTGCTGGTGGGTGCCGCTTCGCGCATCCTGAACCGCGGTCAGCGCCTGGGTGTTTCGTTGCGTCCCGGTCCCGGTTCGTGGAGGCGCGCTCGCCCCATGTAGCGCGGGCTAATAACTCTGCTTCTTATATTCCCGTCACGCCGGCTGGTGTGGCGGGAATATATTGTTTTGCCTCAAATTCAGGATTTATATTGCTCTATTGAACATCTAATGCGCTGATTCTTGCGGTTTTGTCATATTAGAAACGATAAAGCGATGATGATACGCCCTGATGCTACGATGTATATACCGTCACATAAGTATTAATAATTGGCAGGGACCATGGCAAAGATGCTGAATAAAAACCATAGGCCCCCACCTGATGTCTATATCGCGCTTCTGTTGCCGACGCTACGGCGCTTGTCGAAGACTGTGCCCCGCACCGCCGCCTATGTTAGTGAGCAGTTGCGGCAGCAGACTAAGGCATTGGGGGCGAAGAAGAACATACCTGATCTTGAGTCCACCGATTTTGCGGTGGCTGTGCGCACCACCCTGAAAATCTTGGTGGCGCTTCGTTATGCCCAGCTGATGCCTCGTCTGACCCCGTGGGAGAAGAGGAAGTATCTGCTCACTCCCCTGGGCGCAGAGCTGACCTGCACCCCGCATCTGCACGGTTCGGTGCCGCCGCGTGTGGTGAAGCAGGTGCAGGCGTTGTGTGCCCAGAATCTGACGGCTAGGAGTGCAAAGAAGCTAAAGAAGCAGGCGAATGCCCTGCTGGAGAATGCGGAGGAGGAGCATAGCCTCATTTTTGGTGCTTCTGATACCGGCGCCCTTCATGCTCTGCCGCATTTCTCAGGCGCTGATCATGATCAGCTGAGCCCCGCTGCTTATGATGCAGCCGATGCCGGCTACCCTATACCCACCCAGGATTCTGCTGGAACTGCGAATTCTTGGCCTGCCGGTCAGTCTCCGCTGGATATTATTTTGCGTGCCAGCGAATCACCGGTCATTCACGCTCAGGCTGAGTTTGCTGAGCATTTTACGCAGGATTTGATTCAGCATATTCACGCGGTGACGCCAGAATATTTTGAGCAGATTGTTGCCGATATTTTTACGGCTCTTGGTTTTAGTACCGAGGTGACCGGTGGCGCTGACGATAAGGGTGTTGACGTTATTGCCCGCTATTCTGATGGGCTGGATTTCGCGCCGATTTATATTCAGGTGAAGCATTATTGCGGAACCATGAAGGTCACCCCTAACGAGATTCAGAAGCTTGCCGGTGCGGTGCTTCTGCACGGCGGTTTGCAGGGCGTTTTGGTGACCTGCGGTGCTTTTGCGCATCCGGTGCCCGAGTATTTGCAGGGCTTGCCGGGAGCACGCAATATTGCGCTGGTTGATCAGCATCAGCTGGTGGAGTTGATGATTCGTCACCGCGTGGGTGTGCTTGATGGTGAGGGCGAGTGCGGTTACCGCATTGACGAGGAGTATTTTGCCCGCGGCATGGAGTAGTCCTCACGGCTTGGAGTAGCCGGGGTGTTTTTGGGGCGGGTATTTCCCTCTAAATATCCCCGACCTTCGCGCATTTTCTGCGTCATTTCACTTAATGTATTTTCACTTTTCCTTGAGGATATTTTTCACATATCGGCTGATTTTAGAAATCTAGGTTATTTCTTGAACCAGCCGATACAATAATGAAGGTAATGCGTTATATATACTCGCATTATTTCACGAAGTGAATATACCCGCGACGGTCTAGACACTTCACCATAATTTATAGCGTTCTTTCCGAGTGCACGTCGTAGAAGACGGTACGTGAGCGAAACGGGCTGAGAGATCTGCCGTTCCTACTTCTCTTCACATACTTCTCCTCACGACGGGTTACCAAAGTGTCGACCCAAAAATAAAGATGGTGTCGCCCAGCATTGTGTGAATATTTTCCCGTTCGAATGACTGCACTCTATGAAGAATGCCCGCACGATAAATAACACCAGATAAGGAGCCCAGCGTGGCTTTTGTGAATAAAACAATGCTCCATATCGACCATTCCGAATTGCACTCTTTGCAGCAGGAAACCTCGTGGGAGGCTCTACCCGAGGAAGCACGCACTCTCAGCGTTGCGGCGGCTTTCTCCCTGCTCCGCCATTTTGAGCGCGCGCAGGATCGTGGCGAGAAGGTTTTCTTCCCCGATATGTACACCCCCGTAGGTGTGGACCTGGGTTTCAACATGACTCAGCGTTTCATTGCGGTCGGTGACAATGTTCTCTTCCGTGAGGCGCTCAATAAGCTGATTGCGGCACTGGTCAACGCTGACTATCTTGAGGTATCCCTCAGCCAGCTGCATCCGGGCAACCTGCACTACACCCTCAGCGAGGCTGGCCGCGAACTGCTCGGCACCCCGAAGGAACAGCAGGCGCAGGCACTCCTGCCGGTTCTGCCCCTCCTCAGCGGCGTGTACCTCTACTACCTGAAGCAGTTCTACCCGGTTCTGCTCTCGCACATTACCGTGCGTGAGCTTCTGCCCATCGTCCTGAGCGTTACCCCCTCCTACCCCGCGGCGGCGCCCGTGAAGATTCGCGAGCTGGTGCTGCGCGAGTGCGGTTTTGTGCAGGGCTGGTACGGCCTGTCGTACCTGGAGCAGCGCATTATTGAGCCGGTGATTGCTCAGGCGCTGAGCCTGCTGACCCGCGAGGGCTACCTGCGCACCAAGACGATTCACGAGCACACGGATTCTCCGCTGACTCTGTACTCGCTGTCGCCTTCCGCGAAGGACCTCGTGGCACGCTACGAGGAGACCGGCGTGCCGGCGAGCGAGCTGAGCTCCGTGCTGGCGCTGGTGAAGGATGAGGGCGCCTCCATTACGGCTGAGGATATTGCCGCAACCGATGCTCTGCTGACCCATATGGGTGTTCTTCTGCTCGACACCCTCAACGACCATGGCGCCGATGTGGAGCTGAGCCTTCCGAGCCTGGAGCAGGTCTTTGACCGCGACGAGCGCATCCAGCAGGCCTCCTCGAACCCCTATTTTGTGCAGATTGACGCGCAGGATTACCTCTACGATGTGCTGACCGCCCACCACTACCTATCTGAGCGCGAGACCGTCTACTCGCTGGGTCCTGCTTTCGCGCCGGCTCTGGCGCAGATGGTTGAGCCGAGCGTTCAGAAGCTGGTGGCTTCGGCTCTGCTGGATCCTGCGGCGGTGGACTCTCTGCCGTACCCGCATCAGCTGCTGTACCCGATTCTGAAGCTCGTGGAGGAGAACCCGCGTATCTCCTACTACGACATTTACGATGAGCTGAAGATTGCCCTGGATATCCCGTACCTGCAGGGTGAGGTTGCTCCGCACCGTTATAAGCTGACCCCGCGTCTGCGTAACCGCTATTCGGTTGCGATGCACGTGCTCAAGGGCGAACGCTACCTGAACGCTCTGCGTGAGGGTACGGGTCGCACCTCCCGCAAGAACCCTGAGCGTTATGAGCTGAGCGAGGCGGGTAAGGAGCTGCTCAAGCGATTCCCGGAGGGCGCTCCGGAGGCGGTGACCGCCCGCATGGCGCCGCTGCCGCCGCAGTCGCTCAAGCACAAGCTGCCTCAGGATATTGCGGCTGAGTTGCAGGCTCGTGAGGAGGCTCTTCAGGCTGCCAAGGAGGCGCGCGCAGCGGAGCGTCAGGCTCGTCTGGCGGCTCGTGAGGGCGCTTCTCGTGAGCCGTTGGCTCCGGTGCCGGGTGCTTCTCCGGCGTTGTTGGCGCGTCCGGCTGGTTCGCCGGTAGCGGCTACTGTCCAAGCGACTACTGTCCAGGCGCCCGCTGAGGTTCCGGCGGCACCGGTCGCTGAGGCTACCGCCCAGCCTGCTGTGCCCGCTCCTGCAGTGCCCGCCCCGGCTGTTTCGGCTGCTGAGCCCTCGGCCGCGTTGCAGGTGGCTGCCGCTCAGGTGCGTGAGGCGCTGAAGCGTTACCGTCAGGTCTTCCGCCGCGAGGCGCTGGCTCCGGCACTCGCTCAGGCGTCTGAGGAGCGCTTCCGTAGCATTGGTTTCGATCTGTTCCTGATGCGCGGCTACACGGTAGAGGCTCTGGAGGCTCAGGGCGTGGACGGTGTGGCGACTCCCGCCACCGGAGAAAAAGAGCGAGCATTCTATGTTCGTACTCTGCGCCCGGCAGCTAACGGCGTGCTGTCCGCGAGCGTTCAGCCGCAGGATATTACCGCATTCTTCCTGGCGATTCACGCCCGCGGCGGTCAGCTCGGCACATTCATCACGAACGCCCCGTTCAGCGATGAGGCGTACGACGAGTTCATCCGCTGCTCGACCAAGTACCCGAACATTCTGGTGGACTTGGTATCCGGCGATGAGCTGCAGGATCGCCTCATTGCGCACCGCCTCGGCGTGGTTGAGGGTGCGAACGGTCTGCTGGAGCTCAACGGTGAATACTTCGCCGGCTAGCGGTTTTTAGCCTATGTTGGGGCGCCCCGGCCTTCTCTTTCCTGCACGTTCAGGTGGGAGAAAGCCGGGGCGTTTTCGCACCTTTACCCCGGTGAGTTGTCCACAGGTAAGCCGTTTTCCTCGCGTTCGGTGCCACTCAAACCGTAATATTGCCGGTTTAGGCGACCTAAATCACCGAAAATCGTGGTTGAAGGCACACCCCTGCGTTAGGATATGAACATGAGCACTTACCAGGAACTTCCCAGCATCTACCGATTGAAGCGCTCGCTGACCGACGTCGATCAGATTGCTAACGAATACTTTGAAAAGGTCCTCGACCTGAACCCCGTCCATGCAACCGAGCTTGGCCGCAAAGGCGTAGAGACCCTATACCCCGATTACTCGCCCGCAGGTGAGAAGGCTTATGCGCGCCTTGCGAAGAAGACGTTGAAGAAGGTCGATAACGTCCTGCCTATTGATGACGTTGACCTGGTCACCCTGGATGCTCTACAGGAGCGCCTGAGCCTGTACCGCAAGCAGTACAAGGCTGGCTTTGGTGGCTGGCAGCTGAACAATATTGCCTCCGTCCCGCAGGAGGTGCGCTCGGTCTTTGACCTGATGAAGCGCAACACCCAGCAGGACTGGGAGCACATTATTGGTCGTATGCACCGCGTGACCGAGGCGCTGGAGGGCTACATCCAGACTCTTGAGGCGGCTCGTGAAGAGGGCAAGGTTGCCCCGCGCCGCCAGGTGGATATTGTCATTGAGCAGACCGCCGCATACTACGCTCCCGGTGGTTTCTTTGACGAGCTTGCCGCCGAGGTTGCCGCAGCTGTCCCCGCGCTGAAGGATGAGGCTGCCGCCGGTGCTGAGGCCGCCAAGGAAGGCTACCGCCGCCTCAATAGCTACCTGGTGGAGAAGCTGCAGCCGGTCGCTCCCTCCCGCGACGCTGTGGGCCGTAAGGCATACAGCCTGCACTCCCGTTCGTTCCTGGGTACCACCATTGACCTGGACGAAACCTACGCCTGGGGTGTGAAGGAGCTGGAGAGCATTATTGCTCGTCAGCGCGAGGTTGCCGAGGAGATTGAGCCGGGCGCAAGCATTGAGCGTGCAAAGCAGCTGCTCGATGAGGATCCGGCGCGTCAGCTGCACGGCACCGATGAGCTGAAGGCGTGGATGCAGAAGCTCGCCGACGCCGCGGTGGAGAACCTGGCGGGTAGCCACTTCGAGATTGGCGGCCCCATGCGCCGCATTGAGTGTTGCATTGCGCCCACGAACGAGGGCGGTATTTACTACACCGGCCCCTCTCCCGATTTCTCGCGTCCGGGCCGCATGTGGTGGTCGGTTCCCGAGGGTGAGGACACGTTCACTACCTGGCGTGAAACCTCCACCGTGTACCACGAGGGCGTTCCGGGCCACCACCTGCAGATCGCTATCGCTACGGCTCTGCAGGGCACCATGAACTCCTGGCGCACGAACATGCTGTGGGTTTCCGGTCACGGTGAGGGCTGGGCACTGTACGCCGAGCGCCTCATGGAGGAACTGGGCTACCTGAAGGATCCGGGTGACCGCATGGGCATGCTGAACGCTCAGCGTATGCGCGCCGCCCGCGTGGTCTTCGATATTGGTGTTCACTGCGAGATGCCGATTCCCGATGAGTGGGCTGAGCAGCTGGGCGTTGAGCCGGGCACCATCTGGACTTCTGAGCTGGGTTACGAGTTCTTGAAGCTGAACCTGGACGAGTCCGAGGGCCACTTGCGTTTCGAGTTCCTGCGTTACCTGGGTTGGCCGGGTCAGGCTCCGAGCTACAAGATTGGCGAGCGCCTCTGGCTGGAGCTACGCGATCAGGCTCTGCGCCGCGGCGATGACATGCGTGCGTTCCACACGCGTGCGCTTCTGCTCGGTTCGGTGGGTCTGGACACTCTGCGCCGCGCCCTGACCGATGAGATGATGCTTCCTCTGGATACTGAGGATGACGACGATGAGGACGACGAGTAGCCTCTGGACTAGAGCCTCCGCAGAGGAACTCCATATATGAAGCCCCCGCTTCAGCTTTGGCTGAGGCGGGGGCTTCGCTGTATTTTCGTATCTTCTGAGGGCTATATCTTCTGAGGTCTATGTCCTCTGGGTGGCTATCCGAAGTTTGCGGTGCCGGGGTCGGTGGTGCCGAATCCCATGCCGGTGGAGTCGTTCAGATCCACCAGGTGCGGGGCGAAGCGGCACCAGTAGTCGGTGAGCGCGCCGTTCGATTCGCGGATGCCCACGCCTACGGTGCGTCCGTCGACCACCCACACGCCGAGGATGGGGTGGCTGACTGGGTTGATAATGCCTTCGTAGCGCGGTGCCGGGATGTATTCCTGGTAGATGAATTCGCTTTCGGGGGCGTTGGCGAAGAAGTCGTCGTCTTCGGGTTTGATGAAGACATCGTAGTCGGGGGCGTAGATTTCTACGCCGTCGCCTTCGCGTCCGAAGATGGGCTTGCGAACCCAGTTGCGCATGCCGCCGCGGTGGCCCGCGTAGGTGGGCACGAGGTTCGGGTGGCCGGGGTATTTATCCCAGAGCGCGGCGAGCAGCAACTTATTGGAGAGGAACATCTTCCACGCCGGCTCAATCCAGCGGTCCATAGCGCCGTGGTAGGCGAAGAGGAGCTTGTCGTAGCCTGCTTCGCTGTCGGTGACCAGATCTTCCCAGGGGTAGAGCTTGAAGAGGTTGGTGATGGCGCGTCCGTAGGCGTCTTCCCAGCTCTTGGTTTCCTCGTTGAAGATGATTTCGTCGATGGGAATCATGTGGGTTTTGATGCCCGCCTGCTGCGCCGCGTAGGCGATGAGCCAGAGGTTGTTGTAGTCCTCGTTGTTCTCGTCAATCTCGGGGCTCACGTGCGCCAGGTGCAGTACGGGCTGCACGCCGGCGGTGATTTCGGGGGCGAAGATGTGGCGCCAACGGTTGGTGAAGGCTTCGCCGATTTCGCCCCAGTGGGCGTAGCCGCGGGTGTCGAGGCGCTGGTCTTTCGCCCAGGTTTTCTGGCTGACTGCCGCCTCCACGATGCCGGTGGGGGTGTCGGCGTTGTATTCGAGCAGCTTCATGGGGTCGCCGGGCACGCCCGAATAGGTGAAGTCGAAGCGTCCGTAGAAGTCGGCGTCGCGGCGGTTCCAGGATTCTACGGCGAGGTTGAACGCCGCCTGGGGCAGGCCGAGGGTGCCGAACGCGCCGGAGGCAATGTACTCGACGGTTTCTAAGCACATGCGGTGCATTTCTTCCGCCTGGGCGCGCACAGAGTCCATTTCTTGCGGGCTGAAAATGTAGGCGGCGTATTCGTTCCAATAGTGGTCGGTGTCGTGGGGGCCGTCCACGCTGTAGGTGAGGCCTTCCTCAACGATGACGTTCTCCCAGTCGGGTCGGCCGACGGGAAATTCTTCGCGGCGCATGAGGGGCTAGGCTCCTTCGAAGTAGTGAATGGAAAATGGTGAGGAAAATGCGGGCGGGACCGTTCAGTCCCTGCCCGCATTCTGTGTGATGGCTTATGGCTTAGCCGCCGGAGGTACCGCCGCCGGACTTGGAGCCGCCACCGAAACCGCCCTTGCTGCCGGACTTCGAGGACGAGCCAGACTTGGACGAAGAACCCGACTTCGACGAGGAACCGGACTTCGAGGACGAACCCGACTTGGAGGTGTTCGACTTGCTGTAGGAGCCGGTGCTACCGCTATTGCTGGTGCCCTGCTTACCGCTGGAGACCGAGCCGGTGGTCTTATTACGCACCGAGGAGGTCTTACCGGAGTTGTTGGTGCCGGTCACCTTGCCCGAGGAGACGGTGGAGGACTTCTTCGCGCTGCGGTAGGAGTCTTCGAAGCCGCCACCCTTAGAAGACACGCCGCTGTAGACGGTGCCGTTGCTGGGGCGGGTGGTGCTGCCTCCGGAGAGCTTAGAGCCCACGGGGGGAATGTAGTGGGATCCGGAAGAATTCGCGGCACTCTGGCGACCCAGGTAGTACCAGAGGAACGCATTCGAATTATTGTGGGTGGTGGTCGATCCAGAAGAGGTAGAACCAGAAGAACCGGAGGAACTAGAGGAACCCGAGGAGCTAGAGGAGTTCGACGAGCCCGAGGAATCGCTACTGGGCGAGTCGGTCGGCTCCTGAACGCCTGCCTTCTCGCATTCGCTATCTTCCACGCGCAGGCCGGTCTTCGCGTCCTGGCAGACGCGGGCGTACTCTTCGCCCTGCGACAGGAACGCGTTCTCTTCCTGGTGCATGGAGTTGTAGGCGAAGATGCCACCGCCAACCAGCAGCACGCCGGCGCCAGCTACGGCAATCATCTTGGCGATGCCGGGGCGGGTCGCGCCCAGGTTCAGGGTCTGCTGGGCAGAGGTCTGTGCGGCGCGGGTAGCAAAGTTGGCGACTGCTTCCATGCGGTTGCCGGGCTTCTTCGGGCCGTTGGGGGTGGTGGTTCCGCCGGGGTATTGGGGAGCAGAACTCATGCATCTCTCCTTGAAAGGTGGTGCGTGGCGTAACGCTCAACGCGTACATGAAGCTGAGTGGGTACAGCATCATCCGGCGACTTTCGCCGGATTATCGGTGTAGTTCCAGCATATCAAGCCCTGGCTTTCGGATTATTAGCTGACGGCAAAATCTCAGCAAGCTTAGCCGCATGTTGCGCCGTTGTTTCCTTTCTGTTTGCTTTTGCGGTGACTGCCGGTTAACTATCAGCCGATTTAACCGCCTATTAGGGGCAGCGGCGGCACCGGCGGCATCGCTGGTTGGACTGCGTTGTTGGCGGTGTTGTTGGTTGGGCTACTGGGTTGGACTGCGTTGCTGGTTAGACTGCGGGATGTACAGCCGAAAGGTGCCACCGGAAGGTCACGATTCGTCATATCTGCCCCGCCCTGCACCGGATTGAAACACTTCTTCACACAAACTCGCGCCGGAGCGCGCAAAAGTTTTAGAGTATGCCACATGTCTACACCGCATGCATCATCTCGTTCACGTCTGCCCAAGTGGGCTACTTCTTTCGGCAACCAAATCATTGCCTCCCTCATTCTAGGTATTGTTCTCGGCGCGCTCGCCCTCGCACTGGGTGGGGACGCGAAGAGCAACCCCAACTGGCTCATGGTGACCTTAGATACCATCGGCTCCTCGTACGTCACCCTGCTGAAGGCGGCTGTTGTTCCGCTGATTTTCACTGCCGTGGTCGCCTCCATCTCGAACCTGTCGCAGGTGACGAATGCGGCGCGTCTGGCGGTTAACACGCTCATCTGGTTTGCGATTACCGCGTTCTTCGCGGTGCTCATTGGTATTGCAATGGGTCTGATTGTTCAGCCGGGCGTGGGCGCGCAGGTGCAGGGCAAGGCGTACACCGGCTCGACCGGTTCGTGGACCGCGTTCCTGACCGGTCTGATTCCGGTGAATTTCCTGGGTCTGGGTGTCAGTGCTAAGTCCGGTGATTCCGGCATCACCGCCTCGGCGTCCTTCAACGTGCTGCAGATCTTGGTCATTTCGGGCGCGGTCGGCATTGCCGCGCTGAAGGTCGGCGAGGCCGCTAAGCCGTTCATTGACGTGGTCAAGAGCGCCCTGGCGATTATTCAGAAGATTCTGTGGTGGATTATTCGCCTGGCACCGCTGGGTACCGTGGGTCTGATTGCTAAGGCGGTGTTCGCGTACGGTTGGGCGTCGATGGGTTCGCTGGTCGCGTTCGTTATCGCCCTCTACATTGGCCTGTTGCTGGTCTTCCTCGTGGTCTACCCGATTATTGTTCGCGCGAACGGCCTGTCGGTCCGCCAGTACTTCTCGGGCGTGTGGCCGGCGCTCCAGCTGGGCTTTGTGTCCCGCTCCTCGATGGGTTCGATGCCGATGACCCAGACCGTTGCCGAGCGCAACCTGGGTGTTCCCCGCGCCTACGCATCCTTCGCGGTTCCGCTGGGTGCGACCACTAAGATGGACGGTTGCGCCTCGGTTTACCCGGCTCTTGCCGCGATCTTCGTGGCTCAGTTCTACGGTATTCAGCTGGACTTCACCCAGTACCTGCTGATTGTGATGGTGTCCGTGCTCGGTTCGGCTGCGACTGCCGGTACGACCGGCGCTATCGTGATGCTGACCCTGACCCTTTCCACTCTGGGTCTGCCGCTGGACGGCGTGGGTCTGCTCCTGGCGATTGACCCGATCGTTGACATGGGCCGCACCGCTCTGAACGTTGCCGGTCAGGCTCTGGTTCCGGCGATTGTGGCTCGCCGCGAGGGCATTCTGGACGAGGCGCTCTACAACGCTCCCCGTTCGGAGGGCGGCTTCGTGGCTCAGGAATTCTACGATGAGCGCATCGCCGGTGAGGCGCAGCGACTTCACGAGGTGGAGGACGCGGTACGCCGCTAATCTGGCAAGCTAATCTGACGAGCTAATCAGGCAAAGGCTCACGCACACGGCGCTAGGCGGTACCGCTTAGCGCCGTGTAGCCTCTCCGCCGCCCACGCCTCCCCAGCATGGGTGCACAGCACGGGCGAAATACATTTGTCAAACGTCATAAAAATGTCATTATTGATTCTTCTTTTCTTTAATTCTTGAGAAGAGTTATGATTTTGAACGGCGTGTTCCATCTCCTACGTGGTTGAGGGGGATGGGACACGCTCTTTTTATGCCTCCTGACCTTTCCACCCCAGCTTCTCAGCAACCCTCATTCTGCACTCGAAGGTAAAACCCCGCCGCAACGTTCTAAAATAGAACCCATGACTACCAGCGCTTCACCGACCCGACTGATTCTTGCCTCCGCTTCCCCGGCGCGCCGCAAGCTCCTGGAAGACTCCCGCATCGCGTTCACGGTGCGCGTCTCCTCCGTAGATGAGGACGCCGCACTCGCCGCCGCCAACGAACAGGCGCGAGCGCAGGGACGTGCGGGGCTCACCCCGGCTGAGACCGCCTCCCTGCTGGCGCAGTTGAAAGCGCAGGCAGTTGCCGCCGAACTTGCCGCCGAGGGCGTGCGCGATGCGCTGGTTCTGGGCTGCGATTCGGTCTTCGAGTTTGAGGGTGTTGCCTACGGTAAGCCTCACACCGCCGAGGCGGCACGCGAGCGCATCAGCGCTATGAGCGGCAACTACGGTGTGTTGCATACCGGTCACGCGCTCGTGGATTTGCGCGGCATTGAGCACGGTGCCGAGCTGCCCACTATTTCTGAGTTGCGCAGCGCCACCGTACACTTTGATGAGCTCAGCCCCGAAGAGATTGAGGCGTACATTGCTACCGGCGAGCCGCTCTGGGTGGCCGGTTCCTTCACCCTGGATGGCTACGGTTCGGCGTTTATTCGCGGTATTGAGGGCGAGTTCCACACGGTGGTGGGCCTGTCCATCCACGCGCTACGCGATATGCTGTGCCGCCGAGAGGTTGCTGTGACCGAGTTGTGGCTGCCGCCCGAGGAGGAGAATTAGAACCGGCTCACAGCATAAATCCGTCTCAAAGCGCGCCCTGAAATATACATTGTTGAACACCAATCGATAAGATAGAACAGTATGATGCGCGTTATATTCGCCAATCCTGCCGATGTATCCTTGGAGCAGGAGATTAAAGGAGAGCTTTAAGTGACTCAGCACCAGGCAGAAGCCGCCAAGAAATTTACTGCAGTCCCCGGCCGTCACACCGGCCCGGTCAGCAAGATTCTAATCGCTAACCGCGGTGAAATTGCTGTCCGCGTGATTCGTGCAGCCCGCGATGAGGGCCTGCAGACCGTCGCCGTCTACGCTGACCCCGACCGCGATTCCCAGCACGTGAAGCTTGCCGATGAAGCCTACGCTCTCGGCGGCGCCACCGCGGCACAGTCCTACCTGGTGATGGACAAGCTCATTGAGATTGCTCTCCGCTCCGGTGCTGACGCCGTGCACCCCGGCTACGGTTTCCTTTCTGAGAACGCGCAGTTCGCGCAGAAGTGCATTGACGCGGGTCTGACCTGGATTGGCCCCTCCCCCGAGTCCATTACCCAGCTGGGCGATAAGGTGGCAGCCCGCCACATCGCGCAGAAGGTGGGCGCTCCCCTGGTGCCCGGCACCAAGGACCCGGTCAAGTCCGCCGACGAGGTTGTCGCCTTCGCGGATGAGCACGGTCTGCCCATTGCGGTGAAGGCCGCATTTGGTGGCGGTGGCCGCGGCATTAAGGTGGCACGCGACCGCGAGAGCATCGTTGAGATGTACGAGTCCGCTGTTCGTGAGGCTACCGCGGCGTTCGGTCGCGGTGAGTGCTTCATCGAGCGTTTCTTGGATTCGCCCCGCCACGTTGAGACCCAGTGCCTGGCGGATGCGCACGGCAACGTCGTGGTGGTTTCCACCCGTGACTGCTCCCTGCAGCGCCGTAACCAGAAGCTCGTTGAGGAGGCGCCCGCCCCCTACCTGAGCGATGAGCAGAACGAGCGCCTGTACGAGGCATCCCGCGCGATTCTGCGTGAGGCTGGCTACCAGGGTGCTGGCACCTGTGAGTTCCTGGTCGGCACCGACGGCACCATCTCCTTCCTTGAGGTGAACACTCGACTGCAGGTGGAGCACCCCGTTTCCGAGGAGATTTCCGGTCTGGACCTGGTTCGCGAGCAGTTCCGTATTGCCCGCGGCGAGAAGATTGAGGAGAAGGACCCGGTTCTGCGCGGTCACTCCTTCGAGTTCCGTATTAACGGCGAGGATGCGGGCCGTTCCTTCATGCCCGCCCCCGGCACCATCGAGAAGATGACCGTGCCCACCGGCCCCGGTGTTCGCTGGGATTCCGGCTTCGTGGCTGGCGACGTTATCGGCGGTAACTTCGACTCCATGCTGGCTAAGCTCATTGTCACCGGCGCGGACCGCAAGCAGGCTCTGCAGCGTGCCCGCCGTGCCCTGGCTGAGCTGACCATTGAGGGTATGCCCACCGTCATTCCGTTCCACCGCGTCGTGCTGGATGATCCCGCTTTCGCGCCGGCTGAGGGCGGCGATTTCAAGGTGCACACCCGCTGGATTGAGACCGAGTTCAACAACACCATCCCCATGTACTCCGGCGCGCCCGGCAGCGTGGATTCCGATGAGGATGAGCGCACCACCGTGGTCGTTGAGGTCAACGGCAAGCGCATGGAGGTGTCCCTGCCGGACCTGAGCGGTGGCGCGAAGCCTGCCGCTAAGCCCGCCGCCAAGACCCGCAAGTCCCGTTCGGCACGTAGCGCGGCGAAGGGTGGCGGCGACGAGCTGACCAGCCCCATGCAGGGCACCATCGTGAAGGTGGCGGCTTCTGACGGCGACACCGTCGCTGAGGGCGACCTGATTCTGGTGCTGGAGGCTATGAAGATGGAGCAGCCCATTACCGCGCACAAGGCGGGTAAGGTTTCGGGCCTGTCCGCTAAGGCTGGCGATACCGTCACCTCCGGTGCGGTGCTGGCTACCATCAAGTAACGCTTCGCCGCGATACTGCGGTCTCGCGAGCGCTATAGGCTATACGAATCCCCCGGAAGGGTATGAGGTCATGTCTCGTATCTTTCCGGGGGATTTTCTATGTCCGCTCTTGTTTGTTTCTGTGGGGTTTGAGCGACTATCTATTGCGATTACGTCCAAATAGTGGCTGTATTTGTTGGGTCTTTTCTGAACAGAGTTATAATGTTGCACTTTAGAGGGGCCTTTCAGATTCCTACGCCCACCGCACCCCACCCGGTGCGGTCACGGCACCCGGTAGAGGCTTGCGGCACATCCCGCCTCACGCGCTGATCGGTAACGGACGCCCCGGCTCCATCTGTACACACAGTTCACCTTTTCGGGAGTTTTCCTCATGAGCACCTCTGCACCCGACGCGAAAGCGTCCGCTGCATCGGTGAAGAATACGACTCCTCGCAGTCGAGTTATTCTCGCCTCGCTCGTTGGTACCACCATCGAGTTCTACGATTTCTACATTTACGCCACCGCAGCAGTGGCAGTGTTCCCCGTGCTGTTCTTCCCCTCGAAGGACGCAACCACCGAGCTTCTGGCATCCTTCGCAACCTTCGGCGTCGCCTTCATCGCGCGTCCCCTCGGTTCCATTGTCTTCGGTCACTTCGGTGACAAGATCGGTCGTAAAGCAACCCTCGTCGGTGCGCTACTGACCATGGGTCTGGCGACCTTCATCATCGGTCTGCTGCCCACCTACCACCAGATTGGTCTGTGGGCACCGACCATGCTGACCATTATGCGTTTCTGCCAGGGCCTGGGCCTGGGCGGCGAATGGTCCGGCGCGGCTCTGCTCGCCAGCGAATACGCTGAGGACGGTAAGCGTGCACGCGCCGCCATGTGGCCTCAGCTCGGTGCACCCATCGGCTTCGTCTTCGCAAACGGCTTCATGCTGCTGCTGACCAGCTGGATTTCCTTCAACTCCGCAACCGACGCTAAGAACTTTGATCACCCCTTCCTCATCTGGGGTTGGCGTATTCCGTTCCTGGTCTCCATCGTGATGGTCGCTGTGGGTCTGTACGTTCGTTTCAAGCTGGAGGAGACCCCCGTCTTCGCCAAGGCTGCCGCTAACAACGAGAAGGTTAAGACCCCGCTCGTTGAGGCGTTCAAGGTTGCCTGGTGGCCCATGATTCAGGGTACCTTCATCATGGTCGCCTGCTACGTGCTGTTCTACCTGATGACCGCGTGGGTTCTCTCCTACGGTATCGCCAAGGCCGAGAAGGGTGGCCTGGCCATTCCGTACCACGAGTTCCTCATCATTCAGCTGGTCTCGATTATCGGCTTCGCCATCTTCATCCCGATCTCGGGTTGGCTGGCTGATAAGTACGGCCGCCGCACCCAGCAGCTGTGGACTACCGTCGCTATGGCGGTCTTCGGTCTGTCCTTCGGTCTGTTCGTCTCCCCCTCCGTCGTTGGTACCGGTCAGAACGCGAACGCAACTGTGGTTACCCTCTTTATCTTTATCGGTATGTGCCTGATGGGTCTGTCCTTCGGTTCCATGTCCGCATACCTGCCGGAGCTGTACCCCACCAACGTGCGCTACACCGCCAGCGGTATCGCCTACAACGTGGCGTCCATCCTCGGTGCGGCGCTGACCCCGTTCGTAGCAGTGTGGCTGAACACCTCCTACGGTGTAGGCGCTGTGGGCGGCTACCTGGCGTTCGCTTCGATCCTGAGCGTTGTCTTCATCCTGCTCACTCACGAAACCCGTGACGTGGACATGAACGCTGTCAGCACCACGAAGTAACGCTTCGAGCAGCTAACGCCTCTATACGGCAAAGCGGTGGGGGTCGCCTCCTGAATTCCTTAGATTCAGGAGGCGACCCCCACCGCTTTAATGTTTTCTTCCGGGGTACAGCGCCAAGGCGGACAACGCCCGGCTCAGCACCTAACAGGTTGATGCTTACAGGCCGCGAGTGTGCAGCTTGCGAGCAGCCTCAGCAATAGAGCCCGAGAGCGAGGGGTAAACCGTGAAGGTATCCGCCAGGTCATCCACCGCAAGCTTCTTCTCCACCGCCAGGGCAATGGGGTAAATCAGCTCAGAAGCACGCTGACCAACCACCACGCCACCAATGACAGTGCCGGAGTGGCGGCGAGCAAAAATCTTCACGAAGCCATCGCGCATCGCCATCATCTTCGCGCGCGGGTTGGTGCTCAGCTGCAGGGTCACAGCATCACCACGGTAGGCACCCTCAGCCAGATCCTTCTCACTCACACCAACGGTTGCAATCTCCGGGGAGGTGAAGATGTTCGCGGCAACCTTATCGGTGCGCAGCGGGCGCACCGCGTCACCGAGGATGTGCGCCATAGCAATACGGCCCTGCATCGCAGCCACGGAAGCCAGCGGGTACACGCCCGTGCAGTCGCCAGCGGCGTAAATGCTGTTCACGCTCGTACGGGACACACCGTCCACCTTAATGTGGCCGCTCGGGGTCTGCTCCACACCGATGTCTTCCAGGCCCAAATCTTCGGTGTTCGGAATCGAGCCAATAGCCACCAGGCAGTGAGTGCCGGAGACCTTACGGCCGTCCGACAGAGTCACAATCACGCCGGTACCGTCCTCGGTGCGCTCAACAGCAGCGGCACGAGAACGCGGCATCACTCGCACGCCGCGACGTTCAAAGACGTCCTCCAGCACGCGGGCTGCATCCTCGTCCTCACCCGGGAGCACGCGGTCACGCGAAGACACCAGAGTCACCTTAGAACCCAGACCGTTATATGCCGAGGCGAACTCCGCACCGGTCACACCCGAACCAATCACAATCAGCTCCTCGGGAACCTCGGAGAGGTTGTACAGCTGAGTCCAGGTCAGGATGCGCTCGCCGTCAGGCATACCGGTCGCCATTTCACGCGGATGCGTACCCACCGAAAGCAGCACAAAGTCCGCCTGCAGGGGGTAGACCAGACCAGCCTCATCAGTCACCTGGACGGTGTGGCGGTCCAGAAGCTTACCGGTACCGTGAATAATCTTCACACCCGCAGAAGCCAGGGCACGCTTAATGTCGGCGGACTGCTGCTGAGCCAGGTCGCGGACTCGGCGGTTCACGCGGTCCATATCAACACGCAGCTGAGGTGCCTTGCCCTTCGTGTTCTCAATGCCCAAGCTACCTGCCTCGGAGAAGCGGGTCATCATATCCGCCGTAGCAATCAGGGTCTTAGAGGGCACAACGTCGGTCAGAACGGCGGAGCCACCAATGGCATTGCGCTCAATCAGAGTCACGTCCGCGTTGGATGCGGCAGCCACCATCGCTGCCTCATAGCCACCGGGGCCACCACCAATAATTACAATTCGCTGAGATGCATAGTTCACCTTTGAAGTCATGCCTTAATTGTGAGCTATGCCGCCGCTACGGGGCAAACGCACTCGCCGTGCAGATATGCCATATTGTGGCAACCTGCACGGCGAGCATTTGCTTGGGGCATGCCGGTTAGACGGGGCGCTCCCCTACTCTTCGAGAGCCTGCGGTTTCTCGGCATAAATCGAGTTGATGAACTTCTCGGCCCACTGCAGCATCGCGCCGTCCACCAGGTCCTTGCCGCCAACCGGCATGGTCTTCGGGCGCGGCACCAGAGTCAGCCAAGTGTCCATACCCTTCGGCTGGGCGTGCGTGGACCCCGGGTACACGCGCTTCAGACGCATCTGGCGGGACTCCGGCAGCGGCGTAGCGGTCACCACGCGCACCTTCGGACCCAACACCACCAGCTCGTGAATACCGGCGGCACGGGCGTGCATACGCACCGTCGCCACGGCAAGCAGGTTCTCTACTGCCTCCGGCAGTTCGCCGTAACGGTCGACCAGCTCCTCGCGTGCCTCCGCAATCTTCTCTTCGGTATCGGCGGCAGCAATCTGGCGGTACGCCTGCAAACGCAGACGCTCAGAATCAATGTAGGTGTGAGGAATATGCGCATTGACGGGCAGGTCAATCTTCGTCTCGACCTCGCGCTCTTCCTTCTCGCCGCGGTAGTTCGCCACCGCCTCGCCGACCAGGCGCAGGTACAGGTCAAAACCAACACCGGCAATATGGCCGGACTGTTCGCCACCGAGCAGGTTGCCGGCACCGCGAATCTCCAGGTCCTTCATGGCCAGCTGCAGGCCCGCACCCAGCTCGTTGTGGGTCGCCACAGCCTTCAGACGCTCATGTGCAATCTCGCCGAGGGTCTTATCCACCGGGTACAGGAAGTACGCGTAGGCGCGTTCGCGGCCACGACCCACGCGTCCACGCAGCTGGTGCAGCTGGCTCAGACCGTAGTTCTGGGCGTGGTCGACAATGAGGGTGTTCGCGTTCGAAATATCCAGGCCGGTCTCCACAATGGTGGTGCAGACCAGCACGTCAAAGCGGCGCTCCCAGAAGTCCACAATAATCTGCTCCAGGCGCGATTCACTCATGCGGCCGTGGGCGGTGGCGATGCGCGCCTCCGGCACGAGCTTGCCGATTTCCGCGGCAACATCGTCAATGTCAGCCACGCGGTTGTGCACGAAGAACACCTGTCCTTCACGCATGAGCTCGCGGCGGATTGCGGCGGTAATCTGGCTGTCGGTTCGCGGTCCCACGAAGGTGAGCACGGGGTGGCGTTCCTCCGGCGCGGTGGCAAGGGTGGAAGTCTCGCGAATACCGGTGAGCGACATTTCCAGAGTGCGCGGAATGGGGGTTGCACTCATGGCGAGCACGTCCACGTTGGTGCGCATCTGCTTGAGCTTTTCCTTGTGCTCCACACCGAAGCGCTGTTCCTCGTCAATGATGACCAGGCCCAGGTCCTTGAACACTACGCTGTCCGAGAGGATGCGGTGCGTGCCGATCACCACGTCCACCGCACCGGATGCGATTTCTTCGGTAATCTGGCGGGTTTCTTTCGCCTTCTGGAAGCGGGAGAGCACGCGAATCTTCACGGGGAAGCCCGAGAAACGCTCACTGAACGTCTCGTAGTGTTGCTGGGCGAGCAGGGTCGTGGGCACGAGCACCGCAACCTGTTTACCGTCCTGTACCGCCTTGAATGCGGCACGTACGGCGACCTCGGTTTTGCCGAAGCCCACGTCGCCGGAGATGAGGCGGTCCATGGGGATTTCTTTCTCCATGTCTTCCTTCACCTCGTGGATGGCGGTGAGCTGGTCGGGGGTCTCGTTGTAGGGGAAGGACTCTTCGAGTTCGCGCTGCCAGGGGGTGTCAGGGGCGAAGGCATGGCCTCGCGAAGCCTGGCGCGCCGAGTAGAGTTTCACCAGGTCGGCGGCGATTTCCTTGACTGCCTTGCGAGCGCGGGACTTGGTCTTAGCCCAGTCGCTACCGCCCATCTTGGACAGGCTCGGGTTCTCGCCACCCACGTAGTTGGAGATGAGGTCCAGCTGGTCGGAGGGCACGAAGAGGCGATCGGGTGCGCCGCCTCGCTTGGCGGGGGCGTACTCGATGACCAGGTATTCCTTCATGGGCTGCACGCCGTTGACCGGGGATGCGCCAGCCACCGGGCGGGAGGTCATTTCGACGAACCTGCCGATGCCGTGGCGTTCGTGCACCACGTAGTCGCCGGGGTTCAGCGCGAGCGGGTCGACGGCGTTGCGGCGGCGGCGCGTCTTGAATTTCTGTCCGGCGGCACCTCGGGGTGCGTAGGTTCCGCGGCGGCCGAGCAGTTCGGCTTCGGTGAAGACGGCGAGCTTCGCCTCCTCAATCAGGAAGCCTGCGGAGGCGGGCGCCTCGCACACCTCGACGATGCCGTGGTCGAGCTTGCCGGCGGGGTCGGCTTCGAGGCTGGTTCGGCGGGCTGCGGGTACGGCGGGTGCCCCTTCGCCGGAGTGGAAGAGGTCGATGAGGCGGTCGGTGGAGCCGCGGCCGTTGGTGAGGGCGAGGACGGTCCACTGCTTCTGGATGAGGTCGCCGACCTGGCTGAGCATGCGTTCGACGGAGCCGTTGAATGCGGTTGCGGGGGTTGCGTTGACGGTGTAGGTGTCGATTCCGTCTTCGATGGCGTCGGCGATGCTCTGGTTTTCGAGCGCGCCTGCGGCGGCGTCTTCGAGCAGGTCTGCGTCGGTGACGAGTTCGGTGATTTCCCACCAGCTGAGCTTGGCTTCGAGTGCCTGGGCGGTGGTTTGGTCGATGGTGCGGAATCCGCTGTCGCTCATGCGTAGCTGACCGAGGTCGATGGGTGCTACTGCGTCGGCTTCTGCGGAGGTGTCCCAGGCGGCGGCGAGGAATTCTTCGTTGGTGGCGACGAGGTCTTCGGCGCGGGCGCGCACACGCTCGGGTTCGACGTTAATAATCATGGACCCTGCCGGCAGCAGCTCGGTGAGGGTATTCATGGATTCGATGAGTAGCGGGGTGAGCGATTCCATGCCTTCGACGTAGATTCCGCCGGCGATCTTTTCGAGCATGGTTGCGGCTGCCGGGTAGTCGGCTTTCAGGCGTGCGGCGCGGCTCATGACCTCGGGGGTGATGAGCAGTTCGCGGCAGGGCAGCAGGGTGAGTTCGGTGAGCTCTTCTCCCCCGTTGAGGGTGCGCTGGTCGGCGACGGAAAAGTGGCGCATTTCGTCGAGTTCGTCGCCGAAGAATTCGAGGCGGACGGGGGTGGTTGCGGTGGGCGGGAAGACGTCGATGATGCCGCCGCGTACGGCGTATTCGCCGCGTTTGGCGACGAGGTCTACGCGGGAGTATGCGGCGTCGTTGAGGCCTCGTACTACGTCTTTGAAGGGGTATTCTTCGCCGCGAACCAGGTGTACGGGTTCAAGTTTTTCGATGCCGGTGACGATGGGCTGGATGACGGCGCGTACGGGCGCGATGACGATTTGGGGGCGTTTGGCGGCTTCCCCGGTCATGGCGCGCAGTACCTGCAGGCGGCGGCCTACGGTGTCGGAACGCGGTGAGAGGCGTTCGTGGGGCAGGGTTTCCCAGGCGGGGAAGAGTGCAATGTCGGCGGCGGGTAGGTAGGCGCGCAGGGCTGCGGCGAGGTCTTCTGCTTGGCGGTCGGTGGGGGCGATGATGAGGCTGAGCGCTTCGGGGGCGGTTGCGCGTACGGCAGCGGAGATGTCAGCAATGAGCCCGGCGTGGGTTCCGGCGACGGCGCCGATGAGGGTGCGTGCGCTACGTTCAGCGGGCTTCGCGGAGGCGGCGGTGCGGATTGCGGCCCAGCTGCTGAGTTGATTGAGGGTTTTCAGGAGGGGGTGCAGGGGTGCTTCGGGGGGCTGTGCGGTAGCTTTTCGGGTGGTGCTCACGGGTTCTCCTGAATCTGCGGTCCTCGGGGTTGGCGGGTTCGCCGGTTTGGGCGAGTATGCCGGTAATACGTGCTGGGTCGGGTACCTGAGTGAGGTTGGCTACCTGGGCGTTCAGCACCCGAGTGTTTTGCCTTTATTTCACGGTACTTTTTGTGTGTTTTGGGGTGTTTTATGCGGCTTTTCCATTGTAGGTCGTGTCTGCTTTTTCTGGCATTTTTCTCTGGTGTTCTTCTGTGATGGAATATATTCCTTTTTGCACTCGGTTGCCGCTTTCGTGGGTGATATGTGAGTATGGTTTTCTTCTGTATTTTTTCCTGCGCCACAACGTTCATTGCATGGGGCGCAAATCACATATTCACGGGCATCTTTGCACTTTATGCACCATTATTTTCACAGCTTAATCCTGTACCCTAATCATTAACACTTACAGAAAAGCCACACAGTATATCTCCTTCCGGATTCTGATTACCTCTTCCAACCAACCTCAGGTTTTCAGTATTTACTGCGGTTTTTCTAGTGCAATAATTCACCGTTTCTTTCGATGTTTCTTCCGGAACGTCGCATCAGAAAGACACAAATGACAACCACATACACGAACAATCCCGCTGAAAAGCCCCATGCCCGTTCATGGTCTGCTAAGAAGTGGGGTGCTTTTGCACTCGCTTTTGGTACTGCTTTTACTGCGGCGCCGCTTACTCCTACTACTCCCGCCTCGGCTGCTACCGGCACCCATGATGGTTCCAGCAGCGATAAGGCGGCTGCTTCCTGCTACGAGGTCAAGCAGGTTAATCCTTCTGCCTCTTCTGGCACGTATTGGCTGTACACCCCGCAGATGAGCGGCCCGGCACAGTTCTACTGCGATCAGGAAACTGATGGCGGCGGCTGGGTCATGATTGGCCGCGGTCGTGAGGGTTGGACCGAGTCCTACAATGGCACCGGCGACCCGAATCAGCTGCATCAGAACCCCACCGGTCCTTCCGCTTTTACTCCGGTCCAGCTTCCCGCAAACACTGTCGATGCGCTGCTGAACGGCATTAAGCCTCAGGATCTTCCCGACGGCATGCGTCTGCACCGTGCTCACAATGCGAGGGGCACCCAGTGGCAGAACGTTTATGTTCAGCGTCCCCAGACTGAGCAGTGGACCTGGGCGATGAGCTACGGTCAGCGTTGGGACACCGTAAAGTTCACCGGTGCCGGCATTAACCGCACTGCTTATATGGGCGGTTCCGCCTCGGAAATGGCTCCGGGCATTACCACCAGCTCGGTGCGTTTCTTCGCGAACCCGAACCAGGGCTACCAGATTGGTTTTGCGTACGGTGCACTGGTGAACTTCGGTAATGAGAATTCTGATTCGTATATTTACCACAAGCGGGGTTCCTTCGGTTACTCTATCCCCTTCACTCAGGTGTTCCTGCGCCCGAAGCTGACTCAGCGTGACTTGAACTTCTCGCAGATTGGTTCTGGCTCTGCCGCCAGCAACCGTCGTGCTCTGCCCAATAGCTACACGATGCCCGTTCGCTGGCGCACCAGTGAGCAGACTGGCACCGGCAAGAAGAATGAGATGAACACCTACGTTCAGGCTATTACTCAGGTGGGCGACACCGTCTTCACCGGTGGTGACTTCAAGTATGTGGAGTCGGCTGGCGGCGAGCGCGTGGACCAGTCGTACCTGGCTGGCTACAACGTAGATTCGGGTGAGCTGGTTCGTTCCTTCCGCCCGACTTTCAACGGCCAGATTAAGGCTCTTGAGGCTCTGCCGAATAACCGCCTGGCAGTTGGCGGCGAATTTACCGAGGTGAATGGCGAGAAGGTTAACCACTTCGTCATTCTGGACGCGACCACCGGTCAGATTGACCGTACGTGGGATGTTCAGGTTCAGCGTCGTAACGGTGCTGCCGCGCAGGTAAAGACTCTGCTGGTTCAGGATGGTTACCTCTACATTGGCGGTAACTTCACCCATGTGAAGGGCAATACTTCTAAGGCGTACGCTTACTCGCGTGGTGCCGCTCGTATTAACCTTTCGAACGGTGCGGTGGATTGGAATTGGCGCCCGAACTTCAACGGTACGGTCAACGGCATTACTGCCGCCTCGGATAATTCCACTGTTCACGCTGCGGGTTACTTCACTGAGCTGAATAACCAGCGTGCGTTCCGTCTGGCTGCTCTGAACGGCTCGGATGCTTCGAACATTAAGTGGGAGTGGGAACCGTCGCTGAAGCTGAACATTACTGACCGTATTGTGTACGCGTTCCAGTTCGATGTTCAGGATGCCGGCTCGACCGTGTGGACTGGCGGTGCTGACCACCTGATTGCGAACTACTCGAAGAATGGTTACGGCCGTATCTCCACCGCAATTTCTAAGTACGGTGGCGACTGGCAGGATCTGCACCTGAGCGGTAACACCATTTACGGTGCATGCCACTGCGGTGACGTGCTCTTTGAGGGCTCTACCGGTTACCACACCTACTGGAAGGAATCGAAGGCGGTTCACCGTATGCGCCTGGTCGCAGCGTTCGATAAGGACAGCGGCGAGGTTATCGGCGAGTTCAGCCCGGTTCTGAAGGGCGCTAGCGGCTACGGTGTCTGGGAGTCCTTCGTGGATTCTCGCGGCAACCTGTGGGTTGGTGGCGACATTAACCGTTCGCTGGGTGCTAATGGTGAGCAGCGCACTGTCGGTTTCGCTCGCTTTGCTCCTCGCGATGTGACCGCCCCGTCGACTCCGTCTAACCTGTCGGTTCAGCATGATGGTTCGATGGATAAGCTGTCCTGGTCTGGCGTTCGTGAGAGCGGCGCTCGCTACCAGGTGCTGCGTGATGACCGTGTGATTGCTACGGTCTCGGGTACCAGCTACGAGGTTGAGCACACCGATGGCGCTCGCTACTACGTGCGTTCCATCGATGCATCTGAGAATTTCTCGGCTTCTACGGGAGCTGCTCAGGCTTAGGTCAGGTTGCTGATCTAGTTTCTTTGAGCCGCCGCCTGATGTGGGCTCTGCAGGGTTTGCGGGGTTCGGATCAGGCGGTGGCGCACCCGGGGTGTATGCCCCCTATAGTTTTGGTTTGGCCCGAGTTGCCCAGTTTGCTATCGCTTCGCCTCTGCGGCGGCTATGATGGGTTGGGATTCATTGCGTCGGATGGGTTGCTTCCGTCCTTTCCGATGATGGGCTGAATCTTGGTCTGTGGTGTTTCTTCGCTGTTGGTACGACGGGGGAAGCTTCACAGATTTTTTAGCGTTCTGCTTCTTACGGGTGCGGTGCCGTTGTTGGCTTCGTGCGTGAGGGGCGGGGCGTATTCATTCAATTTCCGATAACTACACTCACTGATTCCGGCAGCAGACTCTCTGTTAGTGCAGTTCATAACGCTTCTTCCCTCCCCGATGCATGGTTACTATGCTGTGCCCTGTGTTGGGTGGGTGTTGCTGTGTGAATTGCATTTTTCTGTTGTGTACCGGTTGAGGTCTCTAGGAGAGACAAATGAATTTTCTTCCGTTCACGCGTGGAGGGCGCTCGCAGGGCGTTGCTTCCTCCGCTTCTGAGGGCTCTCGCGTAGCTTCTCGTTCTGGGTCCCGCGCTTTCGGCGCGACTGCTGCTTCGTTCGCAATGGTTTTGGGTTCTTTGGGCCCTATTGCGACCGGTGCTCAGGCTGTTGACGCACGCTACTATGACGGTTCGTCGAGCGAGCGAGCTGCGGCGAGCTGCTGGGAGGCTAAGCAGAATAATCCGCAGGCGAAGAGTGGTGCGTACTGGCTGTACACCCCCGCGATGAGCGCTCCCGAGCAGTTCTATTGCGATCAGGAAACTGATGGTGGCGGCTGGGTTATGATTGGCCGCGGTCGTGAGAGCTGGACTGAGAACTACTACGGTCGTGGTAGCGCTGATCAGCTGTATAAGAACCCGACCGGTTTTGATGCGGTGCAGCTCTCCGGCGTGACCGTAAATGCACTACTGAACGGTACCCGTCCGCAGGATCTGCCTGACGGCGTGCGTTTCCATCGCGCGATGAACGTTGAGGGCACTACCTGGCAGGATTTCAAGGCTCACCGTGATTCCAGTACCGAATGGACTTGGACTTTGCGTTCGAAGATGTTCTGGTCAAATATTTCGGTCAAGAACACCTGGCAGTACAGTAACCGTTATGACTACGCCAACCGTGGTCAGGTGGCTGGCAACATCTTCACCCATGATTCTGATGATTTCCGTTCTCTGAACTTCGAAGAGAAGGCATCGCAGGGCTACAAGTTGGGCTTCACCTACGGTCGAAACGCCCGGATTACATGGTGGGCTGAGACCTACCTGATGAACCGACCTTCGGCGTATATTTACCGCCCGGCGAATGATTCGACCACTCCCCTGGTGTTTACTCAGATGTTCTTGCGTCCGAAGGTGACTCAGAACGATTTGGCGGCTAAGGGTCTGCATGCTTATGGCCCGCAGGGTGCTGCTGCAAGTAACCGCCGCGCACTACCCAATAGCTACTCTGAGAAGTGGAAGTGGCGTACCAGCGCTGATACCGGTACCGGTAAGAACGGCGAGATGAACACCCAGGTTGAGGCTATCACCGAGGTTGGTGGCGCTGTCTTTACCGGTGGTGATTTCGCGTACGTTGAGTCGGCAAGCGGCGAGAAGGTTGAGCAGGCTTTCTTGGCGGGTTACGAGGTGGGCACCGGCGAGTTGCGCCGTTCCTTCCGTCCGAAGATTAACGGTCAGGTGAAGTCGGTTGAGGCTCTGCCGAACGGCCTGCTTGCCGTGGGCGGCTCCTTCGATCAGGTGAACGGCGAGTACTACAACGGTTTCGTGATTCTGGATCCGCAGACCGGTCAGGTGGCTAAGGATTGGGATATCCGCGTGGTCAGCCGCATCACTTCCGTGCCGGTACAGATTAAGACCCTGCACGTGCGTGACGGTTATCTCTACATTGGCGGCTCCTTCACTCACCTGAAGGGCCAGACCTCCCCCACCTACGCGTATGCGAGGAACCTGGCTCGCATTAAGTTGAGCAACGGCGAGGTGGACTGGAACTGGCGTCCGGTCTTTAACGGCACGGTCAACGGTGTGAGCGCTTCCGAGGGCAACGCCGATGTGTACGTTGCTGGCTACTTTACTCAGCTGAATAATCAGGAGGCGTTCCGTCTCGCTCATATGCAGGGTAATAGTACGAACCCGCTGGCTTGGAACCACCGTCCTTCATACACCCCCAAGAGTGCCCGAACCTGGGATCTGAAAAACGAGCGCAAGATGTGGGGCTTCCAATTCGATGTTCAGGACGCTGGCTCCTCTGTCTGGGTGGGTGGCACCGAGCATATGATTAGCCGTTACGAGAAGAGCTCGATGCGCCGTACCGACAGCGCGATTACTCGTGAGGGCGGCGACTTCCAGGATCTGCACCTGAATGGCAACACCATTTACGGTGCGTGCCACTGCGGCGATTTCCTCTTTCAGGGTGCAGACACTATCGATTCGGAGTGGGAGAACGCGACTAACGCTCAGACCATTCGTCTGGTAGCTGCGTTCGATAAGGACAGCGGCAAGATGCTGCCGGAGTTCGCACCGATTATGAACGGTGCGTATGGCTATGGTGTGTGGGAGTCCTTCGTGGATTCGACCGGCACTCTGTGGGTTGGTGGCGATATCCGTAAGTCACTGGGTGCTAACGGTGTGCAGCCGACCATTGGTTTCGCACGTTATGCACCTCGCGATGTGACTCCTCCGGCTCCCCCGAGCAACCTGAAGGTTACGACGAACGGCTCTAAGGATCAGCTGACCTGGTCGGGCATTTCGGAGCATAAGGTGAAGTACCAGGTTCTGCGCGATGATCGGCCTATTGCGACGGTTACGGGCACGAGCTATTCGGTGGATCACCGCGATGGTGCCCGCTACTATGTGCGTGCGGTAGATACTGCAGATAACTATTCGGCAAGTACCGAGGCCGTCCAGACGGCATAACCCCTCATCAGGGCGATATCCACTTTTATGACAAATAATTTTAGTGATGTTCGCCCCATTGTCCCGGACTGGTTTTCAACCAGCCCGGGACTTTTTTGCACATAATGAATCTATTTCATTCATTTACATGAAGGTTTTTTCATGCAGAGATATATATTTACCTTCTAACAGAGCCAAGATAGAGCATTAGTTAGGGCTTATTCTCATCATTTATAAAAACGTTATTTTTGTGAATCTAAGTATTTTCCCAGCTTTGCGTGTTAGCCTTTAGGTGCTTTGCCTTCGTGCGAGGTATTATCTTCCGGAATATAGTCATTCTCACTCCAACCACTAAAGAGGCTTCCATGTCAGTGTTCTTCAAGCAGCCATCCCGGTCCCGCCTTCTGGGCACCTTGGGCACCGTTGCGGTATCCGCCCTGGTTCTGAGCGCTTGCGCTACCGAAAACCCTAGCTCCGATAGCTCTTCGTCTGCTTCTGCGTCCGCAAGCGTTTCCGCATCGGCGCACGCTTCCTCAAACAAGTCTTCGGCTGCTTCCCCCCAGGTTTCTGAGCAGGGCACCGCCGAAGCATCCGCTAAGGCTTCCTCTGAGGCTTCTGCTGAGGCAAAGGATGGGGCAAAGAGCGAGGCAACCTCTTCTGACGGCCAGAAGCTTGAAGAGATTTACACTGGCGCTGAGGAGATGAAGAACGCTTCTTCCGTGCCTGTTGACGCTGAAGAAGTTAAGAAGACTACCGAGCTGGTCAACTCCTTTGAGGCCATTCTGACCAAGGTTAAGGCAGCCCCCTCTGCTGAGGCTTCGCCCGAGCGCACCGCCGATCCGAGCAGCGATGAAGAGGCTGAGCAGCAGAACGTTGAGCGGGCCCGCGCTGTTCTCGATGATGAGACGATTCGCTCCATCGAGGCCGTGGCTGTTGATTCCGCTGCCGCTGAGTTTGCTGTGCAGGCTTCCGAGTACGCACTGGCTGGCTGGCACTATGAAGGTTCTTCCACTGTCGTGGGCACTCCCCGCATGACTGAGACTCAGTACAAGGGTCAGCCTGCGCGCATGCTGGAAGTATGCATGGATTCTTCCTCTGTGAAGATCTATGACGAGAATAATCAGCCCGTTAAGGATGACAATTCTCCCAAGCGTTCACTCAATATTTACACCCTCGTTCAGGTCGATGGTCAGTGGAAGATTGCGACCCATGATTTCCCGAACAATCCTGATTGCTAGGGTCTAATTAAAGATGCCGGTTTCCAACTAAGATTCGCTGGAAACCGCGCATTATCATCCATAGCGCATTAATGTTGATGCGCACTCGATAACATTTCTTGGCATTCATTGGAGATATTATGAAAGCCCACCTTGGTATGACGAGCTCAGGCTTTTCTCGTTCTGCTATAACCCGCTCAACTCTTTGCTTGAGCATTGCTACGGCCTTGGCTTTGCCCGTAGCTATCCCCGCTATTACGCCGAGTACCGCTGTCGAACAGACGGCGGAAAAAAGGGACTCTGCTTTCTACAATGGCACGACCTCCGAGCGTGCTGCCGCCAGCTGCTGGGAAGCCAAGCAGGCTAACCCCGAGGCAAAGAGCGGCGCCTACTGGCTGTACACTCCCGCGATGAGCCAGCCGACACAGTTCTACTGCGATCAGGAAACTGATGGCGGCGGCTGGGTCAAGATTGGCGAGGGCCGCGACGGCTGGACCGAGAACTACGAGGGCCAGGGAGACGCTTCTCAGCTCTACAGCGATGCCGCACCCGCGTCATCCGGTTTGACTCTCGAGCAGGGCAAGGCTCTGCGCTCGGTGCCCGCCGCGAAGACCCCGATTCAGCTTTCGGGCACCACTATTTCTCAGCTACTCAACGGCGTTCGCCCCGATCAGCTACCCGACGGTTACCGTTTCCGCCGCGCCCTAAACACCTCGGGCACCAAGTGGCAGGAGGTGACGGTTGACCGCCGCCAGACCTCCGAGTGGACCTGGGCTCTGCGTTCGAACGCTGTCTGGTCTAATGCGACAGTCACGAACCCTGACGAGTTCTCTTCCTACAATGAAAATGGCCGCAGGGACTGGCCTGATGGCACGTGGGAAGACCATATGCTTGGCGGCCAGAACTACGGCTTCAGGACGATGCTCTTTGAGGAAATGGCTTCGCAGGATTACCGTATGGGTTTCCGTTACGGTGCAAACGCCCCCATTTCGCAGGATGGTTCTGAGCCGGCGATGACCGACGCGCAGAACTCTTACATTTACGGTAAGGACGGTAAGGGTGAAACCTCATTCGGTTACACCCAGATGTTCCTGCGCCCGAAGCTGACCCAGAATGATTTGAATCTGGGCGCTATCCCGGATTCCGGTACCCCGGCAAGCACTCGTCGTGCCCTGCCCAATAGCCGTTCGGCGGATTGGCGCTGGCGAACCAGCACCAGGACCTTCACCGGTGAAACCAACGAGATGAACACCTACGTTGAGGCGATTACCGAGGTCGATCACGGCAACGGCACCTCTAGCGTGTTTATTGGTGGTGACTTCGAGTACCTTGAGTCGTCTTCCGGCGAGAAGGTTCACCAGTCTAATATTGCTGCCTTTGACCCGGTGACCGGCGAGTTGCGCCGCGATTTTAAGCTGACTGTTGACGGTCAGGTGAAGGCTGTTGAGGCTCTGCCGAATAACCGCTTGGCTGTTGGCGGTAACTTCACGCTCGTTAACGGTGAAAAGCGTGAGCGCTTCGTGGTTGTTGACGCCACGACCGGTGAGGTTGCCCCTGAATGGTCCCAGGTTAGAGTCGAAGATCGCATTCGCACCGAGTTCATGACGGTGAAGACCATTCACCGTCAGGGTGACTACGTGTATATTGGCGGCACCTTTACCCACGTTTATGAAAGTGAAAAGGCGGGTGCTGCGTATTCGCGCAATATTGCCCGTTTTAAGCTGGGCGAGCCTTCTGACGGTGTGCCCGGTATCGTGAGCGTGGATCGCAATTGGCGTCAGGTGTTCAATGGCACCGTCAACGGTATTAGCGCTTCCGCTGATAACTCTCATGTTTACGTTGCCGGCTACTTCACCTGGCTCAACGGCGGCCTTGCCTACCGCGTGGCTGATATTACTCAGCATATGCAGAAGGGCAGCCCGTGGGCGTACCAGCAGTCTGAGATTCCGGCCGGCGCTAAGGTCTCTGACCTGCGTAATGAAACCAAAGTTTGGGGTTTCCAGTTCGACGTCCAGGATGCCGGTACCGGCGTCTGGGTGGGCGGTACTGAGCACCTCATCTCTCGTTACGATAAGGCGTCCTTGACCCCCACCTACACCGCGATTACCCGCAATGGTGGCGACTTCCAGGATCTGCACCTGAACGGTAACACCATCTATGGCGCCTGCCACTGCGGTGATTTCCTCTACCAGGATTCGCGTAATAAGCAGCGCCCTGTGGGCGGTTCGAGCGTGATTCACTCGGTCAAGCTGGTTGCTGCATTCGATAAGGACAGCGGCAAGATGCTGCCGGAGTTCTCCCCTGCTATTAAGGGTGACCATGGCTTCGGTATCTGGGAGTCTTTCGTGGATTCGAAGGGCACCCTGTGGGTTGGCGGCGATATTCACCGTTCGCTGGGTGTTCACGGCACTCAGGATACCGTCGGTTTTGCGCGCTTTGAGGCTCGCGATGTGACTCCTCCGGCTACCCCGCAGAACCTGCAGGTTGAGCTGAAGGACGATAAGGACGTTCTGACGTGGGATTCTGTGCAGGATACCGGTAGTGTTCGCTACCAGATTCTGCGTGATGACCGAGTCATCGCTAGCACTTCGGGTACGAAGTTCGAGATTGACCACACCGACAACGCACGTTACTTTGTGCGTGCTGTGGACAGCTCGGATAACTACTCTGCGTCCACTCCGGTTCAGGTAGCTCCGGTTCGCCCGACTCCTACCCCCACGGAGACCGCGACCGAGACTCCTACCGCTGACCCGACCGCTACTGCTGACCCCACGGCAAGTGCTGATCCCAGTGCTTCGGCAAGCGCTACCCCGAGTGCAGAAGCGACTACTGAAGCGCCGAAGGAAGAGGACCCGAAGACTGAGGAGCCTAAGCCTGCCGATCCCAAGCCTGAGGATCCGAAGGACGAGGCTGCTAAGGATCAGATTGTTCTGCCCTACGCGTCCGAGTGGAAGTACATGGTCTCCAGCAAGGCTCCTAACCGTAAGTACGGTTGGAAGTACAACTTCCACTTCACCTTGGAAGATATCGCGCAGGAAGCATGGCAGACCGGCAAGACCCCGATTGGTGTCGGTACCGGTAACCTCAACACCTCCGTTAATGTTCCGCTTGTGCGTACCCGCCCCAATATCTACGCCTACACCACCATCCAGCTCACTCGTGAGCAGGCGAGCCGCGACCTGGTGCTGACCACCTACGCGGATGACGCTATTGCGGTGGGTGTTAACGGTGAAGAGGTTGGTCGTTCCAACTTTGACACTCGTGGAAAGCTGTGGAATAGCGCGATTGCATCGAGCTCGATTGATACCGCTAAGGCTCAGAAGACTCCGGTGACTTTCACCGTTCCGGCTTCTCAGCTGAAGGCTGGTGAGAACCTCATCGCTGTTGAGGTTCACCCGGGCATTAGCCGACGTAACGTTCGCCCGAATGTGAGCTTCGATTTGCAGGCTACCTCCAAGGCACCGGTTGCTGAGCAGCCCGCTGAGAAGGAAGCCGACAAGGAGGCGGAAGCTCCCGCCGCACACGAGGCTGAGCAGCCCGTGGTCGACAACGCGAACAACGCGGCAGTCGCCCAGGGCGAGCGACGCATTGTCAATAACGGAGTCGGAACCCGCGTTCCGATGTGGTCCCGAAGGAACTAATACCTTCTAGATAATCTCAGCTAAATGGGGTTTGATTTTCTGAATGATTCAGGAAATCAAACCCCATTTGCGTGTGTTCCCCACTTTTCTGTGTTTTTTGCATCATTAATTCCGGTTATTTGCAGTTCTGTTATGTGCATCTCTGCACAATGTTCAGAAATGTTTTCTAAATCCAGAATTCACAGGAACAAAGCGTCGATAACTCCCATCTAGCAGCACGCCGAACCTGCCCGAAGGATCCCGCAAACCTGCACCAAAGCGCATTGTCAGAGGCTTTTTACGACACAATTGTTGACCCTGACCACACGCACCCTGTTGCACTTTATCTCGTTGTAAAATATCTATATAGTGGTGTATGTGAAAAAGGGACCAACCACCTCTTTTTGCGTGCGAGACTTCCGGACTTTCTCGCAGCCACCCCGAAAGGGAGTAATTCACTCTCCTTCACTCCTCTCACCGATTCAAAAGGAATGTGCATGTCCACCTCTGAGGCACCTCACGCCCCGAACTCCGCACCCGCATCGGGATTTTCTGCGAAGTTTTCCCACACCCTGCGCTCCCTTGAGGCAGCGCAGAAGCCCGGCATTGGCGTTCCCGCCTACACCCGCTGGGTTAACCGCCGAGTAGCACGCTACTTCGCCGCGGCAGCTGTCGCTCTGGGCATCACCCCCAACGGCGTCACCGCAATTTCCGCTGCATGTTCCGCGGCAGGCCTCATCGTTCTGATTACCTGCCCGCCCAGCGTCGGTGTAGGTATCTGCGTTGCCCTGCTTTTCGCTCTCGGTTACGGCCTGGACTCCGCTGACGGCCAGGTTGCTCGCGTGACCGGCGCATCCTCCCCTGCCGGTGAGTGGCTCGACCACGTGGTCGACTCCATCCGTGTGCCCTCTGTGCACATGGCAACCCTACTCTCCTTCCTGCTGTACCCGGCACACTACTCTTTCACCGGCTCCAACGCATTCAACGGCTGGATTATTGCCATGCCGATGATTTTCACCGCACTGACCGCAGGTCACTTCATGAGTCAGATTCTTGCTGAGCAGCTGCGCAACAACCGCAAGACCGCCGCTCCCCCGACCGGTGGCCCCCTGCGCTCCTTCATCAACCTGCACATGGACGCTGGCACCCTCTGCTGGATTTACATTTTCCTTGGCTTCGGCCCCGTATTCGTCATCGTCTACGCGCTGCTTCTGCTGGCTAATGCCGCAACCGTCCTGCTGTCCATGCGTCGCAAGTACGTTAGCCTCGCGACCCCCGCTGAGTAAGGAGAATCCCAATGATGCACTTCACCTCTCGCAACCCTGCTGTTTCCGCCGTTATCGCAACCAACGGCAAGCGCCCCGAATTGCTTCGCGTGGCGGTCCGTTCCATCCTTGAGCAGAGCTACCGCGGCTTCGTTGAAGTCGTTGTCGTCTTTGACCGTGTTGAGCCCGACCGCCTCGAGGACATTGAGGTCGGCGAAAACCGTGCCCTGAAGATTGTCTCCAACACCCGCTCCGGCGGTCTGGCTGGTGGCCGCAACAGCGGTATCATCGCCTCCAGCGGTGAGATGATTGGCTTCTGCGATGACGACGACTACTGGATGCCCTCCAAGCTCACCCAGCAGGTCGCTCTCTGGCGTGAAAACCCCGAAGCAGCCGCTATCTCTTCGGGTATTACCGTCCGCTCCGGCGGTCAGGACATCGTGCGCCTGGCGCCCGAGCGCGCAACCTTCGCAGACTTCCTGCGTTCGCGCATTACCGAAATTCACCCCTCCGCCATGCTGTACTCCCGCGAGGACCTGCTCGGCGTTGACGGTAAGCCCGCCCGCATCGGCCTGGTCGATGAGGAGCTGCCCGCCGCCTACGGTGAAGACTACGACCTGCTGCTGCGCGCAACCCGCCACGGCGATGTGCTGAGCGTACCCGAGCCGCTGATTCTGGTGCTCTGGGACCGCCCCTCCTTCTTCTCCGGCAAGTGGCAGTCCATGGTTGACGGCCTCAGCTACATTCTGCGCAAGTTCCCCGAATTTGAGCAGGACCCCAAGGGCCTGGCGCGTATCGCCGGTCAGATTGCGTACGCGCAGGCGTCCCTGGGTAACAACAAGGAGGCGCGTGCCTACGCTCGCGCTGCTCTGCGCCGCGACCCCAAGCAGCTTCGTGCTTGGGCGGCGTATGTTGTGTCCACCGGCGTTATTAAGCCCGCTACTCTTCTTGATCTCGTCCAGAAGACCGGTCGAGGTCTCTAACCAGATATCGCACAGACATGGTTTCCTCTTCCGTTCTTTCTCCTCCGGGCACTTCGCCTGTGGCACTAAAGGATTCCGCCGGATCGGATAGTACTCCGCCCAGCGGTATTCTGCGTGCCCGCGCGCGCATCCGCCCGTTGTCTACGGCGCAGAAGAAGCTCCCCGCCTGGCCTCTGCTGGCATTGCTGTACGGCTTCCCGGTGCTGTGGGCTTTGGGTGTGCTTCAGATTGCACCGCTGGTACTGGCAGCAATCATGCTTTTTTACCTCATTATTCGAGGTAATGTACGTGTGCCCAGTTCCCTGTGGGTGTGGGGCGCATTTTGCGTGTGGGTTGTTGTTGCGGCGCTTGCCCTGACCCGTTCCACCGACATTATTGGTTGGGGTCTGCGCTTTGTAAATATTCTCAGTGCCGGTATTTACGCCCTGTACTACTACAACGCGCGAGCCTCTATTAGCCTCAATAGGGTGCTGGGCGGTCTGGCTACTCTGTGGGTGACCCTGATTGTTCTGGGTTACGGCGGTGTTCTTTTCCCCGAGTTCCGTCTGCGTACTCCGATGAGCTTCATCATGCCGGCTGGTTTTATGCAGAACCCTCTGGTGCGCGACTACATGCTTCCTCCCCTGGCTGAGGTTCAGCGTCCTTGGGGTGCTCCCGAGGCGTATATTCGCCCCTCCGCGCCGTTCCCCTACGCGAATAGTTGGGGTCTGGCGTACACCCTGCTCACCCCGGTGATGCTGGCGTGCTTGCTTCGACTGCGTTCCATCTGGCTGCGTATTGCGTTACTAATCGGTATGGCGCTTTCTACTGTGCCTGCGATTGCGACCAGTAACCGCGGCATGTTCATTGGTCTAGGTATCAGCGCAGCGTACGTACTGTTGCGTCAGTTCCTCGCGGCTAATTGGCGTGCTGTGGGTATGGGTGTTGCAGCGATTGCGGCTGTGGTTGTGGCGCTCTTTGCGTCGGGCACCGTGGATAACATTCTGGGTCGTCAGGACTACTCTGACTCCACCGGTGGTCGTGCGGCGCTCTACCGTGCCACTTGGAAGGCAACCTTGGAGTCCCCGATTATCGGTTACGGCACTCCGCGTATGGAACCGAGCATTGGCGTGTCAATGGGTACCCAGGGATACCTGTGGACTCTGATGTTCTGCTTCGGCTTCGTGGGTCTGGCACTGTTCGCACTCTTCATGGTGTGCACTGTAGCAGGCGGCGCGCGTGTGAAGACCACCTCCGGGTACTGGCTGCATAGCGTGCCGGTCGCGTGCTGCGTCGTCTTCATCTTCTACAGCTTCGATATTGCTCAGTTGACCATTCTGATGCTCGCGTCGATGGCGTGTCTCCGTTCCATTCGGGATGGTGAGGGGCTATGACAAAGAACCAGTCCCCTCGCGGTTTAGAGACCACTGCGGTTTCGTCTTTCGATGATGCGTATTCGATGACCGGTCACCCTAGCCGCCGTGCACGCCTGCGTGAGAGCAGCGAGTACATGGATCCTGTAGTAGAGCAGGCTGACTCACAGGCTGAGTCTTCTGCCGATGAGTTTGCTCCGACGGTGGACGATATTCGTTCCGGTCGTTTTCCTGCGACTACGGCGCTGTCGATTGTTCCTCCGGCTCAGGGCTTTGCGTCCGAGGAGTCGTTACCCGAGTCCTTGGAAGCGGGTTCTTCGGAGTCAGGTTCTTTAGCTGCAGGTTCCTCAGCGGCGAACACTAGCGCTGTGGCGGGTGCTCATCTGCCCGGTTCCCGGCGGATAGCCCCGTCTGCTGCAGAGTCTGTAGAAAAGGTGCAGGAAGAAAAGACTCTGGATGAGAAGGCTAAGCCTTCCGCATCAGGTGCTCAGGCCGATAGCGCATCCGCGAAGAGCGCGCCGGTTAAGAAAGCTCCCGGAAAGGGTAAGCAGCCCAGCCTCGCGAAGAGCGGCTCTCTTGCTTCTCTGTGCGTGATGTACGGTGCGGGTATCGCGTTCGTGACCACGATGGTGGTGTCGAACGGTATTGGTGCTGAGGGTTCGGGCGAGTTTTTCCGTCTGATGGCGTTGTTCGCGATTGCGATTTCATTGGTGACCTTCGGCGCGGATACGGGCTTGGTTCGTACGATGAGTGCTCAGCGTGCGCTGGGTCGTTACGGTGTGCTTCCGCAGCTAATCCGTTACGGTCTGATTCCTTCGCTGGTGACTTCGGTGCTTCTGGTGGTGGGTGTGTACATCTACACCGAGATTGTGCCGATGGCTCCCGAGTATCAGGCGGCAATGCGTGTCAGTTCGGCTTTCGTGCTGATAGCGGCGCTGATGACGGTGTTCTTCGGCGCTCTGCGTGGCCTGCATCGTGTGGTGACTTTTACGGTTCTGCAGAATGTTCTGCTTCCTACTCTGCGTTTTGCGGCGGTGGGTTTGGTGGTTCTTTTCTCGGGTCAGCTCATGGATTTGGTGTACGCCTGGACCGTCCCGGTGGCGATTACTGCGGTGGTTGCCCTGTGGCTTTTGGAGCGGGCGTTCCCTTCCGAGGAGCATGTGGTGGTTCTTCCTTCTGAGGATTCTCCGACTGAGACGTTCCGTTCGTTCTGGGGTTTCAGCTCTGCACGCGGTGTCGCTACCATTGTGGAAACCATCCTGGAGTGGATTGACGTGCTGGTGGTGACGGCGTTCTTGGGTGCCGCTGCTGGTGGTATCTATGGTGCTGTGAACCGTTGTGTTCGTGTGGGCACCATGATTGAACACACCGGCCGCGTGGTGACCGGCCCGTCGATTAGTGCGGCGCTGGCGACTCGTCAGCTGGATCGTGCTCGAGATATTTTCCTTTCGACCACTCGCGTGTTGACTGCGTTGTCTTGGCCGTTCTACCTCTCCCTCGCGTTCTTTGGTCCGACTCTTTTGGGCTTCTTTGGTAAGGGCTTTGAGGCTGGCGCCGGTATTCTCTGGGTGATTTGCCCGGCGGCGATGCTGTCGATGAGTGCCGGTGGCGTGCAGTCTGTTCTGCTGATGAGCGGTAAGAGCCGCTGGCAACTGTTGAACAAGCTCTCCTCCCTGGTGGCGGCTGTGACTTTGAACTTCACCTTGGTTCCGGTATGGGGCCTGTACGGTGCGGTGACGGCTTGGGCTTCTGCTCTGCTGATTGACACCTTCCTTGCGAGCTACCAGGTGTTCCGCCTCGTCGGTATTCGCGCTTCGGCCCGTGAGATGGCTCCTTCGCTCTTCTTGGGCGCGGCTGTTCCGACAGCGTGTGCTCTGGTGTCTTTGACTTTCTTGGGTCAGAGCGTTCTGGGCGTTATCGTGTACGTGGTGCTACTCGTTCCGGTGTACGGTGCGGTACTGTACCGCTTCCGCAAGGCGCTGGGTATTGAGCGTTTCCTCTCCGCCCGCCGCGCGAAGACTTAAAAGCCTTCCGCTTCTTCTACGTTTTCTCCGATATTTAGTGTCCGTTTCTCTTCCTCTAGGATGTCCTCATGGATAACACCTCTCATACCTCCTCGGTTACCCTTGGCAGCCAGGTACGTCGCATTTTCCGACACCGTCTGCTAATTCTGCTGTCGGTCGTGGTTTTCGCCGTGGCGGGTGCAGCCTACGGCTACATGACCAATAGCAAGTACACTTCTAAGGCTTCGCTGGTTGTTTACCCGCTGGTGGTTGATCCCGCCGGTACCGGTAGCGCTAACTCCGCGAAGGTGGATATTGCTACCGAGTCTCGCGTTGCTTCCTCTCGTGAGGTTGCGCAGAACGCGGCTAAGGCTCTGATTGCTAATGGCGATACCCTCTCTGAGGCTCAGCTGACCAGCCGTCTGATGAACTCCGTCAAGGTGACCGGCACCTCCCAGACTGCTGTGCTGGATATTGAGGTGACCCGCCCCAACGGCACGGAGGCTGCACGTTACGCTAACGCTATGGCAAACGCATACCTGCAGGTTCGTTCCGAGGCCCTGAAGAGCAGCGTTGATTCTGCTCTGCACCAGATTGATGAGCAGATTTCTGCCCTAGAGGGTGATAACAACCGTGCGGCTCTGCTTTCTCAGCTGCAGGAGCGTCGCGCCCAGATTCAACTGACTTCCACCACCGGTGGCCGCGTGATGAGCGAGGCTCAGGTTCCGGCTTCTTCCTCGGCGCTTGGCCCGGTGAAGATGGCTGTTGTTGGTGCTGTTGCCGGTCTGCTGATTGGTGCTGTACTGGCTTACGGTCGTGACCGCACCATGCGTCACGTTGGTTACGTTGACCGTCTGGAAGATGCTGGTATCCCGGTTCACGAGCTGGGTTCCTCTTCTGAGGCGAATGACGCGTTCATGCTGCTGCGCACCATTGGCGCTCCCGATGGCGATGTGAAGAGTGCTGGCGCATCCGGTATTGTCATTCTGCCCGGTACTGACCGCGGCGTTGAGCACCTGTACCAGATGTTGCAGCGCGTTTTGCCCACCGAGTACGCACGTTTCACCGATTACGCTTCGGTCCGTGACGCTCTGACCCGCCACACTCCCGAGTCGCTGGTTGAGAAGAGCGAGACTCCTCTGGTGATTAGCCTGAGCACCGCTACTCCCCTGTCGACCCAGCTGCGTTTCGTTCAGGCTGGCGGCGTGGCTCTGGTTCCGGTAACTGCGGCTACTTCTCTGCAGCAGGTTCGTGAGCTTTTCGCTCAGCTGGATCAGCTTGAGGGTGTGAACGCTCTGGCTGTTTTCCTGGACCGCGAATAAGCTAGGCCAGGAGTAACTGGACCGCGCGTCATCGGGTCTATTGATGGATGCCTCGCCTCTGTGCGGGTTCGTCCTTTGTCCTTGAGCGTAGGGTCGGTAACGCCTGTTGAGGCGGATCTGTTGTAGCAGGTCTGTTGATGCAGGCGTTGCCGGACCCGCCAGCTCACCTTTATCTTCTCTTCTTATTTTTCTCTTGTATTGGGGCTTTAGGAGAACACTATGACTGAGGCAACTTCCTCTCAGGCACCGAAGAAGAAGCTTCTGCTGGTTTCTAGCAGTGGCGGACACTTGAAGCATCTGACGGCGACTTCTGCTGCGTGGCAGGATTATGACCGCGTGTGGGTTAGCTTTAAGCAGCCCGATGTTGAATCTTCTCTGGCTGATGAGAAGACCTATTGGGCTTATTACCCGACCACTCGAAATATTAAGAACGCTATTCGTAATCTGTTCTTGGCATTTCGTATTCTTCCGAAGGAACGTCCGGATGCGGTTGTTTCTGCCGGCGCCGGTGTTGCCGTTCCTTTCTTTGTGGCGGCTAAACTCTTTGGCGTAAAGACTCTTTATATTGAGTGTTTTGACCGCCCGACTCTGCCGACGATGACCGGCAAGATGCTGTACACCTTTGCTGATCGAATTATTGTTCAGAGCGAGGAACAGCAGAAAAATTTCCCTGATTCTTGTGTGATTCATCCTATTTTCTAAGAGTGATGAATTTATCCTGAAAATAGCGTCCTCGCGTGTGCTGAGGGCGTTATTTTCAGGGTATAGTATTTATTAAACATACAGATACGCATAAGTCGTGCGCTCCACTGTGGACTCACCATCCAAGCGAACTAACCACTCGCCAGAGAAGCGTATGCGGAGATTACTCACCATTTTCTCCGGCACGACGCCGCCGCGTATACCAATTGATGCCCTCCGGATTTTTGCGTCAGGTATACGGGGTTACTACCGATAAATACATAGAGAGGAATAGGCTATGTCTATTCAGAACTTCCCCCACGTCAGCGTTGATACTTCCAAGTTCGACCTGCCCGTATTTACCCCTGCCGTCGCGCCCGTTCGTATTCCTACCAAGACTTACGATTTGGTGGTGTCCCTCGGCACCGACGTTCACACTTTTGATCGTCTTCTGCGCTGGGTTGAGGCTTACCTTGAGGCTCACCCCGAGGTCACCTGCCTCGTGCAGCACGGCCACACTGCGCCTATTAAGCACGCAGACAACCTTAAGCTTCTTCCCGCATCCGAACTGCTGGACTACTACGCAACCGCACGCGTAGTGCTGGTTCAGGGCGGCCCCGGTTCCATCCAGGATGCACGCCGCACCGGCGCTCTGCCCCTGGCTGTTCCGCGCCGCGCAGAGTTCGATGAGGTTGTTGACAACCACCAGGTCCCCTTCACCACTCTGATGGAGAAGCGCGGCCACGCTGTTGTCGTTGAGAGCCGTGAAGACCTCTTCGCTAAGCTCGATCTTGCTCTGGCGAACCCCTCCCTGTTCCGTACCGCTGAGCCGTACGTCTCCACTCCGGAGATTTCCGCAGCTCAGCTGGGCGAGGAACTGCAGGATCTGCTCGCTGGCAAGACCCACCGCAAGGATTCCTTCTGGGGTCGTCTGAAGCAGGCTGCTCGCGCGCACCGTGCGGGCAAGGCTGAGATGGCTCGCATCGACGCGATGGCTCCCAGCGCCTAAGGTTTTCTTGCTTTCTAAGCTCAGCATCCCCGTGATGCGGTGTGGGAGGTGCCCTGCCGGGTGCTTCCCACATTTTTAGACCGGCATGCGAATCCTCCAACCACCCTGTGAGAGGCTGTGGATGTTTTCCCTTGTTCACGGCATATTCTCAGGTGGATTCGCGTCGTTACATTGGTTGCGAAACCCCGCGCACCGTATCCTTAGTAAGGGATAATGCGCGGGGTTTTCGCGCACTACGAAAGGAACAATTATGGCAGTTCAGGAATCGACCGTTATCAACGCAAGCGTTGAGCAGGTTATCGAGGCGTTCTCCAGCGAGGACTTCGCACGCTTCGTCTGCTCCGAGGTTGGCGTCGAGTTCGGTAGCTTCTCCGTTTCCGGTGACACCTCCGCTGAGTTCACCGCAACCACCGAGCGTACCGTGCCCGCTGATCGCGTGCCGGACATCGCTCGTAAGTTCGTTGGTAGCGGCGTCTCCATGACCCAGGTGGACACCGTGAGCGCACCGGCCGCTGACGGCTCCCGCACCGTCTCCACCGAGGTGAAGGTTAACGGCGTTCCCGTGTCCGCTCAGGCTACCCAGCACCTGATTCCCGAGGGTGACAAGACCCGCCTGGACGTCAACGGTGAGGTTTCCTGCTCCATCCCGCTGGTGGGCAAGAAGATTGCAGCCGCTGCTGAGCCCCAGGTTGGCCGCGTGCTGAAGGTTCTGGGCACCTCCGCCGAGAAGTGGATTGCTCAGCGCTAATCGTTCCCGCCCAGTAGGCCGGCGTACAGCCGGGCCTCACGAGGGTTAAAGAATCCCCGCCACCCGATTGGGTGGCGGGGATTTATGCGTCTTGGGGGTTACGAGAGCGGCAGGGTTTTAGGAGGCGACGATCGCCTCGGAGTACTCGCGGTCCCCCAGCAGTTCGGCGAAGCGGTGCATCTCTGCGCGCAGGTCGTGCTCGGCCTCGAGCAGGTCGACGACCTTGCGCAGCTTGGTGCTGGAGGTGTGCTCGGTGTAGGGGAAGTAGTGTACCTCCACGCCGACCTCTGCGAAGCGTGCCTCGAGGGCGTTGCCCTTGTCTGTGCCCTTCCAGTCGTCGCCCTTGAAGAAGACGTTGAAGGGCTTCTGCTTCCAGGTTTCGAGCTTGTCGGGGGTGGTTTCGACGTGCACTTCGTCCACGTAGTCGATGTGGCTGACGATAGCGGCACGCTCTTCGATGGGGATGACGGGACGGCGGCCCTTGGTCACTTCCAGGACGTCATCGTGCACAACGCCTGCAATGAGGTAGTCGCAGTTTTCCTTGGCCTTGCGGAGAATCTCGAGGTGGCCGTAGTGGAAAAGGTCGTAGGCGCCTGCGGCGTAGCCAATAATCATGGGGCTTCCTTGTGGTTGGTAGCGGCGATGGGTATTCCGGTGTGGTTGAAGTACCGGAGGGTGAGAAACATATCCGCTGTCTAGAGTGAGAGCCTAAGAATAAGTAGAAGAATGTGCAATATTGAGAAAATATTTTCTACTATTGTCCTATTTCTTCTCGCTGTCGCCTCAGAGTGTGCGGGTCCGAAAAGAGTTTCTCGAGGGTGCTGGTTGGGCGCCCTTCGTCCTTTTATTTTACCAGTCACTTTTTTAGAGGAAAAAGGAAAAGATATAAATATGAGGCGGATACAGTGTAGTATCCGCCTCATGTTTTCATCATATTGTTTTAAATCAAAGAAATCTTATATCAGGAAAGAGTAGGGAGTAGATTCTCGGATCGAGTCACGTTTGGTACTCACCACTAAAAGCTCATCGAAAAACATTACACTTACATGCAATATATTATCGATGGCTCCATTCGATATTTTCGATTGGCGTTCAAATATTGGCTACTGACCGAACATTCCAACCTACCCTCTCAGCAAAGAATTAGTTCTTCGCGGTTGCTTCCTTAGCAGCTTCCTCAACCGCAACCCAGGAGAGCATCGCACACTTTACGCGCGCCATGAACTTCGAAACGCCGGAGAAAGCCGCCATATCGCCGTACTCCTCTTCGTCCAGGGTCACCTTACCGCGCGAGCGCAGCATCTCGCGGAACGCATCCACGTGGCTCTGCAGCTCGGAGATGGTCATGCCGGGAGCCATTTCAGAGAGCACGGAGGCGGCAGCCATGGAGATGGAGCAACCGTCGCCTTCCCAGGAGATCGACTCAATGGTCTTCTCGCCATCCTTCAGCTCATCAGAGAGCACCACACGCAGGTTGATTTCGTCGCCGCAGGTGGGGTTGTACTGGTGGTTATCGGCGCTTGCATGGCCGGCGGGTACCTCTACGAGGTGCTCGCCGCTGCGCTGCTTAGAATGCTCCAGAATAATTTCCTGGTACAGGGATTCAAGAGACACGGTGATCTTCTTCCGTCAGTTGGTATGTCTGAAAAATTGGGGCGTTAGCTTCTAGCGCGCCTGCTTTTAGAAGCCGAAGTAGGGGCGCACCTCGGCGAGTGCCTTCAGGAAAGCGTCCACATCTTCGGTGGTGTTGTAGATGTAGGTGGAGGCGCGGGTCGAGGCGGTCACACCGGCGCAGCGGTGCAGCGGCTGAGCGCAGTGGTGACCCACGCGCACGGCGATACCCTGGGTGTCGAGTAGCTGACCCACATCGTGCGGGTGCACGCCCTCGATGGCGAGGGCGACCAAGCCGGTACGCTTGGTGGGGTCGGTGGGGCCGAGCAGTCGCACACCATCGATCTTCTGAACTCCCTCAACCAGGCGGGTGCCCAGTTCGTGTTCCCACGCCTCAACGTTCTCCATGCCCAAGTGCTGCAGGTAGCGCACAGCGGCAGCGAACGCGACCGCCTGCGAGACTCGCTGGGTACCTGCCTCAAACTTGATGGGGGCGGGCATATACTCGGCATCCTGCAGACCCACGCGGGTAATCATGGAGCCACCGGTCAGGAAGGGCGGCAGAGCTTCAAGCAGTTCGGCACGACCGTAGAGGGCACCGATACCGGTGGGCGCCAGCATCTTGTGGCCAGAGAACGCCGCGAAGTCGACGTCCAGGGCGTGGAAGTCTACGGGCATGTGCGGTACGGACTGGCAGGCGTCCAGCACGACGAGCGCGCCGTGCTTGCGCGCCATGGCGACCATGCGGGGCACATCGGTAATCGCGCCGGTCACGTTCGAGACGTGGGTAAACGCCACGATGCGAGTCTTCTCGTTGATGATGCCCTCGGCTGCCGCGTAGTCGAGCTGACCGTCCTCGGTGGAGGGGATGTGGCGCAGAGTTGCGCCGGTACGCTGAGCAAGAATCTGCCAGGGAATGAGGTTCGCGTGATGCTCAATCTCCGTGGTGACGATTTCATCACCGGGCTTGAGTGCGAAACGCTCGGCGGCGGGACCGCCGATGCCCTGGGAGGCGTTGCCGATGGAGTAGGCAACCAGGTTCAGCGCCTCGGTTGCGTTGGAGGTCCACACGATTTCTTCGTCAGTGGCACCGACGAAGTTCGCAACGGTGATACGCGCATCCTCAAACAGGTCGGTTGCTTCGACCGCGAGAGTGTGGGCACCGCGGTGCACGGCGGAGTTAGCGTGCAGGTAGAAGTCGCGTTCTGCGTCGAGAACCTGAAGGGGTTTCTGACTGGTCGCCCCCGAATCCAGGTAGACCAAGGGATGCCCGTTGACCTCAGTGTTGAGGATCGGGAAATCCTGGCGAAGCTGGCGTACGAGGTCGTCGCTCAGCGGGGTGTTGGCGGGGGTGGAGTATTCAGCCACGGGTACCTTCTTCTCTCGCTCATACGCTCCACGGGTCGGGTATTTTCCCGTCGTGGAGCGTATAACGTCATTCTTTTCTAGCTTATTCCCTCACCGGGCTCTTGCATAGTTAGGTAGAGCCTAGTTCACGTATCGGCCCGCATCATGCGTTACCCCAGCTCAGTGTTTACCCGGCACAGGTCATAGGGCTAGGAGCCTGCTCCGTGGTAGCGCTGCTGGGTTGCCAGCAGGCCTTCCTTCACGAGCATCATGGTTGCATCCGCTGCGTTTGAGATGAGGAAGGGCAGGTCCTTCGCTTCGGTGCTACTGAAGGGCTTGAGCACGAAGTCTGCGGTGTCCATGCGTCCGGGAGGACGACCGATGCCGGTGCGCACACGGTAGTAGTCCTTGGTGCCCAGCGCCTTGGTAATATCGCGCAGACCGTTATGGCCGCCCTCTCCCCCACCAATCTTGAGCTTAATGGTGTCGAAGGGGATATCCAGTTCATCGTGCACCGCGATGATACGGTCGGGGTTAATATCGTAGAACTGGGCTAGAGCCGATACCGGGCCGCCCGAGGTGTTCATATAGGTCAGGGGCTTGGCCAGCACTACCTTGGGTCCGCCTATACCCAAACGTCCTTCCAGCACCTGGGCGCGCGCGCGTCCGTGCTTCTTGAAGCCACCGCCTACTTCACGCGCCAGTTCATCAACCACCATCTGGCCGATGTTATGGCGGGTTTTCTCGTACTCCGGGCCCGGGTTCCCCAGACCAACAATGAGCCACGCATCAGACATATCTTCGCCCTTTCCACGGCGCTGTAAAAGGTTTTTAGAAAATTCATGGACTACACCATTCTATGAATATGGCCCGCTACCACCTCAGAAGAGAGGTAGCGGCGGGCCATCCACAAATCATTGTTGCGCTAGGCGCAGGGCGCGGTCTAGTGCTTTGAGTTATCTGAGTCGTGAGCTTCGCCAGCCTGATCTGATTCCTCGGAAGCTTCAACGATGTCACCCTCGGGTGCGTTTTCGCCTTCTTCACCGGGCTCGGGAACGTCGAGTTCCTCGGGCTCAGAAACGTTAACGATCAGCAGTTCAGCGTCTGCAACCAGGGTTACGCCTGAGGGCAGTTCAACGTCTGATGCCAGAACGTGAGCGCCAGCTTCGCGGCCTTCGATGCTCACGGTCAAAGCTTCGGGTGCCTTCAGTGCGTCAGCTTCAACCAGAAGAACGGTTTCTTCCTGGTTAGCAACGGCGCCAACAGCAGGCTCGCCTTCAACGTGTACAGGAACCTCAATCTCAACGCGCTCGCCGCGCTTAACGGTCAGCAGGTCGATGTGCTGCAGTTCAGGGCGGATTGCGTGACGCTGGATGTCCTTGATCATTGCGAGGTGTGATTCACCTTCGATGTCGAGGTCGAGGATAGCGTTGGGGACGCGGGCAGCCAGGGTGGTTGCGTGGCCGGGGAGTACTACGTGCTTGGGCTCTTCGCCGTGGCCGTAGATGACGGCGGGGATGTCGCCTGCCATGCGGATGCGGCGCGCGTAGCCCTTGCCGAAGTCGCTACGTACGGTAGCTGAAATTTTGATGGTATCTGACATGAGTTGTCCACCCTTTCTTGGTTAGAAGTTATGCGCCAAGTGGAATAGGGACTGGCGCCAGAAATCTCTTTCCAACCAGCCACCGTCAGTTACGGACCTACACGTTTCGTGTATTCCACCGCCTTGGCCAAGACAATATTGTACAGGTTCCCGGCTCTTCTTCAAGGGCCGGGAACCTGTGATATGGCGCTTTTCACGCCTTTTATGCTGTTGTCAGCAGATATAGAGCCAATTCCTTAGAGGATTAGGAGCCCATTTCTGCCAAGTAGGCGGCAAGCGCCTCGCGGTGATCACGCGGGGTGAAGCCTGCAGCAATCAGCTTGGACAGGTCCATTGCCGAGTTCGTCGGACGGTGAGCGAAGAGCTCAGCGTTGGCGAAGTATTCCTCGGTGGTGGTGTCGCTGACTCGTGCCGGGTCGTGGCCGGTGCCCTCGTACACTGCACGAGCGAACTGCGCCCAGTTGATGACTTCACCGGTGTTCGACACGTTGTAGGTGCCGTATTCAGCGCCGGAGAAGAGCAGGTGCAGGGCAGCTGCTGCCAGGTCCTGGGTGAAGGTCGGGCGGCCCCACTGGTCGGCGACCACGGACGGGTCGATACCGCGCTCAGCCAGGGATGCCATGGTGCCCACAAAGTTCTTGCCAGCGCCAACAACCCAGCTGGTGCGCAGGGTGTAGTGCTTACGCCATGCGGCAGCGGCAACCTCACCGGCAGCCTTGGATGCGCCGTAGACGCTCAGCGGTGCCAGGGGGTAATCCTCCGGGTATTCCTCGCCCAGGGGCAGGGAACCGTCAAAGACGTAGTCGGTGGATACGTGAACCAGCGGCAGGTTAGCTTCTTCACAGATGGAGGCAAGAGCGCTCACGCCCAGGGCGTTAGCTGCCCAGGCGTCGCGGCGACCCTCGGGGGTTTCTGCCTGATCCACTGCGGTGTACGCTGCAGCGTTGATGACCGCGCGGAAGGAGCGCCAGCGGAATGCGTCGCGCCACTGCTCGGGCTTGCCCAGGTCGAGGCGGTCGCGATCCACAGCCAGGAAGGGGACGTTCTGCTCGGTGAGCTGGCGAACCAGCTCGGTGCCGAGCTGACCGCCCGCGCCAATAATCAGAATCGGGTCAGCTTCCAGGGGCTTGATCTCGTTCAGACGCGGGTGGTTACGGTCCTTCTCGGAGAGCTCTGCCTTCGCCAAATCGATGGGCCAGTCGATTGCGACGGTCTCATCGGCGAGGTTCAGGAAGCTGTAGCCGGATACTGCATCCGCCGACCAGTGATCGTTCACCAGGTAGGTGTAGGCGGTGTTCTCTTCCAGGGTCTGGAAGGAGTTACCCACGCCGCGGGGCACGAAGATTGCGGTGTCCGGACCCAGCTCCACGGTGACAACCTTGCCGAAGGACTCGCCAGCACGCAGGTCAACCCACGCGCCGAAGATACGGCCGGTCGCAACAGAAACGTACTTATCCCACGGCTCGGCGTGGATACCGCGGGTGGTACCTACCGAAGCGTTGAACGAGATGTTGTTCTGGACGGGGTTGAAGTCGGGCAGACCGGCTGCGACCATCTTCTCGCGCTGCCAGTTTTCCTTGAACCAGCCGCGGTTATCGCCGTGAACCGGCAGGTCAATAATGAGCAGGCCGGGAATCTCGGTTTCAGTAACCTTCAATTCCTTGGTCATTACTGGCCAGCCTTTGCGTACTTAGCCTCAACCTCAGCCTTCAGGGGCTCCCACCAGCTGCGGTTGTCGGTGTACCACTTAATGGTGTCGGCAAGGCCGGACTCGAAGTCGGTGAACTTCGGCTCCCAGCCGAGCTCTGCACGCAGGCGGCTACCGTCGATGGCGTAGCGCAGGTCGTGACCGGGGCGGTCAACCACGTGCTCGAAGTCGTTCTCGTCCTTGCCCATCAGGCGCAGGATGGTGCGCAGAACGGTGATGTTGTTCTCTTCGCCGTCTGCACCGATGAGGTAGGTTTCACCAATCTTGCCCTGCTCCAGGATGCGCAACACAGCAGAAGAGTGGTCGGATGCGTGAATCCAGTCACGAACGTTCAGGCCCTCGCCGTACAGCTTCGGGGTCAGACCCGAGAGGATGTTAGTAATCTGGCGGGGGATGAACTTCTCGATGTGCTGGTAGGGGCCGTAGTTGTTGGAGCAGTTAGAGATGGTTGCTTCAATACCGAAGGAGCGGACCCATGCGCGCACGAGCAGGTCGGAACCTGCCTTAGTGGAGGAGTAAGGGGAAGAGGGGTTGTAGGGGGTGGTTTCGGTAAACTTTGCCGGATCGTCCAGCTCGAGGTCGCCGAAGACTTCGTCGGTGGAGATGTGGTGGTAGCGAGTACCGTGCTTACGGACTGCTTCCAGGAGGCTGAAAGTACCGATGAGGTTAGTGTGAATGAACGGTTCGGGGTTGGACAGGGAGTTGTCGTTGTGCGATTCCGCAGCGTAGTGGACAACAGCGTCTGCCTTGCCGACCAGTTCGTCAGCCAGCTCGCGGTCGGCGATGTCGCCTACAACAAGCTTGAAGCGGGATTCAGGAAGACCCTCCAAAGACGCAGCGTTTGCGGCGTAGGTCATCTTATCCAACACAGTAATAGTGTGATCAGTGTTATCGATGAGGTGGTGAACAAAGTTCGAACCAATAAAACCGGCACCGCCGGTAACAAGAATGTGAGCCATACGGTAGATTTTACCTGGCTAAACGGTGATTTTTATGCCTCAACAAAGAGATAAACATGACACAATAAGAAGTTATGAAGGGAATTATTCTTGCCGGCGGTACCGGAAGCCGTTTGCACCCTATCACTCAGGGTATTAGCAAGCAGCTCACTCCGGTCTATGACAAGCCGATGATTTACTACCCGCTGTCCACTCTCATGCTGGCGGGTATCCGCGATATTTTGATTATTACCACTCCTGCCGACCAGGAGCAGTTCCAGCGACTGCTCGGTGACGGCTCCCGTTTCGGTATTAATCTCGAATACAAGGTGCAGCCCTCCCCGGATGGTCTGGCACAGGCATTTATTCTGGGCGCCGACTTTATTGGCAACGACCCCGTAGCACTTGTGCTCGGTGACAATATCTTCTACGGCCCCGGTCTGGGCACTCAGCTTGCCACCTACGAGCAGAAGGACGGCGCGACCGTCTTCGCTTACCGGGTTGCTGATCCTCGCGCCTACGGTGTGGTGGAGTTCGACGAGAACTTCAACGCACTGTCCATTGAGGAGAAGCCTGAAAACCCCAAGAGCGACTACGCTATTCCGGGTCTGTACTTCTACGACTCGAAGGTTGTAGAGTATGCACGCCAGATTAAGCCTTCCCCGCGCGGTGAGTTGGAAATCACTGACCTTAACCGCGTCTACCTGGAACAGGGTAAACTGAAGGTTGAGGTTCTGCCTCGCGGTACCGCGTGGCTCGACACCGGAACCTTCGATTCACTCGCTGATGCCACTAACTTCATCCGCACTGTTCAGAGCCGTCAGGGCCTGTCAGTTGGTTGCCCGGAGGAAATTGCGTGGCGCCACGGTTGGCTCTCCGATGAGCAGTTGCGCGACATTGCTACCCCCCTCGTCAAGAGCGGTTACGGTAGCTACCTGCTCGGATTGCTCCGCTAATAAACACCGGGGGATTTTCGTATCCCTTCACCGCCTGCAACAACACTCCACGTTGCAGGTACACTAACTCAAACTTTCTGGAGTATTCTCACTACCATGACCATTTTGGAATTTTTCCGCACCACGAGGGCTAACCTCTGGTTGCTGATTATTGGCATCATCGTTGGTGCCGCGGCGGGCTTCGGCTATGCATCCCTGCAGCCGAAGGTGTACGCCGCCTCGTCCTCGGGCTACGTGACCGTGGGCGAGTCCGGTACGGTGGATGTTCTCTCTGGCTCCTCCGCGGCTAAGGAACGCGCACGTTCCTACGCAGCGATCGTCTCCTCCGAGGCTGTGGCACAGAAGATTAAGCAGAACACCCCTGAGCTCTCCCTGACCACCGGTCAGATTCGTGCAAGCCTCACCGCAACTGCAGGTGACAATGCTGCGCTGATTACCGTGAGTGCCCAGGCTTCTTCCCCGAAGAACGCACAGCTGCTCGCCAACAGCGCTCTGCAGGCTACCGCTGACTACATCAAGGAAATTGAGCAGAACCCCGGTAACGCTCAGGCCCTGGTTAACGGCGATAGCAACGCTGCGGCAACCCCCTCGGCAAACAGCAATACCGTCCGCGTGATTCCGCTGAATAACGCAAGCGTCAACCCGCCGTTGGTTTCCCCGAACTACCAGCAGAACACTCTGGTTGGTGCCGTTGTCGGCCTGGTCGTGGTGTACGCCGCCATCTTCCTGCGCCGCGCACTGGATCAGCGCATCCGCACCCGTGACGACGCCACCAAGGCAACCGGCGCAAGCATCCTGGGTGTGCTGCCCGTCAGTGAGGACCTGAACGAAGAGAACATCGTGAACGGTGACACCGACGACCACATCGCTCAGGAATCGATTCGTCAGCTGCGTACCAACCTGCGCTTCGTGAATGTTGATACTCCCCCGCGCTCATTCATCGTCACCTCCGCTGTGCCCGGTGAAGGTAAGTCGACCGTGTCGCTCTCGCTGGCTCGCTCCCTGGCCGACGCCGGTTCGCCCGTCATCCTCATTGACGCCGACCTCCGCCGCCCGACCGTGGCTAAGAAGCTGAAGCTCGACGCCAAGGTCGGTCTGACCCAGGTTCTGGCCGGTCAGGTGGAGATTGCAAACGCCGTGCACCAGCTGGGCGATTCGAACCTTTTCGTGCTTCCCGCGGGCCGCATCCCCCCGAACCCCTCTGAGCTTCTGGGCTCGGACAAGATGCGCCAGCTCATCAAGGAACTCTCCGAAGAGTTCATCGTGGTGGTCGACGTTCCGCCGCTGCTGCCCGTGACCGATGCATCGTTGCTTTCCAACTCTGTGGACGGCGTGATTCTGGTCGGTTCGATTGGCCGCAGCCACCGCGAGCAGATGACCGAGGCTTCCAGCATCCTGGAGAAGGTCAACGCAAACCTCTTCGGTCTTGTTCTGAACCGTGCACCCCGTAAGGGCCTGGGTAACTCCTACTACGGCTTCGGTTACGCAAGCACCTACGTGGGCTACGCAACCTACTACGGCTACGGTAAGGACGGCGATAAGAAGTCCTCGAAGTCGAAGTCCTCGGCCCCCAAGGCATAACCTTTCGAGCCTCTCCCCACGGGGAGCAACATACGGCGGGAAGGGCAGTGTTTCTGTCCCTCCCGCCGTATACTTATTTGGTATAGACCGGTGCACCGAAAGGTTATTGTGACCACTCACTCCACCAATACCCCGGAGCCGCTCACCACTCCGCTCGCGGCACGGATTCGGCTTGCGCACGCCTACTTCCAGCACATAGCCGATAAGCATTCCATCGACGTTCTGCATATCAAGGGCTATGCGTTCTCG
>ERZ772942.19-NODE-19-length-56230-cov-5.091927_pt1 | contig 56230 bp, 70 predicted proteins | sample MGYA00511135_ERZ772942 | MGnify/ENA primary metagenome ERZ772942 (study PRJEB29015, sample SAMEA2738099) | human oral metagenome | biome: human oral; feature: human-associated habitat; material: saliva | place: China | collected 2265 ... | reverse complement strand
AGCTGAGTCCTGTCGCATACAGAACCCAGCTTGCACAGAGCGCCTGAATAGGCTTTTATGAGTGTCCAAGATTTGGGGGCCAGTTCAAACCTGAATCAGGCTTTCAGACGACCTTAGTATTTACGCATTCAGAAATGCTCTTCATCTCCCGAACCGCTTCAACTGTCAAATCTAACCCGATCCTTCAAAATATCATCTAAAAACAGGTCGTCTGAAAAACAAAAAACAGCCCCTGCCCCTTCCTTTTTTATCGAAACGCAGGCTGCTTTCACACTTAGCCTATGTCAGAAAACCTGGCATTTTCAATCATTGTCAGTTAAGCAACTGCAAAAAAGGGGCTTTCGCCCCTTCCTTTTACCACAAGCTTTCCATGCGGATTTGCCTCCAACCTTGCCCGGTTTCTTCCACCACAAACGGCACCCCGCTGACGCTAAACTGTTGCGCAAGATTGGCGCCGTCAGCAATACGCTGTTTGGCAAGCTGTTCGGTTGCACGATCTTTTAAAATCCCAACCGCTTGCTGACAGCCGATTTGGCGCAAAACATCTACCAATACATCCAATTTTGCCGTATCCAAACCTTCTTCGTAACGTGCTTTTTGAAAAGCACGCAAGGCTTCCTGTTCGCGAGCAGGCTCGGTAGTTTGAACCGCCGTTAAAGCCTGCACCAAGGCGAAAGAATTGAAATTGGTCGGCTGCTGCAAAATGTTTTGGCGATAATTTTCGCTAAACGGCAGCCCTGTGAGCTTGGCGATGCGCCGGTCGTTTTCCCAAGCATGTTTCGCCCAATCGATCGACATAATTTTGTCGCGGCAAAATAAGCCTGTCGGAACAAGTTTGACATCAGCAGTTTGCGCCAATTTTGAAATGCCGTCTGAAATGGAATAACACCACCCGCAAAGCGGATCAAACAAATAAAGAATCTTTTGCGTTGCCATATTTTTTTACCCCACTAAAAGCGAAGTCATACTGAGCGAACCGGCGACAAGGTTGTCGTTGAAAAACGTAATGGCATCATCCGGCTCGCGCAATGCCATGATGCAAAGAAAAGGCAGATAATGTTCCGGAGTCGGCACGGAGAGCATCGCCTTTTCGCCCAGCCGTTCGTAATGAATTAAAGTGTCGTCATCCCGCTCAACAATCGCCTGATTGACCGCTTCATGGAACGCAAACGCCCAATCATAACCCGCGCCGATTTGATTGATGTGCGCCCTGCTCATCACGCTCAAATTATGGATGATATTGCCGCTGCCGATGATCAACACGCCCTGTTCGCGCAGGGCAGATAATTTTTTCGCCAAATTGAAATGCCATTCCGCCGACTGCAAACGGTTAAGGCTGAGTTGCACCACAGGAATATCGGCATCGAGATACAGAAATTTCAACACCGCCCAAGCGCCGTGATCAAAACCGCGCGTCGGGTTCAGCTCCACATTTTCCGATTGTAATAACGACCGAACTTGCTCCGCTAATTCGGGCGAACCGGGCGCCGGATACTGCACTTGACTCAGCTCTTCAGGAAATCCGTAGAAATCGTAAATCATTTCAGGATGTTCGCCCGATGTAACCTGCAAATGGCTGCTGTACCAATGCGCCGAAATCATCAAAATCGCCTTGGGTTTGGCAAACTTTTGCGTAATCAGGCGGAGATTTTGGTTGAACGGATTTTCCTTATCCAACACATTCATCGGACTGCCATGCCCGACAAACAATACAGGCATTTTTTTCATCATTGCCTCCTTAAAATATTTGATGTGGCGGATTGTACGGATAAATAACTAAGCAATAAATCTCAATTTATGAACAATATAATTTCCCAATAGGAAATGATAAAGTATTCTTTGGCTTTGCTGCAAAGTTAAAAAGAGGTCCGAAGATTCGGATTTCAATAGCAATACCTAAATCAATCTAACAAATCTGCCTAAAAGCACTTAATTCTATGACTGATAACTCAACGCCAGAATATTATTTTTTAATAGCAAATTATAAAAAAATGTCGTCTGAAAAATAAACTTGGTTTTCAGACGACATTTTTATCTTAGAAAGATTAGAAAAATTTTCAATATAGAGATGATAGAGCAATATTATTGGCCATCTTTAAACTATACGTTCAGACGATTTTTATCTATTAGATTGAAAATGTGCAACAACACATTTTGCACTCGGACAGTTTGGATGCGTGGCAGCATTTTCGATTGAAAATTCCCAATATTTAATCATCTTCTTAGCAAAGCCAACTTTGTTTCCCGGTCCTCTGGCAGAACCGGTTTCTTTGACAATTTTTCTGATTCTGTCCCAAGGCAATTCGGGCGTCTCTTCCGGAAACTGTTCTCCCGCAAAATCTTCAATTTCTAAAAATTTTTTCATGGCTTGAGTATCTGCTAGAAACCATGCTTCTATCGCTTTAACCGCAATAAAATAGGCAGTAATTTTCGCGTGGCTGATTCTTTCCTTAACACCTTCAACAGGGCGTCCGTCCGAATCCGTCAAAATATACAGTCTTTCTGCTCCATTTGCTTCCAAAACACCAATAAAGGGCTCAATATTATGAGGCAATAAATTATCTGCGCCATTGGCATCAACAACAGGTTCAATCAATTCAAAATCATTCCTGTGTAAAAAGGTCTTGAATGCCTCTGATTCGATAATAATCTTTTCGCATGACCCTTCAACAATAAATCCGACTTTTACCATGGCAATCCTCCTCCCAGCAGATTGGTCAGCCAAGCCGTATCTAATGGAATTTTGTTTTTATCGACACCCGACTTCCGAACATCTTTAATTTGGGTTTTGCCTTGAGATTTACTGACAAAATATAATTCTTCCAATTCTAGGCTGCGCACTACCGATTCACTATGAGTTGTAAGAATAATGGGGTGGTGAGGGCTTGCATGTTCACGAATAAAGTCAATGAGTTCGCTGATGGCTTTCGGATGCAAGCCCCGTTCAGGTTCTTCAATGACGGTAATGCCAGGCTGTTTTACACGAGTTAAAACGGCAACTAGCAGGCACAAGGCATAAATTGTGCCGTCAGAAACCATATGGGCGGGAAAGCGATCGCCGCTGTCTTCCTCGAAAAATAGCCCTTTTGAATTGTCTATATTTTGTGTTTTAACAGAAACTTTCTTCATTTCGGGCACAATCACACTCATCCATTCAATGATTTGCTCGCGTAATTCATTGTCTTTTTCAAGTTTTTCTAGAACTGCAGCAATATTGCTACCGTCACGGTTAAGTTCCCTAGGATTGTTGGCGGTACTGCGGCGATTTTTGATGGTAAAAGGGTCGATACGGAATATTTTGACGTTTTTTAAACCTTGAAATTCTTTATTTTGTCGGAGAAAACTGTCGTCAGATGAATATTTTTCATCGGTTAATAATTTTAATCCGACACCTGTCGCCACACCATTGATTATATCCTGACCGATTTGATCGCTATCTTTCATCGCGCCCCAGATAAGCCCCCCCAATGCACCTAGCAATCCTGCACCAATTAAATCATTTGATGTATTACTTTCTTTTTTTGCTTCTAGTTCTTTGCGTACTTTATCGCTATCAAAGATTATTTGCCCATCTTTAAGAATCTTTAGCGACTCGTCTTTGATTCTAGAAGCGATATTGTTCAAAGTAACCCTTATTTCATATTGATAAATTTGTTTTTCAATTTCAAATTCTATTTTGTAGCCAATGTCTCCAGCATTATGGTTAGGACCAATTAAATTTTCTATACCACCAAACTCAGATACCGCCTTGCTCACTCCCATATCAATCACTTTGGATAAAAATGCCAAGGCATCGACAAAATTGCTTTTACCCGTACCGTTTGCTCCCGCTAAAACCATAAAAGGAGAAACTTCTTTTAGCTCTACATTTTGGATACTTTTAAATCCTTTAATTTCCAAATAGTTAATTTTCATTTTTAATTCTCTTGAATTTATCAATAAAACGTGTTTGAAAGCATACAGAGCATTTCATAGGATGGCAACCTTTTTCTTGTGCAAAAATCAAGCTATACTATTGTTTTAAAAAACATTATTCTTACATGAATTCTCAGATAAGTATCAACTTTGCTAGGACGCCGTTTTTAAAATATTGGTATAAAAATTTTTCCGAAACTCTTTTCAGACGACCTCGGCATCGCGTGGATAGCACAGTATGAGCTTGGCAGATGCACTCCATTCGGGACAACTGGTCGAGCTCTTCCCTGAATACGCCATTACTTACGATCCGCTTTACCTCTATTACACCAGCCGCCGCGGGCATGCCACGGGCATTCAAATGTGTTTAAGCTGATTGTGGATGCGCTGCGGGTGTAGGTCGTCTGAAAACCGCTCTTTTTTCAGACGACCCCACCCTCTTTGCCATTCTTCTGTTTTAGTTCGATAATATATAAACGCTAACAAACAACAGAGGCTTTACCATGCAACAAAAAGTCCGTTTCCAAATCGAAGGCATGACCTGTCAGGCATGTGCTTCACGCATTGAAAAAGTGTTGAATAAAAAAGATTTTGTCGCCGAAGCGGGGGTGAACTTCGCCAATGAAGAAGCGCAAGTGGTGTTTGATGCCGACAAGGTATCGGTGCAAGACATCGCTGCCATCATCGAAAAAACCGGTTTTTCGGCGAAAGAGAAAACCGACGCGCTGCCGCAGCCGGAAACGGAACACCATATCGGCTGGCGGCTGTGGCTGCTGTTCGCCATCAACGTCCCGTTCCTTATCGGCATGACAGGCATGATGATCGGTAGGCACGATTGGATGATTCCGCCGGTATGGCAGTTTGCGCTGGCGAGCGTGGTGCAGCTTTGGCTGGCGGTGCCGTTTTACAAAAGCGCGTGGGCGAGCATCAAGGGCGGGCTGGCGAATATGGACGTGCTCGTTACCATCGGCACCGTCTCGATTTACCTGTATTCTGTCTATATGCTGTTTTTCAGCCCGCACGCGGTGCACGGCATGGCGCATGTGTATTTTGAAGCGGGCGTGATGGTGATTGGTTTTGTGTCGCTGGGTAAGTTTTTGGAACACCGCACCAAAAAATCCAGCCTGAACAGCTTGGGCTTGCTGCTGAAACTTACGCCGACCCAAGTCAACGTGCAACGCGAAGGCGAATGGAAACAACTGCCCATCGACCAAGTGCAAATCGGCGACCTAATCCGCGCCAACCACGGCGAACGCATTGCTGCCGACGGCATTATCGAAAGCGGCAGCGGCTGGGCGGACGAGAGCCACCTCACCGGCGAATCCAATCCCGAAGAGAAAAAGGCGGGCGGCAAAGTGTTGGCGGGCGCGCTGATGACCGAGGGCAGCGTGGTTTACCGCGCTACGCAGCTCGGCAGCCAAACCCTGCTCGGTGATATGATGAACGCGCTGTCCGAAGCGCAGGGCAGCAAGGCGCCGATTGCGCGCGTGGCGGACAAGGCGGCGGCGGTGTTCGTGCCTGCCGTCGTGGGCATCGCGCTTCTGACTTTTATCGCCACTTGGCTGGTGAAAGGCGATTGGACGGTTGCGCTGATGCACGCCGTTGCCGTTTTGGTGATTGCCTGTCCGTGCGCACTCGGTTTGGCAACGCCCGCCGCGATTATGGTCGGCATGGGCAAGGCGGTGAAACACGGCATTTGGTTCAAAGACGCGGCGGCGATGGAAGAAGCCGCCCACGTCGATGCCGTCGTATTGGACAAAACCGGCACGCTGACCGAAGGCAGGCCGCAGGTTGCCGCCGTTTATTGCGTTCCCGACAGCGGCTTTGACGAAGACGCTTTGTACCGCATTGCCGCCGCCGTCGAACAAAACGCCGCCCACCCGCTCGCCCGCGCCATCGTCTCCGCCGCCCAAGCACGCGGCTTGGACATTCCCGCCGCACAAAACGCGCAAACCGTCGTCGGCGCAGGCATTGCCGCCGAAGTTGAAGGCGTGGGTTTGGTGAAAGCGGGTAAAGCCGAATTTGCCGAATTAAAGTTGCCTGAAAACCTTTCAGACGACGTCTGGCGCATCGCAAGCATCGTCGCCGTTTCCGCCTACGGCAAACCCATCGGCGCATTCGCACTCGCCGACGCATTGAAAGCCGATACTGCCGAAGCCATAGGCCGTCTGAAAAAACACGGCATCGACGTTTACATCATGAGCGGCGACAACCAAGGCACGGTCGAATACGTCGCCAAACAACTGGGCATCGCACACGCCTTCGGCAACATGAGTCCGCGCGACAAAGCCGCCGAAGTGCAGAAACTCAAAGCCGCCGGCAAAACCGTGGCAATGGTCGGCGACGGCATCAACGACGCGCCCGCACTCGCCGCCGCCAACGTCAGCTTCGCCATGAAAGGCGGTGCGGACGTTGCCGAACACACCGCCTCCTCCACGCTGATGCAGCATTCGGTCAATCAACTCGCCGATGCCCTGCTGGTGTCGCAAGCGACTTTGAAGAACATCAAGCAAAACCTATTTTTCGCCTTCTTCTACAATATCTTGGGCATTCCGCTCGCCGCACTCGGCTTTTTAAATCCCGTTATCGCAGGTGCGGCAATGGCGGCAAGCTCGGTTTCCGTGTTGAGCAATGCGTTGAGGTTGAAGCGGGTGAAGATTGAGTGAAACGTGGCAAAGGCCCTCTGAAAACCATACGCCCAGTTTCATTTTTCAGGTAGCCTCAAACTAGGAATCAAACGATGAAAAGCTATACGCTCGATATTCCCCACTTTGAATACCCTGAATCATTTGAAAAAATCGTCGAACTGAATTTAGTCGATTTCGATATTTGGCATCTGCTCGATAGCGATTGGGCCGCCAAGCTATACCAAGGCATGCAAACGCGTTATCCTAATAGAAAACTGATTCCCTTCGCCAAACGCAGCGATTGCGATGACACTGCCTGCTTCGAAATTGGCAAAGGCGGCACAGTCCAGCTTATCCACGACTTTGCTGACCCCGGCTGGGAGCAGCGTCAAGAATTCCCCGATTGCTGGGCATGGCTCGCCCAAGCGGTAAACGATATGATCGAACACAATCGGGAAGACGATATCCTGTAAACATCAGGCATGTTGGTTTTAGCCAAGGAAATGCAACGTTGAGCGTCACGCTGAGGCCGTCTGAAGACTGTTTTTTCAGACGGCCTTTAATCCATATTTTCTGATTTTGAGACCCAAGCGGGAGTATGTCGTATGGACATGATGTTGTTTACCAATATTGTATTGATTGTTTTATGTATTTTCACCATGTTGCTGGTGTGGTCGCGCAACTGGAAACGCAAGCAGGCTTATTTTGAGAAAATCAAAAGCAATCCGGAAAACCTCAAATGGGTCGGGCAAAACCTGACCGGCCAAGAATGGAAAGACCTGAAAACCGTCGGCGACCGCTTCGGTCTGCCCATGTTGCAGGCCAAGCAATTAATTGATTTTTATAAAAACAGTCAGCGTTAATTGATGATTTGACGATAGAACTTGATTGAAGTTAAGGCCGTCTGAAATAGCACTCTTATAATAATATAAGTGATATTTCAGACGGCCTTGCTGTTGGTTCAAATAAAGGGAGGAGAACAAAAATGACCGTTTACTTAATCGGCGACTCCGTTCGGCTTGCTTCGGAGCCTTACACGCGTGCAGCTTTGCCTGAGGCGGAAATTGTTTCTCCATCGGAAAACTGCCGTTCGTCGCATGATGTGTTAGAGCATATCGGGCAATGGACAGAGGGCGCGACTGCGGGAGATATTATCCACATCAACTGCGGTTTGCACGATATCCGCTACAATCAAGGCTGTAACGGGCCGGTGGCCGATATAGAAACCTACCGCAGCAACCTGACCCAAATTTTCGATTATCTGAAACAGACAGGGGCAAAAATTATTTGGGCGAGCAGTACGCCGTTTTTGGAAAGCGTACACAATATCGTCAAACCCTCGCGCCGCTATCTGGCCGACTTGAAGGCCTATAACCGTGTGGCGGAGGATTTGGCAAGGCAATATGGTTTTACCGTCAATGATTTATACAGTCTGATGTTTGAGCAGGATTTGACCGATGTGATGCTGTGCGATGGACTTCATTTCAATGAGTTCGGCAGTAAGATGATAGGCGAGGCAGTAGCCGAAGCGATATTGAAACAGTTGTGCTAACTTGACGTAATCCATTTTTATTATGTTTTTAATATTGAGACAGACTTTAAGTTGCAACCCAATATCTATTGGGGTATAGTGATTACTCTTATCAACATGAAACTAAGAAGGAATAAATGATGACTGGCAAATTAGATCAAATCAGCGGTGAAGTAAAAGAGAAAGCCGGCGAAGTTCTTGACGATTCCAAACTCAAAGCTGAAGGCGTAGTTCAACAAGGCGTCGGTAAGACAAAAGAAGTTGCTGCGGATGCTAAAGAAAAAGCAGAAAACTTTGCAGGTGAAGCCAAAGAAAAAGCGGCGCACTTCGCAGGCGAGGCTAAAGAAAAAGTAGAAAACTTTGCAGGTGAAGCTAAAGAAAAAGCAGCTCATTTAGCCGGTGAAGCCAAAGAGAAAGTAGCACACTTGGCTGAAGAAGCCAAAGAAAAAGCTGAAGGCTTGATTAATGATATTAAAAGCAAATTTTAATATTTAAAGAATAAAAGGCCGTCTGAAAGATTTTTCAGACGGCCTTTGTTTATGGTTTTAAAGTTTAGGCAAACTGTTTGCCAAATTCGATAAACTCGTCTTTTTTGGCTTTGGCTTTGCCGGAGTCGATGGCTTCTTGCGCGGCTTTGACACCGTCCGCCAGCGATGCGACCACATTTCCTGCGTAGAGCGCGGCGGCTGCATTGAGGACGACGATGTCGCGTGCGGCACCGACTTTGCCATCCAGCACTTCGTTCATTTTTTGCAGGGATTCTTGCGCGTTTTCGACTTTGATTTCGTCCAAATTGCGGCGGATTTCCATGCCGAAATCGGCCGGGCTGATATCGTATTCGGTGATTTTGCCGTCTTTCAGTTCGGCAACGCGGGTTTTGCCGGTCAGCGTGATTTCATCCAAACCGCCTTCGCCGCACACAACCAAAACATGCTTGGAACCAAGCTGTTGCAATACGCGGGAAAGAATGCCGCACAAGTCGATGTGGAACACGCCCAAGAGTTGGTTTGCCGCGCCGGCAGGATTGGTCAACGGGCCCAAGATATTGAAGATGCTGCGGAAGCCGAGCGAACGGCGGACAGGAGCAACATAGCGCATGGCGCTGTGGTGGTTGGGCGCGAACATAAAGCCGATGCCGGTTTGCTGAATGCTTTGGGCAACCTGTTCGGGGTTGAGGTTGAGGTTGGCACCCATTTGTTCCATAACATCAGCAGCACCGCTGGATGAAGAAACGGAGCGGCCGCCGTGTTTGGCGACTTTCGCACCTGCCGCAGCCGCGACAAACATGGAAGTCGTGGAAATATTGAAGGTTTTGGCACCATCGCCGCCTGTGCCGACAATATCGACCAAGTCATCGGCGTTTTCCAGCGGCACTTTAGTGGCAAATTCACGCATCACGCTGGCTGCAGCGGTAATCTCGGAAACGGTTTCAACTTTAATCCGCAGGCCGGTCAGGATGGCGGCGATTTGCTCGGGCGGAACTTGGCCGCTCATGATTTGGCGCATGAGGTCGGTCATTTCATCGTAGAAAAGTTCGTTGTTGCTGATGAGGCGTTCAATCGCTTGTTGAGGGGTAATCATGATTTTTCCTTTGTTCGTGTCCGATGTGATTCAGGCCGTCTGAAAATGCGGTTTGAACATTGTCAAACACATTTCAGACGGCCTTTCATTAAGATTTTTGCGGACGATAGTCTTTGAATTCTTCCAAGAAGTTTTTCAGCATATCGTGGCCGTGTTCGGTCAGCAGGGCTTCGGGGTGGAACTGTACGCCTTCGACGGCATATTCTTTGTGGCGTACGCCCATGATTTCGCCGTCTTCCGTCCATGCGGTAATTTCGAGGCAGTCGGGCAGGGTGGCGCGGTCGATGGCCAGGCTGTGGTAGCGCGTGCAGTTGACCGGATTGGGCAGGTCTTTAAACATGCCTGTGCCGTGATGGAAAACGGGGGAGACTTTGCCGTGCATCATCGTTTGCGCGCGCACAACATTGCCGCCGAACGCTTCGCCCATGGTTTGATGGCCGAGGCACACGCCCATGACGGGCAGCCTGCCGGCAAAGTGCTGCATGGCTGCAACAGAAATGCCTGCTTCTTTAGGGGAACAAGGGCCGGGACCGATGACCAAATATTGCGGTTTTAGGGCTTCGATTTCTTCGATGGTGATTTCATCGTTGCAGCGAACCAAAACTTCCTGCCCCAACTCGGCAAAGTATTGGACGATGTTGTAGGTGAAGCTGTCGTAATTGTCGATAAATAAAAGCATTTTGAATCTAACTTACTGTTAATTAAAGAATCTTTGATATTGCCGTCTGAATCATACCCGATTTAGTACCCGCTTCTGATTTTTCGTTACGAAACTGGGCGCGTTTTGATCCAATTTTCTACTTCATCTGAACGCCAACGTGAGGCCGTTCCAATCTTATACGGGGGCGGAAATTCATCTTTGTTAATCATGGCATAGATTTTTGTCTTTCCGCAACCTGTTTTCTCCATGACTTCTTTTATTTTGAGAAATTTCATTTTTTAGCCTTTCTAAACTTCTTCCAATTTCTTTTTCAGCTTGCCGATTTTTTTATAGTTTAAAAGCTTGCGAAGCGTGAAGAAAATATCAAAGTCAATATCCAATCCATGGGTGATTACATCTGATACGACGACACCGAAAACGTCTGCGTAATCCGCGTCTAATTTCGCACCCTGAATGGGCATAGGATAGCTCCTAATAACAATGACTCGTCCTGTATCGCGGTTTTGCCATAGCTCGCCCTTTTCTGGGCTTGTGCTACGCGCCAGCGCTTCCATTTGTTCTTGAGGGTCGGAATATTCCATGGCCTCTGCGATGGCTTTTCTACTTGGCTTCTTGTTAAATACGTTGTATTTCATTTTTCGCCTTCCTTTCTAATCTAATCTTCATCAGGCGGTATTTCCGCCGCCTGTCGATGAAGGCATTTATGTATTATTTTTGAGGCTTCAAGTAACTTCTCTTCGCTAAGTTCTAATTCATAAATTACTGATTCAAAATCGCTAATTGCATTACCTACCGTAGTTTGAATTCGTTTTATGTAGAACGCATAGTCGTCATCTTCTTTTAATGCGTCTTCACATAATTCATCAATATTTTTAAATGATTCTTTTACGTCTTTTAAATAGCTCATTCTTTATTCCTTAAAATAGGTTGTTATTTAATCTGCAAGTTCAAACGCTCTTCAATCTTTGCGCCTGCTACTTCTTGGCCGCTTTCGATCGCTTTTTTGATAGCCGTCTTATCGGGAACGGCGGTTACACGCTCACGCATAAATTCAGCAGGAATTTGCGCTTCATCGAAAACGTCAATCGCTTTGGATTTGCGGAATGAGGCTTTAAAAGTGCCATCATCTGCTTTAATCTCTTTAATACCGGCAGCAAGCATATTGCGCTCCAAATAGTCTTTTAGGCTTTGATTTCGCGCTTTGATAGCCTTGAGTTTCTCGCCCATCTGCTTGATATGTTCTTCAAGCATTTCCGCTGTTGCCTCTTGGTTTTTGATGTAACCAATCACGGACTGAGCCTTAACATCAAATTGACCGATAACGACCTCTAGCGTGTCGTTTCGCTCTGCCTCTGTGTCAAAGTGGTAGTCCAAAGCCTCCTGCACGTCGGCGGCGCATTGGTAAAGTGTGATATTCATACAATGTCCTTTTTGTAGGCCGTCCGAAATTCAGACGGCTTGTACTTGGTTAGAATGGGATGTCGCTGTCAATATCTTCAACCGGCGCGGTTGGTGCTGTTGGTTGTGGCATTGGTTGGCGTGTTAGTTGAGGCGGCACAGGGCTATTTTTGCGTTTATCCACAAGTGGCTTGTTTGCGATGTAGGCCATAATCTTGCCAAGCTGTGCCGGTTGCGTTTCGCCGCGCATAATTTCGCTTGCTGTCAATTCGCTTGATGCTTCAAACACGCTGTACAGGCTCGGTGATGGGTTTTCGCGTCCATCTTCATGCACCATTTGAACAATAATGCCAAGCTGTTTGCCGTGCAGTTTGGTAAAGCAATCACGCATAACTACTTCTTCTTGCTGCGTTTCGCGGTTGTATTCTTTTACCTGTGCCGGTGTTGGTTCGCCGCTGTCATGTTCTCGCAAGCAGGATAAGATTGCGCTCACGGTTCGCAATCCGCCCTCATTCTGTACGCCATTTGAATAGCTGGTGTTGATAAAGAATGTTGCTTTGCGTTTTTGGTTGTCGATAACAGACAGTTTCAGATTTTCGCTTCGGCCATTGGCGTTATTGCCAACGTGGAACACTGCCGATTCAATGGTTACCACATATTTGCCGGCTTGGTTGATATAGCCGCCGCGTTGGTCGTAGGCTATTGCGTCTTGTTTATTGAGCTTGTACATCAGAATTTCCTTTTGGTTGGATTTCGTAGTAAGTGCAGATTTCTGAATCAATCTGCGCTAAATCGTTGTCAATTTGCTGACTTTCAAAAAGTCCCATCGGGCTTTTTACGGTGTCTGCGCCGTTGTTTTGGGTTAAAAAGCTGTAATTGCCGTTGACTGCCTGCGTTCTTAAGACAATGGTAAACAAGCCCTCCAGCGTGATTTTCTCGTCAAGCAGTTTCCCGATTGTCTTGGCTTTTGTTTTGCCAAAATCGTCTGTTTGCGTGTGCGACAGGATGTAAACGCGCTTGTTTTCCGGCAATGCGTTGGCCGTCTGAAGAATGTCCCATGTGTTTTTAGCAATGCGGTTGAACTTCATGAATTGCTCATTGCCTTTGGCTTCAACCGTTACGCCGCGCATGAACTCATTTGCCATAATGTACTGAAAGTCATCAATAATGATGATGTCTTTGCTTGTCTTTTGCAGAATCGTGCAGATTTGTTGGGAATCGTCTGTAATGTAGATATTCCCTGAATCTCCCACTTTCTTCAGACTGCCTTTCTCGTCTTTTTCCGCTGCTGTTTTCCAGCCTTTCGGGCGGAATGGTAGGGGCTTTTTAACCGCCTGAATTAAACACACATCATCAGGGTTAAGATTTCGCATTGAGGCGGTTTTGCCTGTTCCGCTCTCTCCAAGAATAAAAACCGATACGCTCATTTTTTAATCTCCAAATGAATTTTTCTTTGCTGGTTAAGCCGTTGTTTCCTGTGGTCTCTTGTTGCTCAAGCTCTTGCATGACTTGGCAATAAAACATCAATTCCTGACACATGATTCAGCCTTCCAGTAGCTGGTTGAAATACTTTTCAGCCGCCGCCTTAGTCTTAAATGTTTTCTCGTTGATTTTCTTGCGCTTCACGCCTTTTTTGAGAATCAGCGCGTGAGTGTTTCGGGCGAATGTCTCAACGTCTTGCCAAACGTGCCAAACGCCGTTTTCGTTTCTCATTCGTGCGCCGCAATGTTTGCTGATATGGTCATGGCCTTTAGGCTTGGCTACGTAACAGGCTGTTAAAATGTGCATGGCTTAATCTCCGCGTCTCCCATGACCTTTACTTCGTCCGGCATGGCTTCATATGTCTGTTCAATTTGTGATTCTTGGCTGATTGTTTCAGGCTCTACCGGCTTCTCTGTTTTGCCGGAAAAGCTACAAGCCGCGATTGTGATGGCCGACACTGCTAAAACTGTTCTGATTGCGTATTTCATACCGTTCTCCTAGTCATTCCAAGTTCTGAGGTTGTGCTCATATTCCGCCTGCGCTTCGGCAATTTCGCGCTTGCACTGCCTGATGGCTTCGCGTTCAAGGGCTTTCTCTGTTTCCTCTAAGATATTTCCGCTCAAAATTTCCAGCAGGTCAGCCGCCGACCACTCTTTCAAGTAGTCCTCGATAATCTGCTCAACACGCTCGTCGTCATAGTCAGCCTCACATGGCATCATGTGGTCATATTGGCTTTGTAACGCGCCTAAAGTAATCATTTTGGTTTCCTTTTGTTGCAGTTGCTTATTTAAGCAGTCGTTCTCAACCGCTTAAATAAGCCCCCTGTTACAGGGGCTGTATCTCGCTAGGCTCTTATCTTTTCGGCGGCCTCTACCTGTAACCGTTTGTTCGATTTCCCCCATGCCTATCCATGTCTTGCTATCGGCTATTGCCTACCTGAAGGGCGGTTACTACGCTTTCAAATTTTTAAAGATCAGATTAAGTTTTTTATTGAAGCCGCCTCGCTTGAAGCGGCTTGGGTAAGAAACTTAGATTGGTTCGATGAAATTCCATGTATTGGCTTTCCGCGCAGCAGCGCATGCATCGTAGTAGTTGGCGCCATATTCTTCTTCCCACCCGTTCAACCATAAAATCAGGTGTTTTCTGGATTTGCCGCGCCCTTGCGCAAAGATTCGACCTACAGTGCTTTCTTGGTCTGGGTTACAGTTATTAATTCTCATGATATTGGCAACGTGTTTCATTTTTAAATCCTTTCGTGTCCGTGTTTTGCTTCGATGGGTGTATTATAGCAAAGCTAAATAGAAAGTAAATAGCATTGCTAAGAGATTTTGCTATATTTTTTGCTATATGTTGATTTAAAAGAGAATTTAGTTTTGCTATTTAAAAAGCACTTTGGCGAACGCCTGCGAATTAGCGAGAACGGAAAAAGAAAACCGCCAATAAAGGCGGCTTGATGATTTCATGAGATGGTTTGTAAATCAGGAATCCCAAAGTGAGATTTTCTCACTTTGGGAATTAGGCAAAAAAGCCCGCGCGTGGCGGGCTGGTGTTATATTTCAGCTTCAATCGGAGGAGCAAATAGGCTACTTTGAATATTAAATTGTTCCAGTAAGTTCATTACTTTCATATGAATCGAGGGCTCGGCACTTTTTAATAATGATTTTAAAAAGTCCTCATTCTTCATTAATTCTTCAAATTTTAGCTCTTCCTCTGTATCAATCCTCAAAAAGACAGAATGATCTACATCAAGCTGTGCAATGGTATACGGCTTGGCGTTATTTATAAAAAGAGAGTGATAACTCGTGTGGAAACGGGCATCAATAATTGTTTTAGTATCATTAACCCTGACCGTATTGATAGATACTTGTAGCTGTTCCTCAATGTTGATAGTTGGGGTGTTTAGGATTTCTTCGTTTTCCGGCATTGGAATATCGCAATTGATTTTAACCGGCTTAATGTCTAATAAGGAAATTTTAATCTTCATGATGATACCGTCTGATTAATCAAAACGCTATTAACTATTTGTTCTTCTTTGAATTGAACGGATTGGCGAATAGTGCGCTGTTGTTGCAAGGAGTTTTGGACAACACGCTTGTAAGTTGCTAAAGCGGCAACAGCGTGGCGATCATCTACTAATTCAAGAACAAATCGCTTGTTTAAGGCGGTAGCAATGTCTGCTATTGTATTAAGTTCTAAGTTTTTTTCACTGGTATTTAGCACCCTAGATAAGGCAGATGGCTTCATGTCAAGCTTATTGGCAATATCCACCTGTTTCAGGCATTGCTGTTCTATTTCATGACGTAACAAATCAACCGCCTGAATACTTAAAGCAGTACGGTTAAACTTGATTCGATAGGCGAATTTTTCCAACATACGGTTAAGAACGCCTTTTTTCTTTTGTTTAGTAACCGCCATTTCTTGTGTATTCATCATAGATCTCATACATTAGTTGTTTATCTGAATTTTTTAGCTTCTGCTGTTCTTTTTTAATAAAATGGGTGATGACCATTTGCCTTTCATTTGCCTCAAAATGCCTAAAATAGGCACGAAAGCTACTTGGTCGCTGAGTTTTAATAGCAAACCAAGGCGGGCCTTCACAATTGTATTCAATGTGAAAATTCAAGTCGCCAGGATTGTCGCAATAACGGACAATCCTGTGAATTAGCTCATCTGTATCGTGGCCGAATAAGGTTTCAGGGAAATCATCATCTTCGCTGCTCATACCAACTTGCTTTGCTGCATAATCAGATAATATACAGTCATATTGTGTTCCCTCGTAGAGTAGTATCGCCATATTAATTCACTTTTAAGTTAATTTCAACTGCCTGCATGTGTTTATCGCTGTTTGTAAATGCTTTCTGTGTTGCTTTCAATCCAACACGCTCCACCAAAATATGTCATTCATCATAGTTTCTCCGTAAGACGTGCAAAAGGCCGCCATTTGGCGGTCAGCGGCCTAAAAATCGATGTCCATTGTGTATATTGCACGTTATTTTCTTGCAAATCAATCAAGGCGGAGAAAAGCCCGCATTGCGCGGGCTATGTTTAGATAACTGGCAGGTAGCAACATCGGCAACCTGATTTGTGCGTACATTGCACATGGGGCAAAACAGGGGCTTCAGACGACCTGTATGTCTTGCCGCTTTGCGATTTGCAAAACTTGCAACTATCAGGGCAGCCTAAAATCTCAACCTTTTCATACTGTTTAAGCTCCTGCCGTGATTTTGCACGGGACAGCAACATTAAAGGGACGGCAGAATCGGAAAGATTGGATGATGCAAATTCATGTCGATAAAGCCATTTAGGGGTTTGGCTTAGTCCCCAAATGAAGTTAAACGCGGCGATGATACGCGCGGCATTTAAATCATCATCGCTGATTTTGCCCAGTATCTCTGCGGTTTCTGAAAATATAGACTCTAAGATTTCAACGTCTGACGGCTCAGGGTATCTCGCCCAGTATTCTTGAGGGGATGCGCCCGAAAACAGCCCGCGCGGTTGCGGTTGTGATAATTCATAATCAGCAACCGTTCGGCACGCCGCCGATACGTCGCCTGATCGGATTTGCTGCAAACTCACTCTGTATGCTTCATCTCTATCCATCATACCATCACGCTCCACCAAAACACGCGCCCAATGACAGACAGGTCGTCTAGGCTCGCTTCTTCGTCCGGATATTCGGCTTGATTGTAGCTCCTGATTCTGACCTTGTTGTCGGGCAATTTGTGCAAAATCTTGGTACGCAGTAAGCCGCCATGATTAATGGCATATATTTGCCCATCACGGATAGTCTTGCTGCCGGTATCAATGCCAAGCGTTGCACCGCTCGGAAATACCGGCTCCATGCTGTCGCCGTCTGCCATTACGCAAACCACGTCAGCAGGGTTTATGCCGTGCTTTCTAAGCGTGTTGCGCGAAAATCTCAGCTTGTAACCGTTGTAGTCCTCAATGTCGTCCGCAAACCCATTGCCTGCTGATAGCTTGATTTCTTTGTACAGTGGGGCTTCACAATCATCATCTGATAGGGGCGTGTTGTTGTCCCATTCATCAATCTTGCCAAGCGGCAGGGCGTTTGATTCAGGCTGTCTGATAGATTCTTTACTATCAAGCCACCCACGTGGCAGGGATAGTACGTCCTCAATGTGAGCCGCCGCGCCATTGCCTATATTCCGATAACCGTTGATCCACTGATTGACCTGCGCCGGTGCTTTTTCTATGGCTCGGGCAAACTCTGCCTGACTGCCATTAAACCGTTTTTCAATCAATTCTTTCACTTTATCAAGTCTGCTCATTTTCTTACTCCCAGCTAAATCAATGTTTTATATTTTAAAGCAACGCTATATATAACAATGCTACTATTTTGCTTGCTTTTTGAAAATAGCTTTGCTATACTGTTGCTACGTTGAATATAGCAAGGTTGAAATATGAACTTAATTGAATATTGCGCTATTCGCGGGAACCAATCTTACTTAGCAAAAAAAACTGGTATTTCACCAGCATTTATTAATCAGATTGCGCGAGGCGTCAGAAGCGTGCCGGTCCAGTCAGCGGCGGCGATTGAAAAGGCTACAAACGGGGCAGTAACACGGCAAGAGATGTTTCCAGACACTTGGAAAGAGATTTGGCCGGAACTGAAAAGGAAAACCCCACGCAGGAACGTGGGGCAGGGTTGAGGCGCGAGGCCTGCAACAAAAGGAGCAAACATGATAGACCAAAAACAGACCCAGTGCAAGCAGATTGTTGATTATATCCGCGCGAACGGACACATCACATCGCTGGAAGCATACGAGAAACTGAAGATTACGCAGTTATGCGCCCGAATCTCTGAATTGGAAAGCAGGGGATTTGTTTTCAACAAACCGCGATTCAAGGTCGGCAGTTGCAAAAATCCAGTAGCGCATTATTCGATTGCCAAGTCTGGGCTGAAATTGTGAAAGGGGTTGATGGAATGACGATTGATAGATTTATTCCAAATAGTTTTCAGATAAGCAATGAATTTGTCGATTCGTTGATGGATGAATTGAGCGGAAATGCTGTCAAGTGCTATTTGAAGATAATCCGCAAGACTAGAGGCTGGGGGAAAGAATCAGATGCTATTGCCATCAGCCAGTTTATCGATGGCAAAAAGCTGAAAGATGCGCGAACTGTTAACGCAGCGTTATCGGAATTACAGGAAGCAGGGTTAATACAAAAGCATGAATTGTCGGGTCGTCCAAATGTGTTTTCTTTGATTACACCCCCCTCAAAAATTGTACCCCCTGCAAAAAATGCACCCACTGCAAAAAATGTAGATACACCCCCCTCAAAAATTGTACCCCCTACCCCCCTCAAAAATTGTACCCCACAAAAAACAATAGAAAACAAAGAAAACAAAGAAGAGAGGGAAGCAGAAATTTTAGAGGCCGCCGAGAGTGAAAAAAACATCAGCAACGTCTTCAGCGATTTTCCGATTACCGACGACTGGGAGCCTAAAGACAAAGCAGCGTTTGATGCAAAACTCAGACGGTCGCAAATACCAAGTCTTGGAGACAAACGAATCAAAGACGCGCTGATTGAGTTTACCGGCTACTGGTCAGCAAGAGGCGATACGCAAACGCAGGCGATGTGGGAACACAAGTTTTTTCAATCGCTGATGCGCTTGAAAGCCAAAGGCGAATTGGGAGCGGCAAAACAAGACCCATCACATAAACGCTTTGAGACAAGAACGGCAGACGGTATGCCGGTAATGACAAGAAAACAGGCCGCCGAACTTAGACCACTGGGGAAATTTTGAAAATGACCGATCAATTTGAAATCTTGGCAAGCTTGGAAGCAGAGCAGTCTGTATTGGGCGCAATCCTGATTGACAACGATTCTGCAAACTTGCTGACAGACTTAACGCCAAACAATTTTTTCAGCGAAAAGAACGGCCTGATTTTCAAGACTGCCATGGCGATGATTTCAGACGGCCTGCCGGTAGATGTGATTACGCTTGATGCCGAACTTGGCAAGCGTGGATTAAGCGAAGAAACAGGCGGCCTTGCCTACCTGATTGACCTGCAACAAAACACGCCGTCAGCGGCGAATGTCAGCCGATATGCGCGGCTGGTGTCGGAAAGTGCGGCAGAGCGTGAATTGCGATTCGCTGCTGAACAAATCGAAAGACTGGCGACAGAACGAGATGGACGCTCAATCGCTGACAGACAGGCTGAAGCGGTTGCCCTGTTAGACAAAATCAGCGGCACAGCGGCAGGTCGAAGCGAGGAAATGAGCTACGAAGATGCGATCAGAGCAACACTGCACCACTGGGAGCGAATTTCTGAGACAGACGGAATGCTTGGCTTCTCTACCGGCCTGAAGTGCCTTGATGAAGTTACAGGTGGCCTGCAACGCGGAAATTTAACGGTAATCGGCGCAAGACCCGGCATGGGCAAATCCGTGTTGGCCGAAAACATTGCCCGGCATTGCGCAAAAAGCGGTTTATCCGTTCGCTTCCAAAGCTACGAGATGTCAGGCATTGAGTTAACACAGCGAGGAGCGGCGGCGGAATACTCGATTGATTACGGCCGGTTGAAAAAATACCGCATGACGCGCGAAGAGCATAACGGCTTCGCTGAATACCTGAACGAGGCCAGAGACTGGAAGTTTGTGATTGACACGGAAATGGTCGGAATTGAAGCAATCGCCGCGCGATGCCGACTAGAGAAGCGCAAATCAGGGCTTGATGTGTTGGTTGTTGACCATTTGCACCTGATGCCGCGCAAGGGCGTGAACGAGGTTGCCGAACTTGATGATATTACGGCACGGCTGAAACGCTTGGCAATGGAACTGCAAATTCACGTCTTGCTTGTTGCACAGCTTAACCGAGCGACAGAGAAGCAGGCAGACAAACGACCAAGCCTTGCAGACCTACGAGGAAGCGGCGGCATTGAGCAAAACGCAAACTTGGTGCTGATGCCATACCGTGAGGGCTACTACGATTCAGACGCACCGCAAGAAACGGCTGAACTGATTATTGCAAAAAACCGAGACGGAGAACGTGGCGTTTTAGACTTGGTGTGGCAAGGGCAGTATCAACGATTCTGCGAGTATGAGTATTACAGCTAGAGGAGAGGAGCAGTAAATGCGTGAAACCTGCTTTTACTGCAAACACGCAGACTTCAAGACAGAGGCCAATACGCCAATGAGAGGGTTTGCGAAATGCGAGAAATCGCAAACGCCTGAGCAACGGGCGAGCTTCTACTTCGGAGGCTATCAGTGCGACAAGGGCGATTACTGGAGCGGCGGGAGTGGTTTCCAGCCTGCCGATGAAATCGTGATTCAAAAACGGCGCGAGAAATTTGAAGAATGGCGCAACAAAAGGAAATGAAAATGAGAATTTTAGCTTTATTCGACGATGGCAACGGAAGCGTAAAAAAGGCACTGCCCGACCATGATGTCGTATCGGTAGGAATTGGGGACGCCGACATTGTTATGGATTTGTCGGATATGAAAAACATTAAAAAACTTGTCGAGATGCACAAAAAAGAGCCTTTCGACTTACTGATGGCAAGTCCGCCGTGTGAATCTTGGAGCTTCGCAACAGCAGGAAATAACGGCAACGCCTACCGATGCAAAGAGACGTTGAGGCTTCGGACGTTCGATGACTGGAAGAAGCACCCATACACGTCAGTCAAGAGACTTGTCGACAGAAACGCGCCGGAAATACCGGAAATCTATTCAAGGTATTTAAAAGGCGGGGTCAACGGGGACTTAACAGCATTGTTCGTTTGCGAGCTTGTAAAGGCTTTAGAGATTCCGTTTGTTATCGAGAATCCTCAATCATCAATGCTATTTGAAAAGCTGAAGCGCGAGGGTTTGAGCTTTGTGAAAAACACTGCCTGCTACGCGGCGTATAGCGAAGAATTTCCTCTCAAGCGAACCGGCTTTGCTTCCAATGTTGAAATGAACCTGAAAAAAACAAACAAGGCGAAGTTTGCTTTTAGAGACTGGAAAGGGAATAGAGGAATCGTCAGGTCGTCTATTCCATCAGATTTGATTAAAGACATCGTCAGCTATTTTTAAAAAGGGGAATGAGAAATGAAAAACTGGTTAATTTACAGATTGGGCGGTGTAAGCAAGAAAGACTATGAAGAGGTTATTCAGGCCGCTAATAGTTTGAAAAACATGGCCGATGATTACAGTCAGAGGATTTCAGACGGCCTGAAAGAAAAAGCCGAAATGGAAAAGTCGGCGGAAATGGTTAGCGCGAACCTGTCGGAAACAATCAGCCGTCTGAACGAAGAGCGAAGAGTTTCTAACGGCCTGATGGCAAAAGGCACGGCACTGGGAATCAAGGTTTCAGAGCTTCAGGACGAATTGGAGCGTAAAGACAAAGAGCTTGTCGATACGAAAGTGAAATTACTGGACGTTTTGCGAAACAAACCTGATTCCGCGCTACGAAGCGAGATTTCACGCTTGAAAGGGGAATTGGAGTTACTGAAACGCAATAAATTCAAGCGAGGCCGCAAATGATGACACTGTTTTTAATTGGGCTTGGTGCGATAGCAGCACTTATCGTGATTACCGTTTTGGTAGATATGCCGCCGATTGACGAATTTGGTTGCAGGGTGAAAGGGGACGAAGATGGAAACTAAAAAATGCAATAAATGCCGAAAAGAAAAACCTTTATCCGAAATGGATAGACGCAGAGACAAAAAAACAGGGGAATTTAAATATTTGTCTTGTTGCAAGTCATGCAAGGCTGAATATCAAAATCAGTACATCCGAGAAAATCGAGATGAAATCAACCGAAAACAGCGCGAACGGACAGCGCGAATCAGAAAAGAGAAGAGGAAAGAGCAGGAGAAACATGAGCCATGCAAGCCGGTGTACGTTGCGCCTAAATCTAGGGTTTGCAAGTGTTGTAAACAAGAAAAGCCGATTAGCGAGTTTTATCAAAAATATCCAAACCGCGATGGGAATTGGGTTTATGACTGGAAATGCAAGGCTTGCAAACGAGAGGCTTACAGAGAAAAACACGGCGTTAAGCCAGTTCCTATGCCGCCAAAGCCAAGCGTGTGGGATTTGACGGTTATGCCGAAAATAAGCGTTGAAGATACCGTACAAATCGCAAACGAAGCATTCCCCCTGTTGGATAACCAGTATTGGAAAACAGGGGAAGCCCAAAGGATTTACAAACAATTCGGCATGGAATGGAGCTATTTATGAAACTTGGAGTATTTCTGATTTGCGTATCGGTTACGGTGTTGGCGATTGGTTTTGTCGAATGGGTCGCAAAGAAAGTACGCAACCAAGACGATAATTGGGGTGGTCATTGGCCGTATTAATCCCGATTAAGCAAATAGTAGAGGCGGCGGAAAGGGCAAATGTTCTTTCCCTGCCTTACCCGATAAGCACTAACCGATATTGGAAAACTTTCAGGAATCGGCAAGTATTAAGCAAGGAGGCGAAAGCGTACAAGCTTTGCGTTTCTCACGCAGCGGAAAGGGCAGGTTTTAGGCCGTCTGAAAAAGATGTAATCCTGTTTGTCAGCCTAGTGCCAAAGATGAACAAGGACGGCACGGCAAGCAAAGTTATTTTAGACCTTGATAATTGCCTAAAAGTCGCTGTCGATGCCTTGCAAGGGGTTGTCTATCACAACGACAACCAAGTCAAATCTATTTTATCAACATATTCGAGCGAGCCAAGAGAGAACGGTGGGCTTGATATTGGAATTGCGGAGATTTGAGAGGGAGAGTAATTGAGCGCGATCAGAAAAGCGGCAAAAGGGGAAGATTGCACACTCAATATCGCAGGGGTGTGCAATTACAACCCTGAAACAGTGGTTTTGTGCCATTTTCCAAGCGAAACGCATGGCATGGGGCTGAAGAGTAACGATTTATCGGCAGGCTTTGGATGTTGCGCCTGTCACGACGTGATAGACGGCCGGTCGCATATCAAGTTGAGCAAGGAAGATAAAGAGTTTTATATGCGCCGGTCTCAGTTCAGAACGCTTTTAAAGCTGATAGACAAGGGAATCGTTAAATGCAAAGCGTAGCGTACAAGCTGACTAAAGACAACAAGCGGCCACTGATGACGACCATCTACAACAATCTAGGCGCGTGGCTGGAGGCAAACGCAGAGCTTGAAGTTTGTATTAGGCCGTATAAATCTAAGAGGAGCATAGAGCAAAACAGGCGGTTATGGAGTATCTACGGCGAATTAGCAGATAAAGCATGGGTAAACGGCAGGCGATACAGCGCGGAAACGTGGCACGAGTATTGCAAAGGGATGTTTCTTGGCTATGAGTTAAAGGCCATGCCGGACGGAACGGAGCTTAAAACGCCAATCAGCACGACAACGCTAAACACGGCAGAGATGACAGACTATCAGAACCGCTTGCAGGCGTGGGCGGCAGGAAATTTTGGGTTAATTTGGGAATTTTAAGGGCGGAAAATGTATCACACGGTTGAGCAGGTTTTAGCGGATGTTTATAAAATCAGGGGCGTGAGAATGGAGCCAATGAACAATACGGCTTCAGTTTGCGCTTGGTGCGAGAGTAAGGGCGTTACCGGCGGCGGTGGAGATTTAACGCAGGCCGAAACACACGCAAACGCCGCGATGATTATCAGTCGAATTGAGCGCGTGTTAAACCGCTACGAGCTTGCAGTAGTGGAGTGTAAATATAGCGAGGACTTAAGCGGAATCGTGGATATAACCGCCTATATCGAAAAACAAAACAACGGCGTAAACCTGCTGATATGTGATGCGCTGGTGTCGAATATCTTGAGGGAAGTGCCGAAGCAGGTTGATATTATGGACAAGTACGATATTAGCAAAATGACATTATGGCGACACTCGAAAAAAGTAAGTCAACAAATTGCCAAATTGGAAGAGGCCATTCAAATAAAACTCTATGACGAGTTTAAACGCTGTGGCATAATTTAATAACACTCTTGATCACAAAAAAAAGGAAAACAACATGAAGAAACTGTTACTGACTGCTATTGTCGCAGGATTGCTAACTGCTTGTGCGGCGGCGATTGAGCCAAGCCAACAACAATTAGCCGCTGCGACCTATCCCGATCCGATGCCGCCAAGCCAATTTGAGAAAGCAATAAAAGAATGGGCGGTTGATAACCTGGTTGACCCTGATTCTATGAATATTCGCAGCGTTGATACAACACCAGCGCGTAAAGGCTGGATTGCGGTTTGTACGAAAATTGACCCGTCTATGGGTAATTGCATGACGCGTATGTTTTACTTTGGCCATATCTTCAATGCGCGTATTAATGCAAAAAATCAGCATGGCGGATATACAGGCTTTAAAGACTACGCCTTTGTTGTGCGTGGCGACCAAATCAGTTATGGGGTTGAAACTGAAAAAATTTCTAATATGAAATTGTTCTAATCTGTTGATATGATGTTACCTTTTATGTACAATTATGCTATAGTTTGGAAATAGCTATATGAACCGCCTTTATAGGGCGGTTTTTTGCATTTCAAGATAGCCTGTGATTCAGGCAGAAAGTTAACAAAACGCGGTGCGAGTGAGACGCGTTTGCCCGACCTAGATGGTTGTCATGCATGACAGACTATAAAGCGGTTCTTGCACTTCGCCCTGCCGTTATCGGTATGGGGCTATCCCTTTTTAGATTTTATCCATTAGGCGGTTATATTTTGCCAGCAGCTCAAGATAAGCGGCCGCGTATTGCGGAACGCCGATTTTGTGCCATTTACTTATTGATGTTGGGCTTATCCCCAACCTCCTTGATAAGTCTGCTTGTGTAATTTGCGCAGAGTCTAAAAGTGTTTTAAATTTTGTGTTTTGCATATTGCAATATCTAATTAAGTTATATATAATGTGCAATTATATTAATGTTGATTGGAGTTTGTCAAATGGCAGCTTTAAGTGGGCTTGAAACCATTAAAGAGGTTCGGAAGCGGCAAAATAAAACACTGCTTGCGTTTAGTGGCGGTAAAGATGCCGTTGCTACATATCTCGCAATTAAAGATTATTTTGATGAGGTAGTGCCTTATTATTTGTACCTTGTCCCTGATTTAGCTTTTGTTGATGAGCAGCTTGATATGTATGAGCGGCAGTTTGGCTTTAAAATCACTAAGCTCCCACATCCGTCATTGCATAGACTGCTTAATAATTTTGTTTTCCAACCGCCCCAAAATTGCGCGGTAATTGAAGATGCAGGGTTGCCTGATTTTGATTACACTGATATTCAGGCCGCGATGTGCCAAATGCATGGATTGGACAAAAAAACATTAGTTGCTGATGGTGTCCGTGCTGCCGATAGCCCGATGCGCCGAATTGCGATCCAGACGCATGGCAGTATAAGCTACAATCTGCTTAAATATCACCCGATTTGGGATTGGAAGAAAGCTGATTTGGTAGAGTGCTTTAAAAAGCACAATGTCCGCCTTGGTAGTGATTACAAGATTTTCGGGCAGTCATTTGATGGCTTGGATTTGCGGTTTTTACTCCCGATAAAAAAACATTATCCTGATGATTACAAAAGGATACTTGAGTTTTTTCCGATGGCTGATTTAGAGATATTTAGATGGGAGTGCGCAAATGGCAAAATCTGATTTGAAACAACAGGCTGCTGATAAAGTGGCAGCCGCTAAAAACCAAGTGGCAAAGTGGAAGCGCAAGCAAAAGCCGCTTGTGAATATGCCGGAATTGACAGGTAACCCTGAAACCGATAGTAAAAATGATTTAGATGCTGTCAAACAAGGATTCCGCGACCGCTTAAAGGCGGAAAACAAGCGAAAAGTATCAGCGACAGACAGCGAGTATTGGAGTTGCATTTGTTTCCAAACTCGCGCTCAGGCTGATGCGTTTATCGCGGCCATGAATTGGCGACAGTTTGGCGATAAATACATTGATGGGGTCAAATTGGCTGAATATCTTGGCATTGAGTTGCCGGATGAAGAGGTGGCGTTTGTTGCTGATCCGAAAGTTGATAAGACTTGGGCAGGATTTGTAGATTAATTTTTAGTGGCCGTCCAATGGGCGGCTTTTTTGTGTCTGTAAAAGGAGGTGTCTATGCGTGGCGTAAAAGTGCATGGTAAACCGCATATCCGCGGTAAGGTCGCTGGTGGTCGTGGCCGTAGTAATGCGTTTTCGAGCCGTTCGAGCGGTTCATAATCTTAAAGCCTGATTTTATTGGGCTTTTTTATTTATAAATTAACCCCATGCAATAAAAGGTGTTTTATGCCAGTTAAAGGTGCAGATATTTGCGGTGCAAAAACCCGTAGTGGTGGAGTGTGCCAAAGCCCTGCCATGCCTAATGGCCGTTGCCGATTGCATGGTGGGAAAAGTACAGGCGCGCCCAAAGGTCATACAAATAGCCGCAAACCGGGCAGCCTGTATTCTGATTTTTATACAGACGAAGAAAAAGAGATTGCGGCTGAAATTGAGCTTGAGAGTGTCGATGAAGAGTTGAAACTGTGCAAGATTCGATTGCGCCGCGCCATGAAGCTTGAAGAAGAGCAGAAGCAGCGGCAAGACGAAGAGCGGTTAGAGTTGGATAGATTGGTGGAGACGCCATCTGTTATTGGTGGTGTTGCAATCCAAGACGACCCTGATGTGCCTCCTGTGAAACAAAAGACTTTTGTTTATCGTGATTATGGGGAGATTATTAACCGCCTGCTTGCCCGGATTGAATCTTTGACGATGACGCGTCAGAAGCTGCTTAAAGGTTTAGTTATAGATTTAAAATCTTCAGACGGTAGTATGACCCCTAATAGCAAAGAGGTTGAGTTGTCTAAAGAAGATTTACAGGGCGCGTTAGAAGAGGCGTTAAAGGTTATTGCGAAATGACAACATATACAGCGGAAGAAAAGCAAGGAGCATTGCGCAAAGCATCGCGGAATAGTTTGTTTTACTTTACGCTGAATATGTTTTATGCCCGTCGTGGCTATCCGTGGCTTGTCGCGCGGCACCATGCGCTAATCTGTAACGCACTTGAGCGTGTTTTCAATGGCGAGACAAAACGCCTGATTATCAACATTCCGCCGCGATACTCGAAAACGGAAATTGCGGTTGTGAATTTTATCGCGTGGGCGATGGGGCGCGTGCCTGACAGCGAGTTTATTCATGCGAGCTATTCGGCAACGTTGGCCGTCAATAACTCAGTGCAAATTCGAAATTTGTTACAGCATGAAGAGTATCGGGCGATTTTCCCCGGCGTGGAGCTTGCTAGTGAGAGTAGCCATCACTGGAAAACGACCGCAGGCGGCGTAATGTACGCAACAGGGACAGGCGGTACGATTACAGGCTTTGGTGCTGGTAAGCACCGTGATGGCTTTGGAGGGGCGCTAATTTTAGACGACCTGCACAAGGCTGACGAAGCCCGAAGCGAGGTTAGGCGGCAAAACGTCATTGACTGGTTTCAGAACACGCTGGAATCTCGTAAAAACAGCATTGACACGCCTATTGTCGTGATTATGCAGAGGTTGCATGAAAAAGATATTGCAGGCTGGCTACTTGATGGCGGAAACGGCGAAGAGTGGGAACATCTTTGCTTGCCTGCTATCCAAGATGACGGCACGGCATTGTGGCCTGAAAAGCACGATATTGAAACACTGCGCCGAATGGAGCAAGCCGCGCCGTATGTGTTTGCCGGGCAGTATTTGCAAAAACCTGCACCGCCTGATGGTGGTACGTTCAAGCCTGATAATCTGCAATTTGTGAAAGCCCTACCCGCTGGAAATATCAGATGGGTGCGCGGATGGGACTTAGCGTCCACTGCGAACGATGGCGACTATACGGCAGGCGGCAGGCTTGGCGTAACTGAGGACGGTCGGTACATCATCGCCAATATTGTGCGCGGTCAGTATGGTGCTGACGAGCGAGATAGGATTTTGAAAAACACGGCGCAAAAAGACGGCGTGAAAACCAAAATATCTATCCCGCAAGACCCCGGGCAGGCCGGTAAGTCGCAAACCCTGTATTTAACCCGTCAGTTGGCGGGCTTTTCTGTATCTGCCAGTCCTGAATCGGGCGACAAGGTAACGCGAGCCGAGCCATTCGCCGCTCAAGTCAACATCGGTAACGTGATGTTGCTAGATGATGGCACATGGGACACGGACGCGCTGATTTCAGAAATGCGGATGTTCCCAAACGGTCAGCATGACGACCAAATAGACTGCTTAAGCCGTGCCTTTGGCGAGTTACTAGACACCCGAACGGGAATGATTGATTACCTGCGCTCGCAGGTTGAGAAAAGCAAATGAGTAAAAAGACACCTTTATCACAAGGCTTTATTGCCCGCGTTGCCGCTGGTGTCCGTTACGCCTTTACCGGCAACGCGGACGGGTGGTTTGACGCAGGCGAGCCTTTAGCCCCTGTTGCACAGCAGGCAGAGGGTCGGCGGTTCGACTATGAGCCGTTTTACAACGTCGGGCATTCCAAGCCACGCGAACGTGAGGCGATAGGCTTTGCACAATTACGCGCCCTTGCTGATAACTACGACGTGCTGCGTTTGGTTATCGAGAAGCGCAAAGACCAAATGGAGGGTCTCAAGTGGACGATTCAGAAGCGCGATATTGAATCAACCAAAGACAACGAATCGCAGCGAAAAGACCGAAAGGTCGATGAAGCGATCGCATTTTTCCAGTCACCAGATAAAGAACATACATGGGCTGACTGGTTGCGTATTTTACTGGAAGACCTGTTTGTCATTGATGCGCCTTGTATCTATCCGCGCAAAACGCTGGGCGGAGACTTGTACGCCCTTGAAGTGATGGACGGGGCGACGATTAAGCGCGTGTTGGACAATACAGGCCGTCTGCCATTACCGCCTGATACGGCTTATCAGCAAATCTTGCACGGCATGGCAGCGGTTGACTACACGGCGGACGAATTGATTTACCGCTCACGCAACAACCGAAGCTACAAGGTTTACGGTTACTCGCCTGTTGAGCAAATCATCATGACCGTGAATATTGCCCTGAAACGGCAGCTTCACGCGCTTGAATACTACACAGCAGGCAGTGTGCCTGATGCGCTTGTCGGCGTGCCTGAAACGTGGTCAATGGACGACATTAAACGCTTCCAAGAGTATTGGGATTTGATGTTGGTGGGCGAGACGGCGGAGCGGCGCAAGCTACGTTATGTGCCGGGCGAGTTGTCCCGAAACTTTAAAGAGACCAAGCAGCCGCCGTTAAAGGACGTTTACGATGAATGGTTGGCGCGTGTCGTCTGTTTTGCATTTAGTGTCGAGCCTACGCCGTTTGTGGCACAGGTAAATCGCAGCGTAGCAGAGACGAGCCGTGAACAGTCGCTTTCAGACGGCATGAGTAGTCTGAAAAACTGGGTTAAAGCCCTGATTGATGACGTGCTTGCCCGATACATGAATATGGCGGCTTATGAGTTTGTTTGGAAGGAAGAGGAATCACTCAACCCGAAAGAACAGGCAGAAATCTACGCTATCTACAAAAACGCTGGCATTTTGACCGCTGATGAAATCCGCGCCGAACTGGGCAAGGAGCCATTGCCGGAGCAGGAGCAGCCTGAGCCAAATCAGCAAGACGACCAACAGCCCAAAGAGCAGCTGAACCAAGAGGCTGAAAAATTGGGAAAGTCGGAAAGCCCGATGAGCGAAGACGAAGCCGCCGCGCTTATTGAGGCTTATTTGCTGACGCGTATTGACGGCTTGGCTGAACAGATTGCCGCGCTGATTGGTGGCGCTGCTGTTGACTGGCAGGCCGATGACCTGACTGCTGAACTGAATCGGGTAGCGAAAATCGTTGCCGACGGTTTGGACTTTGGCGAGTGGTCGGGCTTGTCCGATGTGGTCGAGCCTATCATCAGGCGAGCGGCGGAAGACGGGGCGGTTGCTGCCTTGTTGCAGGTAATGCCTGACCCTGCTGTCGGTATGGTTACGAATATTCGCAGCCGTGCCGTCAAGTGGGCGCATGAACGCGCCGCCGAAATGGTCGGCATGAGGTGGGTGGGCGGCGAGCTTATCCAAAACCCTGCCGCAGAATGGCAAATCACAGAGGGAACGCGCGAAATGATACGCACCCAAGTGGTTGAAGCTATGCGAAACGGCGACAGCGTGCAGGAATTGGCAGGCCGTCTGAAAGAATCTCACGCTTTCAGCAATACCCGCGCCCGAACCATTGCCCGAACTGAGACGGCGATGGCGGACGGCATGGGCAATCTGATAGGCTGGGAAGAGACCGGGCTTGTTTCCGGTAAGCAGTGGCTGACCGCTGAAGACGATAAAGTGTCAGAGATTTGCAATACCAATGGAGATATGGGCGTTATTGGACTGCATGAGCATTTTGCGCATGGTTCACTGACGATCCCGGGTCACCCTAATTGCAGATGTACGGTTATCCCTGTTTTGGCAGAGGATATGCCAAAATCTTGATTCCTTTGGGTAAAGTGAGTGTGTTTGCCGCCTCTTTGTGGGGCGGCTTTTTTTGGAGCAACGAATGGCGAAGTTATACGCGGAAATTGCCAAGATGGAGGCGCAGGACGACGGCACTGTCAAAGTTTGGGGGTATGCCTCAAGTGAAGCGGTCGATTCGGACGGCGAAATCATCGCGGCAGAAGCAATGAAAGCGGCTATTCCCGACTATATGAAGTTTGGTGCAGTGCGTGAAATGCACGGCTCAAACGCGGCTGGGACGGCTATTGAAATTAACGTAGAAGACGATGGGCGCACGTTCTTTGGGGCGCATATCGTTGACCCTGTTGCCGTGACGAAAGTCAAAACAGGCGTTTATAAAGGCTTTTCGATTGGCGGCAGCGTTACCGCCCGAGACGAATTGAACAAGTCGCAAATTACAGGCTTGAAGCTGACAGAAATCAGCCTTGTTGACCGCCCTGCAAATCCTGATGCGGTATTTACCTGCTACAAGGCAGACAAACCGAAAGACGAGGAAGAGGCGGATAAGGAAAAAGACGATAAGCCGTCTGACAAATCAGCTGAAGATAAAGACGAGAAGCCTAAAGATGGCGATAAAGAGCCTGAAGCCGAAGATAAAGACGGTAAAAACGACAAAGGTGATAAAGGCGACAAAGGCGACAAGGAAGATGATGAAGACGACAAAGAAGACGAGACCGAGAAATCGGAAAGCGTGAATTTGTCTGAGGCTAAAATCGTCTTGTTAAAAACAATCTTGGCATGTCTTGAGAAGTCATCTGTGCCGGATAGTCTTGCCAAGGCCGAATCGGTGGACGAATTAGCAAAGGCACAAGACGCGCTGAAAAAATCGAATGATGCCCTTGCCAAAGCGCAGGCGGAAATCGAAAGCCTGAAGAAACAGGCAGCGCCGCCGAAAGGTAGCGCCAAAGCCATCAGCAAGGCAGAAGACAACGGCGAAGACCCGTTAAAAGGTTTCCAGCCGATTGTAAAGAATGACGGTTCGCTTGATGACGTGGCAACACTTGTCAAGGCAGCACAAACAGGCCGTCTGTAACACCGCTTACAGGCGGTTTTTTTATTATCAGGAGCAATAAATGAACGTGAATCAACTCACACAAGAAACAATTGAGCTGATGAAGTCAGCACAAGCAAACGGCGAGCCGTTGAACAAAGGTTTTACTCAGCCGACCAGTTTTACTACTGGCCTGCAAACCTATGACCTGTCTGCGCCGTCACAAAAACTCTATCCGGTATTGACACCGTTGCGTAACCGTATTCCACGCGTGGGCGGCGGTCGCACCATTGGTTCAAACTGGAAGGCTATCACGAATATCAATGTCGGTAATCAACGCGCCGGTATCAGCGAAGGCAAACGCGGTGGTGTCATAAATCACGAAGTGGTAGAACGCAACGCCCAATTCCGCGCTATCGGCTTGGAAAACCAAGTTTCCTTTGAAGCTGACTATGCTGCGCGTGGCTTCGAGGACGTGAAAGCGTTGGCGGTTGCTCAAACCTTGCAAGCAACTATGATTGCCGAAGAAATGATTTTGTTGGGCGGTAACACCAGCCTGAAATCAGGCGTTACACCTACTCCGACCGCTGCCGTTTCTACTGACGCGATGGGTAAAATCAGCGGCAGCACCTTGTCTGTAATCTGCGTGGCATTGGGTTTGCAGGCGTATTGGGACGTAGCAGGCGCAAACAACGGCGCAATCGGTCAAAGCCTGAACATCAAAACTGCTCAAGTACCGACCAAAATCACACGCCAAAACGCTGACGGCTCTACCGATACTTTCGGCGGTGGTTCTGCTCAAAAATCTGCGGCCGCTTCTGTTTCCGGTATTGCGACCGGCAAGAAAGTGACTGCTATGGTTCCAGCCGTTCGCGGCGCGGTTGCCTATGCTTGGTTCTGGGGTGCTGCCGGTTCTGAAAAACTGGGCGCGGTCACTACTTCTGCCAAAGTGGATATTTTGGCTGATGCTGAAGGCACTCAAACCGCTGCTTCTTTGCCGTCTGAAGACAATTCCACTTCTATCTTGGAATTTGACGGCCTGTTGACCCAAATTGCACTACCTGATTCAGGCGCGTATTGGGCGGATAACAAAGGCAGCGGCCTGACCTCAGACGGCGCAGGCGGCGTGTATGAGTTTGAAGAAGCGTTTGCGAACTTCTATTCAAAATATCGCCTGTCCCCTGACACAATCTACGTCAACGCACGCGATTTAGCCTCTTTGACTAAGCTGATTATCGGCAATGGCGGCGCACCGCTGATTAAGTTGAATGTGGACGTGAACAACACCGCAAACATTAAAGCTGGTGTCGTTGTTGGTTCGTACCTGAATAAAATCACAGGCGACGAATTGAACATCGTGGTGCACCCGAACCTGCCTGCCGGTACTTACCTGTTCTACTCAAGCCGTCTGCCTGCTTACGTTCAAGGCGTGGGTAATCTGTTGCAAGTGCGTACGCGCCAAGAGTACTACCAAATCGAATGGCCGCTGCGTACCCGCATGTACGAATATGGTGTCTATGCCGACGAAGTGCTGCAAGGCATGTTTATGCCTGCTTTCGGTATGATTACCAACGTAGGTTAAGCCTAATTAGGCCGTCTGAATTTCGGACGGCCTCTTTCTTTTGGAGATTTTGAAATGACTGAAATGGTTAAATTACAAGCCCCTGAAGGCTTTACCGATGTTTCCTTTGGCAGCCAAAGCTACGAAGTGGGTGAAAACGGCATTGTTGAAGTACCTGCTGAATCAGCGCAATTCCTGTATCAGTTCGGCTTTGGCAACGTTGCTGAAGAGCCTGCCGAAGCTGAAGAGCCTGAAAAAGGTAAGCGCGGCCGTAAAAAAGCTGACACTGAACAGGAAGAGCAGACCCCTGATTCTGAAAAGACTGAGTAACGATGACCGACTTTTTCCTACTTGATTCGCTCAAGCAACGGCTGGGCGTTACCCATGACAAGCAGGACTCATATTTTCAGACCTTGCTTGATGGCGTATCGGCGGCGGTTGAGGCTTTTATCGGTCGAAAACTCGAAGCGGCGGATTATGTCGAGCGACACAACGGTAACGGCAAGAATCGCCTTGTGCTGGAACAATGGCCTGTCATTTCCGTGTCGTCCGTAAAGATCAACGGGCGCGCGGTAGATGACTGGGACTTTGATAACTGGCTGTTGATTCGCCATGCCTGTTTTACGCAGGGAATCCGAAACGTTGAGGTTTCGTACCGTGCTGGCTATGAAGCCATGCCTGCCGATATTCAGGAGGCCGTATTGATTATCGCAACGCAACGCTTGAACGAAATCGAGAACAAGGGCGTACAGAGTAAAAGCCTTGCAGGGGAGACTATATCCTTTTCAAGCTTTAGTCAGTCGGGCGGTATCCCCCCGTCCGCTTACGCTATCTTGATGGAATACAAGCGAAAGGCCGTCTGAAATGCTGAATGTTGAGTTTATCGGGGGCGACGCGATAGCGGCTGTCTTGAAAGCTTATTCTGACGGTGTGTCGGCGGCGGTTGAAAAGTCTATCGGTCGGTCGGTTTTGAAGTTGCAGCGTGAAGTCATGCAAAACCGCCTGTCTGGGCAGGTGTTGAATGTACGGACTGGCAATCTTCGCCGCTCAATACATCAGCAAGTAACCAGTTCGGGTGGTTTGGTGGTTGGCGAGGTCAACACGAATGTCCGCTACGGCGCGGCGCATGAATATGGCTTTGCCGGAACAGTAAACGTTAAAGCCTCAATGAGGCAGATACGTCAAGCTTTCGGTAGGCCGCTGAAATCGCCGCGCTATGTTCAAATCCGCGCCCACTCTCGCAATGTGAAGCTGCCTGAACGGTCGTTTTTACGGTCGGCTTTGCGCGATATGAAGCCGGAGATAGAGGCTGATTTGCAAAAATCCATTGAGGGGGCATTACGATGAATCGAGAAGCGATTTATTCAGCGCTGTGGGCAAAGCTTGAGGCGTTGGACGGTTATACAACCAAGAGCCGCAAGCTGTTGCACTGGAATGATGTGAAGGGTTACGACCAGCCGGCGTTATTTATGGCTCAAGGCGATATGCAGGCGGTAACGACAACCGGGCAGGAGACGAAATGGCTGTTGCGTGTTGACGTGTATCTGTATGTTCAGACGGCAGGCGAGCCGCCCGCGCCTATCATGAATCCGCTGATTGACGCGGTGTGTAATGCCGTGAACGCTGTACACCCAATCACAGGCAAGACGGCTTTAATGGTTGACGGCGCGGATGTTGAGTATTGTCGCGTTGAAGGTACAGTAGAAACAGACGAGGGAACGCTTGGCAATCAGGCCGTCTGTATTATCCCAATTATGATTTGCGCCGCTTAGTCGGCAATTAGAAAGGAAATGTCATGCAGTTGACGTTTGGTAGTGGCGAGGTTTTCGCCGAAATGATTACGGATGCTTACGGCAACCGTGTGCAAAACGCAACGCCCGTGCGAATCATGGGCTTGCAAGAAATGTCTGTTGACTTGTTGGCAGAATTAAAAGAGTTTTACGGTCAAAACCGCTTTGCGCTGGCTGTTGCTCAAGGTAAGGTCAAAGTTTCAGGCAAATTTAAAGGCGCTTTGATTAATGGCCTGACGCTGAATACTTTGTTCTTCGGCGCTGAGTTTGCAACCGGAACAATGAAAGCGTTATGGGCAAATACTGACGGTAAGGATATTCCGACTCAAGCACCATATAACGTTCCTTTGACTGGTATGGCGCCGGGCGGTACTTTCGTCGAAGACCAAGGTGTTATGTCCAGCGATGGTACGGCTATGGTTAAAGTAGCAAGCAATCCGAAAGCAGGCCAATACTCCGTTAGCTCAAACGGCGTTTACTCGTTTAATGAGGCGGATAAAGGCAAGACAGTTTACCCTAGCTTTACATACACTCTGCCAATGCCGTCAGCCAAGAAAATTGAGCTGACCAATATGGCGATGGGTAACACGCCGACCTTTAAACTTAAATACCTGACGCAGTTTAAAGGCAAAAAAGCCTTGTTGGAACTGGAAAGCGTAACCAGTGGCAAACTGGGCTTGTTCTCAACCAAAAACGATGATTTCTCCGTGCCTGAAATTGACTTTACTGCTTCAACCGACGAAGCAGGCTTTAAAGTCGGTACGTTGTGGATTCAAGAGTAATAATGCAGGCCGTCATTTTCAGACGGCCTTTTTCATTTACCCCAAAAAAGGAAAGCAAAATGACCGTACGAATTAAAGGCGTGACCGTTGAATTGAACGGCACTGAATATGTTATTCCTCCAATCGCGTTGGGCGCGTTGGAACAGTTGCAAAGCCGTATTGGTGCATTTGATGGCAACGTGCAAGACGCGAAACAGATTTCTACCGTTATCGATTGCGCCCATTCTGCGCTGAAACGTAACTATCCCGATATGACGCGCGAAGAAGTGGCCGATTTGATTGATATTGGCAACATGAACGAAGTATTCGCTGCCGTGATGGATGTTTCCGGCTTGAAACGCAAAGAACAGGAAGCCGCGCAAGCGGGGGAAGCTCAGGCGGCGGTTTAAGTTTCGGCGCGATGATTGCCCACGTCTGCGCCTCAACTGGGTGGACGTGGGATTATGTTGCCGACAACTTGGATTTGCCGCGAATCGGGCATTTAAATGACTATTGGCGTGAACATCCGCCCGTGCATATCTTGGTAGCCTCATACATGGGCATTAAGCCGTCATCCAGCCCTGTACAGAGCGAAACGGACGAGGCGGAAGCCATCGGTATGCTTGGAGGCGGTGAGCTGCCAGAGGACGAATTTAACGCATTGCTGAAAGCGAAGGGGATTATTTGATATGAGTAATGCAGTTTTCCCGACGTTCCCCGGCTTGAAGTGGGGGCGCAAAAAAACGGCTGTTTGGAGTACCAATATCCAAAAGTCAGCTTCAGGGCGTGAGATTCGCAGTGCTTACTACACTTATCCGCAATGGAAATTCTCGCTGTCGTTCGAAGTATTGAGAACAAAAGCCTCAATCAATGAACTTGAGAAGCTGGCAGGCTTTTTCAACGAACGTCGCGGCAGTTTTGACAGCTTCTTGTATGAAGACCCGACGGATAACAAGGTCACAGATCAGCTTATCGGGAATGTCGTTCAGGGTGTAACGAGATACCAGCTTGTGCGCAATTACGGCGGTTTTACCGAGCCTGTTTTAGCGGTCAAAGGTGTGCCGGTGGTTAAAGTCGGCGGCGTTGCTTTGACACATGGTCGTGATTTCGCGATAGACAATAACGGCGTATTGGTTTTGAACACGCCGCAAACGCCCGGCAGACCCATCACATGGACAGGCGGTTTTTATTTCCGCGTTCGTTTCACATCTGATACGGTGGATTTTGAAAATTTCATTGGCCATTTGTGGAGCGCGAAGAAAATCGAGTTTACGAGTTTGAAATTATGAAAAGTGCAAGCGCTGAATTAATGGATCTGCTTCATAACGAGGACAGGTTCCTGATGGCAGATTTGTTCACGATTACCTTATCGAATGGGCAGATATTACGTCATACGAATTTCGACAAGCCTGTTACATGGCAGGGGAATCAGTACGAGGCTTATAAGCTGATCATCAAACGCGGCGCGACAAGAACGGCGGTAGGACTTGATGTTGATTCCAATACATTGCAAATCGCCGCCGAGCCAAGTTATCGGCTTGAGGGCTTGCAGTGGGCAGAGGCCGCGCTTGGCGGTGCTTTGGACGGCGCAAGGGTGGTTATTGAGCGTGTCTTTTTCCGCGATTTCCTTACGCCAAATCCTGATCCTGTTGGCACGGTTATTATCTTTTCCGGCCGTGTGTCGGATGTATCGGGTAGCCGTTCGTCCGTCAAGGTTGATGTCAAATCGGATATTGAGCTACTGAACGTATCAAGCCCACGCAATATCTATCAGGCTGGCTGCATGAGAACGCTTTATGACGGCGGCTGTAAAGTCAACCGAGAGAAGTTCACGGTAAACGGTCGTGTAACCTCAAACAGCACAACCGGCACGGAGCTGGCTTGCAATCTGACTCAGGCGAATGGCTGGTTCAATCAGGGCGTTATCAAGTTCACAAGTGGCCTTAACGCAGGATTGACACGCACCGTTAAAGAACACAAAGACGGCACGCTGTCTTTTGCTTTGCGCCTGCCGCACCCTCCACGTGCTGGAGATGTGTTCAAAATCTATCCGGGCTGCGATAAACGACAAAGCACCTGTAAAGACAAGTTTCAAAACATCGTGCATTTCCGCGGTTTTCCTTATATCCCATCCGCTGATACGGTGGTTTAAATGAGACCGTCTGAAATGGATTTGAGAAAGCGAATTGTTGAAGAGGCTTATTCGTGGCTTGGTACGCCTTACCATCATCAAGCGATGGTCAAGGGTGCTGGCGTGGATTGCGCGATGATTCTTGTCGCAATCTATCGGGAGGCTGGCTTACTTCCTGCTGATTTTGACCCACGGCCATATCCTCAAGACTGGCACTTGCACCGAGACGAGGAGCGTTATCTTGGCTGGGTTTTAAAAGTCTGTCATGAGACCGATACGCCGCAACCGGGTGACGTGGCCGTCTGGAAGTTCGGGCGCACGTTTTCGCATGGCGCGGTTTATGTTGGCGACAACAAGATTATTCACAGTTATATCGGGCGCGGTGTGGTTTTGGACGAATTGGATCAGGCCGAACTTTCAGGCCGTCCGATGAAATTTTTTACTTTTGGAGCAAGCGACCGATAACCGCAAAAAATATCAGGCGGCGTACGTCCCCAAAAATAATTTTATAGAGGTTACTCATGGGCGGTAAGACTTCCACTATTTCAAATTCTGAACAACGGATTTTATCCCTACAGGTTCAGCAGTCTTCTCAAGGCTTGACCCTGCCTGTTGTTTACGGTCGGGCGCGTGTTGCTGGTAATTTGATTTGGTACGGCGACTTTACCACTATTGAGACCAAGACAACGACCCGACAAGGCGGTAAGGGCGGCGGTGGCGTAAAACAAGAGGATATTTCCTACACCTACGAAGCCGCCGTTATGATGGCCTTGTGCGAGGGCGAGATTAAAGGTATCGGGCGCATTTGGCGCGATAAAGAAAAGTTTGAATCACTTTCACAATTGCGCCTGAATCTTGCCAAAGGCGGCGATGAACAGCCGACTTGGACGCATTTGCAACAGCCGAAACACCAAGCGCAGGCTATTAACTATTCCGGCACGGCTTATATTTACAGCCCGAATTACGAACTGACAAAATCAGCGCAGATTTATAGCCATAATTTCGAGGTTATCGGGAAAATGGGGTATTCGTCCTCAATTCCTGATGCAAATCCGAGCGAGATTATCCGCGATATGCTGACGAATCAGAACTACGGTTGCGGATTCCCTGCTGAAAACTTGGGCGACACGAGCGTTTATGGCGTTTACTGCCGCGCGGCTGGTATCTTTTTAAGCCCTGTTTATAGTGAGCAGACGGAGGCACAGCAAAACATTTCCGAACTGTTGGAACAGACCAATAGTGCGGCGGTGTTTTCTCAAGGCCGTCTGAAAATTGTCCCTTATGGCGACGTGAAGCTGTCGGGAAACGGTGCGGCTTATGTGCCAAACCTGACACCTGTTTACGACTTGACCGATGACGATTTTATCGTTTCGGGGGCGGAAGACCCTTTGAGGGTTGAGCGCAAAACCAACGCAGATGCTTACAACCAAATTCAGGTCGAGTATCTCGACCGCGCGAATGACTACAATATCGCCGTGGCCGAAGTTAAAGACCAAGCGAATATTGAGCAATACGGCCTACGCCCTAAAGATGCAGTGAAGATGCACGGAATCTGCGACGCGAAAGTCGCAAACCATGTAGCGCAACTGCTGTTACAGCGTGCCTTGTACGTCCGCAATGAATATGAGTTTAAGCTTGGTTGGAAATACTGCCTGCTTGAGCCTATGGACTTGGTAACGCTGACAGACGAGGGTTTGGGGCTTGATAAAACGCCCGTCCGAATCATTGAGATTGAAGAGGACGAAGAGGGAGTTTTGACCGTCAAGGCTGAAGATTTCCCGATGGGTGCGGCTACGGCTACGGCTTACCCTACACAGCCATCGTTAGGTTATTCCGCCGATTACAACAAATCGCCCGGTAATGCCCATGCGCCTGTCGTTTTTGAAGCGCCTTTACAACTGACTGGCGGCGAGCCTCAAATTTGGCTTGCAACCGCTGGCGGCGATATGTGGGGCGGTGCTGAAGTGTGGATTTCGACTGATGGCGACAGCTACACGCGAATCGGCGCAACCAACAAGAAAGCGCGTTTCGGCTCACTGTCCGCGCCTTTGGCAAGTGGTGCAGTTTTCGACCGCGCCAATACCCTGAACGTTGAAATTTCCGCCGGACAAATGACAGGCGGAACGGAGCAAGACAGCCGCGATTTGCTGACCTTGTGTTACGTTGACGGCGAGTTTTTGGCCTACGAGACTGCCGAACTGAAAGGCGTGGGACGTTACACGCTGGGCAATCTGACGCGCGGTGCGTATGGCTCAACCATCGACCGACATAACGCAGGTAGTCAGTTTGTGCGTATCGATGAAGCGATGTTCAAATACGCCGTCCCTGCGAACTGGGTAGGGCGCACGGTTTGGGTTAAGCTGGTGTCTTTCAACGTCTTTGGCAGCGGCGTACAGGAGCTTGCAGAAGTGCCGGCATATTCCTATACCATCAAGGGCGCACCGCTTGGGCAAATTCAGAACTTACGCCTAACGTCATCTTGGGCATACGGCAAAGAAGCCGTTATTGCTTGGGATAAGTTGGACGGGGCTGATACCTACGACGTAGAAGTTTATGCAGGGAATACGCAAAAACGACTGCGAAGCTTGAGCGGCATTGTTGACAACGGATTTACCTACACGCAAGCCGATATGAAAGCTGACGGCGGACAAGTGCGTGATGTTGTCTTTAAAGTCCGTGGACGCGCGGTTACTGGTAAGACAGGCAACTGGGCGCAAGTAGCCGCTCAAAATCCGCAACTCAAACCATTGCAAGGCATTGAGATTGACAGCGGTTTACGTCAGGCGTTTTTCAAATGCGCTATGCCGTCTGAAGAGGATTTCGCAGGCATTGTTATTTGGGTGTCTGAAAATCAGGCCGTCCCAACAACAGACACGAATAAAGTTTACGATGGCGCGGAAACATTTGTTTCTATCACAAAATGCAACGGAAAGGATTTACAACAGGGTAAAACCTATTATTTACGCGCCGCCGGTTATGACAGCTTCGGCAAAGACGGTATGCACGTCAGCAACAGTATTGCATTTACCGTTACTGATGTGTCAGTCACAGATTTGGCAGAAAGCAATCTGAACAAGGCTTTGCGCGATAAAATCGCACTGATTGACGGCAACGGTGCAGGCAGCGTGAATGAACGGCTTGCGAACGGAGCGCGTGAGATTAACCAATTATCAGCGAAGCTCAATAACTTATCTGTCGGCGGTAGAAACTTAATCAGAGATTCTGCAACGCAAGTTCAAAATTCCAACTATTTAATACAGTCGTATCAGATGACTGATGATTCGTTACAAGAAGGCGAGCCGGTTACTGTAACGATTTGGGGGGATTTAGGCAGTGACCGCGAAGCATTTTGGCCGTTCAATTCGAATAGTTTTAACTGGTTAGGCGCAATGAAGAAAGTGTCTGATGGAGTTTATCGACTGTCCGCAACGTGGCAACGGTCGAAAAACAACCCGTCAAATGACCGCTTATTGATTTTTTGCGGGCCGAGTAGCGGCAGAACTGCCTCACGGATCGACCGTATTAAGCTGGAGCGCGGCACTGTTGCGACCGACTGGACACCAGCGCCGGAGGACGATAGCGGATTACAGGAGGTTCGCGGTACGGTGCAGGTCGTTCAGAGAGTCTTAGCCCAAGCAACAGGCGATATCAAATCGCTTGGCGAGCATTTCACGACAGTGGAAAGCAAAGCGGACGGCAATACGGCCGCAGTACAAGCCCATGCCCGAAGTATCAACGGCTTGGAGGCGCAATACACGGTCAAGGTTGACGTTAACGGCAAGGTGGCAGGCTACGGCTTGGCAACCACGCCGAAAAACGGAACGCCTGAAAGCAAGTTTATTGTGAATGCAGACCGTTTCGGCGTTGGCGCGACTGGCAAAGCTGATATCTTCCCTTTTACGGTCGATACACGGCAAAACCGCGTTGGCGTGAATGGCGAACTGGTGGTAAACGGTAAAGCGATTGTCGATAGGTTGAACGCTGGGGATATTCACGGCGACAAAATCACGGCAAACACGCTGAACGCAAACCGCCTGACCGCTGGAAGCGTTACTGCGCGTGAAATGGCGGTTGGTAGTATCACGGCTGATAAGCTGGCGGCAGGCTCAATAACCGCTGATAAATTGGCGGCTGGTAGTATTACCGCTGATAAGCTGGCGACCAATTCAGTTACGTCTGACAAGTTATCTGTACAAAACTTATCTGCCTTAAGTAGTGATTTAGGCGATATAAATGCGGGGAACATCAATATCGGCAATGGTGCTTTTACCGTGTCGAGGAATGGCGATTTATACGCTAAGAACGGCAGATTTGAAGGCACTGTTTACGCTGATAAAATTGAGGGCGATGTCCTGAAATTTTTCCCTTTTGCAAGGGTTAAAACTGGACGATATGCTCTAACTTACACAAACACCACACAAAAGGACATTGTGTTAAGTTTCCAGAATATTTCTTTCGTAACACCTGATTCTAAATCTAGCTACTGGGTTAGAATTAAGGTCAACGGTCAGCAAATATACGAGCAGGAATTTTGGTCAGTTCTTAGTCATTCCTATTCAGATGTACAGGGAAATCACGATTATTATAAAGGTATTTTCTACAATGCCCCATTCCTTCACGTTGTACATGGGAATACTACTTCTAACATTGTTATTGAAATAGATCATGAGATAACTATTAATAGAAGTATTAGATGGAGTGAGGTTGATATCCCATCAGTCCCTTATGTTTTGGCCGCAAGAATTTAGTTATTTAAAGGAATTAGTATGAAACAAGTAATCGCAATTAAGCACGAAATCGAAGACGAAAGCACCGGCGCGGTGGCAAATTACCATGTAATCGAATATGTAAGTATTGATTACAAGTACAACAATGTTACGGCAACGATGAACGGCTATGTATCTAAAAAGGCATACGAATCAGGACGTAATCCGCTTTGTTCACATTCTGTCACTGTGAACGGCTTACCTGACGGCGCGGAAGTATCACGCGCTTGGCTGTACGGCAAAGCTGTTGAGCAGGGGAATGGTCAAAGCGTCTTTTCAGGTGCTGAATTGATTGAAGCCTAATTTAAATTTGAAACAACGCCCGTGATGATTCACGGGCTTTTTTATGGGCGGTCGTATGAGCGATTTAGAAGCAAAAATCAAAATAACCGTCGAAAACAGCACGGCGGCAGGGTTCAACCAAGCGGCAAACTCTGCGGAATCGGCGTCAAAGGCCATTGAAAACGCCATTGGTAACGTCAAAGCGCGACTGAAAACGCATTTTGACGATATAAAAAAGTCGATGGAACAGGCGTTTCACGTTAATCCATCGACTTTTAAAACGCTTGGCGATGCGCAAGAGGGGATGTTTAACAAAATATCTTCTTCGGCGCGGAAAGTGTACGAAGAAACGCGTACGCCGATGGAGCAATTTAAGGCGAAGCTGGCAGAAGTTAACCAACTGTTGAATCTTGGCGCGATTGACGTAGAAACCTACGAGCGCAAGGTTGAGCAACTGAATAGCGAGCTTGAGCAGACAGACGGCAAGGCTTCGGCGGCTGCTGGTGGGTTGGGTAAAATCGGATCAGTTCTGGCAGGATTTGCCTCGCTGTCATTTGCTAAGTCCATGCTTGACACTGCCGACGCCATGCAGTCTATCAACGCGCAAGTCAGACAGGTTGTGTCGTCTGAAAGCGAGTATTTGGCTGTACAACGTCAGTTATTGGACGTGGCCAACAATACGCGTGCCTCATTGGAATCAACGGCGAATCTGTACGTTTCTACAAGCCGCGCCTTGAAAGACTACGGCTACACGCAACAGGAGATTTTGACCTTTACCGAAGCAACCAATAACGCGATGGCTATCGGCGGCGTACAGGCGCAACAACAGGCTGCCGCGCTTATGCAGTTGTCGCAGGCTTTGGGTAGCGGCGTTTTACAGGGCGATGAATTTAAATCCATTGCCGAAGCCGCGCCGATTCTGCTTGATACGATTGCGGAATATATGGGCAAATCACGCGCGGAAATCAAAAAGCTTGGCAGTGAAGGGCAGTTGACGGCGGATGTGATTTTTAAAGCCATATCCGGCGCATCTAAGAAATTTGGAGAGCAGGCGGCCAAAATGCCTATGACGATGGGTCAGGCTTTGACGGTATTTTCAAATAACTGGCAAAGCATGGTTTCTAAGCTGCTGAACGACAGCGGCGCAATGTCGGGGATTGCCGCTGTTATTAAACTGATTGCCGATAACCTTAATTTGGTCGTCCCTATTGTTGCAGGTTTTGCCGTTGCTGTTGCCGCTGCTGTTGCACCAACGCTGGCCTTGAATGTGGCTTTGCTGGCAAATCCGTTTGGGATTGTTGCCGTTGCAATCGGCGCGGTCATCGGCCTTATCGCCCAATTCGGCGATGAAATAGACGTTTTTGGGGATGGCTGGTCGAATTTGTCTGATGTGATTCAGGCCGTCTGGCAAGTCATCACGGAAACTATCGGCGAGGCTGTCGATACCGTTAAATCATGGTTCGGCGAGTTGACGGCATGGGTTGACGAGAGTGTCGGCGGATGGTCGGCGGTATTTGAGCGCGTGATGGGCTTAATCTCAAGCACCATCGGGGCGTATGTCAACGTCTATATCAACACATTCGCAACCGGCTGGATGTTGATTAAAGAAGCCGCTAATAATATGCCGCAATTCTTTGCCAATCTTGGCAAGGCCATTGGCAACGTGTTTATTTCTGCGATTGAGTGGATGGTAAACAAAGCCGTCGACATGATTAACAGCATGATTGACTTTGCCAATAAAGCCGCATCGATGGTCGGCGTTTCGGGTATTGAAAAGCTGAACAATGTCTCGATGGGTCGAATGAATGACGGCGGGCTTGGCGGTCGTATTGCAGACAGCATGACGAAAGACCGCGCCGGAGCAATGGCAAATGCTATCCGCGAACGCGCGGCCAATATCCACGAAGCCAAAGCCATGCGCGGCGGTGGCGGTGGCGGCGGAGGTTCTGCCAAAGCTCACGCGCCTGCCGGCGGTGGCGGTGGTTCAGGCCGTAAAGGCGGCGGACGTAAAGGCGGTGGGAAAGGTCATGCAGGTGGCTCAGGAGCAGCTCAAGACCCAATGCAAGGCTGGGAAGAGGAAATCAAAGCCCAAAAACTTGCACACCGTGAAATGGAGCGCGAAACGCTCACGCACCAAGAATGGGATTTAGCGCGTGAAGCCGCCTACTGGCGCGAAAAACTGGCAACGGTTGACGCAGGCAGTAAAACAGGCTTGAAGTTGCGTGAAAAAATCCTGACCCTTGAAGACCAGCTATCGAAGCAGTCGACTGAAGCAAAAATGAATCAGGTGGCTGAATGGGAGAAGCTGGACAAGCACAAGCTGGAAATGGAGAAGGACGCAGCCGACCAAGCGCTGTCTGAAGGCCGTATCTCGCAACTCGAACGTCTTGATTTGGAAATCGAGTTTGAAAATCGTCGCTATCAGATTGCCTATGACGCATTGCAAGAACGGATCGCACTTGCTGAACAAGACCCGACTTATAGTCAGACGGCCATTGATAAGCTTAAAGGGCAGATGGCGGAACTTGGGCAAGGTCATGAACGAACACAGGCGAAGAACGAGGGTAAACGCGAAAGCCAACGCCAGAAAGACGCGCCGAACGTCATGGAGATGCTTCAGGACGGCGGTAAGAACGTTTGGCAAGAAGCACAGCAGCAGATGGGGCAGGCGTTTTCAGCTATGCTCACGCGGACGCAGAACTTCCGAACGGCTATGAATAACTTTTTCAAGAGTATGGGGCAAACCTTTATTCAAGAAATGGTTACAAAGCCGCTGGCAGGTATGATGCAGCGCATGGTTCAGGAATCAGCGATTTACAAGATGATTTTCGGGACTAAGGAAACACTGGAAACAGCAGCGGCGGCTAAGACGGCAGCAACCAAAGCGACAGAAACAACATCAGTCGTTACTGCTAACGCAACACAGGCGGCATCAGGCGCGGCGGCTTCGCAAGCTTCTATTCCGTATGTTGGCCCGATTCTTGCAGTCGCAGCAATGGCCGCGATTATGGCGGCAGTGATGGGATTGATGGGCGGTGGTGGCGGTTCTCAAACGACCACGACCACAACACGGATCCCATCGGCGGCAGGTGGTTGGGATATTCCGGCCGGCATCAACCCTCTTACTCAACTGCACGAGAATGAGATGGTTTTGCCTGCTGAACACGCCCAAACCATCCGCGAAATGGCAGGCCAGTCAGGAGGAGACGACAGCACGATTATCATCAACTCAACAGGCGGCGACTTTATTCATAAAAAGGATTTAGCGAAGCTTTTGAAACAGATGAAACGTGATTTCAAATTTGTTTAACGGTAAGGCCGTCTGAATGGTTCAGGCGGCTTTTTTGTAAACCCTGAAAGGGGGGATCATGATTAAAATCAAAGCGGAAATACCGATTATAAACATCGAGATACCGCGCGGAAACGCACGGCGTTTTGAAGTAACGGTAACGGCGGACGGTAAGCCGTTTGATTTATCGACCGCTAATTTGAAAATGATGGTCGTGCCTAACACTGGCAATAAGTTTGAGGCTACAGCGAATATCAAAGTAGCCGAAAACGTCCTAACGTTGGAGTTTCCGCCTGAGTTTTCAAAAAATGCGAAGTGGCGACGTGCCAAATACGACATTCTGAACGTATCGACACGGCACACGCTGATTCGTGGCGAGATTTGCTTACTGGAGGTGGTAACACTATGACGGAATATATATTTACCCTGTCAGACAAAACGCCGTCTGTTGAGATTGACGTTAAGGAAACCGCCATTGCTCAAGGTGCAGGGCAAGATTTATACGACCGCGCCAAGAAAGAGCTTGGCTTTACTGGCACTTTTGAGGAGTTTCTCGCTAAGTTCAAAGGCGAGAGGGGCGAGAGGGGCGAAGATGGCGCGACAGGTCCAATAGGCCCAATAGGTCCAACTGGTGAGCGAGGGGCTGATGGCTTGCCGGGCGCAAAGGGCGACAAGGGCGATACTGGTGCGGACGGCTTGCCCGGTGCAAAAGGCGAACGAGGCGCAGACGGTGCTACTGGTGCTACTGGTGCCGACGGTAAGAACGCTGAAGCCAACGTTAAAGGCAACGGCAACGGTACTCACACTGTAACCATCAAAGACGGTAACGGTAATACCACTACTACCATCATTAAAGACGGTGCGACAGGTGCTAAAGGCGATACTGGCGACCCCGGGCAGAAAGGTTCAGACGGCAAGTCTGCCTATCAAATCGCGGTTGCGAACGGCTATACCGGCAATGAGACGCAATGGCTGGAAAGTCTGAAAGGGCGTGATGGGGAGCGCGGGAAAGATGGGCGTTCGGCGTACCTGATGGATGATGGCGACTTGAAGTACGGTTCAGTGGACGCGTGGCTTCGTTCTCTTAAAGGCGCAAAAGGCGACAAAGGCGATACTGGACCTAAAGGCGACCCGGGGGCGGACGGTGTGGGTATCGCGCAAAAGCTGACCTTATCCGGAAACACACTTACACTGTCAGACGGCGGGGGAAGCGTAACGCTACCAAGTCAACCAGCCACAAACGCACCTGCTGGACAAGCCAATGAGTATGAAATCCACGGCACTGGTATGCCTAACGGAAAGGTTACTGCACCAGTCGGGACTACCTATGTAGATACAGCAGCCACTAACGGCGCGTTGAAGTGGATAAAACGCACTGGAACGGACAACCAAGGCTGGGAAGTTTTAACTGGCGATACTGGCTGGCGAACGCTTACTATTGCTTCAAAATTGGGCGCGTCATATCTAAAAGTTAGACGCAAAAACGATACTGTTATGTATCAATTCGGTGGTTTAAGCTGGGGTTGGTTCGGTATCGTGCGACGTGGTGGCCCGGGGTATTCTATCCAGCCATCAGATAGGGAGCGGAACGTTTTTATTTTGGGTTTACAAGGAGTGCCGCAAGGCTTTAGACCAGAATTTAGCTTGATTGGCAGTATCCACAATGACAAAGGCAACCCATACGGAACATGGTATTTAGGTGGCCCGGGAGATGGCAATATGCTCCGTTTTCAATTCACTGACCCTGTTCCTACTGACCGAGACATTGGAGACATTCGAGTAAGTGCCATCATGTACCTGACTAACGACCCGTGGCCGACCAGTTTGCCATGATTTTTAAAGGCTTTTTTCGTAAACGGACTTTTTGATAATTTTGTCAAAAAGTCCTTTTTCTTTGGAGGTTAAAAAAATGAGTAACTCATTGAAATGGGTTAAATATGTTTTGGATTGGCGGTTTCTGCCTGTACGTTTTCAGAAGTGGCTTTTCAGCACCGGCACGCGCGTTGTCGAGTTTGCCAGTGGGCTGTCGTTGATTGGCTATGCCGCCGTGTTTGCGTTTTCGCCTGTGGACATTTATAACTGGCCTATCTATTACAAGTTTAAAACGATACCCGAATCTATCCTGATTACAGTTTTCGGCGGTATCGGCTTGTTGCAATTGGCGGCGATGTATTGGCAGACGTACAAAGGGAGCGTCTTTTCAGGCTATCTGTTGCTGGTGTCGGCGTTCATTTGGTTCTTGACGGCTCAGGCGTTTTGGGGAGCGTTTCCGCCTGCTCATACAGGCATGGTCATTCCGCCGATTCTGTCATTCTTGTGCCTTTTGGCCGGTAACAACTCACTTAAATTCTTATTTTCGGGCGAAAAACTGAAAGACAGCCTAAAGGGGGAATGATGGATTTTTTCCAATTTGGCTACCTGTTTGCCATAGGAGGCGGCATTGTCGGTAGTGCGTGGTCGAGTATCAAAGACCACGACAATATGGTCTCAAGTTTGTTTGAGGCGGTTGTGTCGGCAGTGGCAGCGGCGGCGGTAGTGGAACGGTTTTTGATGGTTAACCAAGTTTGGACTTGTGCCATTGCCGGCGCGTTTGTCGGCATTTTGACAGGCCATGCGATGGATACCGTAAAAACCCTTGCCCCGGGCTTGATGAAGAAGTGGGTCAAGAAAACGGCTGACAAATTTATCGATAGTAAAGAGTAACAACAGGTCGTCTGAAAGTTCAGACGGCCTTTTTTAATGGAAGAAAGAAAATGCAAATCACTGAACATTTTAGCTTAAAAGAATTGACACGCAGCGAATCTGCACGCCGTGCCGGTATTGAAAACAAGCCATCATCTGCCGAAATGGACAACATCTATTACACGGCGCAACAGCTTGAGAAAATCCGCGCTTATGTTGGTCGTGGAATCATTGTAACTTCCTGCTTTCGCAGTGAGCGCGTGAACAAGCTTGTAGGCGGTAGTCCAACGTCTGCCCATCGTTTCGGCTTGGCGGCTGATTGTGATGCCGTTGGCTTGACATCTTTAGCGTTTGCGAAAGAGATTATCAAAATGCGCGACGAGGGCAAAATCACATTCGACCAGTTGATTCTTGAGTTTCCAGAACGTGGCGATGGCGCGTGGGTTCATGTTGGCTTCCGCCGCAACAGCCCAATGCGTAACCAAATCATGACGGCAACCAAGAAGAACGGCAAGACCGTTTATCTACCCGGCTTGCACGTTTAAGGAGCGGCCATGAATCCTATCGAATTTCTGAAAGCGCGTATCGCTGAATGGGAAGCCAAAAGCAAAGAGGCGAGCGAGAACGCCGACTTTAAAGCTTTTGAGTTTGCCCAAAGCGAAATTAAAAACTACAAAGCGATGTTGAAAACCTATGAACAGCCTGCTTAAAAACTGGAAACTGATTCTGATCGCGGTTTGTTTTGTGCTGATTGTGGGCGCGTGGCAATACGACCATGCCGCCCAATATCGGCGCGGACGTGATTCAATGGCGGCGGAAATTTCAGGTCGTCTGAAAGATGCCACGATTGAGAAAGCCAAATCGGATCAGAATATTTCTCAAAAGTATCAGTCAGAAAAAGCCGTGCGTGAAGAAAAGGAGCGCGTGAGATATGTGCAAGTCCAAAAGATTGTTGAAAAGCCTGTTTTTCGCAACGTCTGCGTTGATTCTGATGGCTTGTCAGTCATCAACGCCGCCATTACCGACGGCAATTAAACCTCCTGCCGACCTTGTGCAACCATGCCCGAACCTGCCTAAACTTGAGGGCGGTACAGGCGCAGATATTCTGCCGTGGTCGTTACAAGTCATCGGCTTGTACAATGACTGCAAAGCGCGTCATCACGCGCTGGTACGGGCATTGGGCGCGGATTGAGTTATTAAGTAAAATTTAATAACTGAACCGTCAACTTTTGGTTGATGGTTGAATTAGTGGGGGAGTGTCAACATTCCCCTGATTTTTTATATATCGCGCGGATGTGGTAAATTTTTACCCTTTTGTTTACATAAAATGGTGCTGTCTGAAAGTCCTTTAGACGGACTCTTCTCATTTATTCTTCAAATATTCCAACAATTTCATATATTTAGCATGAATGGGATAGTTATAGGCTATCTATAAAGTCAGCCCAATCTTGCAACATTTGGCGGCGTTGCGTGATGTATTTCGCGTGAAAGTAGGCCGCATCTGTTTGGTTGTCTTTGGCGTGGGCAAGTTGCGCCTTGATGTGTTCATGCTCGTAGCCCATTTCAGACAGATTGGTTGCAAGTGTTGCGCGGAAGTCATGCCCCGATATGGTCAGCCCCATATACTCTAAAGCGCGGTTTATGGTTGTCGCTGAAATCATGTCATTAGGCCGTCTGCTGTTTGGAAAGAGTAGGCGACCTGATCCAGTGAATGACTGCAACTCTTTCAGAATCTCAACAACCTGCCAAGATAACGGCACAATGTGCAATCGCGCTTTCTTCATCTTATTGGCAGGGATTCTCCAAATGCCTGATTGCAGGTCGATATCAGCCCATTCCGCCCGCCTTGCTTCAATCGTGCGGACGGCCGTGTAAAGTAGCAACTGCACGGCCTTTTTTACCACGAACGAACCGTTATAGTTTTCTAGGCTTTTCTTAAACGCCTTGATTTGCTCAACGGTCATGGCTTTGGCGTGTGTTATTTCGGGTCGCTTTAGATAACCGGTAAACGCAAGAGTAGGGTCAACTTCTGCCCTCATTGTGCGTATTGCATATAAGAACACCGCGCTCATATGTTGGCGCGTGTAGATGCCGGAAACGACAACGCCTTTGTCTTTGCATATATCCAAACATTCCATGATTTGGCGCGGCGTTACTTTGGTTATCGGCGTGTCTCCGATGATTGGATAGGCGTATCGCTCAAGCATACTTTGCGCCGCCTTGATACTTCCTTTGCTGATTGTCTTGGTTGAAAAGTATTCTTCGGCAATCGACTGGAATGTGTTTTTGTTTTGGCGCGTATTTTGGCGTTTCTTTTCCGCCCTGTCTTTGGCCGGGTTGATTCCCTGTTGAACAAGTAACCGCGCTTCCTTGCGCTTCTCACGCGCTTCAGCAAGCGAGATTTCAGGATATGCGCCGATTGAAAAGACGGATTCTTTGCCGTCAATCCTGAAGCGATAACGCCACAGTTTTGATCCGTTCGGATTTATTACGATATACAGGCCGTTGGAATCGGTTAATTTATAAGGCTTTTCTTGCGGTTTTGCCTTTCGGATTTGGGTATCGTTGAGCATAAAAAAGTGGGTATGTGTGAGGGGATACCCACAATCATACCCACTTTTTTCAAGGATTGCCACGCACTAAAACGAACGAAAACGAACAAGAAGAAGCGTTAAATTCAGATTTTTCAAAACGATAAGATTCAATACGGACTACCGCGAACGGCAATAACAGTTATCGATAAATAAAAGCATTTGCAAACCTTTAATGACATTTTGGCAGTCAGGGTAAGGCCTGCCAAAAGTGTAAAAATCGTTTATGTTTGCATAATATCACAATCTTTACCTAAAGGCCGTCTGAAACGGCGGATAAGACAAAACAGCTAAAAAATGCTATGCTTTACGCTTTGAACCTAATCTGTTTGAAGTGATGAAAAAGTATCTTATCCCGACTGCCGCCGTCGTTGTCGCCGCTGCGCTCGGCACGCCTTATTATCTTGGTGTCAAAGCGGAAGAAAGCCTGACCGAGCAACAAAAGCTGTTGCAGGAATCCGGTTTCCTGACCGTTGAGTCCCACCAATACGATCGCGGCTGGTTCAGTTCAACCGAGACAACCGTCATCCGCCTCAAGCCGACCCTGCTTCAAAATACGCAAAAATACCTGCCGGACAATTTGAAAACCGTCCTGCAAGAGCCGATTACGGTTATCAACCATGTGACACACGGCCCGTTTGCCGGCGGCTTCGGCACTCGCGCCCATGTGGAAACCGAGTTCCAATACCATCCGGAAACCAAAAAAGTTTTGGACCGCTTCTTCGGCCAGCAAACGCCGTTGACCATGACCAATACGGTTTACCTTTCCGGAGACGGCAAACTCAGTCTCAATATTCCCGCTTTCGACTATGAAGAGCTTTCCGGTATCAAGCTCAACTGGAAAGGTTTTAGCGGCAATACCGATTACAGCCAAGGCTTCAAAAGCTATCGCCACGATTACCTTGCGCCGTCTTTACAAGTCAAATTGGCCGACAAAGGCGATGTGTCTTTGGAAAACCTGCGCTTCCAATCCGAAACAGAAGACGGCCTGACCAAACTTTCTTTGGGCAAGAGCAGCATTACGCTGGATAAATTCCTGCTGCAATGGAAAGAAAACATCGATTACAACGTTAAGTTGAACGAATTGGTTAACCTTGTAACCAACCTGCAAATCGGTGCATTCATCAATCCGACCGGCACGATTGCTCCGTCTAAAATCGAAGTCAGCAAACTGCGTTTCGATACCCAAACTGGTGAAGTCGATAAATTCATCAATAGCGAAGGCCGCTTCCAATTTGAAAGCCTGACCTATGGCGAAGACAAATACGGTCCTTTGGACATCAATGTCGCTGCCGAGCATTTGGATGCCGCATCACTTTTGGCGTTGAAAAATAAAATTGCCGAAGTATCCGTGAAGAAAATGAGCGAAGAAGAAATTCAGGCTTCCTTGATTCAGACGGCCAAAAACGAGGCTTCAGGCCTGTTTACCAACAATCCGGTTTTAAACGTCAAAACCTTCAAATTCACCATGCCTCATGGCGATGTTGATGTCAGTGGCAAACTCGCGTTTAAAGGTTTGGCGGCCAAAGACCTCAACAACTTGGGCGATATGCTGAAGAAAACCGAAGCCGACTTCAACATGAGCGTACCGCAAAAATTGTTGGAGCAGCTCGCCGTCAACCAAGCAAGCAGCCTGTTTAGCGTCAATGCCGAAGATGAAGCCGCAGGCCGCGCCAGCATCGACGATATCAACGAAACCTTGCGCCTGATGGTGGATAGCACCATTAAAAGCATGGCAAGCGAGAAATATCTGACCTTAGAAGACAATAATGTCAAAACCCATTTGACTCTGCAAAACAGCGAGTTGAAATTAAACGGAAAAGTCCTGCAAAGCGACCCAGAACCTGAGTTTGACGAAGCAGACTTTCCCAATAACTAATCCTTAATCACACAAACAGCGGTTTTAACTTCCCAGGAGTTAAAACCGCAAATCAACCCACAATCAAAAAGGAAACCCATGTTTCGTACCATGCTCGGCGGCAAAATCCACCGTGCCACCGTTACCGAAGCCGACCTCAACTACGTCGGCAGCATTACCGTTGACCAAGACCTGCTGGATGCGGCAGGTATTTGCGTTAACGAAAAAGTCGCCATCGTCAACAATAACAACGGCGAACGCCTTGAAACCTACACCATCCCCGGCGAACGCGGCAGCGGCGTTGTTTGCCTCAATGGCGCGGCCGCGCGTTTGGTTCAAAAAGGCGACATCGTAATTATCATGTCTTACGTCATGTTGTCCGAACCCGAAATTGCAGCGCATGAGCCGAAAGTCGTCCTCGTCGATGAGAACAATAAAATCCGCGACGTGATTTCTTATGAGCCGCCGCATACCGTGTTGTAATATTCAAACAAAGGCCGTCTGAAACGTTTCAGACGGCCTGTTTCCCAAATTCAACTTATCTGAAAGGCTTTGCCGTGAATATCCAAATCAACAACATCACCGTCAGCAACGATGCGCCCTTTACCCTTTTCGGCGGCATCAATGTCCTTGAAGACCTCGACTCTACGCTGAAAGCCTGTGAGCAATACGTTAAAGTCACCGATAAACTCGGCATCCCTTACGTTTTCAAAGCCTCTTTCGACAAGGCAAACCGCTCTTCCATCCACTCTTTCCGCGGTGTGGGTTTGGACGAAGGCATGAAGATTTTTCAAGCGGTAAAACGTGAGTTTAACGTTCCCTTGATTACCGACGTTCACGAGCCTTACCAATGCCAACCGGTTGCCGAAGTCTGCGATGTCATCCAGCTGCCTGCCTTCTTGGCACGCCAAACCGATTTGGTGGTGGCAATGGCGAAAACCGGCAATGTCATCAACATCAAAAAACCGCAATTCCTCAGCCCGTCTCAAATGAAAAACATCGTCGAGAAATTCCAAGAAGCAGGCAATGAGCAAATCATTTTGTGCGAACGTGGCTCAAATTTCGGCTACGACAACTTGGTGGTTGATATGCTCGGCTTTGGCGTGATGAAAAAAACGTGTAACAACCTGCCCGTGATTTTTGATGTAACCCATTCCCTGCAAACGCGCGAATCCGGTGCCGCTGCGTCAGGCGGCCGTCGTTCCCAAGTGTTGGACTTGGCGCTTGCCGGTATGGCAACCCGATTGGCCGGTTTGTTCCTCGAATCCCATGCCAATCCCGACCAAGCCAAATGCGATGGCCCAAGCGCATTGCCGCTTGCCCAATTGGAAGACTTCCTGACCCGTGTTAAAGCAATCGATGAAACCGTGAAATCGTTTGCACCTATGGATATTCGTTAAGTGTGAACATAAGTTAAAAGGCCGTCTGAAAACATTTTCAGACGGCCTTTTTATCGGCATTATTGTCCGCGTAAAAACAACGCATCCAATTCTTTTAAAGTCAGTTTGACCCAAGTCGGACGGCCGTGGTTGCACTGGTTGCTGCGCGGCGTGTTTTCCATATCGCGCAGGAGCGCATTCATTTCCGGCAGCGTAAGCTGGCGGCCGGCACGGACTGAACCGTGGCAGGACATGGTAGCGAGGATGTGGTTTTCGTGTTCCTCGATGGTTTGGCTGCTGCCGACTTGGGCAAGTTCGCCCAATACATCTTTGGCCAGCGAAACGACATCGGCTTTACCGAGCATGGCGGGAACTGCGCGGACGGCAAGGGTATTGCCGCCCCTGTCGGACAATTCCAGCCCGAAGCCTGCCAGTGTTTCGGCATGATCGGCAAGGGCGGCGCATTCTTCGTGGGACGCGGCAAAGGTTACGGGAATAAGCAGGCGCTGGCTTTGCAGGTTGCCGTTTTCCTGACGTTGGCGTTTCATTTTCTCGTAGTTGACGCGTTCGGCGGCAGCGTGCATATCGATGAGCAACAGGCTGTCTTCGGTTTGGGCAAGGATGTAGATGCCTAATAATTGGGCAATGGCAAAGCCGAGCGGCGGCAGTTCGGATTGGGAGGGAAGTCCGTCTGAAAGTGGCGTATCTGTTTTGGGAGTAGGCGTTTCAGACGGCATATTGCCGAAACGTGCTTGCTCGAATTGGCTCAACTCAAGGTCGATATCGTCGGTTTTTTTGTAAAGCTCGGCGTAAGTATTCATGGCCGCACGGCTTTCGCGCAGAGACAGGCTGCGTTGTTGCGGCGCACGCGCGGCTTGGTAAGGCATGGGTGCGGTTTTGCCTGATGAACCAAAGGCATTACGTGTATCGGGTTTGTTGCCTGTCGGGTAGTTGGATGAGCTATCAAACAGATTTTCGCTGTCGTTTTCAGACGGCATTGGGGTGGAGACAACGCCGGTAATGTCATGCAACACGTCGCCTGCGTTGCTGACGCTTTCAGTTAGGTCGGCGCGCGTGTCGGCAAGGGCTTTGTTGAGCGTGTGGAACACGAGTTGGTGTACTTGCTGGCTGTCGCGGAAGCGGATTTCGGTTTTGGTCGGGTGGACGTTGACATCCACGGCTTCGGACGGCAGGTCGAGAAAGAGGACGAAAGCAGGCGTTAGCGCGTTGTGCAATACGTCGCGGTATGCTTGTTTGACAGCATGGAGCATGACTTTGTCGCGCACGAAGCGATGGTTGACGAAGCAGTATTGTTTGTCGGTTTTGCCTTTGGCAAAGGTTGGCTTGGCAATCGCGCCATAGAGCCGCAATGCGCCATTGCTGCTGTCAATTTCCAATGAGGCCGTCTGAAAATCATCGCCGACAATGGCGGCAATACGTTCATGCAGGCTTTGTGCAGGAAGTTTGAACACTTGTTTGCCGTCGCGTTTGAGTGAGAAGGCAATGTGCGGATGCGCCAGCGCAAGGCGTTCGAGCATGGTGGCGCAGTGGGCGTATTCGGTGTTTTCGGATTTGAGGA